>OHKP01000004.1_pt1 | contig 167458 bp, 151 predicted proteins | sample 1568861 | NCBI WGS metagenome assembly OHKP01 (sample SAMEA3879524, study PRJEB24766) | human gut metagenome | biome: human-associated habitat; feature: feces | place: USA | collected 1985/1987 | reverse complement strand
CACCTCAAGAATAAAAATAAACGAGTTTATTTTGTATTCTCTTCGGTTTGCACTACCTTTGCAGATATGGAAATAAATCTTCTTACTACGGCGGAAGCCGAAAAGCTGAACGAGCTTATTGACAACGCCCAACAGATAGTAGTGACTTGCCACAAGTCGCCCGACGGCGACGCTATGGGTGCAAGCCTGGCGTGGACAGACTATCTCTCTGCCCAGCGTGATAAAAAAGTGACAATGGTAGTGCCCGACGCCTATCCCGACTTTCTGCATTGGCTGCCGGGAACAGAACGCGTGGTGCGCTATGACAAGCATAAGGACCAGGTGGCTGAAATCATGACTCATGCCGACCTGATATTCTGCATCGACTTCAATGCTATGTCGCGCGTAGACGAAATGACAACGGTGCTCACCGAAGCCACAGGCCACAAGGTGATGATGGACCATCACCTGAACCCCGAAAAGGAGGGCATGGAACTGATGGTGTCGCATCCCGAGCTGAGCAGCGCCTCTGAGGTGGTGTTCCGCGTGGTATGGCAGTTGGGTGGTTTTGATATGATGACCCGCCGCTGCGCCACACAGATATACTGCGGCATGATGACCGACACGGGAGGGTTTACCTACAACTCCACCCGTCCGGAGATATATTATATAATAGGTCAGCTGCTCACCAAGGGCATCGACAAAGACCGCATCTACCGCAATGTGTACAACAACTACAGTTGCTGGGCCATGAGGCTGAGGGGATATATCATCTCGCAGAAGCTCAATTACTTTGAAGACTATCACGCCTCTTACTTCACCATCACCCGCAGCGATATGGCGCGCTTTCACTTCATCAAGGGCGACGCCGAAGGGCTGGTCAACGAGCCGCTGCGCATCAAGGGCATGAAGCTCTCTATCTCGCTGCGCGAAGACGACCGCCACGACAATCTGATATGGGTGAGTCTGCGCTCGGTCGATGACTTCCCCTGCAACGAGATGGCTGCCAGACACTTCAACGGCGGCGGACACCTCAACGCCAGCGGCGGCAAGCTCTGCTGCACGATGGACGAGGCAGAGAAGGCTGTGAGAGAAGCCATCATAGACTTCTCCGACAAGCTGAAATAAACTTAATTCGAGATAAAATGAAAACAAGAAAATGGCTCATGATAGCCGCCATGGGACTGATGCTGACTGCCTGTCAGGAGAAGAAGCAGCCCTACAACATCATCGTAAAGAAGGAGCAGGCACCCAAGCCTACCAAGACTCTGGCCATAGGCGACTATGTGCAGAAGTATCACGTAGAGTGGCTGGGCAAGGACTATACGATAACGGTAGCGGCAAAGGCTGACTCGACACTGGACAAGGTGAGCGACGGCACACGCAAATACTACGACAACCGCATCGCGCTCACTATCGACCGCGGAGACGGCACACAGTTTCTGCACCGCGAGTTTACCAAACACGATTTTTCCGCCCATGTCGATGCCGGCTACCTGGACAACAGTGCGCTGGTGGGTATCGTGTACGACAAAATCGAAGGCGACAACCTCACCTTTGCTGTCAGCGTGGGCTCGCCCGACAAGTCGAGCGACGACTACGTGCCCCTGCTCATCAAGATAGGACGCACGGGCAGTGTCTCTGTGAGCAAAGACACACGCCTGGACACCAGCTCGGCTGACGAAGCGGCAGATGAAGTATTCTAACCCTAAAAAACATAATCATGAAGAATGTAATCACAGCACTCCTGCTCTGCATCTCAATAGGAGCATCGGCACAGACCATGGGCAATCCTATGCCCAACGTTTCGGCGGAAGAAAATCCGCTGCAGACCATCAACAACACGCCCGGCCTCTGCGCCATCTTCCGCACATGGGGCTTCATAGGCGACAGCCTGTGTAGCGGCGAGATGGAGAGTCGCGACGAGAATGGCAAGCTGGGTCATCACGACATGTACGAATACTCGTGGGGCCAGTTCCTGTGCCGTGCCTGTGGCGCCGAGGGCGAGAACTTCAGCCGCGGAGGACAGACCGCCAAGGGATGGATAGCCGACGACACCAAGCGCGGATGGGCATACTGCAAGATGAACCCCAAGCAGGCTTACATCGTGGCTATGGGTGTAAACGACTATACACGCCGCAAGCGCAACAATCTGGAGTGTGGCAGTCTGGATACCGACGTAGACCTCAAGGACTACAACAACAATGCCCCGACCTATGCCGGCTATATGGCTGGCATCATACAGCGACTGCAAAGCATACAGCCCAAGGCAAAGATATTTGTGGTGACACGCCCGCAGACCGACAAGGGCAACAACGCCTATGACGAGTTCAACGAGGTGGTGCGCGGGCTGGCACGTATGTTCAGCAACGTATATGTCATCGACCTCTTCAAGCACGCCCCACTCTATGACGCCGATTTCCAGGACCGTTATTACGTAGGAGGCCACCTCAATGCGATGGGCTACGAGTACACGGCACGTGTATTCATGACCTACATAGACTGGATTATCCGCAACAACTATAAAGAATTCAAGGAAGTGGCCTTCATTGGCACCAAACTCCACTATACGCCTGATAATGAATTGAAAAAGAAGAAATAGCGTCATCCCGGGCATGCCAAAGATACCCATAAATGACCCATGGGGATAAAAAACATGCCCGAAAATTTGCAAGACTCAGAAAAAAGCACTACCTTTGCACTCGCAAATGAGAAATATCGCGGAGTGGAGCAGTTGGTAGCTCGCCAGGCTCATAACCTGGAGGTCGCATGTTCGAGTCCTGCCTCCGCAACTACAACGTCCGAAAAGCAAATAACCAAGGCTTTTCGGACGTTTTTCGCATATACACACGTACAGGGGTCGGACAGTAAGGCCCAGATATATCGGGTGAACCATAATATAGCAACAGTTCTATTATCGGTCATTCCGAAACATCCCGAAACAAAAAGGCGCTATCCGTACTGCTTTTGTCGCGCTGTGGAGAGCGCTGTGGGCCATACGGATAGCGCAGATGTTGACGGCTTGATGGCTGGGGTAGCACGCAAGCCGATGATGGGTTATTTAGAACAGGTGTGAGGGATAAACGCCCTCGTCAATGAGGCTCTGGATGCGGGCTACCACACTGTCGCGGTCGGCAGCATAGGTCACGCCAAACCACTTGCTGGTGGTATCGAGCACCTTGACGGTAGCGGTCTTCTCGTTGATGAGCTTGTTGACCATCAATGGGATGAAGAACTCTGCCTTCAGGTTTTCCATATTCTTCTTGTCGCTCAGGAACTCCTTGAAGTAAGCCTCGCTATAGTCGAAGTAATCGGGAGTGAAGCCCCACATATTCATACTTACGGGCGTGTTGTCCTCGACAGCTACCCACTGGCCCTGCTCATCCTTGTAGCATACGGGGCCATTGACGCGCATAATCTCGGTGCGCTCAACCACGGTGGTAAGGTGGCCAGCCCCGTCCTTAGAGCAGATACCGCGAGCCACGGTACCGTTCTCGCTCAGCGTATTGCCTACACGGAAGCCCACCATAGCATAATCGTTCTTGGCGCCCTCGGGCAGTTCTGACAGGAACTTGCCAATCACCATGAAGGCATCACGGTTGTAGAAGTCGTCGCAGTTGATGACGCAGAAAGGCTCCTTGATGACATCCTTGGCCATGAGCACGGCGTGGTTGGTACCCCAAGGCTTCTGACGGCCTTCGGGCACGCTGAAGCCCTCGGGCAGCGCGTCGATAGACTGGAAGCATATCTCGGCGGGAATATGTCCCTCATATTTGGAAAGAACCTTATCGCGGAAATCCTGCTCAAAGTCCTTACGGATTACGAAGACGATTTTGCCAAAACCAGCCTGGATGGCGTCGTAGATAGAGTAGTCCATAATGGTCTCACCATTGGGACCCAGACCGTCGAGCTGCTTGAGCCCACCGTAGCGGCTTCCCATACCAGCCGCAAGAAGTAACAATGTAGGTTTCATATTATATAATAATGTGTTAAGTTATAGTCACCATGCAAAAGTAATCAAAAAATATCGGAATACACAGCACCTTTACTGATAATTTATGCCATCGTCCTATTTTTGTCTGTAATGTCCGAAATCTTGCCGACCACCACGCTGCGGCTGGCATCGATTTCGGTCATCACGGCGATTACGACAAAGACAGGCGGCGCCTCAACCATGCAAATTGAAAAAACATTCGCTGTATTGTCTTCAGCTTGCACTACTCTATGGCTCACCATGAAGGTAGGCGGCGCCTCAACCATGCAAATTGAAAAAACATTCGCTGTATTGTCTTCGGCTTGCACTACTCTATAGCTCACCATGAAGGTAGGCGGCGCCTCAACAATACAAATTGAAAAAACATTCGTTTTTCCTTTGTATTGTCTTCGGCTTGCACTACCTTTGCAATATGATTGACATAAACGAGATAAAGGACAAGCGGATAGCCGTGCTGCTCTCGGGCGGCGTCGACAGTTCGGTGGTGGTATACGAGCTGGCCCACATGGGGCTCAAGCCCGACTGCTTCTACATCAAGATAGGGCCAGAGGAACAGGAGGAATGGGACTGCACCTCTGAGGAAGATCTGGAGATGGCCACGGCTGTGGCCGGAAGGTTCGGATGCCGCCTGCAGGTGATAGACTGCCACCGCGAATACTGGGACCAGGTGACGCGATACACCATGGAGAAAGTCAAGGCGGGCTATACACCCAACCCCGACGTAATGTGCAACAGGCTCATCAAGTTTGGCGCCTTCGACGAGAAGATGGGGCACAACTACGACCTGATTGCCACCGGCCACTACGCTCAGACGGAAATCATAGACGGACGCAAATGGCTCTGCACCAGCCCCGACCCGGTCAAAGACCAGACCGACTTTCTTGCCCAAATCTACGACTGGCAGCTGCGCAAGGCGCTCTTCCCCATAGGTCACTATGAGAAAGACGAGGTGCGCCGGATAGCCGAGCGCGAGCATCTGGTCAACGCCCGACGTCGCGACAGCCAGGGTATCTGCTTTCTGGGGCAGATAGACTACAACGAATATATACGCCGATACCTGGGTGAGAACCCCGGAGATGTGATAGAATGGGAAACCGGCAAGCGCATTGGCGGGCATCGTGGACTCTGGTTCCACACCATCGGCCAGCGCAAAGGCCTCGGGCTGGGCGGCGGTCCCTGGTTTGTCATCAAGAAGGATGTGGAAAAGAATATTCTGTACGTCAGTCACGGTTACGACCCGGAGACTGCGTACAAGCAAGAATTCAAGATACATGATTTTCATTTCCTCACAACCGGTTTCGACAAAGATGAAACCGACGTGACGTTCAAGATACGCCATACTCCCGACTACCATCACGCCACCATCCGACAATGTGGGGATGGCTGTAATATGGTCTATTCGGCTGAGAAGATACATGGCGTGGCGCCGGGTCAGTTCTGCGTCGTCTACGACCACGAGCACCACCGCTGTTATGGTTCAGGAGAGATTACTTTGTAGTAGTCTCTTCTTTTTTTTCACCCTTGTCTTTCACCGTGGCTTCATAAGCGCGCTTCACGGGGTCCTTCTCGTCCATCTTCTGCAGAGCCTGCTTGACTTTGCGCGTACGTCGGCGACGGGACCGGCCTTTGAAGTCAAAGATTTTCACGAGATCAAAATCGACCACACTTGTCTTGGGATTGAGCAGCTGGCGTTCCTTGGGGTCGGTGACACCCCACTGCTCCACGTTCTCACGCAGACGCTTGGACAAGTCCTCGCCCACTACCTCGACTTCGCCCAGGGTGCGGGTGCGGGGAATCAGACCGATAGAGTCGCCCACTTCCTTGAAGCCCATCGAGTGGGTGAGATACTTGGGATGACTCACCGTGATGGAATCAAACTTCTCGGGCAGAACGAGTTGGCCCGTATAGGGCGTGGTGTAGGTTCTGGACTTGTCGACCCTTACCCTCACCTGACGGATGGGCACCCGGGTCTCCAGGTCATAAATCACCACTTTCTTCTGGGCGTAGGCCGACATGGAGAACAGGCATAGCAGCGAAAAGAGTACACGATAGTTCATGACAAGTATCTTACTATTGAGTTTGTAATTCTGCAAAAGGCAGCCCATACGGAACTCGCACTGCCGCCTTTTAGGTATGTATCAGGCTCTATTCGAGTCCCATTTCCTTCATCGCCTTTGCCGCTGCTTTGCCTACAGCCTCGTGGGCCTTCTGTCCAGCCTCATTGGCTTTCTCATTGATTTTGACGTTGGCTTTGGCAGCAGCCTCATTGACCTTGGCTTTGGCGTCAGACTTGGCAGCCTCGACAGCCTCTTTGGCTTTGGCATCCACCGCCTTGGCAGCCTTTTCGGCAGCATTCTGCGCGGCTTCGGGCATACTTGTTACGCTGTTTACCAGATTGCTCACCTCACTGTCTTCGCCAGCGATGGCAGTAATCTGTGCCGCATGCTCCTTCAGATATGTCTGGGCCTTGGCCATATATACCTTGGCTTCTTCGAGCTTGCCCGCCTTGACCAGCTGGGCATATTTCTCCTTGATGGCAGCGAGGGTCTTCATCAGCGCGTTGGGGTCCTTGCTCTTAAGCTGGGCATCAAGCATACTTACTACATCATCGTCTACAGGGGCAGCCACCTCTATGGTTTCGCCTTCTGCAGGGGCATTCTGCTTGTTGCCGCAACTTGCCAAGGCAGTCATGGCGAGGATGCCGGCAAAGAAAAACAATTTCTTCATATTCTTATCTTTGTTGGTTATAGACCTGAGTCTCTTGTCTGCAAAGATAGTATATTGCTGCTTTAGCCCAATGGGTTATTAAGATGATTTAACCCACTACCCTACCAATTTATAATTAATTTGGCAAGGCGCAGCTGTTTATCCCCTTTTGGCCGGGCCATACGCCATCAGCTGCTGCCAGTCATCGGCCAGCCTGCGGATGCTGGGCAGAATGACATTGGCACCCTCGCGGGCCAGCACCTCATCGGGCAGCGGACCGCTATTGACGCCGATGGTGAATATCTGGGCTGCCACGCCGGCTCTTACGCCCATCGGCGCATTCTCTACCACTATACCCTCCCAGGGTTTCATGTTGCCTGCCAGTTCCAGACCTTTCAGATAGGGGTCGGGGGCTGGCTTTCCGTGGCTCACATTGTATGCCGACACGATGTGCTGTTCGTCGATAAAGTCTCCGAAGTCGTTGACAAGGCGCTGGATGAGGGGTTTCTGTCCGCTCCCGGTAACCACACAGATGGTCAGTCCAGCCTCGCGTATCTGCTTCATCAGATCTACGACGCCATCGAATATCCCGGCTTCGGGCATCTGGTGAAACAGTCGCGCCTTTTCGTCATAGATGGCTTGGGCCTCAGCCTCGGTGAGTTTCTTTCCCGTCTGGCGCTCGGCATAGATGCGTATGGTGTCGACACCCTTCATGCCCTCGGTGGCATAGGAGTCTTCGGCGGTGAAGTGAAGCCCATTGGCGCTCATAGCCTGCTGCCATGCCACGGCATGATTGGGCATGGAGTTGTAGAGCACGCCATCCATATCGAAGAGCACGCAGCGGAATCCCTTCCACTCGTCCTTGCTGGCGAGCTGATGGCTATCGACCATACGGTCCAGGTATCTGTTAATCTCTCTCTCGTACATTATTATAATAATAAAGGGAGGAAGTTACTCCCCCCTTGTTATTGTATCAAGACCAGAGGCGTTGCGATTACTTCTCGTTCTGCAGACGCTCCTGGATAGCCTTGCTCTCAGCCTCATAGCCAGGCTTGTTAAGCAGGGCAAACATATTCTTCTTGTAAGCCTCAACACCGGGCTGGTTGAACGGATTGACCCCAAGGATGTTGCCGCTGATACCACAACCTATCTCAAAGAAGTAGATAAGCTGACCGATGTAATACTCGTTGAGCACGGGCACGCTGATGCGGATATTGGGCACGCCGCCATCCACGTGGGCGAGACGTGTACCGAGTTCAGCCATCTTGTTGACCTCATCCACACGCTTTCCGGCGAGGAAGTTGAGACCGTCAAGGTTCTCATCGTCATGAGGGAAGTCGAGCTCGCGGTTGGGAGTCTCTATCGAGATGACTGTCTCGTAGATAGAGCGCTCGCCATCCTGAATCCACTGGCCCATAGAGTGCAGGTCGGTGGTGAAGTCGCAAGATGCGGGGAAGATACCCTTGCCATCCTTGCCTTCGCTCTCACCGTAGAGCTGCTTCCACCATTCGGCGATGAAGTGGAGCTTGGGCTGGTAGTTGACCATAATCTCAATCTTCTTGCCACCCTCGTTGTAGAGAGCGTTGCGCACGGCTGCATACTGTGCGGCGATATTCTCGCCGAAAGGCACATTCACGCCGGTAGCCTTCTCCATATCAGTAGCACCAGCCACGAGAGACTTGATGTCGAAACCGGCACAAGCTATAGGCAGCAGACCCACGGGAGTGAGCACAGAGAAGCGGCCACCCACGTTGTCGGGAATGATGAAGCTCTTGTAGCCTTCCTTGTCGGCACAGGTGCGTGCGGCACCGCGCTTGGCATCGGTAACAGCCACTATCACCTCACGAGCCACGTCCTTGCCCATCTGGGCCTCACACTGCTTCTTGAGCAGACGGAAAGTGAGGGCGGTCTCGGTGGTGGTACCCGACTTGGAGATATTGATGACGCCGAAGCGCTTGCCCTTCAGATAGTCGGTGAGCTCAGCCAGATAGTCCTCGCTGATGTTGTTGCCGGCAAAGAGAATCTGCGGGTTCTTCTTGTCCTGAATGAGCCAGGCAAACGTGTTGCCGAGGGCTTCGATGACAGCGCGCGCGCCGAGGTAGCTGCCGCCGATACCGGCTACCACTACTACCTCACACTTCTCTCTGAGGGTGTTGGCAACAGCCTGGACTTCATCGAGGAAATCAGGAGTAATACTTGATGGCAAGTGAAGCCATCCTAAGAAGTCGTTGCCGGGGCAAGTATTGTTCTCCAATGCCTCGAGAGCGGCTTTAGCTTTGGGTTCATACGCCTCTACCGCACCCTCACCAAGGAAGGAAGCGGCTTTGGTAAAGTCTAAAGAAATACTTTTCATTTTAGTCTATCTAAAACTGTCTGTTAATAATTTGATTTCAATCTGGGGATTGATGCGTTCGTAGAGAATGTTGTACACCGCGTCGAGGATAGGCATATTGACATGCATGTGGCGGTTGATTTCCTTCATGCACTTCGTACCGAAGTATCCCTCGGCTATCATCTCCATCTCTATCTGTGCGCTCTTCACGCTGTAGCCCTTGCCAATCATCGAACCGAAGGTGCGGTTGCGCGAGAAGTTGGAGTAGCCCGTGACCAGCAGGTCACCCAGGTAGACGCTGTCATAGACATTGCGCTCTATGGGATTAACGGCGGTCATGAACCGGTTCATCTCCTGCACGGCGTTGGATATGAGTACCGCCTGGAAGTTGTCGCCATACTTCAGGCCCGAGCAGATGCCCGCGGCGATGGCATAGACGTTTTTCAGTACCGACGAATACTCTATGCCAAGCACATCCGACGCCACCTTGGTCTTGATAAACTCCGACGAGAGCACCTCGGTAAAGGCCTGGGCCTTCTCCTGGTCGGCGCATCCCACAGTGAGATAAGAGAGGCGTTGCAGCGCCACTTCTTCGGCGTGCGACGGACCGCCGATGACGGCAAGATTGTCGTAAGGCACGTCGTAGACCCTATGGAAGTACTCAGAGCACACCAGGTTCTCATCGGGCACGATACCCTTGATGGCGGTAATGATAAACTTGTCCTTGATACGGGTCTTGAGTTTCTTCAGATGACTCTTGAGATAGGGCGAGGGAGTGACAAACACGAGCGTGTCGTAAGCCTCAACGATCTTGTTGATGTCTGAAGAGAAGAAGATTTCTTCCACATCGAAGTGCACACTTGTGAGATAGGCGGGGTTGTGACCCAGTCTTCTGAAGTCTTCGATGCGGTCGTCGCGGCGCATGTACCACCCCAGGTGGTGGGTGTGGTCTATCACTATCTTGGCGATAGCCGTAGCCCACGAGCCTCCACCGATGATGGCTGTTTTTCCTACGCTAAACATAAATCTTGTTTTGGGGTTATTTTATGCTGTTTTCAGGCCTGTGCGCTGTCTATCCACTGCTGGATGGCGTCGACACCGGGCTTTTCAAACTCGAGCTTGTACTTCTTGTGTATCTCGCCCAACTTCTGCTGCAGTCCCTGGGCCTTCTGGTCCTTGATGTCGCTGATGAGGTTGAAGCCTGCCTTGCGCAGCACATACACCTCGTCCTCAGGCACACCGATGGCAGCCCACTCCTTGATGCTGCTCTGAGGTATCTTGGCCTCGGGCTTCATCTGGGGGAAGAGCATAACTTCCTGGATGTACTCCTTGCCGGTCATGAGCATCACCAGACGGTCGATGCCTATACCGATACCACTCGTGGGGGGCATACCGTACTGCAGCGCACGCAGGAAGTCCTGGTCGATGACCATAGCCTCGTCGTCGCCCTTGTCGGCCAGTCTCATCTGCTCCTTGAAGCGCTCTTCCTGGTCGATGGGGTCGTTGAGTTCAGAATAGGCATTGGCCAGCTCCTTACCGTTGACCATCAACTCGAAGCGCTCGGTCAGTCCGGGTTTGCTGCGGTGCATCTTGGTGAGCGGGCTCATCTCTACGGGATAGTCTATGATGAAGGTAGGCTGGATGTAGGTACCCTCGCAGTACTCGCCGAAGATTTCGTCGATGAGCTTGCCCTTGCCGAAGCTCGCGTCAATGCCTTCCATCTTGAGTTCGTCTACGGCGATGTGGCGTATCTCGTCCTCGCTCTTGCCGTAGAGGTCATAGCCGGTCTTCTCCTTGATGGCATCGAGGATGGGCAGACGACGGAAGGGAGCCTTGAAGCAGATAGTCTTGTCGCCCATCTGCACTTCGGGCTTGCCGTTGACAGCCACACAGATGGTCTCGAGCAGCTGTTCGGTGAAGGACATCATCCAGTTATAGTCCTTGTACTGCACATAAAGTTCCATGCAGGTAAACTCAGGGTTGTGGAAGCGGTCCATACCCTCGTTGCGGAAGTTCTTGCCTATCTCATAGACGCCTTCAAATCCGCCCACGATGAGTCGCTTCAGATAGAGCTCGGTGGCGATACGCATGTACATATCTATATTGAGCGCATTGAAGTGGGTGATAAACGGACGGGCACTGGCACCGCCGGCAATGCTCTGCAGCGTGGGGGTCTCTACCTCGGTATAGCCAGCCTCGTCGAAGAAGCGGCGCATGGTGCGCAGCACGGTGGCACGCTTGAGGAAGGTATCCTTCACACCGTCGTTGACCACGAGGTCTACATAGCGCTGACGATAGCGCAGCTCGGGGTCCTCAAACTTGTCGTAGGCCACACCGTCCTTATACTTCACGATAGGCAGAGGCTTGAGGCTCTTGCTCAGCAGCGTCAGCTCTTTGGCGTGAACGCTGATCTCACCGGTCTGGGTACGGAAGACGAAACCCTTGATACCGATAAAGTCACCGATATCCATCAGTTTCTTGAACACCTTGTTGTACAAGTCTTTGTCGTCGCCAGGGCACACGTCATCACGGGTGATATACACCTGGATACGACCCTTGGAGTCTTGCAGCTCGGCAAAGCTGGCCTTACCCATCACGCGGCGGCCCATCAGACGGCCGGCGATTACTACCTCACGCTCTTCGCCATCCACGAAGTTGTCACGGATATCGGTCGAATAAGCATTTACGGGAAATTCGTCTGCGGGATAGGGATTGATACCCATCTGTCGCAACTCTTCAAGACACTGGCGGCGTACAATCTCTTGTTCGCTAAGTTCTAATACGTTCATATATATTGTTTTTATTTACTTTCCATTCATACTGGCATGCGCCTTTGCCCCGCCCGCCTCTGCAGTAACGGGACATACGCACATTATCATCTGCAAAAGTACTCAAAAAAAACGAAATTGCATTGGTTTTTACCTTTTTTTAGGTGGTTTTAGTGAGCAATGATTGCCACACGTAGCCTATGAGATGCATTTTGTGCTTATGGCATTCACGCAAAGACTCCATCATTGACAACAAACAATTATCATTAAAGCAACATTTCAGTAAAAAAACGCAAAAAAAACAGCCAAATGCATTGTTATTTATCTATATATCATTACATTTGCGTAATTAAACGAATGTGGTAATCTATGCGGTATTTATTTTTTATATGAAACGAGTATTATTATCTATCGCTATCATCTGGATGGCTCTGCCTACACTGGGGCAGAGTTTCCACTACTACCCTCTGAAAGAGGTTAAGGACACCATCAGTTACCTCAAACTGAATTTTGATGACCAGAGCAGCTATTTCAAAGGCAAGACCTTTGATGAGTTTTGGCAGATAATACGACGCGAACTATCGCCAACGAAATGTAATAAAATCGAGACATCTCCATTCATTGACCCGCAAGGCAATAGTTATGTTTGTGGCGCTTTTATTGCATGCATGGATCAGAGTGAAGTTCCCGCCGACACTTCCGAGGTGCGCGCTGCCCATATCAACATAAGGTTCAAGCCCCCTTATAACGTAGATTCACACAGTTTGTTCTACATGCTGCCAGACAATCTTACCATTGATGGACGGGCAAAGCTCTTTATGAACTTTATCATTGAAGACATTTGGGTGTTTACCATTGACCGAAGACGAGGACACTTTCTGCCATAATGATTATGAGCAAACCGATATTTTCCAAAAGCCACCTATGGGCTGCAGCGATGGCCCTGGGACTACTCTTGGGCTGCCAGAGCCACAACGCTTACGGCCCAGGCAAAGATGCCGGAGCCGATGGGCAGAAAACACTTGCTGGAGTCGTGTAGTATATCCGCCAGCACGAGCAGAGAATGCCCTATCTGCAGGAGCGCAACTTCTCTGCCAACGACTTGGTGGTCAGCAAGGCCGATTGCAGCATAACCGACGACACGATATATGTCAAGATACCCTTCGTGCGGCCACTCCGCGACTCGCTGGCCACTGCCGACAGCCTGTTTTTCGCCCCTCGCCGCATCTTTGCCTGGGCACGCATCATCAAGGGGCGTTCACAGCCAGAGTTGCGGTTTATCGAACTCGACCCTACACGCGACTATCACAAGGTCAACCGCACCCGTATCAGATACCAGGCTTTCTCTGGAGAGATGAACTTCTTCAATGAGGACGGCACCAACGAATATTCCGCCGTATGGGTCGATGGCCACATAGTCTCCGATACCTTACGGCAGTCTCCTGTCGATGCCCCGAAGCACGGCAGACGCCCTGGCAGGAAGGCAGGACGAAGATAAGACCACCACACATTGTTCATTACACCGCGAGCGCATGTCTATATACGTGTGTATCGACCGAGATTGTCCCGAATTTACGGGCGGTCTCGGTTTCTTTATTTATATTCCTGGCAGTCATGGCTTTCAGAACCGTGCCAACCACCTTTGGCGGCTCGTATCGTATGTTACGTGGACACGTATCGTAAGGCACGAGCCCACGTAACAAATGATACGAGCCTTCGTGCCTTACGTTACGAGCCGCCAAATGAGGTTACGGCGGATGCCATGACGACCATAATGACGCCAAGCCACCCTCCCACGCTTCCCTCTGGGCCTTGCGATGCAGCAGCGACGACCACCGTCATCGGGAGGGCTGTAGGCACGGTCGGAAAAATAATTGAAAAAAAGTTGGAAAAATGCTTGGAGGTTATCACGCAAGTCGCTATCTTTGCAATATCAAATTAATATCACTTTCTAAACAGCTATAATTATGAAAAATCAAGAGTTTGACTTCAAGGGATTTACCCTGAATGGTTTCGTGATGTTGTTTGCCATTGTGGCTGCACTGGTAATTTCCGGCCTGCTGCTCGGCTTCGGCATCGAGTATGAGAATGCCTTCAAGATTGTCACTGGCTGCGTACTGCTGCTGGCTGCCATCGTCGCCATGTGCGGCTTCATCATGATAGAGCCCAACGAGGCCCGCGTGATGCTGTTCTTCGGCAAGTACCACGGCACCTTCAAGAAGGTGGGATACTCGTGGGTGAACCCCTTCTACAGTGTAAAGAAGCTGTCGCTGCGCGCCCGCAACATCGACGCCGAACCCATCAAGGTCAATGACAAGCAGGGCAACCCCGTGATGATTGGCATGGTGCTGGTGTGGAAACTCAAAGACACCTACAAGGCCATGTTTGAAATCGACGCCCAGACTATGGCAAGCAACGCTGCCTCGGTGGGTGTCAACGTAAACAGCATGATGCGCGCCTTCGAGAATTTTGTCAAGATACAGGGCGACGCCGCCCTCCGACAGATGGCCGGACAGTATGCCTATGACAATACCGACAACAAGGACGAACTGACACTGCGCAGCGGTGGCGACGAAATCAACGAGGTGCTCAAGAGCGAGTTGGAAGAGCGGCTCACCATGGCTGGCATCGAGGTGGTAGAGGCCCGCATCAACTATCTGGCCTATGCTCCCGAAATCGCTGCCGTGATGCTGCGTCGCCAGCAGGCCGACGCCATCATCGCCGCCCGCGAGAAGATAGTGGAAGGTGCGGTGAGCATGGTCAAGATGGCGCTCGACAAACTGGCTGAAGGCGGCGTGATAGAGCTCGACGACGACAAGAAGGCTGCCATGATTAGCAACCTGATGGTAGTGCTCTGCGGCGACGATACGGCGCAGCCAGTAGTCAACACAGGCACGCTCAACATGTAATAGGCAGACATGACAAAAGAGAAAACCAAACCCTTTGTACTGCGACTCGACAGCGCCACGATGGCGGCTGTCGAGAAGTGGGCTGCCGACGAGTTTCGCAGCACCAACGGACAACTGCAATGGATTGTCAACGAGGCGCTGCGCAAGGCCAGGAGGCTGCCCAAGCACAAGAACGGGGGCAACGGCGAACTATCGAATACTACCAACGATGAAGAGAACGACAACATCTGACGGCCCGTTCTTCACGGTCAACCGCACCCTGACGGGCACTCTCTCAGAGGCTGCCACCATCGTCATGCTGGTTGTGGGATGGGGTCTCATCCTGACGGCACTGGTCTGCCCCGCTTCGCTCAGCACCGGCCCCGAGGCATGGCTCGACACCAGCCTCACCTTCCGCGACAGGGCTGGCGCCGTGACCTTCGGCGGCATAGACACCTATCTGGCGCTTTATGCCCTGCGGGCAGCCTATCACCCGCTCTCACGCATAGAGATGCCCATGACCATCACGGCGGCAGAGCAGCTGCGGGTGATGGTCACCTACACCCGCGCGATGGGCGTATGCCTGGCGGCGGCAATGGTGAGCGGCGTGCTGGCAGCCTTCTACATCCCCTGCAGACCAGCCGCCGAGACGGCCATCATCATCTGTCTGGCTGCCATGGCCACCAATGCGGCAGCAGCCGTAGTCTGCGTATACAGACGGCGCGACCGCAGCAAGACCACCCGACTGAGAATACTCAACTTCAGACCCAAGATATAAACCATACATATATGCAGACACTAAGCAACGACATTCTCTCTGTCACCATCGCCGAGCGTGGTGCAGAGATGCAGAGCATACGCGACGCGCAGGGACACGAGTATCTGTGGCAGGCCGACCCTAAATACTGGGCCAAGCACTCGCCCACCCTCTTCCCCATCGTCTGTGGACTCTGGAACGACACCTATCATCTCGACGGCAAGGAGTATCACATGCTTCGCCACGGATTTGCCAGCAAGAGCGACTTCACTCTCGTCGCCAAAACCGACCACCGCGTCACCTTTGCCCTCACTGAGAGCGAAGAGACACTCAAGGTCTATCCCTTCCACTTCAATCTGAGCGTGACCTACCGGCTCGACGGCAACACCATCCACGTGATCTGGCACGTGGAGAACACCGACCGCCGCGAACTGCTGTTCTCTATCGGTGGCCATCCCGCATTCAACGTGCCCGGAATGAAAGACGGTGACCCGCTGGACGGCTATCTGCGCTTCGACAACCCCGATGCCGAGCGTCTCTATGGCAACACCAACGGCTGCATCACGCCGGGCCATCACCCGCTGAAGATGGATGGCAACGTGTGGCACTTCACCTGCGCCGACTTCGACGACGACGCTCTCATCTTCGACGAGTCGCAGTTGCACGAGGTGGCTCTGCTCGACCGCGAGCGCCGTCCGGTGGTGACCGTAGGCTTCCGCTCGCCGGCAGTAGGCATCTGGAGCCCCACCGCCAAGAACGCGCCCTTCGTGTGCATAGAGCCCTGGTACGGCATACACGACTGGGCTGAGTTTACGGGCGACCTGAGCGAGAAATACCTCATCAACCGCCTGCAGCCCGGTGCCAGCTTCATGAGCGAATACACCATCCGCATCGGATAACACAACCTCACAAACAGCAAAAGCCGCAATAGCCATCCCTGCACAAGCAGGAGCTATTGCGGCTTTCTATTGTCTGCCGGTAGAAGCAATGTCAGAGCGAAAGGGCCAAACGGAGGCCTACGTTGGAAGCCCTCTTGTCGGGCGCTATACCAAAGCGGGCTGAGATACGACAGTTGATAGGCTCATCGCCAAAGCTGCCGCCACGCATCACACGCTCGCTGCCTGCAGCCGGTCCAACAGGACACACCTGCTCCTCGGCAGAGTAGTCGCCCATATAGTCGCTGCACAGTTCATTGACGCTGCCACTCATGTCATACAGCCCCAACTCGTTGGGCTTTCGGCTTGCCCAGGCTGGCCAAGAGCCATGGTAGAAACTGCCCACCTCGCCGAGATTGTTGCTGCCGCTGTAACGGTAACCTTTGGCATACTTGCCGCCACGAGCGGCATACTCCCACTCGGCCTCGGTGGGCAGTCGGAACTGCTTGCCGGTAATCGCATTGAGCTTCTGGATGAACTCCTGACAATCATTCCAGCTGACACTCTCAACAGGACAATACGCGGACTTGGTAGAAGACGGATTGGTGCCCATTACTGCCTGCCAGAGTTCCTGCGTCACTTCAAAGACGCCTATGGCAAAACTTTCAACATATACCTTATGCACGGGCTTCTCTTCTGCCAGACTAAAGCCGACCGTATCCATCTCTGCCGTGGCGCCCATGTCGAAAGAGCCTCCCTCTATATAGCGCATAGTAAAATTCACGTCACCGACAAAGAACATCTCCGAGTCTTTGGTAATCTTCTTGGCTACAAAGGCAGGCTTGTCCTGAGTCTCGGTCGCCGTCTCTCCGGATGGCCATGCCTGGGAAATGGCTACAACGATGCCACCCACAACGAGGACTGCCGCCAAGACAGCGGCTGCCACCATCATCGTCTTCCGGCTGACCACGGGGCGTGCGGGAGACTTGGGCTGGGGAGCGGGAATTTTCTTCTTGAGAGTGGTATCGCCGTCGCCCGAACCCGACGCCTCATGCGAGGTATCGGTACGGGGCTTGGGGTTGGCTGCCTGCCCGGCCACGCCATCAAACTCGGCCAGGAACTCGGCAACGGTCTTGGGGCGGTCGCGCCGGCGACCCTCCATGGCATGGGTGATGGCGGTGATGACCTGAGGGGTGACTCCACGAGACTTCAGCGGCTCGAGGGGAAGACCGTCCTCATTGACAGACGAAGCACTGGGCGGCGTCTGTCCGGTGAGCAGTTTATAGTATGTAGCTCCGAGGGCATAGACATCGGTCTCGGGCGAGAACTCGCCCACTCCGCCCTGCATATACTGCTCCAGCGGAGCGTAGCCCTCACTGATACCCACTGGGGTGCTGCTGGTCTGGTGGCCCGTAGCAGAGTCGTACTGCTTGGCGAGACCGAAGTCGATGAGCACGACCTCGTCTTTATCGGTGAGCATGATGTTGGCTGGCTTGACGTCGAGATGGGTCATGCGCTGGGTATGAATATAGGTCAGGGCGTCGGCCACCTGACGGATATAGCGCGTGGCCTCGGACTCAGAGAGGGCTCCCTGGCGTCCAACCCTGTCGGACAGCGAACCACCGGCGACATACTCCATCACATAGTAGGCTGTGCCGTTTTCCTCAAACACATCGATGATGCGCACGATGTGTGGGTGGTTGAGCCGGGCTATGCTGCGGGCTTCCTTGAGAAACTTCTGGCGATAGCGGTCTACCGTCTCGCGGTTGCCCTCGGTGCCAAGGGTCACGCCACGACTGTCACTGGCGCGACAACAGGCTTCGCGCATGAAGAACTCCTTGATAGCCACCGTACGTTCCAGCCCGCCCTGAATGGCGAGGTAAGTAATGCCGAAGCCACCCTGACCCAGCACCTTCTCTATGCGGTATTTGCCACCCTGAAGATTATCGCCAGGGTGCAGCGTGAATATCATATCCATATAGGTAAACTGTTTATTGCCTTGCAAATGTAATAATAAATGACGAAAACGGCTTGCAATCTGCCTGTTTTTTATCTTCTTCGCGAAAAAAACAATCCCAACGGAGGCAAATGATAGAATGATGTGCTATATTTGCATGACAAAAAACCATGTAAGCAATGAAAGACTTTGCAGCAATAGATTTTGAGACAGCCAACTCGGAGCCCACAAGCGTATGCTCGGTGGGTGTGGTCATCGTGCGCGACGGCGTGGTGGCAGACTCCTTCTACTCACTCATCAAGCCTGTGCCTGAGTACTACGACTTCTGGTGCAGCCAGGTGCACGGGCTCACGGAGAGCGACACGCGCAGGGCTCCCGTCTTCCCAGAGGTCTGGGCAGAGATAGCTCCACGCTTGGAGGGGCTCACGCTGGTGGCCCACAACAAGGCGTTTGACGAGAACTGTCTGAAGGCGGTCTTCCGCTGCTATGGGATGGACTATCCCGACTACCCCTTCTGCTGCACGCTCGTCAAGTCGCGACGCGTATGGCCCACAGGGCGTCACAACCTCGATGTCATAGCCGAGAGGTGTGGCTACAACCTGTCGCGCCATCACCACGCACTGGCCGACGCCGAAGCCTGTGCTGCCATAGCCATCAAACTCTTCGGCGACGGCGACGACCCTTACTATATGGAAGCGGCAGATATAGTCTATGCCCGTATGCGCCAACTGGACAGCCCCATCAAGGCTGCCGACCTGGCCCGGCTCATGGGCGAAGAGCGCAAGACGATAGACGCCGCGCTGCGACGGCTGAAGGCCGAGGGAAGAGTGGCGTCGCCCAAACGTGGATATTATCAGGCTGAATGAAGAGGGCTGGACGCGCTGGACGCGCACCATCAGAACGGGGAGAAAAACACGGTCCGCAATGCCAAAGATATCGGCACTGCGGACAGTATGGAATGGCTGTCGTGACAGACAGCGGTCTTATCAGATAAATGTGGACTCAATAGCCCGAGCGATACTTGCCCTCGTCCTTGTCTTCAAGCATGGAGAGGTAGGACTGGTAGCGCGACACGGCTATGTAGTGATTTTCTACCGCATCAAGCACAGCACAACCGGGTTCGTGGGTGTGGGTGCAGTTGGAGAACCTGCAATCCTTGGAGAAGCGGAAGATTTCCTTGAAGTAGCTGGATATTTCTTCGGGCTCCATATCGAAGGTGCCAAAGCCGCGTATGCCGGGCGTGTCGATGATATATCCGCCATCGGCCAACTGCAACATCTCGCTGAAGGTGGTGGTATGCATGCCGGCGTCGTGGGCATCGGAAATCTCGGCGGTACGCAACTGGGCGCCAGGCACAAGAGTATTGATAAGCGTGGATTTGCCTACACCGCTGTTGCCACTGAGCACGGTCACCTTGCCCTGAAGCAGGTCGATGAGCGGAGCCACTCCCTCGCCTGTGGCAGCCGAAATCTGGCGGCACTCATATCCCACCGTCTCATAGAGGCTCACCATCATCGCCTGATAGTGCAACTCTTCGGGAGAGAGCAGGTCGGTCTTGTTGAAGACCAGCACCACCGGCACACTGTAAGCCTCAGCCGAAGCGAGGAAACGGTCGATGAAGGTGGTAGAGGTCTGCGGATGGCTCACGGTGACGATAAGGAACGCCTGGTCGACATTGGCGGCAATGATGTGGCTCTGCTTGGAGAGGTTCTGCGACTTGCGCACAATGTAGTTGCGCCGGTCCTCGATGGCGGTGATGAATGCCGTACCCTCCTGATTGAGCGCTATCTCGACCCTGTCGCCCACAGCCACAGGATTGGTGCTGCGTATACCCTTGAGACGGAAGTTTCCCTTAATCTTGCTTTCGACCGTCTCGCCATTGTCAGTGCGCACGGTGTACCAGCTGCCGGTGTTCTTGATGACGAGTCCCTTCACTATACGGTCATTATCTCTTTCTGCTTGGCATCGAGCAGTTCGTCTATCTTCTTGATATACTTGTCGTGAACCTTCTGCAAATCGTTCTCAGCGTCCTTCTCAAGGTCTTCAGACAGACCGTCCTTGATGGCCTTCTTGAGCTTGTCCTTGATTTCTCCACGCACGTTGCGCACCTCTACCTTGGCGCGTTCACCTATCTTGTTGCACTGCTTTACCAACTCTTGACGGCGCTCGCCTGTGGGCTGTGGAAGATTGAGGCGAACCACCTCGCCATTGTTCTCGGGAGTGATGCCTACATCGCTGTCCATGATACCCTTCTCGATATCCTTGATGGCCTTCTTGTCCCAGGGACGGATGGCTATGGTACGGGCGTCGGGCACGGTGACGGTAGCTACCTGGTTGAGGGGAACCATAGAGCCATAAGAGTTAACTCTCACTCCATCGAGGAGAGCCACATTGGCTCTGCCGGCACGGATGCGTACCAACTGCTCTTCGAGATACATCGCTGCCATCTCCATACGCTCTTCGGCGTCGCTTAAAGTCTGCTTTACGTCTATCATAATCTTAGTGTTTTTGTTCTTTACGACAAATTTAGGTATTTCCGCCTAATTACGCAATATTTTTACCAACAAATTTGCTGACAGGCAACAAAAAAGGGCCACACCCCTACTCGTCTGCAAGTGGGAGGTGTGGCCCTTCGGTCTCTGTCTATATATTGCTACTCGGTGTAGAGATAGCGCTTGATACTCTTCTTGGGAGTCTTCTCAAACTCCTCTTCCTGGATGCGGACAGCCGAAAGACGGGCATAGGCGGGCATCACTGCATTGAAGTCTTGGCGGTTCTGCTCCATGATGCTCTCGATGTCTGATGGCTTGAGACCCATAATCTTGGCCTCATCATAGTCGGGATGGAGAAGGCCAATCAGCTTGTCGCCCTTCTGGATGACTACGCTCTCGGCGACAAGTGGCATCGAAGAGAGCTTGTCTTCGAGTTCCTCGGGGTAGATGTTCTGTCCGTTGGAACCGAGCAGCATGTTCTTGGAGCGACCCTTGATGAACACGTTGCCCTCGGCATCCATCGTACCGAGGTCGCCGGTGTGGAACCAGCCGTCCTCGTCGATAGCGGCGCGGGTGGCGTCCTCGTTCTTGTAGTAGCCCAGAAGCACATTGGGGCCCTTGGTCAGTATCTCGCCAGGCACATTCTCTGGGTCGGGGCTCACGATGCGCACCTCCTGATGGAGGGCTGCACGGCCACAACTGCCCTTGGCGAAAGACGCATAGTCGGAGTAGCAGATGATGGGTCCGCACTCGGTAGCGCCATAGCCCACCGTGTAGCGGAAGCCGATACGGTTGAGGAAGCTCTCGACCTCCTGACTGAAGGCGGCTCCACCTACGATAATCTCATAGAAATTGCCTCCGAAGGCGGCGGTAACCTGCTCGCAAATCTTCTCGTTGACCTTCTTGTTGATGACGGGCATATTGAGCAGCAGTCGCATCTTGTTGGTCTGCAGCTTGGGGAACACCTTCTTGCGGATAATCTTCTCGATGATGAGCGGCACGGCAATAATGATGCGTGGACGCACGTCGGCAAAGGCCTGGGCGATGATGGCGGGGCTGGGAATACGGGTGAGATAATAGACATGGCAGCCAGAGAGGAACTCGAAGAGGAACTCAAAGGCCATACCATACATGTGGGCCATGGGCAGGATGCTTATCACCTTGTCGCCCACTGCAATGTGCTTGCCGATTACCGTGCGGGCAAAGTCGGCATTGCTCCAAAGCGAACGGTAAGGCAGCATCACTCCCTTGGAGAAGCCTGTAGTGCCACTGGTGTAGTTGATAAGCGCCAGTTCTTCAGGACTCTGCTCCTTGTAATAGGACACATGTTCCTTGCGGAAGTACTTGGGATACTTGTGACCGAACATCTCGTTGAGATGCTCACGTGCGTAGGTCAACTTGTCGGTACGCGAGAGCACCAGCGAATAGTCGGGGAGATAGACGATGCCCTCAAGAGCGGGCATCTTGGTGCCATCTATCTGGGTGGCGACGACATCGCCCACGAAGAGCAGCTTGGCGTCGCTGTGGTTGACAATGTTGTATATCTGGTCTGGGGTAAACTCGTGCAGGATGGGTACGGCTACGGCACCATAGGTGAGCGTGGCCAGGAAGGCACAGGCCCAAGCCGAACTGTTGCGGCCACAGAGGGCTATCTTGTCACCCTTCTGCACACCGCTATTCTCAAACAGGATATGCAGCTTCTCTATTTTGCGCGCCACGTCATGATACTGCAGCGTTATGCCCTTGTAATCGGTCAGTGCATCACTGTCCCAATGGTCGATGATGCTCTTCTCAATGAGAGCATTGAAGCTTGGAATTTCCATCATAATGCTTCTTATTAATTGGTTATATAGATTGTTGGTATTTATATCTCTTGATACTCTTCTTGGGTGTCTTCTCAAACTCGGTAGCATGGAGCTGTATGGCTGCAATCTTGCAGAAATGGGGCAGCTTGCTGTTGAGCTCGATGCGGTTCTGCTCCATGACGCCGCGCAGGTCGGCATCGTCGAAGCCCATGCTCTTGACCTCCTCGACATCGGGGTGGACCAAAGCCACGAGCTGGTCACCACGCTGCACCACAAGGCTCTCGCCGACGAGGGCCATAGAGTTGAGCTTGTCTTCTATCTCTTCGGGATAGACATTCTGGCCGTTGGCTCCGAGCAGCATGTTCTTGATGCGGCCGCGGATGAAGACATGGCCGTCGGCGCTCATGGTGGCGAGGTCGCCGGTATGGAACCATCCGTCGGCGTCGATGACAGCGCGGGTGGCTTCCTCGTTCTTATAATAGCCGAGCATCACGTTCAAGCCGCGGGTAATGATTTCTCCGGGCACATGCTCGGGGTCTTCGCTGGCGATGCGCACCTCCATGTGGGTGGCAGGGGTACCGCAAGAGCCGGGCACGAAGTCGTCCCAGTTGCTCATGGTAATCATCGGGGCGGTCTCGGTGGTGCCATAGCCCACAGTGATGGGGAACCCGATGCTGACAAAGAATTCTTCGACCTCACGGCTAAGACTGGCTCCACCAACCATAACCTGGTAGAGGTTGCCGCCGAATACCTCGCGCACACGCTCGCAGATACGCTCCTTGACCTTGTCGCGCAGGAGGGGCATATTCATGAGCAGGCGCACCATGCTGGTCTGGAATTCGGGGAAGATCTTCTTGCGCACAATCTTCTCGACCACAAGGGGAACCGAGCAGATGAGGCGCGGACGTATCTCGGCCAAAGCCTCGGCCACGAGCGTGGGAGTGGGCATGCGGGTAAGGAAGAAGATATGGCTGCCCAAACAGAACTGGAAGAGCACATCGTCCATGAGTCCATACATATGGGCCATGGGCAGGATGCACACGCAGTTGCTGCCACGGGGGATATGCTTGCCCATCATCCCATTGAGGAAGTCGAAGTTGCTCCACAGCGCGCGATAAGGCAGCACCACGCCCTTGGAGAAGCCAGTGGTACCGCTGGTATAGTTGATGAGCGCCACGTCTTCGGCATCGCCGTGGTGATAGGCCACATGCTCGCGACGGAAGAACTTGGGGAACTTGCTGCCAAACATCTCGTTGAGATGCTCACGTGCATAGGTGAGCTGCTCGGAACGCGAGAGCGTGAGCGAAAAGTCGGGCAGATAGAACACGCCTTCCAATGCGGGCATCTGCGAAGCGTCTATCTGCGTAGCCACCACGTCGCCCACAAAGAGCAGTCTGGCTTCGCTATGATTGACGATGTTATAAATCTGGTCGGGAGTAAATTCATTCTGTATAGGAACGGCTACGGCGCCATAGGCAAGTGTAGCCAAAAACGCCACAGCCCAATTGGAACTGTTGCGACCACACAGGGCTATCTTGTCGCCCTTCTCTATACCGCTATTGGCAAAGAGAATGTGCAGTTTTTCGATTTTGCGGGCTACATCGTGGTACTGTAAAGTGGTTCCTTTATAGTCTGTGAGGGCGTCTCTATCCCAGTTCTCCACGACAGCCTTTTCAATATATTCAATAAAGCTCGGTGTCAAATTCATTGCACATAAGAGTAATTTATGTGCAAAGATACTATCTTATTTGCACACTGCAAAACATATTGTGCAGTATTTTACACAAATCACGATAATTTGTGCTTTTCTCTACCTTATTACGGGTGGATTGGCGGCTATTTCGGGCACGCTACTCGTAACGCATGCTCTTGGCGGGATGGATGTGGGAGACAAAGTAGCTGGGGGCGATGAGCACGAAGACGCTCACCACGAGGGTTACCACATTGAGGGCGATGATGATGGGAACATTGATTTCGACGGGAGCCGTCTCGACATAATAGGTCGTGGGGTCGAGCTTGACCACGCCGGTATAGCGCTGCAGCAGAAGCAGCCCCAGGGCGATGGCGTCGCCCAACAGCAGTCCGCGACCGATGATGAACACGGCAAACCAAAGGAACATGTGGCGGATGGTCTTGTTGCGCGCACCGAGGGCTTTGAGCACGCCTATCATGGTGGTGCGCTCCAATATTATAATAAGGAGGCCCGACACCATGGTGACTCCTGCCACCGCCAGCATCAGCGCGAGGATAATCCAGACATTGAGGTCGAGCAAATTGAGCCACTGGAAAATCTGCGGATTAATCTCCTGGATGGTCTTGGAGGAATAGGTGGCTCCATAGCTGTCCATGGAGCGGTTGATGCGGTCGATGAAGAGCGACTCGGTATCATCGATGCGACTGAAATCGGCGACGGTGACCTCGGCACCCGATGCCTGGTCGGGCTCCCAGCCGTTGAGCTTCACGGCGGTATAAAGGTCTATGAAGCAGGTGGTGCGGTCGTATTGGGTGAGATTGGTCTGGTAGATGCGCACCCCTTGCTGGTCGATGAAATAGGCAAAAATCTTGTCGCCACACTTGACCTGAAGCATATCGGCCATCTTGCGCGAGACGAGGATGTGGTTGCTGCTCTTCTGGTCGGAGAAGCGGGGAATGGTGCCTTCCACGAGGTTCTTGTGGAGGAAGGTGGTATCGTAGTCGGGACCTACGCCCTTGAACATGACGCCCAGGAAGTCCTTGTCGGTCTTGAGTATGCCCTGCTTCATGGCATAGCGCTGTACGTGGGCCACTCCGGGGATGTCGCGGATGACGCGCACCATGGAGTCGTTCATCTGGATGGGATACTGTTCCTGGTTCTGCAGCGTCATGAAGTCGGCCACCTGGATGTGGGAGCCGAAGCCGATGACCTTGTCCTGGATGGTATGCTTGAAGCCGAAGACTACACTCACGGAGATAATCATGACCGCCAGACCAATGGCCACGCCGGCTATGGCTATACGCACGGCGGGCTTGGAGACCTTCTGTCTGTCGCCGGTATAGCTGTATATCTTGCGGGCTATGTAGAGTGGGAAATTCATGGGCGTAAGTGTGGCGCGTGGGGTTATTCGTCGCTGTCGTCGCGACCGGGATAGAGTTCAAGGGCCTTGCGCAGCACCACGAGGGCACGCTCCAGGTCGTCCTTCTTCAGCACGTAGGCGATACGCACCTGGTTGCGGCCGGCACCGGGGGTGGTATAGAAGCCCTGGGCAGGAGCCATCATCACGGTCTCACCCTCGTAGCTGAACTCTTCGAGGCACCAGCGGCAGAACTTCTCGCTGTCGTCGACAGGGAGCTTGGCCACAGTGTAGAAGGCACCCATAGGGATGGGCGAATAGACGCCGGGGATGCGGTTGAGGCCGTCGATGAGACACTTGCGGCGCTCCACATACTCGTCGTAGACATCGCGGTAATACTCTTCGGGAGCATCGAGCGACGCCTCGGCCACAATCTGTCCGATAAGGGGTGGAGAGAGGCGGGCCTGACAGAACTTCATCACCGCGCGACGCACCTCGGCGTTCTTGGTGACCAGGGCTCCGATGCGTATTCCGCACTCGCTGTAGCGCTTGGACACCGAGTCGATGAGGATAGTGTTCTGCTCGATACCCTCGAGGTGCATGGCGCTGATGTAGGGCGAACCGGTGTAGATGTACTCACGATAGACCTCGTCGGAGAAGAGGTAGAGGTCGTACTTCTTGACCAGGTCGCGTATCTGGTGCATCTCTCTACGGGTATAGAGATAACCTGTAGGGTTGTTGGGATTGCAGATAAGTATGGCGCGGGTGCGCTCGTTGATGAGTTCCTCAAACCGCTCGACACGGGGCAGTGCAAATCCTTCCTCTATGGTGGTGGCGATGGTGCGGATGGTGGCACCCGCCGACACAGCAAAGGCCATATAGTTGGCATAGGCGGGCTCGGGGATGATAATCTCGTCGCCGGGATTGAGGGTACTCATAAAGGCAAAGAGCACGGCCTCAGAACCACCGGAGGTAATGAGGATATCGTCGGCAGTAACCTCGATGTCATACTTGTGATAATACTCTGTAAGTTTCTGTCGATAGCTGAGATAACCCTGCGATGGAGAATATTCGAGCACCTGACGGTGAACATTCTTGAGGGCATCAAGTCCACACTGAGGGGTGGGCAGGTCGGGCTGACCGATATTGAGGTGATAAACTTTGGTGCCACGGGCCTTGGCTGCAGCTGCCAACGGTGCCAACTTACGGATTGGCGATTCGGGCATTTCAAGTCCGCGAATAGAAATTTCTGGCATAACTCTAATTGCTAATACGGATGCAAAGTTACTTATTTTTTTGTAATAGCCTTACATCCTGTCACAAAAAACTTACAGACGCAGCCATTATCCACCACAAAACGGCCACGTTCATCTTCTTCTCCAAGGGGCAGCCACCTGCCCATCATAGTTCTTAGCATAGGTGCTATCGTTGCTATCCGCGGGCTTTATGGTTAACTGTGTGTCATACCATCCGTTGTATATCTTGATGGCATGCACCAGTTGCCCTGCTTCGGTGTAAGTGTCCTGCCGCCCCGTGAAGTGGCGATAAAGGAAGGCGGTGCGGTTGGCTTTATGAAATTCTCTGGTGGGTTCTTGCTCCACAAACCACAGCCGTGGCCGAGCACTGTCTCGGGTTATCAAGGAGAGGGCAAAGAGCCGACGGGGAGCGAAATAGAGGCTATCGGCTGTGGCCATAGAGTCGCGCAAAGTGCGCACGATGGGTATAAGCAACCATATCGTGTCTTTCGACTGCCGATACATAGCCTGCCGAACTTTCATATCCTTGCTCGAAAAATTGCGCTCGATGAGAAAATCCATCTGCTGCTCGTGGGCTTGCACATAAGCCATCACCCGAGCAAGTATCTGGGCTGAGGGCTTGGTATGCAAGTCCGATTGTCCAATCGCCCCTTCACGCTCATAGCAACTGCTAACCAGCAGAGACGTGGCGGCAAGCAACAGGTACATCCAAAGAATTATACGTCGCATAGTGTTTTTTATTATATATGGTTTATTGGACTCTAAGATGCGTATATAACTACCATCCTCTCCTTCGGTCTATTGTAGATACCCAAATTTCTTCTATTACATAATTGCATAGCAACTTTGCGCGAGTGTCAACGGTGACATCACATGGCAGCGGATAAAAGAGGTCGTGCATATCGGTCTTGTAAGGAGGCTTAAACCTTATCAGTACATAGGCAGCCTGTACCAGACAGGTGTCTGCTGGTACTCCGCTCATATCCATACATTCTATATAAGCACCCTGCAACCACATTATGCCATGAGGGTCTATATAGGGTGAAGTGCCCCTTGGGTTGCACTTTGTAGGCGTAATGTCGCGCCTTATTATCTGCCAGAACTCATCGAAAGTGCGCCCCACGAAATAATCAGCCTGCTTGTCAAAATTCAGGTTCAGATAGTCTATCGTATCTCGTACCTCCTTTAAGGGGTAATAATGAAAACTCTGCGCCCTCGCGATAATTGCGACAAAGGAAACAACAGTTAACAGAATAATTTTTTTCATAATCATGGACAATATTTTATAGTTATATATTGATATGATACATAGCATGCCGAACCTTCATGTCCTTGCTCGAAAAATTGCGCTCAGTGAGAAAATCTATCTGCTGCTCGTGAGCTTGCACATAAGCCATCACCCGAGCAAGTATCTGGTCTGAGGGCATAGTCTGCAAGTCTGCATGACTCCGCATCCCTTCACGCTCATAGCAACTGCTAACCAGCAGAGACGTGGCGGCAAGCAACAGGTACATCCAAAGAATTATACGTCGCATAGTGTTTTTTATTATATATGGTTTATTGGACTCTAAGATGCGTATATAACTACCATCCTCTCCTTCGGTCTATTGTAGATACCCAGATTTCTTCTATTACATAATTGCATAGCTACTTTGCGCGAGTGTCAACGGTGACATCGTATGGCAGCGGCGAGAAAAAGTTTGTATAGACAGACTATATAAGGAGGCTTAAACTTTACCAGCACATTGACAGCCTGTACCAGACAACTATCTTATCGACTGCGCCTGCGATCAACGACAAACACCCATATATCGTCTATAACAAAATCAGCCAAATATTTGGCCCGACCATCAACAGTCATATTTTCTGGGAGTTTATAAAACAGCCTATCTGCATTGACCTTAAATGGCGGCTTAAAATACATTCTGATATGAGCAGCTGGTGTCCTAACCGTATCGGGCGACACACCACTAAGATCCATACACGCCACATACGCACCACACACATAGCGCACACCATGGGGATCCACGAAAGGAGATGTATCTTTAATATTAAGAAGTTTTGGTGTGATATCGCGCCTTATTATCTGCCAGAACTCGTCAAAGGTGCGCCCCACGAAATAATCTGCCTGCTTGTCAAAATTGAGTTTCAGATACTCTATCGTGTCTCCCACCTCCTTTAAGGGGTAATAATGAAAACTCTGCGCCCTCGCGATAATTGCGGCAAAGGAAACAACAGTTAACAGAATAATTTTTTTCATAATCATGGACAATATTTTATAGTTATATATTGATATGATACATAGCATGCCGAACCTTCATGTCCTTGCTCGAAAAATTGCGCTCAGTGAGAAAATCTATCTGCTGCTCGTGAGCTTGCACATAAGCCATCACCCGAGCAAGTATCTGGTCTGAGGGCATAGTCTGCAAGTCTGCATGACTCCACATCCCTTCACTTTCATGGCAACTGGTAGCCAACAGGACGATGGCTAACACAAATACGCTTTTCAGAGATAGTAATGCCTTCATACAGTGGTATTATGCTTGGTGGCCATAAAGTTACAAATATTTTTTACCAATGCAATATTTTTTCAACTTTTTTTTTGCGATGGCACATCTAAGTCCACACAGAGGGGTGGGCAGGTCGGGCTGACCGATATTGAGGTGATAGACCTTGACACCTGGGCCTTGGCTGCAACAGCCAACAGTGCCAATTTACGGATTGGAGATTCGGGAATTTCAAGTCTGCGAATAGAAAAAGAGGGCATAATACTAATTGCTATTATGCATGCATCAGGTAGCTATTTTTACTAATAAACTTCCACTCACCGCAAAGGCTTGTGCGCCAAACCTTCAAAACGAGTTGCAGACCAGTCTGGACGACAGGGTGACCTGTCTCAAATTCATCGCACAGGTGTTGGCATCAGAGGCACATAGGATGACGACCGCCGCAAGCGCCAACAACATCATTCCAAAGCGTGAATCAATCAACCAGAGGGCTGAAACGGTGATACCAGACCCTGCAACCAAGAAATCAAAACCTGCAACCAATTTCAACGTCATCATCACCGAAATGAAGCCACACACAGCGCATAAGCTGATAAAGAGACGCATATAAGATAAAGGTATAAGGCGTGACAGGGCTGACAGCCGTCGCAGGAATCGAAGCTCTCCAACAGCCGAAGACAAGCGTCAACCGACCAGGGGGTGTTCACATTTTTTTACCCGCAACTGGCTGCGTATAGAAAAAAAGTAACTACCTTTGCATGACAACAATAGAAATAAAGAATATGAGAAGTAGAACAGCCAACTGGTATGAAACCACCGTCCGCTATGAGAAGACTATGGAGGACGGAATGCAGAAAAAAATAAGTGAACTCTATGTGGTAGACGCAGTCAGCTTCGGCGACGCCGAGCAATCCATCGCGAGCGAGATGTCGGCATACGTAAGCGGCGAACTCGAAATCAAGAACATCAACCCTGCTGCCTATGGCGAGATATTCTTCAGCGAGAACGGCAACGACGACCGCTGGTACAAGGCCAAGCTGCAGTTTATCACCCTCGACGAAATGAGCGGCAAGGAGAAGCGTAGCAACGTAAACTATCTGGTACAGGCTGCCAACATGAACGGCGCCATCAAGAACATCGACACAGTGATGGGCGGAACCATGATAGACTATGTCATCGCCAACATCAGCGAGACACGCATCATGGATGTCTACGAGCACAACGCTCCCAAGAAGCAGGAACGCGACGACAAGCCCGAATACGAGGAGGAGAAATAATGGTGGACGTGGCAAAAAACCTGCTGGCCATCAAGGCCCAGTTGCCCGAAGGAGTGGAGCTGACGGCTGTCAGCAAGTTCCACCCCGACGAGTATATCACCGCTGCCTACAATGTGGGGCAGCGCATATTTGGCGAAAGCCATGAGCAGGAACTTGCCCGTAAGGCCGCCTCGCTGCCCAAAGACATCCATTGGCACTTTATCGGACACCTACAGACCAACAAGGTGAAGTATATAGCTCCCTATATCAGCATGATAGAGTCGGTAGATTCTATCCGATTGCTGCGCGAGATAGAGAAACAGGGAGCCCGATGCGGTCGCCGCATCCGCGTATTGCTGGAACTGCACATCGCAGAGGAAGCCACCAAGTACGGACTTACCCCCGACGACTGCCGCAGTCTGCTCGCCGACGGCGAATGGCAGCAGATGGAGCATGTGGAGATATGCGGACTCATGATGATGGCATCCCACACCGATGACCACGACCAGATAGCCCGCGAGATGGACACCGCCCACAGCTTCTTCGACGAGGTCCGGGGCAAATACTTTGCTGACCAGCCCTCGTTCCGCTACCGCTCGTGGGGCATGAGCGACGACTACCCCATCGCCATCCACCACGGCTCCAACATGGTGCGCGTAGGTACCGCCATCTTTGGCGAGCGGGTCTATTGACATCCCCCAAGCACCTTATTATAATATATAATACACATTAACCGTTATCGCCACGATACTACCCGAAGCAGCTACGTGGTGATAACGGTTAATACGTTTCTGGTAATGATTCATTCTGTATATACGCACTCACTCCACAAGCATAAATGTGTACGCCATAGAGATGGCCGGCTAATAGTCGGGGTATTCCTATTCTCAGAACACCACCAAACACAAAGAAATAAGAATGAATATGGTAGAACAAAAGTATTTCATTATTCTCGAAATAATTGAATGACCTTTTCTGCGGTCTGTTCATTTAAGCCATCGTATGGGTTTACGACGAATAATCTATCGTACTGGTGCTCATTGAACTGAGTTTCGTCCATATCGTCAATTATAACGTACTCGCATTCTGTGTTACATTCTTCTAACCAACTATCAATTTCATCCCCGCGTTTACGACTACAGGTAGGAGTAGTATCAGTAACAAATCCTGGGAGTTTTCTATATTCCCACATTTCAAGTATCTCCTTATAAGTCATGAAGTCCTTCCATGTCGAGCTTACAACAATGTCAGCGCCAGTTTCATCAATAATTCTTCTTAGATTTGCGATACAGTCAGGGTCAAAGACAACTCCATACTTATCCTTTTCAGGAAGCCCCATGTAGTTCAGGTAATTATCATAGTACGCAGTGTCCATGACACCATCGAAGTCGAGAAAAATAACTTTCATAGGTTAGAACAATAACTTCAAAGTTATTAGAGCGTTGATACCAACAGTTGCCAGCCACCCTACTATAAATATAATAATATTTACCATATAATATCATTAGTGTCCCGATAAAAACGGGACACTAATGATTAGAATTATATTCTACATAAGGGTATTGTACATAATAAAAACAATATAAAAAGTTAGTTACACCTGTATCGATAGATGTTTCTACTTCTTCAGCGCTGCGGTGCGCACACGGCTCAGCGTCTCGGGAGTCATCTGCAGATAGCTGGCGATATAGGTGAGCGGCGCGCGGAGTATCACCTGGGGCATAATCTTGCACAGCTTCTGATAGCGGTCCTGCGATGTCTCGAAGCGCACCAAGTCGGCATGAATCTGGGAGGTGATAAGACTCTCTTCCAGTATCTTGCGATAGAGTATCTGGATATTTACATTGTGCAGAGCCACCTCCTCGAGGCGTGCCTTGGGCAGTGCGTAGACCCATGTGGGCTCCAGCGCCTCTATCTGCAGTTGTGTGGGTTCCTCTTTGAACAGGCTCTCTATACACATGACGATTCCGCCCTCGACGGCGATATGCTCGGTGAGCTCCTTGCCGTTCTTGAAATAGAACTGGCGCGTCATACCCTTGGATATATACAGGAATTCTCTGCATATATCGCCCTCGGACAGTATCATCTGTCCCTTCAGGTATTTGCGAGGTACCAGAATACTCTCCAGAATATCCAGTTCTCCATGAGTCATTGTACTGTATTTACGTGCCAACTCACGGGCTACGTCACGTGTTGAATTAAACTTTTCCATAATAAGGAGTTAACTTAATTGTTGATAAGTATAGTAGTACAGAAAGATTTTCCGTTAACATCAGAAGGTTAAGACGAAAGTTTCATTCACGAACCCTGGGGTTGCCAAGAACTACATTCTTTCGGTGCATATTACACTCTTTATTGCAAAGATAATAAAAAAAACTAACACTCAACGCATTTTAATATATTTTTATACTCTTGCAATAGTTTTGTAATGTCAATACGGAAACGAAAACCCACACCATGGGATGGCTGACAGTATGGCCACGCGACATGATGTGGGTGAATATTGCGATCTTTGCCTGTATCGTATCAATCGAGCTTTAGGACGGCGAGGAAAGCCTTCTGGGGCACTTCCACGTTACCTATCTGCTTCATGCGCTTCTTTCCTTTCTTCTGCTTTTCAAGCAGCTTGCGCTTACGGCTCACATCGCCGCCATAGCACTTGGCTGTAACGTCCTTGCGCACCTGCTTCACCGTCTCGCGGGCCACAATCTTGGCACCGATAGCTGCCTGAATGGCAATGTCGAACTGCTGGCGGGGAATGAGTTCCTTAAGTTTCTCACACATCTTGCGACCCAGAGTCACGGCATTGCTTTCATGGGTAAGCGTGGAGAGGGCATCGACCGACTCACCATTGAGCAGAATGTCGAGTTTGGCCAACTTGGACGGGCGGAAGCTGTCGATATGGTAGTCGAACGAGGCATAACCCTTGCTGATAGACTTGAGCTTGTCGTAGAAGTCTATCACTATCTCGCCCAGAGGTATCATGAAATGGAGTTCCACACGGTTGCCGCTCACATACTCCTGCTTGAGCAGTTCGCCACGCTTGTCGAGGCAGAGTTTCATGATGGGGCCAATATAGTTGGCATCGGTGATGATGGTGGCGCGTATGTAGGGTTCCTCTATATGCTCTATCAGCGTCTGCTCGGGCAGACCAGAGGGGTTGTGCACTTCCTTGGCATTGCCATGCTTGTCATAGACCATATACGACACGTTGGGCACGGTGGTGATGACGTCCATATTGAACTCGCGGTCGAGGCGTTCCTGCACTATCTCCATGTGGAGCAGGCCCAGGAAGCCGCAGCGGAAACCGAAGCCGAGGGCTACCGACGACTCGGGCATGAAGGTGAGCGAGGCATCGTTGAGTTGGAGCTTTTCCAGCGAGGTGCGCAGGTTCTCATAGTCAGACGGGTCGATGGGATAGACACCAGCAAACACCATAGGCTTGACTTCCTGGAAACCGGCGATAGCCTTATCGCAGGGCTCGTCGACGTGGGTAATGGTATCGCCCACCTTGACTTCCTTGGCGTTCTTGATGCCGCTGATGATATAGCCCACCTCGCCGGTAGAGAGCTGCTGCGTGGGAATCATGTCCATCTTGAGCACACCCACCTCGTCGGCGGTATATTCCATGCCGGTATTGAAGAACTTCACCTTGTCGCCCTTGCGTATAGAGCCGTTCTCCACCTTACAGAGGGTGATGATGCCGCGGAAGGAGTTGAACAGCGAGTCGAATATCAGAGCCTGGAGGGGAGCATGGGTATCGCCCGTAGGACTGGGGATGCGCTGGACCACGGCCTCGAGAATCTCGTCGACGCCCTCTCCGGTCTTGCCCGACGCACGCAGGATGTCCTCGCGCTTGCAGCCCAAGAGCTCCACTATCTCGTCTTCCACCTCGTCGGGCATGGCACTGGGCATATCTATCTTGTTGATGACGGGTATGATTTCGAGGTCGTGCTCGATAGCCATGTAGAGGTTGGAGATGGTCTGCGCCTGCACGCCCTGAGTGGCATCGACCACCAGCAGAGCACCTTCACAGGCGGCAATACTGCGCGACACTTCGTAAGAGAAGTCGACGTGTCCGGGAGTATCAATAAGGTTGAGGATATATTTTTCGCCACCCGACAGATATTCCATCTGTATGGCGTGGCTCTTGATGGTGATACCGCGCTCGCGCTCGAGGTCCATATTGTCGAGCATCTGTCCTTCGGTAATCTGTATGGTCTGCGTACGCTCCAGCAGTCGGTCGGCGAGGGTAGATTTGCCATGGTCGATGTGGGCGATGATGCAGAAGTTGCGTATATGCTTCATTGTGATAAATCCTGATTAGAGTGCAAAGTTACTGAAAATCGGTGATATATTGTCGGTTTGCCACAAAAAAAATATCAGCCTCACGAATAAGTTTTTCACTTTCCTGACGATTATAATAATAATATTCGTAACTTTGCACACCTATTTATATATAATATATAGTGTCATGAAGAGAGTATTGATTGTCATAATGCTTGCTATGACGCTCGCGGCATGCCACGAGTCGATAGAAGACAGGGCCGAGCGCGAGGCTCGCGAGTTTACCCGCCGCTTCTGCCCCACCCCGACCAAGGACTATATACGCACAGACAGCATCGTGTTCCGTCGGGCCACGCGCGAGTACATATATTATTGTACCATCACCGACGAGATGGACAATGTAGAGGTGATAGACCGCAACCGCCAGTATATCCATAACCATCTGCTGGAGGGCCTGCGCCAATCGACCGACATCATGGCTTACAAGCAGGCTGGCTTTATCTTCGTCTACGAATGTAAGTCTGACCAGAACCCCGACCTAACCCTCTACCACGACAGCTTCGGTCCCGACGACTACCGGGAGCCCAAACCGGAACAATGATAGCTGCATTAATAACAAAAAAGCGAACGCCTAATCATCAGCGTTCGCTTTTTCCGTTTCCGTTATCAGGGTCTCCGTGTCAGAATCCCATCTCTTCCAGAGCCGTAGCCAACTGGTCAGGACAACTGGTGGGCTTGGCGCCGCAGCGGATGCCCTGCAGACGGGCCTTGACATCCTCGGCTTTCATACCGCGGATGAGGGCGCAGATGCCTTGCAGGTTGCCGTGGCAACCACCCATAAAACTGACATTCTGCACACAGCCGTTGTCATCGACATCGATGTCTATCTGGCGGCTGCAGGTGCCCTGGGTGATATAGCTATAATGCTTCATCATCAATTAGTCCTCAGCGGGTTTCATATTGGTGTACACGTTCTGCACGTCGTCAAACTCCTCGAGTTTCTCTACCATCTTGTCGATGGTCTCACGCTGTTCGGGAGTAACGTCCTTGAGGTCGTTGGGGATGCGGGTAAACTCGGCGCTGGTAATCTCGTAGCCATTCTGCTCGAGATAGTGCTGGATGTCGCCAAAGCTCTTGGGGTCACCATAGATGGTAACCTCGCCCTCTTCGTCGTCCTCGTCGAACTCGTCATCCACTCCGAAGTCAATCAGTTCGAGTATCAGGTCGTCCATACTCATGCCGTCTTTCATCTTGAAAGTAAAGACTGCCTTGTGGTCGAAGAGGAAGCTGAGCGAGCCCTGGGTACCCAGGTTGCCGTTGAACTTGTTGAACACCGAACGTACATCGGCCACGGTGCGGGTTGTGTTGTCGGTGAGTGAGTCTACAAAGACTGCGATACCGTGGGGGCCATATCCCTCATATGGCACCTCCTTGTAGTCGCTCTGGTCTTTACCCATAGCGTTCTTGATGGCGCGCTCGATGTTTTCCTTGGGCATGTTCTCACGTCTACAGGTAGCGATGATAGCACGCAGTGTAGGGTTGTTCTCGGGCTCTGGGCCACCGGCCTTTACGGCAATGGCAATCTGCTTGCCCAGTTTGGTAAACGTACGGGCCATGTGACCCCATCTCTTCAATTTCGTAGCTTTACGATATTCAAATGCTCTTCCCATTGGGTTTAGTGTTTTATCGGAGCTCGGCTCCAAGTTTATTTTTAATGTTATTAATCAGTTTGGTCATGATGGCGTCTATGGCCTTGTCATTGAGGGTGCGGGTGGCATCCTGGATGATGAAGTTTACGGCATAGCTCTTCTTGCCTTCGGGCAGGTTCTTGCCCTGATACACGTCGAAGAGTTCCACGCGCTTGAGCAGTTTCTTCTCTGTCTGGAAGGCGATTTCCTCTATCTGGGCAAACTTCACACTGTTGTCGATGAGCAGTGCCAGGTCGCGGCTTACGGCAGGATACTTGGAGATTTCCTGATACTCGAGCTTGTTCTTGCGCACAGCCTTCATCAGCGTATTCCAGTGGATGTCGGCATAGTATACGGGGTTGGCGATGTCGGCAGCCCGCTGCAGCTTGTGGGAGAGTATTCCCAGCTCGGCTACGGTCTTGCCGCCGCGTGTCATCACCTTCAGGCCGGAGGCGAAGATATTGTTGTCGCTCGTTTCGACCACCATCATGTTCTTGGTGAGGCCCACACGGGCAAATATATTCTGCACATAGGCATTGAGTTCACAGAACGAGCTGTCCTCGTCGGCATGGGCCCACGAGCCACACACGCGCTTGCCGGTAACCCACAGTCCGAGGTGAGCCTCTTCGACGTATGCCTTGCTGGGGTCTTCATAGCTCCAGCGGTCCTGATTGTAGTGGTAGCAGTTGCCCACCTCGAAGAAGCGCAGGTTGGCGTTCTTGCGGTTGGCATTGCGCACGATGCTCTCCAGACCACCGAAGAGCAGCGTCTGGCGCATCACGCCGAGGTCGGCGCTCAGCGGGTTGACCACCTTGACGGTCTGTTCCCAGGGATAGGCGTTGAGACCAGCCTGCTCGTAGTAGCTCACCTTGGTGAGCGAGTTGTTCATAATCTCATAGAAGCCACAACCCACGAGCTGCTCGCCAATAAGGTTCTGCAGACGATACTCGGCATCCTGCTCGGTCTGCACGGTGAGCGAAGACTTGAGCTGGGTGGGAATCTCGACATTGTTGTAGCCGTAGATACGCAGGATGTCCTCGACCACGTCACAGGGGCGCTGCACGTCGGTACGGTAGGCGGGCACGTCGAGCACGAGGCCTTCGGCGTCTTCAGCCACCACCTTCATCTCCAGGCTTTCGGCTATCTGGCGTATCATGTCGTGACCGATGGCCTTGCCTATCAGACGGTCGCAGTATTCATAGTCGAGACGCACCTGGGCGTCGGCGATGGGGGCGGGATAGACATCGTTGATTTGCATGGACACCTTGCCGCCAGCCAACTGGCAGCAGAGGATGGCGGCCTGCTTGAGGGCATAGATGGTGCCGTTGGGGTCGATGCCGCGCTCGAAGCGGTAAGAGGCATCGGTAGAGAGACCGTGGCGACGGGCGCTCTTGCGAATCCAAGTGGGGTGGAAGTAGGCACTCTCGAGCACCACGTTGGTGGTGGTGTCATAGGTACCTGAGCCCTTGCCACCAAAGACGCCGGCGATACACATGGGCTCTTCGGCATTGCAGATGCTGAGGTCGTGCTCGCCCAGCAGGTGCTCTTCGCCATCGAGGGTGACGAATGGGGTACCCTCGGGCTGGGTGCGCACTACGATGCGGTGACCCTTGACCATATCGGCGTCGAAGCAGTGGAGCGGCTGGCCGTAAGCCATCATCACGTAGTTGGTGATATCGACAATGTTGTTGATAGGACGCAGACCGATGGTGCTGAGCTTGTCCTTGAGCCACTGGGGGCTTTCCTTGACCTCGCAGCCGGTGATGCTCACACAGGCATAGCGCTTGCAGGCTTCGGTATTATCAATCTCTACCTCGATGGGCAGCGACTCGTTGTCCACCTTGAAGTCATCGCAGCTGGGGCGGTGGAGCGATGTCTCGTAGCCGTTGCGGCGCAACCAGGCATAGAGGTCGCGCGCCACGCCATAGTGTGACAGGGCGTCAGAACGGTTGGCGGTGATATCCACCTCGATGAGCCAGTCGCTCTCCAGGTGGTAATATTCGGCGGCAGGCTGACCCACAGGGGCGTCCTCGGGCAGCACGATGATACCGTCGTGGCTGTTGCCTACTCCTATCTCGTCTTCGGCACAAATCATACCGAGCGACTCTACACCACGCAGCTTGCTGCGCTTGATGGTAAATTCCTTGTCGCCATCATAGAGCACACAGCCCAGGTCGGCAACGATTACCTTCTGGCCGGCAGCCACATTGGGGGCGCCGCAGACGATTTGCTGGGGAGTTTCCTTGCCCAGGTCTACGGTGGTCACGTGCAGGTGGTCCGAGTTGGGATGGGCCTCGCAGGTAAGCACTTTACCCACATAGAGACCCTTCAGGCCACCACGGATAGACTGTACCTCTTCGAGGGCGTCCACTTCGAGACCGGTAGAGGTGAGGGCTGCTGCGGTTTCCTGCGGAGTAAGACTGAAGTCAACATACTCCTTCAGCCACTTATAAGAAATATTCATTGTCTGTTATCTTTATTGTATTGTGTTCGCTAAATGCTATTTGGGCGCAAAAGTAATATTTTTCCACCACTTACGCAACTTTTTTGCGTGTAATATTCATTTTCTTCCGCCTTTTTACACCTTATTATATATATAAGGGGCGGCACATCAGACTGAGCGCCGGGGACTTTGGAGCGGCGCAGACCACCTCTACCCCGCTCTATGGGCACGAGCGAAGCACCGGGATGCCCCCGGCAAGGGCAATGTCTCACCAGGCAAGGCGCAGAGCATCTTCCCGTCACCCGCAGAGGCCACAGACGGTGACCTGCCGATGCCCTCTGCCGGCGCGTAACATCTGTCACGAAGGCTCGTGCCTATTGTTACGTGCCCACGTATCTTACGGTACGGGAGCACGTAACTTACGATACGAGTCGCCAACGCCGATCAGGAGAGGCGTAATGGTGTCAGCCACGGATCCATCGTGGGTCTCCCGCCCCGTCGGGACGAAGCTGACGGCAGCCATGGTGCTGAAACTGCATTTCAACATGGTTGTAACACGGCTGAAACAACCATGTCGTAACTTTGCGCAAAATTCTAAAACGCTTATGACAAAGCAATTTCTCATCTTTACGCTATGCACGGCGGTATGTGGCATGGCTGCCACCGCAGAAGCCGTGGCTCAAGACAACCAGAAAAGAAGTATGAAGATTGGCGGTACCCTGCGCTCCAAGTATGAATATCAGACCAGCGAGGGGGAGGGCCGTTTCCAGGTGCGCACGGCACGTGTAAATGTGTCGGGCACGCTCTCGCCGGTGGTGTCGTACAAGGCGGAGATAGACCTCTGCGACGAGGGAAAAATCAAGATGCTCGACGCCTATACCACCATCACTCCCTCAGACCGGTGGGCACTGACGATAGGTCAGATGCGCGTGCCGTTCACGATAGACGCCCACCGCTCGCCCCACCAGCAGTACTTCGCCAACAGGTCGTTTATCGCCAAGCAGGTGGGCAACATCCGCGACGTGGGTGCCAAGGCTGGCTACAACTTCAGGATGGGCTTCCCAGTCGTCATCGAGGCAGGTCTGTACAACGGCTCGGGACTTACCGACCAGAAAGACTACTGGACCAAGGGCATCAACTTCTCTGCCAAGATGCAGGCGATGCTTCCCGTGGGGCTCAACGTGGTACTGAGCGCACAGAAAATCAAGCCTGAGGCGACGGGCATCATGATGTATGACGCCGGACTCAACTTCCACCGCCGTGGATGGGTGGTGGAGGCCGAATATCTCTACAAGCACTATGACGACGGGGCCTTCAAGCCGGTACACGCCGTAGATGCTTTCGTCAACTACGACATCGCGATGAAGAAAGGATGTTTTACCAAGATTTCGCCGCTGCTGCGCTATGACTACATGACCGACCACAGCGACGGACACCGGTATCTTGACGGAAAAAAGGACGAGGGCGGCAGCCTGATCGTCAACGACTACCGCCGCAGCCGTGTCACGGGTGGCGTGACGCTGAGCCTCGACAAGCCCTTCGTCAGCGACATCCGCATCAACTATGAGAAGTATTTCTACGCCACAGGCGCCATAGCCAAGCCTTCCGAGCGCGACAAGATAGTCATCGAGGTGGTCACCCACTTCTAACGGCTGGCGCCTGGGACTGATGGCTGGCGCGGGGTGTTAACGGTCGCTCGCTCGGGCCATACGCTCCTCGAGTGCCTCACGCAGATTGTCGGTCGTGGCGAGCCCCAGCTTGCGGCGGATGTGGGCTCGCTGGGTGTTGACATTGCTCTCGGTCTTGCCGAGGAGACTGCAGATGTCGCCCAATTTCTTGCCGCGCAGGATGAGCTGGCAGATGGATTTCTCGGAGGTGGTAAGCTCGGGGAAGATTTCGTCGATGCGCGACTTCTCGGTATCGCTTATGCGCATGAACTCAGCCACGTTGGCAAGGAGGTTCTTCTGCGAAGTCTCGCCCAGGATGTCGAGCAGATTGCGGGTATGCTCGGCGCCATAGCGGTCTGACGCCAGTCGCACATAGGCCCTGATCTGCTTCTTGTTCAGGCGCAGTATCTGCATCAGTTCGGCTTCGTCGCGCCGCAGTTCGGTGTTCTCGACCTGGAGACGGCGGGCGTTTTTGGCGATATGGAAGCCCAGAAAACTGAAGAACACCAGCACCACAAAGAGCATGAAGTAATAGTCGATGAGCGTGGAGTTGTTGGTCGTAATGATGCACACGGTGTAGGTCACAAACATGATGGCGGTATTGACCTGGGTGATGCGGGTGAGATAGGTGGAGAGCCCCACGATGGTATTGCCCGAGAGCAACAGCATGTTGATGATGATGACCATATACTTGTGGTCCATCGCCGGCTCGAAGGCGCTGTAGAGCGTATCGGCCGACAGCGAGAGCTGGGTGGCAACGGTCATCAGCGACAGGGTGGTGACTATCTCTATCCTGCGCCATAGATAGGCTGCCATCACCACACTCGCCGTGACGAGCAGCAGCATATTGCTCACGCTGAAGAAATGATGGAAGGCGCCCGAGATGCCCAGGATATTGGACGAGAGCAGCAGGACGAGGGCAATGTAATAGACTGAGAGGATAACCAGGCGGTGGTGACCGATATAGGAAGGCTCGCGTCGATGCATAAGCCCGCTGATGCCGCTACGGATAGTGGCAGACTCTCGGTCGTCGGTTGAGAAGGGTTTCATTGTGACTGCGATTGTTTTTTGCGTCCCCAAAATTAAACATTTTTACGGACATTGACTGTTTTTAAGGTACTTTTTTTGACCTCAACTATCATTTTGACCATTTTTAAGGGTATCATGGTTTTCTTTTTAACCACCGTTTGATTAATTTTGCAGCACTCCAAGACATCAGACATACAGAACAAACCAGTATAAACGACCATAAAAAACTTGAAACACTTGAGAATTGCACAGACTACTCGCTTGGCTCGCGCCGTATACTTCATATAATTTGCTTTCACTTCATGACGCGGCGACAATGAGCCAAGCGAGGGAGACAGACAGCATCTCTCCTACTCCAGTTTTAGACTTTGTCATCATGGCTGCCACCTCGCTCGGGGCGGAGATGACCGCCGTCGGCCTGCAGAATAACTTATCATACAGCAAGTCGGACACAAAAAATAGGGAATTTTATTTTGTATTTCTCTCAGCTTGCACTACCTTTGCAATAAAAATAACGAGGTTTTGAAGAAGACAAGTAGTGACATATTGAAGATACTGTTCTCGCTCATCTTGGGCGGGGCCATACTTTACTGGATGTACCGCGGCTTCGACTTTGCCCAGTTGGGCGATGTGATGCTGCATCAGATGGACTGGACATGGATGCTGCTGTCGCTACCCTTTGGCATACTGGCACAGGCATTCCGTGGCTGGCGATGGAAGCTGGCTCTCGACCCCTTGGGCGAGCATCCGCGCAACTCCACGAGCGTCAACTCGGTCTTCCTGTCCTACGCGCTGAGCCTGCTCATACCCCGCATTGGCGAGTTTACCCGCTGCGGCGTGCTGAAGCGCTACGACGGCGTGTCGTTTGCCAAAGCCTTGGGCACGGTGCTGACCGAGCGCGTCATCGACACGCTCTTTATCGGTCTGCTGATACTCGCCACCTTCCTCTATCAGTTCCCCATCTTCCATACCTTCTTCAACCAGACCGGCACAAGGCTCGACACCATGCTCTGCCAGTTTTCGACCACGGGCTACATCGTCACCGCCATCTGCGGCGTGGTGGCGATAATCTCCACGTTGGCACTGCTGCGTCAGTATACTATATATAATAAGGTGAAGAATACCATCAGCGACATGTGGGCAGGCATCACGTCGCTGCGCATGATGGACCGCCGCGTGCTCTTCATCGTCTACACGCTGGCGATATGGGGCTGCTATTTCCTGCATTACTACCTGACGTTCTTCTGCTTCGACGCCACCTCACACCTGGGCATCTCGTGTGCGCTGGTGACCTTCGTGGTCGGCTCGGTGGCAGTAATCGTGCCCACGCCCAACGGCGCCGGCCCCTGGCATTTCGCCGTCAAGACCATGCTCATCCTCTATGGCGTAACCGATACCGACGCACTCTACTTTGTGCTCATCGTCCACTCGGTGCAGACCCTGCTCGTCGTGCTGATAGGAGTTTACGCCTGGATAGCGCTGATGTTTACCCGGCGACGTATCATTGTACAATCAACTTAACACTAAAATATCATGAGTGAGATTAAGAATTTGACACCCGAGTGCGTTTGGAAGCATTTCGACGCCCTCACCAAGGTTCCCCGTCCATCTGGTCATCTGGAACGAGTACAGCAGTTTCTCCTGGACTTCGCCGCACAAGCCGGAGTTGAAGCCTTCAAGGACAAAGGCAACAACATCGTCATGCGCAAGCCCGCTACACCAGGAATGGAGACACGCAAGACAGTAGTGTTGCAGGCCCACATGGACATGGTGCCCCAGAAGGCACCCGACAGCCAGCACTGCTTTGAGACCGACCCCATTGAGACTTATATAGACAGCGACTGGATTAAGGCCAAAGGCACCACGCTGGGCGCAGACAACGGTCTGGGCATTGCAGCCATCATGGCTGTAATGGAAGCCAAAGACCTGAAGCACGGCCCCATCGAGGCGCTCATCACCGCCGACGAAGAGACGGGAATGTTTGGCGCCAACGACCTGGAAGAGGGCATCCTCAACGCCGATATCCTGCTTAACCTCGACTCTGAAGCCTGGGGCAAGTTCGTCATCGGCTCGGCTGGCGGCGTAGACATCGACGCTTCTCTCGCCTACAAGGAGGTGGAGACCGACCCCGAAGACGTGGCGGTAAAGATCACCCTCAAGGGTCTGCGTGGCGGACACTCCGGACTGGAGATTCACGAGGGCCGCGCCAATGCCAACAAGCTGATGGTGCGCCTGGTGCGTGAAGCCATCGAGGAATGTGAAGCACGCCTGGCAACATGGCATGGCGGCAACATGCGCAACGCCATCCCCTTCAAGGCCGAGACCGTGCTCACCCTCCCCAAGGAGAACGTAGAGGCACTCAAGGAACTGGTAGCCGAGTGGAAGGCTGACTTCGAAGACGAGTACAAGACCATCGAAAACAATATCGAACTCTACACCGAGGATGTAGAGACACCCAAGACCGAGGTACCTGTAGAAATCCAGGACAACCTGATAGATGTCATCTACGCCTGCCACGACGGCGTGGTACGCATGATACCCGTCTACCCCACCGTGGTAGAGACCTCGAGCAACCTCGCCATCATCGACATCGAGGGAGGCAAGGCTTCGTTCAAGATTCTGGTTCGCAGCTCGCGCGAGGACATGAAGGAATATACCGTCAACATGCTGCAGAGTTGCTTCAACATGGCCGGCATCAAGGTAGAGAACAGCGGCGACTACGGCGGCTGGGACCCCAACCCCGACAGCGAAATCCTGAACCTGCTGCGCAAGATTTACAAGGAGCAGAACGGCAAGGATGCACTGGTACAGGTAGACCACGCAGGTCTGGAGTGCTCTGTCATCCTGGGCAAATATCCCAATATGGACGTTGTGAGCCTTGGCCCAACCCTCTGCTCACCCCATACTACCGGTGAGCGCTGCCAGATATCAACCATGCTTCCTTTCTGGAAGCTGCTGACAGCAACTCTGGAGCAGATAGCCGAGAAATAACAAGCCCCAACAGGCATACAACCACTGAAGTGTGGCAGGAGCAGACCGTTCCTGTCACACTTTTTTTGATGGCGACAGTGAAAAAAATCGAGAAACGCCGTTCCATTACGGAGAATTTTAGTACTTTTGCAGACAACAAATCAATTATTAACATTATATGGACGATTATCACGCGGAAAATTCTAATCTGTAAGCCGGAGTAAGCTTCATGTGCCTATGCTCCGACCCATTACCCATTTATTAACACGGAGACGAACGACATGAAGACATTTTGGAATATAGACAAGAATCTGACTGCCATCAAGGAGTGGCAGCCCAACTGCTGGATACAAGTAACCTGTCCCACCGATGAAGACCAGCAAGAGCTGGAACAGCGGTTTAATATCCCCGATTATTTCCTTTCCGACATCAGCGATACCGACGAGCGTGCCCGCTATGAGTACGACGACGGATGGATGCTCATTATCCTGCGTATTCCCTATGTCAAAGAGGTGCGCTCACGCACTCCCTACACCACCGTGCCACTGGGTATCATCCACAAGCGCGATGTGACCATCACCGTGTGCTATTACGAGACCAACATGATGATTGACTTCGTCTCCTACCAGCAGAAGCGCGGACAGGGTTTCACCGACTATGTCGACCTTATCTTCCGCCTCTTCCTCTCCAGTGCCGTCTGGTATCTGAAGCGGCTTAAGCAGATAAGTCTGCTCATTGAGAAGGCCAAGCACAACCTGGACCATGGCGTCAACAATGAAAGCCTCATCGGACTGTCGCGTCTCCAGGACTCACTTACATATTTCATCACATCCATCCGAGGCAACGAGACGCTGCTGTCCAAACTGAAATTCAAGCTGCAGGTCGACGAGCTTGACGCCGACCTCATCGAAGATGTCAACATTGAGATGTCGCAGGCACGCGAGACCACCAACATCTACTCCGACATCCTCGAGTCGACGATGGACACCTATTCGAGCATCATCAACAACAACATGAACACCACCATGCGTACGCTGACCTCCATCAGTATCGTCATGATGTTGCCCACGCTGATATCTTCACTCTTCGGAATGAACCTCATCAACGGTATGGAAGACTACCCCTATGGCTTCATCATCGCCATCATCATTTCCATACTCGTTTCGGGCTTCACGTGGTGGATATTGCGCTTCAAACGACTATTATAACCCCAAAACGATAAGAAATATTAATATTTGTTAGGTCATTAGGAACTTTTTCATTAAGTTTGCAACCTACATAATAACAAATATAGTGGAAACCGATAATCATAAACTAAACAGTGATATGATGGACTCTCAAGACAACGTCCTGAAACAGGACATTACTGAAGAAGCAGTGGCAGCCCAGCCTGCCAACGTAGACAACGACACCGTGGCCGAAGCCGGCAATGCCCCCGCGACAACGGCAGTGGACGGCGAGCCCGATACCGAGGCTGCACCGATGAAGATGTATGCCTCCAAGTACGAGGTACTCGAACGTGTCAAGGAGCTGGCCCACAGCGACGAGACTCCCGCCAAGGACGAGATAGACCATCTTAAGACGGCGTTCTACAAGCTGCTCTTCGCCGAGCGCGAGGCCGACCAGAAGACATTCATCGAGAACGGTGGCGACCCCGAAGCCTACGTGATGAAGACCGACGACAGCGAGGAGCAGTTCAAGGCCGAGATGGGACTCATCAAAGAGAAGAGAGCCAAGGCTTTCCAGCAACAGGAAGAGGAAAAGAAGGCAAATCTGCAGCGCAAGCAGCAGATTATAGAAAAGATAAAGATGATGTCTACATCACCCGAAGAGGCCAACAAGTCTTACAATGACTTCAAGGCGCTCCAGCAGGAATGGAAAGACATCAAGGCAGTGCCCGCCGAGAAGGCCAACGAGCTGTGGCGCAACTACCAGCTCTATGTCGAGCAGTATTATGACCTGCTCAACCTCAACCGCGAGCTGCGCGAGTATGATTTCAAGAAGAACCTGGAGCAGAAGACACTGCTCTGCGAAGCTGCAGAGAAGCTCGCCGACGAGCCCGATGCCGTCAGCGCTTTCCACCAGTTGCAGGAGCTCCACCAGCAGTATCGCGAGATAGGCCCCGTGGCCAAGGAGCTGCGCGAGCAGATTTGGGCACGCTTCAAGGCTGCCTCTACCGTCATCAACAAGCGCCACCAGCAGCACTTCGAAGAGCTGCGCGCCAAGGAAGAGGAAAACCTGACACGCAAGACCGCACTCTGCGAGAAGGTGGAAGCCATCGCCAAGGAGGAAAACAAGAACGCCACCGACTGGGAGAACCACACCAAGCAGATTATAGACATCCAGACCGAATGGAAGACCATCGGCTTTGCTCCGCAGAAGATGAATGTCAAGATTTTCGACCGCTTCCGCGCTGCCTGCGATGACTTCTTCGGCCGCAAGGCTGAGTTCTTCAAGACTCTGAAGGAGAAATTCGCCGAGAACACCAAGAAGAAGAAGGAAATGGTCGAACAGGCCAAGGCCCTCATGGACTCTACCGACTGGAAAGCCACCTCCGACAAGCTCATCAAGCTGCAGAAGGAGTGGAAGACCATCGGCATGGTGCCCAAGAAGGTGGGCGACCAGCTTTGGGCCGAGTTTGTAGCCGCCTGCAACAAGTTCTTTGAAGCCCGCAATGCCGCCACCGCCGGCACACGCAACGAGGAACAGCAGAACCTGGACCGCAAGAAGGAAATCATAGCCAAGCTCAAGGAACTGCTCGACAGCACCGCCGACAACGTGCAGGCCACGCTCCAGCAGCTCATCGACGAATACGGCAAGATAGGCCACGTGCCCTTCAAGGAGAAAGACAAGCTCTTCAAGGAATACCACAAGGTGGTCGACGCCCTCTACAAGCAGCTCAACATCTCTGCCAGCAAGCAGCGGCTTGACAACTTCAAGTCCAGCATCAAGAGTATGGCCAAGCAGGGCGAAGATATGCTCGACAATGAGCGTGGACGACTCATGCGCAGATACGAGCAGCTCAAGTCGGAGATAACGACATACGAGAACAACCTGGGCTTCCTCAACGCCAGCAGCAAGAAGGGCAACAGCCTGATAGACGAGATGAACCGCAAGGTCAACAAGCTGAAGGACGACCTCGAACTTATCCGTCAGAAGATTAAGGCCATCGACGCCGAGAACAAGTAACCGTCAGACACGATTGACATACGCCATCCCTCTGCCCCACCCCGGCAGAGGGATTTTTGTTTCCCGACGTGCCGCCATCACCGCGAAGTAACGGTGGCGCCACCCCAACCCATCGGGGCTTGCCGCCCCAAGCGCCGTGATGCCCCCTATCCTGATTGCAGGGCGCGAAATGACGATTGCGGGGTGCGAAATCATTGTGGCAAGGTGCGAAATGACGATTTCACGACACGAAACCATCTTTAATGTCATGGGCTGTAGTTTTATTGTCATGGGCAGCGGTCTGGCGCCTGCTGCCACCCACTTATATCCTGCCGCGGCAAAAAGAGGGGCGGTTTGCTTGTCTGCCTAAAGGGAAATAAGTAACTTTGCAACACCAATTCATACACCGTTAACTGTCATGGCACGCAACAACACATGGATATACCACCTCGTGGCATTTGCCACCGTAGCGATATGGGGCTGCACCTTTGTATCTACCAAGGTACTGATGCTCAACGGGCTCTCGCCGGCGCAGATATTCACGCTGCGCTTCCTCATTGCCTATGTGATGATGCTCGCCGTGTATCACTCACGGCTGTGGGCCGACTCGTGGCGCGACGAACTCAAGATGATGCTGCTCGGCATCAGCGGCGGCTCGCTCTACTTCCTCAGCGAAAACGAGGCGATGAACTTTACCTCGACCACCAACACCTCGCTCATCGTGTGCTCGTGTCCGCTCTTTGCCACGCTGCTGGTGAGGCTGGTCTACCGTTCCACCACGCGCATCAGCATGATGCAGTTGGGCGGTTCGCTGCTCGCCTTTGCCGGCATGGTCATCGTGGTGCTCAACGGGCGCTTTGTGCTCCACCTCTCGCCCCTTGGCGACGCGCTGGCGTTTACCGCCTGTCTGAGTTGGTCGGTCTACTCGCTGCTCATGAAGTGGGTATCTGCCAAGTATGGCGCCGCCTTCATCACCCGCAAGGTCTTCTTCTACGGCGTGCTGACCATATTACCTTATTATATATTCTACCCCACGCTCCCCACCGCTGCCGTGCTCACCAAACCCGTGGTAGTGGGCAACCTGGCATTCCTGGGCTGTCTGGCGTCGATGATTTGCTTTCTCACCTGGAACTGGTGCATCTCCAAGCTGGGCGCGGTGAAAGCCACCAACTGGGTATACTTCAACCCCATCACCACCATGATTTTCGCCTCGTGGGTGCTGGACGAGAAGATTACTCCCTACTTCCTCGCCGGCGCCACCTGCATCCTGTTGGGCATGTTTGTCGCCGACCGTAGCACCAAGACCAACAACTGACGCCCGCTTTTATACCTTCGCGACAGCCCCAATCTCCATCATCGCCAACATTTTCGGCGGCAAAGGGCCTATGATTAGGAAAAAATACCTAATTTTGTAATTTGATAGGTTGTCTGTCAATGCGAAAGAAGCCACTACGGCGACTGCTTTCACAGAATTTCAACAAACAAGAGGTATGACTCACGCAGATACACTGAAACACTACACACGGCGGGTGCTGCGCGCGACGGGGATAGCCGTCGCCTCGCTGCTGGCACTGCTGTTGCTCATCACCATACTACTCTACCTGCCACCCGTACAGAACTGGGCGGTGCGCCAGGTCTCTGCCTACGCCTCCGAGGCTACGGGCATGGACATCGGCATCGACCATGTGCAGCTGGCATTCCCCCTCGACCTCGAAGCCGAGGGCATACACGTGGTACAGCCCAACGACTCGACCCACGCCACCGACACCATAGCCTACATCCACCGCGCCGTGGTCGATGTGCAGTTCTGGCCGCTGCTCACGGGTGTGGTCAATGTAGATGAACTGTCGCTCGAACAGATGCTGCTCAACACCGGCACCCTGATACACGAGGCGCGGGTGAGCGGACGCATAGACGCCCTCACCCTGGCTTCCCACGGCGTAGACCTCTGCCGGAGCGACATGAGGATAGACCGCGCCCTGCTCGACGGCGCCCTGCTCGACATCGAGCTGAGCGACACAGTGCCGCCCGACACCACACCGTCGGCCAATGTGTGGAAGATTGCCGTGGAGAAGCTCGACATCAACCGCTCGGCGCTTACCCTGCACATGCCCGGCGACACCCTGCGCATAGGGGCACAGATTACCGCTCTCAAGGCGCGCCAGGGCTACTTGGACCTGGACAAGGGGCTCTACCGCGTGGGCAGCCTCAGCCTCGACGACAGTGGCGTGAGCTATGACAACCGCGCCATAGACCCCGTCGAGGGGCTCGACTACAACCACCTCGCCCTCAGCCATCTGTCGCTGGCCGTAGACTCGGTCTTCTACTGCGCTCCACGCATCGAGGCGGTAGTGCGCAGCGCGGCATTTGCCGAGAAGAGCGGACTCAGCCTTACCTCGCTCGCCACGCGCATAGCCATCGACTCGCTGGCGATGCACCTCCCCACCCTCGCCCTCACCACCACCCACTCCAGCGTCAAGGGGCGCGTGGATATGGACTTCAACGCCTTTGACAGCCGCCATCCCGGCAAGATGAACATAGACCTGCGTGCCTCGCTTGGCCGTGGCGACATCGTCTGTGGCGCATCGTCGCTGATGCCCAAGGCGCTGCTGCGCAGTCTGCCCGACCATCCGGTCAACATCAGTGTGGCCATGAGCGGCAATATGCAGAAGGCGCGCCTCTCTCGCATGGACATCACGTGGCCCACGGTGGTCGACCTGAGTGCCAACGGATTTGTGGGCAACCTCAACGACACCGACCGTCTCAGCGCCGACATCAAGGTCAAGGCCCGGACCCACCAGCTCAACTTCATCATCCAAGCCCTCGCGCCCGCAGTGGCACGACAGATACGCATCCCCAGCGGCGTGCGGCTGCAGAGCCATATCACCGCCGACGGCCCCCACTATGCCGCCACCCTCGACATGACCGAGGGCCATGGAGCGCTCAAGGGCAAGGCAGAGATAGACACGCGGCGCATGGCATACAGCGCACGGATGGCAGCACGTGGGTTGCAGGTGGCACACTTTGTACCTTCAGCGGGCGTAGGCACCCTCACCGGCTCGCTGACGGCACGGGGCACGGGCACCGACATGCTCAGTCCGCGCACCCGACTGCAGGCGCGTGCCGAGCTGGGCCAGATAGACGTGGCTGGACAGCGCATCGGCGACACCCATGCCACCATCGACATGGCGGGAGGCCACATCCACCTCAACGCCGCCGGCAACAATCCCCTCTTCGACGGCCAACTGTCGTTTGCCGGCATCGCCAACGGCAGCCGCATCCGTGGCACCTTTGCCTGCGACCTCGACAAGGCCGACCTGCACCGTCTGGGCATCGCCGACAATGCCCTCGACCTGGGCGTATGCTCCCACATCGACATCGACACCAATCTCAAAGACCATCTCAGCATCCTGGGCAACGTGGGCGAGATACGCATCCACTCCAGAAACCATACCTTCCGCCCAGAAGACATAGACTTCGACGTGCTCGCCACCCGCGACACCACCCATGCGCTCATCAGCAGCGGCGACTTCAGACTCGATGCCGACGCGCGTGGCGACTACAACGTGCTGCTGCATCATATCAAACTGGTAAGCCAGGAGATGCAGCGCCAGACCCGTGAGAGATACATCGACCAGATGCGCCTGCGCCAGCAGCTGCCCGAGGCGCGCATCTTCCTCAGCTGCGGGCGCAACAACGCCTTCTCGCGCTTCCTCAAGTGGAAGGGCTACGAGACCGCAAGGCTGCTGGTCAACGTAAACTGTTCGCCTGTACAGGGAATAAACGGACACATAGACGCCGACTCGGTGGTGGCTGCCAAATTCCTGATAGACACCGTGAGGGTGGCGGTGACGAGCGACTCGGTGCGCACCCGCTACCAGGCGAGGATAAGCAACAACAAGCGCAACCCCGACTACACCTTCACGGCGCTGCTCAATGGCGGTGTGTTTGAGCGTGGCGCCTATGCCGCCGCCCAGGTCTTCGATGCCCGCAACCGGCTCGGACTGCGGTTCGGACTGGCTGCCGCCATGCAGACCGAGGGCATACTGCTGCACCTCTATGGCGAGCCGCCCGTGCTGGGCTACAAGCAGTTTGCTGCCAACAAGGACAACTTTATACTCTTTGGCGACAATGAGCGCATAAAGGCCAACCTCAAGCTCACCGCTGCCGACGGCATGGGTGTGCAGCTCTACTCAGACGACACCAACAGCGACGCCCAGCAGGACCTCACGCTCTCGCTCGCCAAGTTTGACCTGCACAAGGTGCTCTCAGTCATCCCCTATATGCCCGACATTGAGGGCATGATGAACGGCGACTTCCACATCGTCAAGACCGAAACCGAGCTCTCGGTATCTTCTGCCGTGACGGTCGACAACATGAAGTACGAGAAGTGCGACATGGGCAATCTCGGCAGCGAGTTTGTCTACATGCCCAAGAACGACGGCTCTCATTATGTCGACGGCATGCTGCTCTGCAACGGCAACGAGGTGGGCACCATACAGGGTACGTACAAGTCGGAGGGCGACGGATGGCTCGACGCCACCATGGGTCTGCAGCGTATGCCTATGCAGCTCGTCAACGGCTTCATCCCCGACCGCCTCATCGGTCTGCGCGGCTATGGCGACGGCACCCTCTCCGTGCGCGGCCAGCTCGACAGCCCCATCGTCGATGGCGAGGTGTATCTCGACTCTACCTACCTCTTCAGCGAACCTTATGGCGTGCAGATGCGCTTTGCCGACGACCCCGTGCGCATCGTCGGCAGCCGGCTCCTGTTTGAAAACTTTGAGATGTTTGCCAACAACGACGCGCCGCTCAACATCTCGGGCAATCTCGACTTTACCGACCTCGGCAACATGATGCTCGATATCCGTATGCGCGCCGAAAACTTCAAGATTATCGACGCCAAGGAGAACGCCAGATCTGAAGCCTACGGCAAGGCCTTCGTCAACTTCTACGGCATGATGAACGGCCCGGTAGACAACCTGCGCATGCGCGGCAAGCTCGACGTGCTGGGCAACACCGATATGACCTACGTGATGCGCGACGCCGAACTCACCGCCGACACGCAGCTCGACGAGCTGGTGCAGTTTACCAACTTCCGCGACACCACCAAGTCAGAGCCCGTGCAGCGCCCTGCCATTCGTGGCCTCGACATGCAGCTGAGCATGTCGGTCGACGAGTCGGCCCACATCATGTGCATGCTCAACGCCGACCACTCCAACTACATCTCTCTGATAGGCGGCGGCGACCTGCGCATGGGCTACAACCCCACCGACGAGCTCACCCTCACCGGCCGCTACACCCTCTACAGCGGCGAGATGAAATACTCGCTCCCCATCATCCCGCTCAAGACCTTTGCCATACAGGACGGCAGCTACATCGAGTTCACGGGCGACCCCATGAACCCACAGCTGCACATCACCGCTACCGAGAGCGTCAAGACCACCGTAAGCGAGGGCAGCAGCAGCCGTGCCGTAGACTTCGACTGTGGTGTCAAGCTCACCCAGACGCTCAGCAATCTGGGCCTCGAGTTCATTATCGACGCCCCTAACGACATGACCATCAGCGACCAGCTCAAGACGCTCACCACCGAGGGTCGCAGCAAGGTGGCAGTGACCATGCTCGCCTCGGGCATGTATCTCACCGACGGCAACACCAACCAGTTTACGATGAACAACGCCCTGTCGTCGTTCCTCCAGAACGAAATCAACAACGTGGCTGGCAAGGCGATGCGCTCGATGGGACTCGACCTCGGCATGAGCATCGACAACACCAACACATCGGGCGGCATGCACACCGACTACAACTTCAAGTTCTCCAAGCGTCTGTGGAACAACCGACTCAGCGTCAACGTGGGCGGCAAGGTATCGACCGGCGCCGACATCGACATGCAGCAGGGCGAGAACGATATGTTCTTCAACAAGGTAGAACTCGAATACCGCCTGGACCGCAATGCCAGCAAGTATCTGCGTGTGTTCTACGACAACAACAAGTACGACTGGCTCGAAGGCCCGCTGGGTGAGTATGGCGTAGGCTTCGTATGGAAGCGCAAGCTGCGCCATTTCCGCGACATCTTCTTCCTCGACAAGAAGGAGACCATGCCCGCGCCCGCCCCCAAGCAGACCGACGGCAAGCAACCCACACCCCCTCAACCCACTAATCAGGAAGACAATGAGAAAGACAAGAAATAAGATGACCGCCGGCATGGCGCTGGCTGTGGCGGCACTGATGGCGGCTGGCTGCTCCACCACCCGGGCACTGCCCGAGGGCGAACAGCTCTTCACCGGGCTCAAGCCTATCGAGTATACCAACTACGAGCCGTGCCAGCATGCCGAAGACACCAAGATAGAGATGGAGTCGGTGCTTGCCTCTACGCCCAACGGCGCCCTCTTTGGCAGCAGCTACTACCGCTCGCCGTTCCAAGTGAAACTGTGGGTATGGAACGCCTTCTCGCAGAGCAGCTCGCCCTTGGCGCGGTGGATTACGCGCGCCTTCGGAACCAAGCCCAAGCTGATGAGCGAGGTCAACCCCGCCCTGCGCGTGTCGGTGGCCGAGAACCAACTGAAGAAGTACGGTTACTTCAACAGTCATGTCAGCGCCCAGGAGATTACCGGCTCCAACCCCAAGAAGGCCAAGGTGGCCTACACGGTGGATATGGGTCGTCTGTGGCGCTACGACTCCATCCAGTATGTGGGCTTCCCCACCCATGCCGACAGCCTGCTCCACAGCGCCGATGACCAGGCGCTCATAGGCAGGGGCAACCCCTTCAGCGTGGCTTCGCTCGACCAGGAACGCCAGCGGCTCAGCACCCTCTTCCGCACCCACGGCTACTATTACTATCAGCCTGGCTATGCCACCTATCTGGCAGACACCATCAACAAGCCGGGCCAGGTCGACGTAAGACTGCAGCTGGCCGACAGTCTGTCGCCGCAGGTGATGCAGCAATGGCACATCGGCAACATCGGCATCGACTTCCGCCGACAGTTTGGCGACGTGCTGCAAGACTCCATCCGCTTCCGCCACCTCACTGCCCGCTTCAACGGACGCCGCTCGCCCGTGCGTCTCGGCGTCATACTGCGCGATGTCAAGCTGCGCCACGGCAGGCTCTACAGCAGCGACGACGAGGCACAGACGATGAAGGCCATCCAGAACACGGGACTCTTCAGCTACAGCACCCTCAGATTTACGCCACGCGACAACGACACCCTCGACCTGCAGCTCGACCTGGTGATGGACAAGCCCTACGACTTCTACATCGAAGCCAACGCCAAGGGCAAGACCACCGGACGCATGGGACCTGAGCTGGTGGCTGGCCTCGTCAAGCGCAACGCCTTCCGCGGCGGCGAGCGCCTCGACATCAATATTCACGGCTCCTACGAGATGCAGACAGGACACAGCGCCGAGGGCAGCCAGAGCGGCATCAAGTCGTATGAATATGGCGGCGACGTGGCTCTGGTCTTCCCCCGCATGCTCACCCTGCGCAGCCTCTTCACTCCCAACAAGATGCGCATGCGCCGCATCGGACGCTGGTATCGCTACGGTGTGCCCACTACCACCATCAAGGCGTCCAAGAACGTGCTCCACCGTGGCGGGTACTTCAAGCGCCACGTGCTCTCGGGCGAACTTACCTACGCGTTCCAGTCGTCGCCACAGTCACGCCATCAGTTCAGCCCGCTCATACTGTCCTATGAGTACATGCAGCGTCAGACCCAGGCGTTTATCGACCTGCTGGAGCGCAACCCGTATCTCAGCGTGTCCATGCGCGACCAGTTTGTGCCCAAGATGTCCTATACCTATACCTACAACAGCCCTTCTACGATGCGCCACCCCATCAGCTGGGAGATAACTGCCAGCGAGGCGGGCAACCTGCTGGCTGCGGCGTATACCATGATGGGCGAACGATGGGCCGAGCGCAACAAGACGATGTTCAAAAACCCCTTCGCCCAGTTTGTCAAGCTCCAGACCGATTTTGTCAAGAAGTGGCGCGTCACCGACAAGTCGTCGCTGCTGGGCCATGTCAATGCCGGCGCCGTAATCAGTTATGGCAACGCGCAGAGTGCGCCCTATTATGAGCAGTTCTATATAGGCGGTGCCAACAGCGTGCGTGCCTTCAACGTGCGCAGCATCGGTCCGGGCCGTTACCATCCCAGCGACGCCAAGCTCTCGTACATCGAGCAGACGGGCGACCTGAAGATACTGGGCAACCTCGAATACCGCCCGCAGCTATGGGGCTCGCTCTACGGCGCCCTCTTCCTCGACGCCGGCAACGTATGGTCACTGCGCGACAGCAGCAATCGCCCCGGCAGCAAGTTTGAAGCCCGCAACCTCTTCTCGCAGATGGCTGTGGGCACCGGCGTGGGCCTGCGCTACGATGTGGGCATCTTCGTGCTGCGCGTAGACTGGGGTATAGGTCTCCACGTGCCCTACGACACCGGCAAGAGCGGTTTCTACAATGTCAGCAGCTTTGCCGATGCGCAGAGCCTCCATCTGGCGGTGGGTTATCCGTTCTGATGGTCACATTCTTCACCTCACTCGTCAGCACCCCCACCACTCTACAGCCCGTCGCCATCAATCTGCCACCGCCGTGGATAGAGATGGCATCCCAAGACAACCATAGGGCATACAGCCCCTACCTGCCACACGACGGCAGTTGCCACCTGAGGCGTCACCGACTTGCGCAATAATTATGCAAACCAGTGACACGCCTCATTTATATGGCTGCATACGGGATATACTCTCAACTCCATGACTATCATTCATCATCGTCAGCAACACCGCCATCAATATTTTTTTGAAAATAATCAGAAAAAAAATTTGGCGGAATGAAAAAAAAAAAAAATAAATTAGCCGCTGTATTATCGACGCAATGCCTGATAAGGTTACCAATAACTATTCTTGTTACCGCCAAGGGCAAACAATCATTACCGTTGCATACGAATATGACGACAATTATTAATACATAAAGCGATACGATTATGAAGAAGTGTTTTATTCTTGCGTGGTTGCTGTTGCCAGCCACATGGTTGCTGACAGGATGCTCGGACAACATGGAGACAACTGCCCCCGAAGAGAAGACTACTGGTCTTGAGCCTATTCAGATTGAGTGCAGCAAGGTGCAGCAGACGCCATTTGCCAAGCAGAGCAACAAGTTTGCCAACAAGTTTTTCGCTACGGCAGCCAAGGAGGTCGAGGGCACAAACACCAACCTGTGTATATCGCCCATCAGTATGCAGTATATACTCTCTATCTACGCCAACGGCTTGGCTGACGAACAGGCGCAGAAGGTGGTGGACTTCCTGGATATGGGCACACTGGACCAAGTCAACGAGAGCAGCCGTCAACTGCTGGCCCTTTTCAATGAGGACGACGAATATGTCAAAGTGGCAATGGTCAATGGACTGTGGCAACAGGCCAACAGCAAAGAGATAATCCCATCATTCGCCGAGAAGATACAGACATACTATCTGGCTGACACCAAAGAGACCAACTTCAAAGACCCACAGGCTGCCAAGAGTATGATAAACGGTTGGGTTGCCGACAAGACCGATGGCAGGATAACCGATGCTCACCTGAAAGTGGGCGACTATACGTTTACACAGAATGCATGGGTCAATGCCACATCCTTTGACGCCAAGTGGACTTATCCGTTCAACGCCCTGCATACCAAGAAGGACAGTTTCACCAACATAGACGGCACCGTGTCAGAAGTAGATATGATGGAAGCCAATGTAGGTATGGCCTTCGACTATTCCAATGAAGATGTCTATATCATGGAACTGCCTTATGGCAAAGGATACTACACTATGATGTTGGGAATACCGCGTAAAGCAGAGAAGCTGGACTCTATATGCGCCAATACCGACTGGTGGGCAGTTCACGAGCAGGCCCATCTCGCTCAGTTGGAACTCTACATGCCCAGGTTCTCGATCTCTACAGACTTGACAACAATATTCAAGAATGAAGAGAATAGCGCTACTGGCATACTCAGTAAACTGGGATTGGACGAGTCTGTTGCCTACGCCGACATGGTAAAAGCCACAAAACCAGCACGCCAGATGTGGGGACTGTCACAAACTGCCATCATAGAGGTAGAGGAAAACGGAACCAAAGCCGTAACCTCCACATCTGGTAATGATGGCATGTATATATCCCCTTACGTTCCGCGCAGGATAGACAAGCCCTTCTTCTTCGCTATCCGTGAGAATACAACTGGCACCATCCTGTTTATGGGAAAGGTAGTACATCTCTAAGACAACACGCGTGACAACACGCGACAACTCAAGCGGCCCGCAACCGAGAGCTATCACACTCACGGTTGTGGGCCGCTTAGCCTATACAAGGGAAACCACCACGGCCAAAGCGGGCATAAGTTTTTGGATGCCAACAATAAAAAAAACGGCGAAAACGACCATTATGTTGAATAAAATGAGTAATTTTGTACTCCAATGGACACTTCTGAACTGCAAAAGATAAAGCAACGGTATAATGTTGTCGGCAACAGCGACGGGCTCAACCGTGCACTCGACATCGCCCTGCAGGTAGCCCCAACCGACCTGTCGGTACTCATCGTGGGCGAAAGCGGTGTGGGTAAGGAGATTATACCCCGCATCATCCACGACAACTCCCCCCGACGCAAGGAGAAATACTTTGCCATCAACTGTGGCTCCATCCCCGAGGGAACGATAGACAGCGAGCTCTTCGGACATGAGAAGGGGTCGTTTACCGGCGCCATAGGCGAGAGCGAAGGCTATTTCGGCACCGCCGACGGCGGCACCATCTTCCTGGACGAGGTGGGCGAGCTGCCCATAGCCACCCAGGCACGATTGCTGCGTGTGCTCGAGACGGGCGAATATATCCGCGTGGGCGGTCAGAAAATCATGAAGACCAACGTACGCATCGTGGCCGCCACCAATGTCAACATGCGCAAGGCCATCAGCGAAGGCAAGTTCCGCGAAGACCTCTACTATCGCCTCAACACCATCCCCATCCAGATGCCGCCACTGCGCGAGCGCGGCCAGGACATCCCCCTGCTCTTCCGCCTCTTTGCCCTGCAGACGGCAGAGAAGTACAAGCTGCCCAAGATAACGCTCACCGACAAGGCCAAGCTCCTGCTGATGCAATACAAGTGGCCCGGCAACGTGAGACAGCTCAAGAACATCACCGAGCAAATCTCTGTGCTCAGCGAGAAGCGCGAGATAGACGCCGAGACACTGTCGCAGTTTATCCCGCAAGACCCCGAGAGCACCGAGCTGGCCACTATCGAAAATACAGGCAAGCACTCCTACGAGAGCGAGCGCGAACTATTATATAAGGTATTATACGAGCTGCGCGGCAATGTGACCGAGCTGAAGCAGGAGATAGACGCGCTCAAGAAGCAACTGGGAGAGCACGGCGCGATGACCGCCCAGCAATACGGCCACTCGCTCCCACACATCGCCAACGGACAGATGGCGACAGTACAGGCAGAAGACGCGGTGGCAGAAGAGATAAAAAACGAACCCGCAGAGCCCATGACGCGCGAAGAGCACGACAAAAAGGAGATAATGGAAGCGCTGGAAAAGGCCAACGGCCGACGACGCGAAGCTGCCATAGCCCTGGGCATCTCAGACCGTACACTCTACCGCAGACTCAAACAATACGGACTCGACTAAACGACGACAATGAAGAAAAAACTCATATACATACACCTCGCACTGATGGCATTCGTGCTGACCACCATCACCGCGTGCGCCTTCAAAGGCTACAAGTTCAACGGTGCCAGCATAGACTACACCAAGACCAAGACCATACAAATCAACGATTTCCCCATACGCAGCAGTTATGTATGGGGACCCATGGGCCCTCTGTTCAACAACGCCCTCAAAGACGAATTTGCCAACCATACCCGTCTGGTACAGGTCAAGCGCAACGGCGATCTCAAGATAGAGGGAGAAATCATACAATACACGCAACGCAACAAGTCGGTGTCGAGCGAAGGTTACTCGGCACAGGTAGAGCTCACCATGACCGTCAGCGTAAGGTTTACCAACAACGTGAACCACAAGGAAGACTTTGAACGTCAGTTCTCAGCCTCGCAGACATACGAGTCGACCCAAAACCTGAACTCGGTACAGGAAGAACTGGTCACCCAGATGACCAAGGACCTCGTAGAACAGATATTCAACGCCACCGTGGCCAACTGGTAAACCACCCCAACCACCACAGATATGCAACTGGACTTAGAGCAACTCATCAAGCATCCGCAGACTATGGACAAGGAGACCCTGTACGACCTCCGAAGCCTCATTGCGCTCTATCCCTACTTCCAGACCGCACGTCTGCTGATGCTGCAAAACCTCTACATCCTGCACGACCCCTCGTTTGATGAGGAACTGCGCAAGGCAGCCATATACATCACCGACCGCAAGATGATATTCAGGCTGATAGAGGCAGCACACTACAAGATCAAAAGCGCCACCACCGACAACAGCCAGGCAAAGAACGCCCCAGGCGCCGACCGCACCATCTCGCTCATTGACAACTTTCTGGACACCATCCCCGCCACCGATGAGAAAGAGCCAAAGAAGAAGAAACGCAAGCCAACGGCTGCCGACGCAGCGATAGACTACGTGAGCTTCCTGCTCGACACCGAGAGCGAAGACGAAGAGAGTCCCGAGGCTCCGCTGATGAAAGGACAGTCGCTCATAGACGACTTCATCAACAACGACAAGGGCAAGATAGAACTCAAGGAAGAACCTGAGTATGTGCCCGAAAGCAATGACACAAAAGACAGCGAAAATATGGTGGACGGAAGCTACTGCACCGAGACTTTGGCACGAATTTACATCCTACAAGGCCGTTTTGAGAAGGCTTTGGAAATAATTACGCGCTTAAATTTGATTTTTCCAAAAAAAAATGCTTACTTTGCAGACCAAATACGGTTCTTGGAGAAGCTGATACTGAACAGCAAGGCCAAAAAGCCATAAGATATAGAGCAAATAATAACAAAAAAAATAAACAACAAGATGATTTACACATTATTCGTAGTACTTATCGTACTGGTATCTATCCTGATGATTGGCATCGTGCTCATCCAGGAGTCTAAGGGAGGAGGTCTCTCTTCACAGTTCTCTTCTTCCAACCAATTCATGGGTGTTCGCAAGACTACCGACCTGGTAGAGAAAATCACATGGGGCCTGGCCGCCGTTATGGTTGTCATCAGCGTAATCTGCGCCCACACCGCTCCCAAGGCCATCACCGAGGAAAGCGTAATGGAGAAGGCAGCCACCCAGACAGAGACTACCAATCCTACCAACATGCCTGGCTTCGGCGCAACCCAGCCTACCAAGGGCAATGCCCAGCAGGCTCCCGCTGCCCCCGCAGCCGAGAACAACAAGTAAGAGTTACCGACGGTACGCAATATGAGCCCGTTCTGCCCGACGCAGAGCGGGCTTTATTGTAGCCGTCCACGCCGACGGGCGCAAGAGAAGGCACAGCCTCCAGGCTGCGCAGCCCCCGTGGAAGCAGAAAATACAAGGCAGCGCGAAAATAATGGGCAAAAAATTTGCAGGAAACAAATATTTCCATTACCTTTGCACTCGCTTAATGAGATTAAGCTCTAAATGGTGGCTGTAGTTCAGTTGGTTAGAGCGTCAGATTGTGGTTCTGAATGTCGTGGGTTCGAGTCCCATCTGCCACCCATAAGAAGCAGTTCTTCGGAACTGCTTTTTTTGTTTCCCCCAATCAGCCAAGCACGCAGCCAAGCCCATCCCGTTTACATCCAAGCCCCTACTCCGTCCCACCGCCATCGTCCCCGCAAGACGCGGAAGCACCCCACCCCGCCTGGAGCACATCCCAGCGAAGCTGGAGGGTACCTTGGCGAAGCTGGAGGATACCTTGGCAAAGCTGGAGGGCGTCCCAGCAAAACTGGAGGGTACCTCCACGCAGCTGCTGACCACCTCGGGCGACGCGCATCGGACGATACGAGCTTTCGTATCGTCCGAAACTCGCATCCGTACCGTCCGATACGTACATCCGCGCCATCCGATACGCGCCAGCAATGATGGTCACCACACCGCCGAACGCACTCACAACCAATGCCTTGCTGACCGTTGACGACCACAGCACAACCTCCGTGCAGCGCAGCCCTGACAACGGGCGCGATGACGCGGTCAGCGGCAGCCACATAACCACAATCCCCATCCATCCCGTTACGGGACAGATGGGGATTGCCGGCAATCGGAGAAGCAGACTACTTCATCTTCTTGTTCATAGCCTTCAATGTGACCGAGATATTGGCCAGAACCCGCATAAAGCTCCAGCTAATCAGCGAGGAGGCCAGCACCATGACCGTGGTCACAAATCCGCTGGGACTGAAGATCTTGTCATCAATGTATTGGTACTCGGGATTTTGTACCCAGACAATGTTGAATAAGCAGATAATCGAGGCGATGATGCCACATACCAATACGATGTTGGCGATAATTTCGAGCGTCGTCTCTGCACCATTGCCGGCATTCTCTTCTACGGGTGCTACAGCCTTGGCTGCCACTGGCTCTGCTACAGGCTGCACCTCAGGGTCTTTTTCATTTTCTTGCATGATTACTATTGTTTTTATTTTCGTTACTTTTGTTTATTTTTGGGGGCTGCGGTGCATGAACCTATTGTCGGCCCACAACAGCAGGACTATGACCGCCAGCGCCACAGCCACCTGAAGCAGGATGGCGCCCGGACGCTGGTCGAAGAAGCGGTCGATGTGGCGGTAGACGTGGGCGAAGAACGACTCTGCCGTATTGGCTTCGCGGATGACATTGCGGTGGACGGTGATATTGAACAATATCTCGCCCAGATTGTCGGCAAACCACATCTCGGGCAGATACTTCCTGCCCAGTCCGGCACGCAGCATGGCTATCTTCTGCCCATTGGTCATGGCGGGGCCGTAGCGTTCGAGCAGCGAGGTGACCACAGCCGTGTTGCGGCTGGAGTCCATGATGTCCAGCACGCGGCGGTCCAGATAGATGTCGTTGACCGAGACATAGAGGTCGCCCGAGTGGCGGGCCTCAAAGCTGAAGACACGGCCGCGGTCGTGGTTGCCCTGTATCATGCGCCGGTGGTCGGCATCGCGGTCGCTGTCGTAGAGCAGCGGTTCGTTGGAGGCACGTATCTGGTAGAGCAGTGAGCCAAAGACAGGCTCGACCTCCGTCCACTCCATGCCCAGCAGCCGCCGGGTTTCACCCTTGTACATGCACAGCCGCGTGAGTTGGGCTGAGCGCATGTCCTGCTTGTCCTTGCCGGCGACATCATAGGACAGTCCGGGCATCACCATGTCGAAAGGCAGCACACAGTTGTCCTTGGCACAATGGTAGAGGTCGGCCACGCGGCCATAGTAGGCACCCGACGCCGTGACCTCGACCCTGTCGCCCCGCACCACCTGTATGCCGGTATTGGCCCAGCACTGCCCCGTGTTGTAGAGAAACACATTGCGCTCGCTGCCACAGGGTTGGGCCATGGTGATGGCTCCGTGCTCATTGATGCGCTGCGAGGGGTCGAAGAAGAGCACGCCCCGGATGAAGAACGAGAGGATGACCAGCAGCAAGACGATGGCGAAGACCAGCGAGACAAAGAAGATGACAAAGTTGACGCGTGCCGACCTCACCTTGGACGGGCAGTCGGCGAGCCGCTTCACCCTCGCCCCAGACATGAGGGCTGCCGCCACAGCTGCGCCTCTATAGCAGAGCCACGGCAGGAGCATGAGCGTCTTCCACACCATGCGCACCACGAGCATGGTCACCGGCAGCCGGTCGGTGGGGCGGTAGTCTATGAATGGCTTGATGCCCAACACCTCGGCATCGGTCTGCGGGCCCGACGGCGTGGGCCGCTTGTCTGACAGCAACTCGGCAAGAAACGACCTGTCATTAATCACGTATCGCGCCAAGCCCGTGGTGGTGATGGCACTCGTGATGGTCTCAATAAGCGATTTGACATTCATTTTTGCTGCGTATTACGTTCGATGACTACAAGAAACGAACCCACATTGTCGGCAAACCAGGGGTCGCGGAACTTCTTCTCCTTATAATAATAGAGTTCGTTGTTGACGGGATAATTGGTCTTGTCGACCTCCTTGCCATTGTAATAATATCCCATACCATACGACCGGGCCTTGAGGACAGCCGCATCGGCCACGGTGCCGTCCTTGAGCTTGAGCGGCAGGGCTATGGTGTGGGTCTCCTTCATCGTGGCGTCCAGTCCGTGCTGCTCTACCGCCGCGATGACTCGGTCGAGAGAGACATTGGGGGTGGCAAGCGAGTCTCTCAGCGTCTTCATGCTGGCAAGATACATGTTTCGGATGACCGTATCTGTCATCACCACATCGTTGACTGCAAAGTGAAGCACGCCATCGCAGGGCACCACATAGTCGACACGCTCCTTGGAGATGACAGAGATGGTGGTGTGCAGGCTGCCACGCTCCAGACCATCGAGATAGACATCATTGTCGGGATTCTTGTACCAGCCTATATCCTTCTTGCTGTGCTCGTAGGGGATGACCTGCATCAGCAGCACGCCGAAAGGCTCATCGGGCGCCAGTTTGTACTTGTCTCTGAAGTCATTGTGGCCTCCCTTGCGCTCAAAGCCCTCGGTGCCCACCCAGCCGAAGCCAGGCTGGCGGTCCTCGTTGGCTGCGTCGACCAGATAGTGTATGGCGGTATTGGCTGCACCCGATGCCCGGATGGATATACGCTCGTTCTTCTTGACCTCGATGCCCGAGTTGGCCCACAGTTCTGCCGTGTTGAACAGCCAGTATATCACCTCCTTGTCTTCGGTCTGCATGATGGTGGCGCCATAGGTGTTGGTCTTGATGACATTGTAGGGATAGAAACTCTTGACCACCAGCACCACAAAGGCCAGACCTACAAACAGCACGATGACTATCACAAAAAGCGAGGCTATCACCTTCCACAGCGACCTCGGGCTCTCAAGGAGCTCAAAGAGGCGCTTGTGGCGCACGATGTCTATGGTTATGGTCTTCTGGGCGTCGTCTGGCTGAGCTACAGGGTCAGTCTGTGGCGTCACTCTCTCATCGGTATTCACCTCTTTTGGCATTTCTGGAGACATAGCAGTAATAGGTTATAATGTTAAGGATTAAGATAACATTGCAAAAATAAGCAAAAAAACGCTGCGACTGGCCATTGTCGCCCACTTTTTTACTCCCAAGCATAAAAAAAGCATTACCCCGGCACACAATCTTGCCAACGTAATGCTATTGATGGAGTGGAGCTGGAGGGATTCGAACCCTCGTCCGCACAGTAAAACCATATGCTTTCTACACGCTTATTCCGGCCTTCGGTTTTCGTGCATTGGCAAGACCCGGACCACCAACCAATGCCTTATCCTCTAAGATTTCATCTCCGATGCGAGGCTTTCGAGAGACTATTTCCGACTGTACTGCACCGCTTGACCAAGGAGTTTCGGAAAAAGAGCCCTTGAGCGATGTCTCGTCCCGTCACCTGGTGGCGGGATAAAGCCAGTAATCTACTATGCTTCGATTAGGCAGCGAGAGCGTAATTGTTTTCGCCAATTAATTTGTCGATGACTCTGATTAAGGAGATAGCCAACGAGTCTCCGCGTGCTTACATACCATCTTAGCCGCCGTCAAATCCAGTCAACCCCAATGATATATGGTCTGCAAAGGTAAGGGTTATTTGTGAAACCAACAAGAAAAAAGCGGAAAAAATCCATTTTCACGCCCAAAATGCGCTACTATGCGCTCGTCGATAGGGTAATGGCAGAGGCTGTCATAAGAGAAATGATGTCGTAAACAAACGTTTCGGACAAACGTCTGGCTTGAAGCATCAAGGCACACTCCTTATATCTATAAAGGCGACTATCATGACAACTCCCATGCTGGCCATGAAAGACAACACATCATCCGCATGAGCGATGGTAGTGTCAAAAAGGTCATAGTAAGATAAAAGGTCAAAGGAAATGGAGGCACAGACGGCCTTCATTTCCTTTTTTATAACCGCCTATACCTTAACAAGATATACACAACGACGTGGTGGCAACCGCAACCGCCATGAAAAATGGCAAAAAATAATTGGGCTATCATGCAACAAATCGGCAAAAAACGAGTTATTATATTATATAATGTAGGACAACCAACAAATGACTCAACTACAGGCTACAGACGGAATGGGCAAAATGGAACTCGGCATCAAGCGGACAGCCGACATCCTGTTCGCCATGGTGGGCATGGTGGTTCTCTCGCCCGTAATGCTGGCAGTGGCGCTGTCGATAAGACTACAACAGAATGGCCCCATCTTCTTTCGCCAGGTGCGCATAGGAAAAGGCGGCAAGCCCTTTGTGATATTCAAGTTTCGCACACTAAGCAGCGAAGCCGAGAACGAAGGGCCGCAGCTTATTGCCCAAGGCGACGAGCTGACATCGACAAGACTTGAGCGGTTTCTGCGCGGCCATCATCTCGACGAGCTGCCACAGTTGTGGAATGTGCTCAGAGGCGACATGTCGCTGGTAGGGCCACGCCCCGAGCGCAAATACTACATAGACAAGATTATGAAGCAGGATGCGCGCTACAGCCTCATCTACCTGATGCAGCCTGGACTCACGTCGGAAGCTACGCTCTACAACGGTTACACCGACACGATGGAGAAGATGCTGCGCCGGCTGGACATGGACATCAGCTATCTGGAGCGCCGCTCGCTCTGGCTCGACACCAAGATTATCATCAAGACAGCCCTGAGCATCGTGACAGGGAGGAAATTCTAAAAGAAATATGAAAAAATACGTTATATTACTCATCGCGCTCATGGCCTTTGCGGCCACCACATCGGCACAGTCGTCAATGACCGACGACCAGGTAATGCAGTTTGTGGTAAAAGAGCACAATGCCGGCACATCGCAGGCACAGATAGTGACCAAGCTGATGCAGCGTGGCGTGAACATCACGCAGATACGCCGCGTGAGAGACAAGTATGAACGCCAGATACAGAATAAAGGTATGGGCGTAGTAGCCGACCAGGCAGTGGAAAAGGCAAACAGCCGTATGCGCACAGCCAACGGCGAGAAGAAGAAGGCTGCCCAGGCCAAGAGCCAGACCAGCACGCTGATACAGCAGGAAAACAATCTGCGCACAGAGATAGAAGACGACGAGCAGACGGCTGAGTTTCAGCGCGAACTGTCGGCCATACTGCCCACAGACACCATAGCCCTCTACCGGCAGCTGATGGCCGAGCGGAAGACGAAGAAAGTGTTCGGCCGCGACATCTTCAACAACAAAAAGCTCACCTTCGAGCCCAATATGAACATCGCCACCCCCGGCGACTACCGTCTGGGTCCGGGCGACGCCGTTATCATAGACATCTATGGTGCCTCGCAGAAGAGCAACCAATACACCGTATCGCCCGACGGCGATGTGACCATCGAAGGTTTCGGCCCCGTACAGGTGAGCGGTCTCACCGTGGCACAAGCCAATGCCCGACTGCGCCAGACACTGGGCAGCCGCTACCAGAGTTCGAAGGTAAGACTGACCGTGGGACAGACCAAGACCATCATGGTCAACGTGATGGGCGAGGTGCGCATGCCGGGTACCTACACCCTGTCGGCCTTCTCCACCGTGTTCAATGCACTCTACATGGCAGGCGGCCCTAACGACATCGGTACGCTGCGCGACATCAAGATATTCCGCGCCAACCGCCTCATCGCCCATGTCGATGTCTATGACTACATACTCAACGGCAAGGCCAGCAACATCCACCTCACCGACAACGATGTCATCGTGGTGGGGCCCTACGACTGTCTGGTCAACATCACCGGCAAGGTGAAGCGCCCCATGTACTATGAGATGAAGAAGAGCGAGAGCGTGGGCACCCTGCTCAAATATGCCGGCTCGTTTACCGGCGACGCCTATACCCGCTCGGTGCGCCTGATACGCAAGACCGGCCGCGAATACTCGGTCTACAACGTGGGTGAGTTTGACATGAACTCCTTCCACATCGCCGATGGCGACTCTATCACCGTCGACTCTATTCTGAACCGCTATGAAAACATGGTCGAGGTCAAGGGAGCCGTATTCCGTCCCGGCAAATACCAGGTGGGCGGCGAGATTACCAGCGTGCGCTCGCTGCTCGAGCATGCCGAGGGAGTGACCGAACAAGCCTTCACCGCCCATGCCGTGATGCACCGCATGCGCGCCGACCGCAGTCTCGAGGTCATCCCCGTTGACATAGACGGCATCATGGAAGGACGCGTAGCCGACATAGCCCTGCAGAAGAACGACATACTCTTTGTGCCCACACGCCAGGAGCTGATGCAGGAACAGGCCCTTACCCTGCACGGCGAGGTACACTATCCAGGCATCTACCGCTATGCCGCCAACATGACCATCGAAGACCTGATACTCCAGGCGGGCGGACTCAACGACCAGGCCTCAACGGTCAAGGTAGACGTGGCACGCCGCATACGCGACCCCAAAGCCACCAAGACCGACAGCATCATCGCCCGCACCTACAGTCTGGCACTGCGCGACGGGTTCGTCATCGACGGACAGGCCGGATTCCACCTCATGCCCTACGACGAAATCTATGTACGCCGCAGTCCTGGCTACGCCACTCCACAGAACGTGACCATCGAAGGCGAGGTGATGTTTGCCGGCACCTACACCCTGTCGCACAAGAACGAGCGACTGAGCGACGTGCTGCGCAAGGCGGGCGGAGTGACCGACCTGGCCTATATCAACGGTGCGCGACTGATGCGCCGCACCACCGAATCGGAGCGCATCAAGATGCAGGCCGTGACCCGTCTGCTGGCAGGACAGGGCGCCAACAGCGACTCCATCAATGTGGCGCTGCTGCAACTCTCAGACACCTATCCCGTGGGTATTGAACTGGCTGAAGCGCTGGCCAACCCCGGCAGCGATGCCGACCTGGTGCTGCGCGAAGGCGACCAAATCATCATCCCCCAATACAACGGAACGGTGAAGATAAGTGGCGACGTGATGTTCCCCAACACCGTGGCCTACGAGAAGGGACGCCGCTATTCATACTACATCGACCAGGCGGGCGGATTCGGCCAGCGCGCCAAGAAGAGCCGTACCATTATTATATATATGAACGGCACCGTAGGTCGTGTGGCCCACAACGCCAAGGTACGCCCCGGATGCGAAATCGTGGTGCCCAGCAAGCCCAGGCGCAATGCCTCAGCCGTAGGCCAGTGGCTCGGAATAGGCACATCGGTAGCCTCGCTCGCCACCATGATAGCCTCGCTCGCCAATCTGTTGAAGTAAGACAAAAGAAACAACAACGATGAAAGAAGAACAAACCGTCAACATAGTTCTAATCGCAAAGCGCATAATAAGCAACAAGAAGCGATTTGCAAGTATTGGCATCATAACAGCCATCATATCAGCCATATACATTTTCTTGGTGCCCCGGACCTACACTACGGAGATTCTGCTGGCACCAGAGATAAGTGACATTACCGGAAAAAGCGGTCTGTCGTCTATAGCATCTTCATTCGGATTCAATATCGGCAACGCCTCAACTGGCGATGCCATCTATCCCGATCTATACCCTCAGTTGATGGGTACCAATGACTTTGCGGCCCACCTTGTAGACCACAAGGTAACCACAAAAGATGGGAAACTGACCACCACCTACTATGACTATCTGCTGCATCACCAGAAAGAAAGTCCATGGGGGTTCCCAGGCAAGCTAATCAGTGCCATCAAAAAGATGTTTGCCAAGAAGCAGACTGCCAAGAAGCAGGATAATACCATCAATCTCTTTGTCCTGACCGAGGACGAAGCCAATGTGCTGACCACGATCCGCGGAAACATCAACTGCAAAATAGACGCCAAGTCGGGCATCATCACAATAACTGTACAGGATCAGGATCCGCTCATTACGGCCACTATTGCCAATGCAGCCAAAGACGAACTGCAACAAAGCATCACTAACTATCGCACAAGCAAAGCTCAAGTAGATTTGGACTACTACCGAAAACTGACCGCCGAAGCCAAAGCCAAATACGAGAAGGCACGACAGCTCTACGGCAGCTATGCCGACGCCAACTCTGATGTGGTACTGGAAAGCTATAAAGCCAAGCAAACCGATTTGGAAAACGACATGCAGCTGAAATATAACACCTACAGCACGCTCAACACCCAAATGGAGCAAGCCATAGCCAAAGTTCAGGAAAAGACACCTGTCTTTACAGTAATCAAAGGAGCCTCTGTGCCCCTGAAGCCATCAGCCCCCAAGCGCATGGTCTTCATCTTACTCATGGTTATACTCTCATGGGTGATTACTACACTGTATGTGTGCCGCGGCGAACTGAAACAACTGTTCATCAAGGGTTTCTAAGACATTATTTCCCAAAACTATCAGTTTATCGCTTATGTCATTGACGCAGACTTCCGAAAAGAGCAAACGGATAGCCAACAATACTGGCGCCATATATATCCGCATGATAGTAGTCATGCTGGTAACGCTCTATACATCAAGGGTAGTATTGCAGCAACTGGGCGTAATCGACTTCGGCATCAACAACGTAGTGGCGGGCATCGTCTCGTTATTGGCATTCTTCTCCAGTAGCCTGTCTAACGCAGCCCAACGCTATCTCAGCATAGGACTGGGCGAACACAACACGCCCAAAACCAGACTATACTTCAGGCAGAGTTTCAGTTTGATGGTGATTTTCTCTGTCGCAATCTTTGTACTTGCCGAAACTGTCGGTCTATGGATGATCTACACTCAGCTGTCTATCCCTGCATCGAGACTGGATGCAGCAGTATGGGCCTACCACTTTGCTGTAGTATCTGTAGTCTGTTCCATCCTCCAAGTTCCCTTCTTGGCTGCAATCATTGCCAACGAACGGATGAAGATGTATGCCTATATCGGCCTGTTTGAATCCTTTGCCCGACTGGTCATAGCCTTTCTCCTGGCTATCGGGAACTGTGACAAGCTTATTCTTTTCAGCGCACTTTCCGCTACGGTTTCCATACTCACGCTGATATCCTACATACTCTACGATCGCATATCTTTCCAAGAGTGCCGCATCAGTTGGATATGGCAATCTAACCTTGTCAAAGAAATGTTACGCTTTATCGGATATACCATGTTTGGATGTCTGGCATGGTCGGTAAGCAATCAAGGCATGAACATCGTCCTCAATATTTTCTTCGGACCGGCTATCAATGCCGCACGCGCCATAGCCCTACAAGTAAGTGCCACCATTGATCGTTTCTCCTCAAGTCTAATAACAGCGGCAGCCCCTCAGATTATAAAATCGTATGCTGAGAAAGACATCAATTATATGACCAGTATCATAGAGAAGGTTTCAAAGTTCTCCTTCTTTCTGGCGTGCACCATGACTGTGCCTATCATATGGGAAACCGAATACATTCTGCACATCTGGTTGGGACAAGTACCCGATTATACAGTTGTCTTCACCCGTCTGTTGGTTGTCGACTCGCTCATCAACATCTTTTTCCAACCTCTCTCTACTGCGGCCAATGCTACGGGACGCATCAAAAACATCCAGATATATGGAAGGTTCATCACCCTTGCGGCACTGCCCATTGGCTACATTGCCCTTTCCTACTCTGCCAATCCATTATTGGCCATATTCGCCATTATTGCGACCGATTTGGCGTTTTGTGGCTATTGTCTTATTGACATCCATAAGCAAATCGACCTGAATATTGCACATTACATACGCCACTCGGTATGCCCGCCACTAATATTGCTTGTCACATCTATGACAGTATGCTGGATTATGCGTACTTATACCGACCTGGATGGCTTTATGCGATTTGTGCTGACTTCAGCCACAAGCATACTCAGTTGCCTCGCTACTGCCCTCCTACTATTGTCGCCGTCAGAGCGTAACTATCTCAAATCATTCATCCATAAGAAATAATGCATATCGTATATATATCCAGAGAGTTTGTACCTACCCAAAGAGGTGGCGGCATTGCATCCTATGTCAAGGATATGGCATCGGCTATGGTTGCACGCGGCCATCAGATTACCGTCATCTGTGCATCTGACGACACACGCACTACAAGCGACAAGATGCAAAACGGGATCCGTATCATTAGACTAAAAGGCGGAGACTTCATTATCCCATCGGTTGAGACTTCATGGTTTACCTCCATCAAGAAGTTGCGGATAATCTATCGTTTCTTCTCCTATCGCAAACGAATACTGGAAACTATCAAGAATCTGGAAAATATAGACATCATTGAGGTCGCTGACTTCGGGGCCGAGGGGTATTATCTATGGCGCCAAGACGTCCCTGTGGTGGTCCGCATGCATACCCCCTCCATATTTGACCGCACCAACCTTGGAGTAAAACGCTATCCCATCAGCAAATTTTATCTCGAGTGGAGTGCCAAGAAAGAGATCGAAACTCTTACACATTTTGCCCATTTCAATTCATGTTCATACAGCCTACAGGCATGGTACAATCTGTATTTCCCACAAGTCAAAGGAGATTGGAAAGTAATATATAATCCTCTTGATACCAGCCAATGGAATAAAAGCAAGGCACACAACAGCTATTTGCAGAACTCCATCTTATATGTAGGAACCGTAATGGAGGAAAAAGGAGTGGGAGACCTTGTCAAGGCCTGTGCTATACTGAGAGAAGAGGGTTATCCCATCACGCTTACCATTGCAGGGAAAATGGGTAGTTATGCGCTGCAACTCAAAGCCGAAACTGAAGACAACAACTATACATGGTGCAGATTTACCGGCAATCTTCCCCGAGCAGAACTGGATAACCTGTATCGGTCTTCCAAAATATCGTGTTTCCCGTCTCATTGGGAAAATCTCCCTTTTGTATGCTTGGAAGCCATGGCTGCAGGAAATGTCGTGATTGGCAGCAAGTCCGGAGGTATGTCAGAAATGATAACCGACGGAAAGGACGGTTGGCTCGTACAACCCAAAGACATCAACAACATCAAGGATATGCTTCTAAAAGCACTACAGATGACGGATGACGAGGTCGAGAAAATGCGAACCATGGCACATAAAACAATTGACGTAAGGTTTTCGGCCAATCACATTCTCCCTATGATGGAGCATTATTATCAACAAATATGTAAACAAACAAAAGACAAATAAAGTATGCCATTACTATCTCTCATATTCCTTCTCAACCCCATAGCAGGCATTGCCTCATGGATATGGGTGGCACTGAGAAATATCGATAGGACCTCTTGGACTGCACTCAGGGGGTTGGCATTACTGCTGTCTCTTTACCTTGGATTTGTCAATACGACAAAAGAACTCTACGGTGATTTTCTGGCATACAATGAATACTACCGTGATGCACTCAACAGTTCTCTGTTACAGTACTTGCTCTTGTATGCCAAGGAGCCCGTTTACTATACATTCTCTTGGGTTATCTGTCGACTCACCGATGCCAATTGGCCTATCTATGTGACATTTTTTACCACTGCGAGCTATATGGCTATTTATGAGGCTGTCATCCTGATAGCCAAAAAGACCGACTGTTCCAAATATCATGTTATTACAGTGCTCGTCTTTACAGCATTTTTCTTCCAGACATTTGCCATGAACGGCAACATGCTGCGACAGAGCATATCGCAATCGTTTGCGCTGCTATTCTTAGTTTACCTTTATTTCAACAAGCGCTACAAGTGGGTGTATGCCATCATCTCGTTGGGCGTACATACAGCCTCTTTCCCCATCATAGGGCTGGGCGTCATCCCCTTTATCAGGAGGGCCTTAACACTGAAGAGGTTCATTCTATTAGGCACATCGATTGCCATTATTGCCTTGGCCTTCCTTTCCATGTCGGGCACATTGTCTAAGATTATGTTCATTGGCTACATTTTCACCCGACTGGACAATACCACCCAGCTCACTGGCACAGACAGTTGGCAGACCGAGGTGGGAATCAACGCCCAGTTCTATATATTGAGCGTATTGCTACTGGGCATGATTGCCTACATATACTATATGTATCATCGCAGCAGCAAGAACCACACCATCATGCCCGAGGGGGGCATCGGCACGATAAACATCACACTGATTATTATCCTCTTTGTGCTCCTCTGCAATTTTACAGAGGCTTACTATCTATGTATGCGATACCAGTTCTATGTATATACATTTCAGTCTGTGCTCTTACTGTTGTTCCTGCGATACTGTAGTTTTAGGCATATACATCTGATAGAGTTCATGGTTTGTATCTTGATGTTTCCTTACTTCAGCTATTACTTCAGCAATGGAGTATTCAAGTATGCAAGCCTATCCGATATAATCATAAATAGTCCAATATTTTACATCGTAAAAATATGAAAGAGAACATCAACACAGATAATAGCACACAAAGGATTCTTTGGGTTATCCCTGGAACTGGAATCTACAGAGTTCCTGTATATAGTTATTTGAATCAATATTCCAAGGGTAAATTCCATCTAATTTGCCTAAGAGAGGACACGTCCGACTTGGTGCGCAAAAAACTAAAGAACCAGTTAAAAGAGAACCTCACCATACTAACTGGCGAGAAGAGACTTACCATCGGTAATGATAAAACCACCTTTGCCAATTCCAACTTTGTGCTGAAATGGCAACCAGGGCTATACCGAGCCATCAAGCGACAGAACCCTGACATTGTCATTGTCGAAGGCTTTGGCAGTTGGGCTCCTATGGCTGTGCTCTACTCTTTCCTGCACCGCAAGAAGCTCTGCATTTTCTACGAGCGCACGGCCTACATAGAGCGCAAGACGCCATGGATACTCACAATGTATCGCAAGTTCATCGGACGCTTTGCCAACGCCTATCTCGTCAACGGAATACTGACCGAGGAGTATCTGCACAAATATATAGGTGTAAAGCAGAAGCCCATCACCAAAGGATGTATGTGTGCCGACAGTTACGAACTGGCCAAGGATGTTGCCTCTTTCGGTGATGAGGCAAAGCGTCAACTATCTGCGCATCTCGCACTGAACGATGGACTCACCTATCTCTTTGTGGGTCAACTGGTAGAGCGAAAGGGTATAAGCCAACTGCTCCAAGCATGGCAGAAGCACATCCAGCAACACTCAGCAGACAATCTGCTCATTATAGGCAAGGGCTACTTGTACGATGAGCTCATGGCCAACTATGGCCAGACCCCTGGCATACACATCTTGGGCGGCATCAGTTATGCCGACATCTACAAGTATTATGCCATCAGCGACATCTTCTTTATGCCTACGCTCGAAGACAACTGGTGCTTGGTGCTGCCCGAGGCTATGGCCTGTGGCAAACCTGTGGCCTGCTCCATATACAATGGTGGCACCTGCGAACTCATCCACGACGGAGAGAATGGCTATAGTTTCGACCCCTATCAGCAGCAGTCCATCTTAGACGCTTTAGACCATTTCCACACAGCCAACTTAGTGGCCATGGGCGAGAAGTCGGTCGAGATAGAGAGCCATTTCACACCCGACAAGGCGGCACGGCGCATCTATGACACGTGCATGGATATATGTAAAAACAAATAACATAAAAGAATTTTCTTTATATTAGGATTCTATGAAGCCATCGATACTTTGCATACTGCATCTTCCACCTCCCATTCATGGCGCTGCGGTAATTGGGCAGTATCTGCACGACAGCAAATCTTTTAATGACACATTCGATTGTCATTTTATCAATCTCACAACAGCAGATAGCCTCCAAGACATCGGAAAGGGAAGTTTTAGGAAATTATGGACTTATGCAAAATTGTTATTCAATATTGCCAAGAGCACCAAGCGCTATCGTCCCAAATTAGTATATATAACTCCAAACACAAAGGGCATTGGCTTTTATAAAGATTTCATAGTCATTCAACTCGTAAAGTTAAGCAGGCGTAAAATTATTGTGCATTTCCACAACAAAGGTGTTGAAGAACGACAGGGTAAAGCTTTTGACAATTTCCTTTATAAACGTTTTTTCAATGGAATAAAGGTCATTTTACTGGCAAAATCTCTATTTCAGGACATAAAAAAATATGTCCCAATGGAGGACGTATATATATGTCCCAATGGAATAGCCTCCCCCCTTGACGAGGTAAATATTAGCCAGCATCATACTAATACCCCGAAATTATTATTTCTTTCCAATTTATTAATAGCCAAAGGGGTGTTTACTCTATTAGATGCGCTGAAAAAATTAAAAGACTGTAATTACCATTTCACTTGTAATCTTATCGGGGGCGAAACTACTGAAATAAATAGTGAAAAAATCAACCAAGAAATTCTTTCACGTGGATTAAATCACAATGTATTCTACAAGGGGAGTAAATATGGAAAAGACAAAGAAGAAGAGTTCGCTGCGGCTAATATATTTGTATTTCCGACACACTCCGACTGCTTTCCACTTGTACTATTGGAGGCTATGCAACATAAGTTGCCTTGTATTTCTACAATAGAAGGAGGCATTCCCAATATTATCGATGATGGTAAAACTGGATTTGTTGTATTAAAAAAAGACCCTGATGTTTTAGCCTATAAAATAAAGTACTTACTGGACCACCCTGAAGAAAGGCGTATCATGGGCGAGAATGGCTATAAGAAATATGAGCAGCAATTTACTCTCTCACACTTTGAGAATAACATTATAAGATGTCTTACAAAAGAACTTTTTAACAATTAATGCATACATACTTCAACATACGATACGAGTTTGACAAAGCCAAGATACACGAAGCCATAGCCACACAGGTGGCCAGCGGAAGAGCTGACTATATCTGTGTGGCCGACGGTGTGATACTCAATACGGTCAATCGCAATGAAGCCTATAAGAAGGTAGTCAATGATGGCATGTTTTCCATTTGTGATAGCAGTTATGTGCCACTCTATCTGCGCCTGATTTACGGCAAAAGATACAAACAGTATTGCGGAAGCGATATCTTCCAAGATATTATAAGCGAAAAGAAATACCGCATGGCGTTTCTTGGCACCAATCAATGCACACTTGACGCACTGCAACAGAATCTTATAAAGATGAACCCAGCTGTGAAGCAGATGACATTTTACGAACTTCCTTTCTGCAAGGTAGAAGAGTTTGACTACGCCTCTATCGGTACGATGCTCAACAACGACGGCGCCGATATCGTATGGATTGCCTTGGGCGCTCCCAAGCAGGAGATATTTATGTCTCTGCTCAAGCCTCACCTCAATCGCGGCGTATTGATTGCCGTAGGAGCTGCGTTCAATTTCTTCAGTGGTATAAATGCCAGACGTGCACCTAAGTGGATGCTGCGCCATCATCTGGAATTCGTATATCGCATCTTTTGCGAACCACGCAAGCAGATACGTCGTTGCTCTATGATTTTGGCTACATTGCCATTTCTTTTATATCACGAGTGGAAAAAGAAAAGGGGGAAAGGCAATAAAACAGTATAATTGTAGTTATATCAATAACAACACATATAGACTACATTATAATGGCTATTGATAGATTACTCGACATAGGTACATTTATTATCAGTATACTCTGCGGTTTCATGTTCATACCGCTTACTCTTAATTTCTGCAAGGCCAAGGGGCTCTATGATATCCCCAACGGCCGCAAGTTGCACCATAAACTCATCCCCCGGCTTGGAGGCATTACCTTCATTCCAAGCATGGTGATAGCTGCCCTCGTGGCTATATCCACCTTGGACAGCGACCCTGCATTGGAGCAGCGCATACCGCTCAACCTGTGGACGATAATCTTCTTCTTCAGCCTGCTCATCATCTATGTCGTGGGCATCATCGACGACCTGTTTGGCCTCAGTGCCCGCATTAAGTTTGTCGCCCAGATTGTCGCCGCCACCTTGATGCCCCTTGCCGGTCTTACCATCAACAATCTGCATGGTTTCTGCGGCATCTACGAGATACCTGCTTTTATCGGCGCCCTGCTTACGGTCTTTGTCATCGTGTTTATCAGCAACGCCATCAATCTGATAGACGGTATCGACGGACTGGCTGCCAGCCTTTCGCTTATTGCGCTGTTAGGACTCCTGTATGGCTATGACCAGCAGGGGCTCAACTCCTACTGCATCATCATAGCCGGAATGGCTGGAGTACTCATTCCCTATCTGTACTTCAACCTGTTTGGCAAGGCCGAGAAAAACCGCAAGATATTCATGGGCGATAGCGGCAGCCTTACCCTGGGATTCCTGCTCAGTTTTCTGGTCATCAAGTTTGTGAAGGTCAATGGCCATGCCATGCCCGTCGATGCCCATCGTCTGCTGTTGGCCTATTCGCTGCTTGTTATCCCTATTTTCGATGTCATCAGAGTTATCCTGCACCGTCTGCGTCACCATTCTCCCCTATTTACAGCAGACAAAAGCCACATCCATCACAAGTTAATGCGTGCCGGATGCTCCATGCACCAGGCGCTGTTGGTAATACTGGCAATGGCCTTGCTCTACATCCCGCTCAATTTGTGGCTTTTTGGCTTGATTGGCATCACGGGCGTAGTTTTGGTTGATATCATACTTTACACATCTATCAACTTGCTAATCAACTACAAAATTAGCAAAGCAGAATAAAGTCTTCTTACACTATAGACAACATAGGCGATACTTTCGTTAGTGGATGTATCGCCTATATTGTAGCCATTATAATTTTTTGAAGTATAGCCGCAGCTTGTCGGTCGAAAGGGTAAGTCGCGAACTGGTAAACTGGTCTTTATGGAAATGTTCTTCCAGGCTATTGATGCCATAAGGAGCTAAATACTTAACATCGGTTATCGGCTGGTCACCCTCGGCGCCATCGGTCTGGTGTCCGCCATTGCTGTGAGGATTGGACAATATCAGATAATCACCCGAGTTGTCAAAGCGGAAGAAGAAGCCGGTGTAGGGTTCCACTGTATTACGCACCATGAGCAACTTGCCTTGCACTGCCCAGAACACACGGTCTCTGCTCATATCCTTCACGCCGCCCGTCTGCAACGTATCTACTCGTTCCAGGTGCCAATAGCCGGCGAGGTCGCCGTTGTGGTCGCGCTCCAGTTCACACGAGGCAACACCCATAGCCAGGGCTGTTGCCATCATTATAGATAGTATATGTCTTCTCATCATCTTCTTTTCTTAGTATTCTTTTCCAGCAGACCGCCCTTGCTCAGCGTAAACTGCACGCCAGCATTGTGGCCCAGTATCGAACCGAAGTCCATGGCGTAGCCACCACGCAGCTGCCAGTTGTGCTTCAGCCGGCAACCAGCCTCAACGAGAAAACTCACGTTGTGGCGCTTCTTGAGGTATGGCTGGTCATAGGTGCCCAGTCCGTCTTGCCAGGTGGCGAGCAGACGATAGTCTATCGTCCGCGTCACATTGCCATCGACGCCCAGGTGGAAAGCCATAAACCTATTGTTGGCTACATGGATGCGCCCGTTGTCATTGTAGATGGGCGAGCGATAGAGCGGATTGCCCATTACCTGCCCCCAGTGCTGCCAACCGGGATAGGTGCCGTGGTTGTAGTAGTCGTCGTTGCCGGCGATATGGTCGGGGATATTCATGGTATGGTCGTGATAGAGAGGGCCACTCTGATACTTGGTATAGAGATACTCTACCACCACATTGTGAAGCCAGCTGCAGTACTTGAGATTGAGTTCGGCACCGAGCATGATGTCCTTGAGGTCATACATATAGAAGCGGCGGTCCTTCTTCACCATATACTCGTCGCCCTCGCCATAGCCGTCGTAGTCGAGCATGAACATGCCCGAATGGTCTTCAAAGAAGTGGTCGGCGTAAAGCCTCAGCCGCCAGGTATCGGCGTTGTAGTTGATACGCATGAGCCAGCTGCCCAGCTGGTTGCCCTCTACATTGGCATATTCACCCTCGCCCACGTCGCCACCACCAGGGATAAAGGCATTCCAGAACGAGCGCAAGCCGGTATTGCCTTTTTTGGTCTGTATCGTACCATCCTTTTGCGACATATAGGCGGTACCACCAAACTGGGCACCCATCTCGAGTCCCAGTTCCAATGACAGGGGATAGAGGTCTTCGTCCTTGCCGATGCGCAGATACCCCGCCTTGCTGTGATATAATACATTGTCGGTAAAGATATGCTGCTGATGGGTATAGTCGCGCTGACAGCCGGTAAAATCATGCTGCCAGTTGTCATCGGTCATCATGCCATAGGCGATATGGCCCTTGAGCTGCAGCCAGCCACCACCGAAGGGCAGCGTCCAATACTCGGGAATAGCCACTCTCACCTGGGGAACGGGGCGCGCATTGATGCCCAGCGTCTGCGAACCACTGCTGAGCCGGTTGTTCTTGAGTTCCATGCCATACTCCTTGCTGCCCACGGTGAGCACACCATGCAGCCAGCGCACCTCGGCGTAAGCCTGCTGCACGATGGGGTTGGTGCCATAATTGACACCACCCACGAGGTCGAGGCCATAGCCCACACCCCAGCGGCGGGCAGAGTCTGCCTGCAACGGGCGCACCACGCTGGCACGCAGATAGCCATTGCCGCGGTCCAGCGTGCTCAGACCATAACGGTTGGCATTGAGCCATAGCGGAGTCTTGCCCTTGGCATAGCCGCCCTGCATCTCCACCTGCCAGGAGGCATCGCGAGAGAGGTCAAGACGACCTGCCTCGGCGCCGTCCTGCCAAGCATACTGGGCATGGGCAGCCACAGGCAGCATCAGCGCCACTATAAGTCTTAGTATCTTCATCTGTGGATATTTTTTCACCTTATTATATATATAACGCACAGACCCGACATTTATTATAACCGACCCGAAAAAAGCCCATCTCCTCTCTCGCCCTGCGCCAGTCATCCCTGCGCCAGCCGCAGCCCCCTCGGGGATAACGATACGTCATCGTAGGGATTTTCCTCCCCCTCTTTAGGGAAAAACCCTTTGTCACCTTGCTTTTTCTTTGTTTCTTTGCACCAGATAAAGTAAACAACTAAATCCTTACGATTATGAAAAAGTATATATTCACCCTGATGGCAATGATGACAATGGTCGTTTCAGCCAGCGCAATGAGTTACAGTCAGGCACGCGAGCAGGCTCTGTTCCTGACCGACAAGATGGCTTACGAGCTCAACCTCAATGACGCTCAGTATGAGGCTGCCTACGAGATAAACCTTGACTATCTGATGGGTATCAATACTTATGACGACCTCTACGGAGTCTATTGGACCCGTCGCAATATGGACCTGAGTTACATACTCCTGGACTGGCAGTACCGGGCTTTCTGCGCCGCCCACTACTTCTACCGCCCGCTCAGCTGGGACGGTTACTACTGGCACTTCGGCATCTACGCCCGCTACCCCCACCGTGACTACTTCTACTTCGGTCGTCCCCACTTTGTCACCGTATATCGCGGCGGACACAGCTGGCACAACAACGGCAACCGCAGCTGGTATCGCGGACGCAGTTTTGCCGGACGCATCAATCGTGACAACGGCAGGAGCTTCGGAATGCGCGACAGATTTGACCGCGGCGAATTTGGCAACGGCACTCGCTCCTTTGGCGGACGCAACAACAATTCTTCCAACATAAATCGTGAGAATGCCAACCGCAGCTTTGGCGGACGTGCCAACCAGCAGTCTGCCGGCGCTTCCAGCAGCAACCGCTCGTTTGGCAGCCGTGCCTCGCAGCAGAGCGACCCGATGTACAACCGCAACAGCAGCAGCTCTTCGTTTGGCGGACGAGCCAACCGGCAGTCTTCGGGCGTGAGCGGCAGCAACCGTACATTCGGCAGCCGAGCCGACGGAGGCGTGCGCAGCTCGACCCGCACCACAGTAGAGCGCCACTCCAGCGACTACAGCTCACCCTCGTTCGGCGGACGCGCCAACAGCCAGCCCAGCCGCACTTTCTCTCCATCCACCTCGCAGCCCTCTCGCTCTTCGGGCAGCAGCTTCGGCGGACGCTCGGGCGGCAGCAGCAACAGCAGCTCATTCGGCGGTGGCAACCGCGGTGGCGGCAGCAGTCGTGCAGGAGGCTCCTTTGGCGGCAGCCACTCTTCAAGCAGCCGTTCTGGCGGTGGTTCATTCGGCGGTGGCCACAGATAATGACATAGCGTTATTAGTAAAATAAGTCACTCTCTCCCCTGGGGTCAACACGGCACACGATGCCAGCCCCAGCGGGAGAGAGTTTTTGTTGGTGCCCACGCCGACCATCCGCAAGTTCGTGGAGAGGCCCTTCAGGACAATTGCAAGGCATGAAATGGTGATTTCAGTGTCTGCAACAATAATATCCAAGCTTGAAATCACCGTTTCAAACCCTGAGATCATCTTTAACGGCATCACTGGCGAGATGACATCCGACGCAGAAGGGATGACATTCACCACCGAAAAGATGACATTCGCCACCGGAAAGATGACATCCGAAATGAGCGAGATGATGTCCGTCACCAGAGAGATGAAAACAGACGCAGTAGTGACGACGCCAACCTTCGCTGCCGTCACGATCGTTACCACAAACCAAACAATAATAATTGCTAAAACTTATTAAGGTTTTATTAAATCAGAAGCCATCGCCCTGGCGGCGTTCGTGATTGTGGCGGGATTATTGTATATTTGTAGTCCACTAATCTGTGTTTGATTCATGACCATAACTATAATTGTTCTGATTGTAACTATAGCCATGTTTGTCTGGGGACGCGTACGTGGCGATGTCGTAGCCCTGTCGGCCCTGATGGTACTTACCGCTACCGGAGTTCTTACCACCAGCGAAGCATTAAGCGGTTTTTCTTCTCCCATAGTCATTATGATGGCCGGCCTCTTCGTCGTGGGCGGCGCCATCCTGCAGACGGGGCTTGCCCAGTCGGCAGGCAACAGCATATCGCGCATGGCCAAGGGCAACGAGACGCGCGCCTTCATCTATGTAGTCCTCGCCACCTCGTTCATCGGCGCCTTTGTGAGCAACACCGGTACCGTGGCCATCATGATGCCCATCATCATGAGCATGGCAGCCAGTTCGGGCATACGCTCTTCGCGTCTGCTCATGCCGGTGGCCTTTGCGGGCAGCCTCGGCGGCATGCTCACCCTGATAGGTACGCCCCCCAACCTTGTAATCAGCGAGACCCTCGAAGAGCATGGCTTCGCGCCGCTCGGCTTCTTCACCTTCCTCCCCATCGGTCTGATAGTGATAGCCTTGGGCATAGCCGTGCTGCTGCCCATGAGTCTGCTGCTCATCAAGAAGAAGGGCAAGCACCACAAGGGCACTGCCGGCAAGACGCTCAACGACCTGGCCGAGCAGTACCAGCTGCACGACAATCTGTACAAGTTGCGTGTGGGCTACAAGAACAATGGGCTCGCAGGCATGTGTGTGCAGCAGCTCGACCTGCAGAACAGGTATGGACTCACCATACTCGAGATACGCAACGAGAAGAAGAAGGCTCTCGGCATGGACATACGCCAGAGTATGGCGTGGGCAGACACCGTCATCGCCCAGGGCGACATACTCTACCTCTATGGCGACAAGGATGCCATGGAGCGGTTTGCCAGCGACTATCACCTGATAAGGATGAAGACCACCCGACTGGACTTCTACGACATCGGCATCTCCGAAATCATCGTTCTGCCCACCTCCAGACTCACCGGAGTGCGTATACGCGACTCCAGACTGCGCGAAGACTATTCGGTAAACATCCTCAGCATACGCCGCGACGAAAACTATATCAAGGAAGAGCTGAGCGACCACCGTCTGCGCAATGGCGACATACTGCTCGTGCAAGGCCAATGGGACAAGATTATGCAGATGAACCACGAGAACGAGAACTGGGTGGTGCTGGGACGCCCCGACAAGCAGATGGAGAAGGTGTCGCTCGACTTCAAGGCACCCGTGGCGGCAGCCATCATGCTGCTGATGATACTGGTCATGGTGTTCGACTTCATCCCCGTGAGCCCCGTCATCGCCGTGGTCATGGCTGGACTGCTCATGGTCTTCTCGGGCTGTTTCCGCAGCGTCGACGCCGCCTATAAGACCATCAACTGGGAGAGCATCATACTGATAGCCGCCATGATGCCCATGTCGATAGCCCTGGAGAAGACGGGCGTGTCGAGTATCGTGTCAGAAAATCTGGTGAGCAGCCTGGGCGCCATCGGGCCTTACGCCCTGCTGGCAGGCATCTACTTCACCACATCGCTCATGACCATGTTTATCAGCAATACCGCCACGGCGGTGCTCATGGCACCCATAGCCATGGCTGCCGCCAGCCAGACCGGCGTGAGCCCCTACTCCTTCATGTTTGCCGTGACGCTGGGCGCGAGCATGTGCTTTGCCTCGCCGTTCTCCACACCGCCCAACGCGCTGGTGATGAAGGCGGGCCGCTACACCTTCATGGACTACGTGTGGGTGGGTCTGCCTCTGCAGATTATCATAGGCATCGTGATGACCTTCATACTGCCCCTGCTCTTCCCCTTTGCTTGACGCTGTGCTCGTCAGAGCCACAATATTGACCGAGGTCGTATTTTTTAGCCGCGAAAATTTGCTTAATTCGGCGAAAAATACGACCTTTACATATTGTAATATATAAGAAACAGAAATGATGAGAAACCAGATAGACTGTTTTGTAGCCATTGCTTCGGCTGGCGACGCCGAAGCGACGATAGAGACCCTCTCACGGAGCGTCTCGGTAAGAGACATCACCCTGATGATAGAGCCGCAGACAGCACAGGCATACCCCCAAGCACAAGTAATCGAAACAGAGTCACTCACGTCGACAGCCACGCTGGCAGAGATAGCCCGCCGTGCCACGGCGCCCTACGTGCTGCTCACGCTCAAGGCCCAGCCCATCCTATGGGGCGACCACGCCATAGAGCGCATGGTGGAGACGGCTGCCGACACCGGCGCGGGCATGATCTATGCCGACAGCCGCATGGCCACCGCCGACGGCAAACTGGTGGCACACCCCGCGATAGACTATCAGAAGGGTGCGCTGCGCGACGACTTCGACTTCGGACCGGCTGTGCTCGTGAGCACGGCGCTGCTCAAGGGCTATATGGCCCAGCAGCCCGCCGCCCCCGACTACCGATGGGCTGCGTGGTACGACCTGCGCCTCTACATCTCGCGCCAAGCCGCCATCACCCACCTCAACGAGTATCTCTACACCCAGCAGCAGACCGACAGCCGCGCCAGCGGTGTGCGCCAGTTTGACTATGTAGACCCGCGCAACCGCGACCGCCAGATAGAGATGGAGGATGCAGCCACCCGTCATCTCGAAGCTGTGGGCGCGATAGTAGACACCCATCGCTACGAGCCTGTAGACCTGGACGAGCAGGACTTCGACGTCGAAGCCTCGGTGGTCATCCCCGTCTACAACCGCTGTCGCACCATTGCCGACGCCGTGGGGTCGGCTCTGGCCCAGCAGACACGGTTTGACTACAACGTCATCGTGGTCGACAACCACTCTACCGACGGCACCACCGAGATACTGAATGACCTGGCGCGCAGCGACCACAGACTGATACACCTCATCCCCGAACGCGACGACCTGGGCATCGGCGGATGCTGGAACGCCGCCGTCAACGACAGCCGCTGCGGCCGCTTCGCCGTGCAGCTGGACAGCGACGACCTCTATGCCTCGCCCTCCACGCTGCAGCGCGTGGTCGACGAGTTCCGCCAGCAGCCTGCCGCCATGGTCATCGGCGCCTACCGCATGTGCGACTTTGCCCTCAACACCCTGCCACCGGGCATCATAGACCACCGGGAATGGACAGACCACAACGGACCCAACAATGCGCTGCGCATCAATGGGCTCGGGGCGCCTCGCGCCTTCTTCACCCCAGTGGTCAGAGAGATACGCTTCCCCAATACCAGTTATGGCGAGGACTATGCTATGGGTCTGGCCATCAGCCGCCGCTACCGCATAGGCCGCATCTACGACGAGCTCTATCTCTGCCGCCGTTGGGAGGGAAACTCAGACGCCGCCCTCAGCATAGAACGCCAGAATGCCAACAATCTCTATAAAGACCGGCTGCGCACCATCGAGCTCGAAGCCCGCCAGCAGCTGAACAGCCAGCCCGAGGGCAACTGCCGCGAACTCAACCGCTTCATAGACCGCCAGCTGGAGCTCTGGGGCGACGCCCGCCAGCGCTTCCGCGACCTCAACCATGTAGAGCAGCGCAGCCTCTGTAGCGGCGACACGCTGCTGCAGGTGCAGTTCAACCCTGCCCGCATGGTCTCTACCGGTGCGCGCATCGATGCCCGCAGCATAGCCCATCGGCCCTGCTTCCTCTGCGCCGACAACCGTCCGCAGGAGCAGATGGCCAAGCGTCTGGACAACGACTTCACGCTGCTGGTCAACCCCTTCCCCATTCTGCCCGTCCACTTTACCATCCCGCTCAACCGCCACAACCCACAGCGCATACGCACGTGTTATGGCGAGATATTCCGCATGGTAGAGCGTTATCCCGAACTCACCGTATTCTACAACGGCCCCCACTGTGGAGCATCTGCCCCCGACCACGCTCATCTGCAAGCCGTATGCTCTGACCGTCTGCCGCTGCAGAACGACTGGGCACGGCTGGCCAACAGCAAAGAGATGGTGTATGAATACGACAACGACAACCATATCTATGCCGTGGGCGGATATGTGGTGCCGCTGCTGGCCATCGTCAGCACCGACGCCACCGCCGACAAGGCTCTCTTTGACCGTATCTACAAGGCTATACCTCTCCACAAGGATAGCGGCGAGCCCATGATGAACGTCATCTCATGGCAGCAGGACAAGAGCCACATCACCGTCGTCATCCCTCGCGCCAAGCATCGGCCCGGCTGCTACACGGCCGAGGGCGACGCCCAGTATCTGGTCAGCCCGGGAGCTATAGACATGGCCGGCCTCATCATCACCCCACGCCAGACAGACTTTGACCGTATCGACGCCGACAGAGCGGCAGCCATCCTCCGCGAGTGTGGTGTCGGGGCAGAGCAATTCGGACGCATCACCACCCGCCTCACTGCCGCCGCCGAGGCTGCTGCCGAGCCCGAAGCCACAGCCGAACCCATGGTGTCGGTAGGCATCGTGAGCGCCAAGCGCATCTGCTTCGACCTCAACCGCCCTTATATGGCCAAGGGCCAGCAGATTGAGGGCCGACAGGAAGTGGAGTTCGCCGAGGGCGGCATCAGTTGGAACGGCAACCTGTACAGCCAACTTACCTTTCATCCACAGCATGAGGATGCGTCGTTTGCCCTCAGCGACGTGACCATCGGCGTCAACTTCCACTGGGAGCGCACCGAGACGCAGGTGTTTGCAGGCACGCTGAGACTGGTGGTCGAGGAAGACAAGATATGTGCCATCAACGAACTGCCCGTGGAACGCTACCTGGAGAGCGTCATATCGAGCGAGATGAGCGCCACATCCAATATCGAACTGCTGAAAGCCCACGCGGTGATATCACGCTCTTGGCTGCTCGCGCAGATGCACAAGCGACAGCAGATGGACGGCAAGAGCGGTTCGGGCTTCTTCTCCTTCACCAAGACCGATGACGAACTCACCCGCTGGTATGACCGCGAAGACCACACCATCTTTGACGTGTGTGCCGACGACCACTGCCAGCGCTACCAGGGCATCACCCGCGAGACCAGCGACAAGGCCCGACAGGCTGTGGCTGCCACCGGCGGACAGATACTGCAACACGACGGCGAGATATGCGATGCCCGCTTCTCCAAGTGTTGTGGCGGCATCACCGAACGCTACCGTTACTGCTGGGAGGATATAGACAAACCTTATCTCATGGCGGTACGCGACAACGCCGAGGGCGTGGAGACCGACGCGGTGGCTCCCGACCTGACCATAGAGGCCAACGCCGAGGCATGGATAAGGCAAAGCCCAGACGCATTCTGCAACACCACCGACGCCACCATACTCTCTCAAGTGCTCAACGACTATGACCAGGAGACCAAAGACTTCTACCGCTGGCGCTTGAGCTACTCTCAACAGGAGCTGAAGACACTCATAGCCAACAAGCTGAAGATGGATATGGGCGACATCGTGGCGCTCGAGCCTCTGGAGCGTGGCGCCAGCGGACGCATCTCGCGTCTGCGCATCGTAGGTACCAAGCGCCAGTACATCATCGGCAAGGAACTCGAGATACGCCGTACGCTCAGCGAGAGCCACCTCTACAGTTCGGCCTTTGTGGTTGAACCCCACGGCGACATCGATGGTGTGCCCGAGCGCTTCGACATCCTCGGCGCAGGCTGGGGTCATGGCGTCGGCCTCTGCCAGATAGGCGCCGCCGTCATGAGCGAACAGGGCTACAGTTATGACAAGATACTGCTCCACTACTATCGTGGTGCCGAAATCAAGAAGATATACTAAAACACTGGATATGAACAATAGCAAATCGCCATGGAGCTGGGTTCCTTCGCTGTACTTCGCCGAAGGACTGCCCAATGTGGCCGTGATGGCCATCTCTGTCATCATGTACAAGCAGATGGGGTTGAGCAATGCCGAGATAACCTTCTACACCAGTTGGCTGTATCTCCCGTGGATGCTCAAGCCACTCTGGAGTCCGTTTGTTGACCTGGTAAAAACCAAACGATGGTGGATAATCACCATGCAGTTGCTGGTAGGCGCAGCCTTTGGCGGCGTGGCATTCACCATCCCTACCGACTTCTGGCTGCAGGGCACCCTGTTCTTCTTCTGGGTGATGGCCTTCACGAGCGCCACCCACGACATCGCCGCCGATGGTTTCTACATGCTCGAGTTGACGCCCAACGACCAGGCATTCTATGTGGGCATACGCTCCACGTTCTACCGCCTGGCCACCATCTTCGGCCAGGGTGTGCTGGTGATGGTAGCCGGCAATCTGCAGGTAATCTACCGCAACAGCATCCCCTTCTCGTGGAGCCTGATGTTCTATGGCGTCACCGGCTTGTTTATCGGCCTGTGGCTATGGCATGGCTATGTACTGCCCAGGCCCAAGGCGGACAAGGCACACACCGCCAATACGCCGCAGCAGATTATGGGCGAGTTGGCGCACACCATCAGGACATTCTTCTGCAAGAAGCAGGTGGTGACAGGCATACTCTTCATGCTCTTCTATCGCATGCCCGAAGGTCTGCTGGCCAAGGTGGCTGCACTCTTCCTGGTAGACAACGAGAGCAATGGCGGCTTGGGACTCTCGCCGCAGGAGTATGGACTGGTGCAGGGCACGGTGGGCGTGATAGGACTCACCCTGGGAGGCATACTCGGCGGATTGTGCGTGAGCCGGGACGGCTTGAAGCGCTGGTTGTGGCCCATGGTGCTCGCCATCACGCTGCCCGACCTGGTATATATCTACATGAGCTACGTGCTGCCCAACCTTGCCATCGTCAACGTATGCGTGTTTGTCGAGCAGTTTGGTTATGGATTTGGCTTCACGGCCTACATGATGTACCTCATCTACTACAGCCGTGGCGAGTTCAAGACCAGTCACTACGCGCTGTGCACCACCTTCATGTCGCTGTCGATGATGCTTCCCGGTTTCTTCGCCGGAGCCTTGCAGGAGGCTGTGGGCTACCGCATGTTCTTCATCATCGTGGTGATAAGCTGCGTGGTGACCTATATCGTCACCGCCATGCTCAAGATAGACCCCAACTTCGGTATCAAGGGCTATAACGACGAAGCCGAAGCCACCAACGAGCAAGACGACTATCAGAAATAGCCCCATCACCACCACCAATGGCAAAGGCGCCGACCCTCGCAGGAGAGTCGGCGCCTTTGTTATGGGACGGCTGGTGTCAACGGTCGATATATCTACGGGTGATGTCGCCATACTCGTCGATGCGGCGGTCGCGCAGGAAGGGCCACCAGCGACGCACCTGCTCGCTATGACCGAGGTCGAGATCTACGATGCGGCGCTCTTCACCGTCGGCAGAAGCGCGATAGAGCAGCTCGCCCTGGGGACCAGCCACGAAGGTAGAGCCCCAGAACTCTATGCCTGGAGTCTGCCCGCTGGGGTCGGGCTCGAAGCCCACGCGATTGACCGCCACCACGGGCAGTCCATTGGCCACTGCATGGCCGCGCTGTACGGTGGTCCACGCCTCGCGCTGACGTTGCTGCTCGTCGGCGGAGTCGCTGGCTGCATAGCCTATAGCCGTAGGATAGATGAGCAGCTCGGCACCCTGGAGCGCCATAAGCCGTGCTCCCTCCGGATACCACTGGTCCCAGCACACCATAACGCCCAACCGACCCACCGAGGTGTCAATGGGGTGGAAGCCCAGGTCGCCGGGGGTGAAATAGAACTTCTCATAATAAGCCGGGTCGTCGGGGATATGCATCTTGCGATAGGTTCCGGCTATCGAGCCGTCGCGCTCTATCACCACGGCGGTGTTGTGATAGAGTCCGGGGGCACGGCGCTCAAAGAGCGAGGTGACGATGACCACGCCGAGTTCGCGGGCCAGCTGGCCGAAATACTCGGTAGACGGGCCGGGGATGGGTTCGGCCAGGTCGAAGTTGTCTACATCCTCTACCTGACAGAAGTAGAGTGAGTTGTGGAGTTCCTGAAGTACCACGAGTTGGGCACCGTCGGCAGCCAGAGCACGCACGCCCTCGGCCAGACGGCGTTTGTTGTCGGCTATGTCACTGGTGTTGTGCTGTTGCAGCACTCCTACTTTCAGTTCTTTCATATCTATCTGTGTTATATTTCTTCTGGGATGGTGGGTGATGACGCTTATCGGCAGAGCACGCCCTCAGGCAGTTGCATAGTGAGGCAGTGGATGGAGCCGTGCTGGCGGATGATGACACGGCTGTCGATGCCGATGAGCTCGTGGTCAGGGAAAGCCTGGCGCAGAGCCTCGGCAGCCGCCTGGTCATTGTGGGGCTGGTCGTAGGTGGGATAAATCACGGCGCCGTTGACGATGAGGAAGTTGGCATAGGTAGCCGGAAGCCGTTCGCCGTCGTATCTGATTTCGTCGACCATAGGCAGGGCGATGAGGCGGTAAGGGCGCCCGTCGTCGGTGCGCAGTGCCTGGAGCTCGCGTTCCATGGCGCAGAAGTCGGCATAATGCTCGTCGGCCTGGTCGCTGCACTTAATATATAATAAGGTGTCGTGGGGAGCCACGCGCACCGTGGTGTCGATGTGGCCGTCGGTGTCGTCGCCCACCAGATTGCCGTGATTGATCCACACTACGCGTCGGGCGCGAAGCCTACGCCGCAGCTCGGCGTCTATCTCCTCGCGGGAGAGGGGTTGGTTGCGGTGGGGAGCCAGCAGACACTGGCTGGTGGTAAACACGGTGCCCCGGCCGTCGCTCTCGATGCTACCGCCCTCGAGCACCATGTCGTCATGGTCTTCGCGGCTGCCGTGGAGCAGGCCCTGCTCGCAGAGGTGGCGGGTGATGGCATTGTCGTGCTGCCAGCCGAACTTCTCGCCCCAGCCGTTGAAGCGGAAGTCGAGCAGCACGGGCTCGTCGCCGCCCATGAGGGTGATGGCGCCATGGTCGCGCGCCCAGGTGTCGTCGGTGTCGCAGCAGGCAAAGACCACGCGGTCCATGCGGGCACGACCGAGACGGGCCTCAAGCAGAGAGCGCACATGTTCAACCTCGGGCGAGACCACCAGCAGCGCCTCGTGGCGGGTGATGGCGTCGGCCAGTTGGAGATAAGTCTCGGTAATCTCGTCGAGATAGGGAGCCCAGTCGGTACCGGCGTGGGGCCAGGTAAGCTGCACCCCGCTCTGCACTGCCCATTCGGCAGGCAAGTATAGTCTGTCGTCGTTCATCGGTGTACGTAGAATTATGTCTATCAGGGCAGTCTGCCTGCACCTCGCCCTCGCCGACTTACCCGTCGGTCATGGCGCGGTGGGCGCTACCCTATGCAAAGGTACTGCAAACCATAGACAATACAAAGAAAGCGCGATGGTTTTTTAAGTCGAAATGGCAACCACCGCATCTGGCGACAGCAAAAAAATGTCGGCACAGACACAATTTCCCTGCAAAATGATTGGCAGTTCGATGGTTTATATCTACCTTTGTCTCACCAATATACAAAGAAAGGACAGACATGGACAACGACAACAAACCGGCAAAATTCTGCTATCCATATCCGCATGCGGCAATCACTGCCGACTGCATCGTCTTCGGCTACGACCCCAACAAGACGCTACGCGTGCTGCTCGTCAAGCGGCGCAACGAACCCTACAAGGACTGCTGGGCGTTTCCCGGCGGCTTTATGGAGATAGACGAAGACCTGAAGACCTGCGCCCGGCGCGAGGTGATGGAAGAGACGGGCATGGCGTTGGGCGAGGTGTTCCAATTCCGCAGCTACAGTGCCGTAGACCGCGACCCACGAGAGCGCGTCATCACCGTGGTACACTTCGCCTTTGAGGCCCTCGCCGAGGTCAAGGGCAGCGACGATGCCGCAGAGGCACGGTGGTTTGACATTGACAACCTGCCAGAGCTCGCCTTCGACCACAGGACCATCATCCACGAGCTCTTTGAGTTCCTGGAGGATGTGATATACAACGACCTGTTCTTCAAGTATTCGCCCGAAGGCATACCGATGGACGCACTAAGCAAACTGACCACAGACATACTGCATCTGAAGGAACTGGAGCGTCCGCCCATTGACGACGACACGTTGTAGGACAGTCCCGGCACCCCATAGACCCAACAGAAGACAACCATGATTATCGAAGAAATCATAAAATATAATGAAGAGTTTGTAGCCCGACGCGGTTACGAACAGTATGTTACCAGCAAATACCCCGACAAGAAGCTGGCAATACTCTCGTGTATGGACACACGACTCACCGAACTGCTCCCGGCAGCGCTGGGACTGAAAAACGGCGACGCAAAAATCATCAAGAACGCCGGCGGACTGGTCATCAGCCCCTTCGACTCTGCCATGCGCAGTCTGCTGGTGGCCATCTACGAACTGGGGGTAAAGGAAATCATGGTGGTGGCCCACTCCAACTGCGGCGCCTGCCACATGAACGGTGCCGAGATGAAGCAGCTGATGCTGGAGCGCGGCATACACCAGGACGTGATAGACACCATCGCGCTCTGCGGCATAGACCTCGACCACTGGCTTGAGGGCTTTCACGACACCGAGGACTCGGTGAGAAATACCATCAGCACCATAAGCCACCACCCGCTGGTGCCGCGCGACGTCAATCTCCATGGATATATCATCGACTCGGTGACAGGCAAGCTCACCGAGGTCAAATGACAGAAAGACAGCCCACAAGATGATAGAACTCAAGAATGTAGACATACACTGCGACGACGGCACAGACATCAGGCAGGCGTCGGCAGTAGTGGCCAACGGACGGTCGCTGCTGGTCTATGGCCGCGATGCCGCCACGCGCCACTGTCTGGCGGAGGCGCTGCTGGGGCTCAGACCTGTGGCTGGGGGCTATCTCACCTACGACGGCGAGGTGCTCACTCCGGCTGCCTCGCGCTATATGCGACGACAGATAGGCTACGTACCCGCACTGCCGCCACAGCCCCAGTACTCGCTGCGACAGATGGCCGACTCGCTGCTGCAGCTCGACATCCATCGCGAATACCGGAAGGACAGCAACCAGCTGATAGACATCTGGATGGCGGCAGGAATAAGCGAGCAGCACATCGACGCGCCCTGCGAGACAATCGCCGCAACAGAGGTGACAACGGGCATGCTCTGCCTGGCCCACTGGCTGCGCAAGCAGGTGGTGATAGCCGAAGAGGTGGCCGACGAGGCAACGGCTGAGCGGCTGAGGGAGATGGCAGCCGAAGACTCGGTCGTCATAGCCACGACAGCCAACAGCGCGTTGGCAGATTATTTTGACAACCATATCAATCTGGAGGAACTACAATGATAGAGACCATACATCTCTCCTTTGGCAACCTGATTATAGGTGCCCTGTTTTTCATCATACCTCTATATGCGCTCTACGCCTTCAAGGTAGAGATATGGAGGCGCACGCTCAAGGCGCTGGCCACGATGGCTGTGGCGCTGACCCTCGGCGCACTGCTCACGGTGCTGGCCGTCCGGGCCGACCACATCGGCGTGACGCTGCTGTGCGCGCTGGTGCTGCTGGCTGCCACCGCCTGGTACATGCGCATCAAGGCACGCATACGACAAGCCAACTACATAGTGCCCATCATGCTGGGGCTGACGCTCACCATACTGCCTCTCTCGCTGATATTCGTCTATCTGGCGCTGGGCATGAACCCGCTGGAGCCGCATCTGCTGCTGCCCGTCGTGGCCATCACCACGGGAGCGGTGGCTGAGTCGAACATCAAGGCGATGGGCGCATACTATGACGGACTGCACCACCACGCCCAACTCTACTACTATCTCACCGCCAATGGTGCCACCCATCGCGAAGCCACCAACTATCTGGCCCGACGCTCGATGAAGCGGTCGCTCATACCGCTGTTGCAGCGCATGGGTATCATGGGGATGGGCACCGCGCCGGTGATGATGTGGGCCATGACCATGAGCGGCACAGACATCATGAGCGCGCTCGTGATACAGCTGCTGTTTACGGGACTGCTCATCTCGGCAGCCACAGGCCAGCTGGCGCTCACCCTCGTGCTGGCGCGCAGATACGCTTTTGACGCATACGACAAAATCAACGCCAGAGGATGAAGAGGATATTCTGCCCACTGATAGCGCTGCTGTTACTGGCTGGATGCAATCTGCCCAGAGACCACAAGCGGCTGATAGGACGGCTGATGGACAACGCGCCACAGCAACAGACCGAGGTCGAAGACACGGGCGCGCTGCTGCCGGCGCCACTCAACGACAGGCCCGAGCAGATACTGCACCGTGCGGGGTACACTGCCTCGTACAATCATGAACTGAGGCTGCCCAACTGGGTGGCTTGGCATCTCACAGCCGACCACACCAACGGCCCCTTCAAGCGCAAGGGACGCGCCTTCACCGAAGATGAAGAGGTGGAAGAGCCGCGTGCCAACACCTATGACTACCAGCGCTCGGGTTATGACCGCGGACACATGTGCCCCTCGGCCGACAACCGATGGAGCGAGCAGGCCCAGGCCGACTGTTTCCTGCTGACCAACATCTGCCCACAGCTCCATGCGCTCAACGACGGCGACTGGCGCATACTGGAGGAGCAGTGTCGCGACTGGGCTGATGACTGGGGCGACCTGTACATCGTGTGCGGACCCGTGCTGACCAGACAGCGCCACAAGCGGATAGGCAAAAACAAGGTGACGGTGCCCGAAGCCTTCTTCAAGGTCATCGTATGTCTGCGGGGAGAGCCACGCGGCATAGGATTCATCTATCGCAACGACGCCCGCCGACGGCTCCAGACGCAGTATGTCAACTCGATAGACGAGGTGGAACGCATCACGGGCATAGACTTCTTTGCCTCACTGCCCGACCAGATAGAGGACAAGGTGGAAAGCCAGGCTCGGCTGGAAGACTGGACCCAACGCGCCAACTGACGCCACTGTCTCTGGCAGCAGAAAGGGGGAAAAGAGGACATACGAGGGCATAAATGCCGGAAAGGCAAGGGCGAAAGCAATCGCAGAGGAATATGACAAAAATGACAAGCATGCACATTTTTATCATATTCCTGCTTTTTATATAGCTAAAAATGATAGATAGGTTCACGCGCATGAAGGTTTTCTTGCTGAGAAGCGGCTTTATGAGTAAATTTGTAATCATCAAACAATGAGAGCCGACATCCATGCGATGGCGGAACAAAGACTGACTCCGCGCCGTACTGACTACTGCGGGCGGAGATTAAGGGAAAGAACCAGAGACTGACATTGACAAACACTAAAAAACAACTCAAAAGTATGTACGACCAACTGGATAATCTGAATATCACGATTGACAAGTCTGTCAAGAGCATTACAAGAGCGGCATGTATGTATCTGTCGCTGGCCATCGAATATGGCATATTGCTCACCGAGAACCCAACGGCACGCATCGTAATCTACGACGACCACATCGACTTCGGAGTGAGCATGAACCCCATGATGGATATGATAAACGGCGCCCTGTTGCCCCACTTCTATAAGGAGAACAACCGGGTGGTGTACCGCTTCATCGGCGATGCCAAATGCGAGGTGAATGACCAGGTCATCGACTACGTGGGCAATGACTGCATCGAAGCCAATGAAGAAAGCCACGTGTTTCAGCAGATGTACACCAAATTCGGCATAAACTAATCGGAACGGAGGACATCTCCTGAAAGCCGGAAACCACTTACACACAGATTATTATCATCACTGCCGGCTCGTATCATAAGAAACGCAGCCTCGTATCAAATGTCACGAGGGCTCGTATCTTACGACACGAGCCCTCGTGATTATTGTTACGAACCAGCCAACACGGCAAGCAGACCGGCAGAAGCGGCTGACAACGGCACTGCAGGCCATCAGAGCGACCGGCAGAGCGGCATGGCGCCGCCGCGGTCAAAGCATCAGCACCCGCATCTCGGCATTGGTCATCTTCATGATCTGGCTCATGGGGCGCTGATGATACACGCTCTGTATGGCCTTGTTGATGATACCGTGGCCCACAGCCACCACCACCTGGTCGGGATAAGTGACCCGCACCCAGGTGAGGAAGTTGCGGGCACGGGCGAGCAACCGCTCAGCCGACTCGACATTGGCGGGCCACTCGCGGTCGGCAAGCGAGGGGATATACTCGCCGGTGAAGTCGCCCCAGTCGCGCTCGCGCAGCAGCGGGGTCTCCACCATAGGCGCATGGTGCCCCTGGGCGAGGATGCGGCAGGTCTGGATGGAGCGGTAGAGGTCGCTGGAGACGAAGGCGTCGATGTGGATGTCGCTGAGCTTGTCGCGCAGCGCCTCAGCCTGACTGATGCCGGTGGCATTGAGCTCACCCTGGGTCTGCCCCTGCATGATTTGGCGGGCATTGTCGACGGTTTCTCCGTGGCGTACAAGATATAATGTTGTCATAGTCATAATATAATTTGTGGTCAAAATAATTGCATGACCCAATGATTGTTTGTACTTTTGCAGCAGAAAACGATAATTGCTACAAATTAATGAAAAATCTGCTAAGTTCGCAGTTCCGCGCGCTCGTCGCCATCATCGTGGGTCTGCTGCTCATCACGTTTCACGAAGAGACGGTAAGATGGATAACCATACTGATAGGCGTGATGTTCTTCCTGTCTGGCGTGTTCTCGGTGACAACCTACTACGCCTACCGCAAACCCGAAAAGGGCATGATTATGTATGACACCGACGGCAACCAGCTCAACCTCTACCGCCCCGTATTCCCCGTCGTAGGGTTGGGCAGCATGGCGCTGGGAGTGATACTGGCGCTGATGCCCACCACATTCATTACAGGCATCACCTATATCTTCGCCCTCATCCTGATTATGGCTGCAGCCAACCAGTTTATCGGTCTGGCCCACATACGGCAAATTGTGCGCATAGGGCTGTTCTACTGGGTGGTACCCTCGGTGGTGATGCTCATAGGTCTGACCGCGCTGATACGGCCCGAATGGATAGCCTCGGCACCGCTCATCATCATAGGTTGGGCGATGGTGGTCTACGGCGTGAGCGAGTCGGTCAACACGCTCAAGGCCCACGCTGCCCGGCGCGCCTACAAGCAGATGATGGACCGCAGAAACTCCGACAGCGCCGACGCGCCAGCCGATAACGCTGAGTGACACGCCGACGCTGTCGTAAGCAAGCGTCATCGCAGGGAGTGGAGCGCATCAGCGCTCTACGATACCCTGGATATAGTCGCAGATGATGCCGATGCCCTTGGCGTTCTCTCCACCCTGTGGGATGATGATGTCGGCAAAGCGCTTGGTAGGCTCGATAAACTGTTCATGCATGGGCTTGAGCACCGAGAGATAGCGGTCGACAACCATGGACACGGTACGGCCGCGGTCGATGGTGTCGCGCTGGATGTTGCGGATGAGTCGCTCGTCGGGGTCGGCATCGACAAATATCTTGAGGTCCATCATGTCGCGCAACTTCTTGTTGATGAGCGTCATGATACCCTCGATGATGATTACCTTCTTGGGCTCGACATGGATGGTCTCTGGCAGACGGTTGCAGATGATGTAGGAGTAGGTGGGCTGCTCTACGGCACGGCCATGGCGAAGCTCGTTGACATGGCTGATGAGCAGCTTCCAGTCGAAAGCATCGGGGTGGTCAAAGTTGATGGCATGGCGCTCTTCATCGCTCATGCCTTTGTTTTCATTATAATACGAATCGAGCGGCACCACAGCCACATAATGGGGCGGCAGAGCCTCAACGATTTTCTTCACTACAGTGGTCTTGCCCGAGCCTGTTCCGCCGGCAATACCGATAATGGTTACTTCGCTATTCATTATTGTTTGTTTTACAAGGGGTAAGACCATCGCCCGCCCAAAGGCCGCGACAACGCCCCACCCCATCATTTTCTTATTCTGTATCAGCACGGGCCGCCGCGACGTCATCGCCAAACAGCTCGTCGAACATGCGGCTGTAATACTCGGTCTTCAGCTCCACCTTCATGGGATAGGCCCTACTGCTACTGGGCTGCCGGTAGAGCATCAGTTCGCGCCCGGCATAGCTGAAGGGCACCGACTGGCCCATGGCGGGCTGGGCGGTGATGTGGAAGTGGGAGGAAAAGACCTGGGTGGCAAGCTGCCCTGCCGTGAGCACAGCCCGACACTGGGGCAGAGCGTCGAGGAGCGCATCGAGGTCGGCTGGCTCTACGATGTCAAGGTCCTTGTCAGAAGCAGTGCCCTTGGTGCGTCTCACCCGGACAGCCGTATCGTAGATGGCCACACCGAGGGAGGACAGGAAGGTCTGCAACTCGGTCAGGCGGAAGGTGTGCCTGGCCTCATCGACAAAGTGCATCTTGTCGCCAAAGAAATGGAGACCGAAAATGCGCCACATATCGTTGGTGTAATTGGGATAATACCAATCCATACACCAACGACGGGGCGCAGGGGGGAATGTGCCAAGCATCAGCAAGCGTGCATTGGCAGGGAGAAAAGGTTGAAAAGGATGTGTCTCGACATCCATAATTTACTTCTGCTTGGAGAGATACACCACAACGGGCAAGTGGTCTGAATAGCCGTCAAGCCATACGCCTCCAGCGGTGGTTCGCTTGGGAGCGCCCTTATACTTACCGGTGCTCTGGAAGAGATAGTCGCGGCGGAAGATTTGGGCCTTGAGGTACTTGAGCATGCCGGCGTCGGGGTCGTTGGCATCCTTGGGCATGAGCAGATTGGGGGTCATGATAATCTGGTCGAAGAGATTCCACGAGCCACCATAGAAGAGGGTGCCTTTACCCTGCTTGTGGATATTGATCCATGGGCTGTACATCTCGCCAGGTCCCACCTTGTCCTTGTCGGCTCGGGCACCCAGACCGTCGACCATACTCTTGTCGGAGGGGTCGTCGTTCATATCGCCCATGATAAAGAACTTGTAGGCGGGATTCTCGCGGAGCAGCGAGTCCTTGATGACGCGCATCTGGCGGGCTCCGAGCTCACGATAGTAAGAGGTAGAGAAGCGGCTGGGCAAGTGGGCCACGATAACCACCACCGGCTCGTCGGCAAGTTCGCCCTTGACGGTGAGGAAGCCACGGGTAATGAATTTCTTGTCCTTCTCCTGTTCGGTCACATAGGGATGGAGCTTCACATCATTGACCTTGAAGAGCGCGGGATTGTAGAGCAGCGCACAGTCTACACCTCGCTTGTCGGGGCCCTCGATGTGGCAGAACTGCATATTACGCGCCTTGAGCGGCTCCTGAGCACAGAGGTCTGTAAGCACACGGGCATTCTCGACCTCGCTCACTCCGATAATGGCACAACCCACATTGGGGAGCATGTCGGTACCCATATCGGCAAGCGCCTTGGACATATTCTTCAGTTTATGCGAATATTTCAAGCCGTCCCAACGGTAACTTCCATTGGGAAGAAATTCAAAATCGCGTTTGCCTTCATCATGGATGGTGTCAAAGAGGTTCTCCTGATTGTAGAAGCCAACTCCGTAAACCAACAGCTTCTTCTGAGCTGAACTCATGAGGCAAATCATACATGCCATCACGGCCAAAAACAAGTATCTTTTCATCATTTTTTAGTTATTTTCTGCAAATATCGGAATTATTATTGACATAATGCCCATTTTCATAGATATTTATTTGAAAAAACTTTCCCATTACAAATATATTTAGTTACTTTGCAAACATATAACACATAATTATAAATATATTCAACTATGCAAAGAAAGCTTAAATTGGCAGTGATTGCCCTGTGCTATGCTCCGTTGGCCTTCGCCCAAACGCCCTCAGGCGAGAAGCAGACCACCAAGCCCATAGACGAATCGGCATTCACATTTACAGAGGCACAGTTGGGAGACGATGATGATATGACACAGAATATCAGCATCCTCAACTCCAACTCCAACCTCTATGCCAGCGGCGTGGGATATCTGTTCTCACCCGTAAGATTCCGCTACCGTGCGCTAAACCAGAGCTACAATGAGATTTACATCAATGGCGCTCCTGTCAATGACATGGAATCGGGACAGTTCCGTTACTCTCAGATTGGCGGTCTCAACCAGCAGACCAAGAACGTAGATTTTGCTCTTCCCTTTGAGGACTGCCAGTTTGGCATGCCTTCGATGGCCGGCAGCAACAACTACGACTTCCGTTCGGGCAACATGGCAGCAGGCCATAGAGCAACCGTATCGGCAGCCAACCGCAACTACAACTTCCGCGGAATGTACAATTACAACTCAGGCTTCAACAAGAACGGTTGGGCTGTATCTGCAAGCCTCACCTATCGTTGGGCCAAGCGCGGATATGTAGAGGGTACATTCTACAATGCCCTGTCTTACTTCTTCGGCGTCCAGAAGCTCTTAGGCGACAACCACTCTCTGTCGTTTGCCACATGGGGTAACCCCACTGAACGTGGCGCACAGGGTTGTGCTACTGATGAGGTATACTGGCTCACTAACAACCGCTACTATAACTCCTATTGGGGTTATCAGAACGGCCATGTGCGCAACTCACGCGTGGTAACAGAATACTCTCCCTCGGCAGTACTCACCTGGGACTGGGACATCAACAAGGACATGAAGCTCACCACTACCGTATTTGGACGCTACGGTATGTACAAGACCACTCGTCTGAACTACAACAATGCTGACAACCCCCATCCTGACTACTGGAAGAATCTTCCCAGCTCATACTTCTATGTATGGGGCGACGACCCTCTGTACAGCGCTTATCGCACAGAGTCGGCTGCCAACAACTGGAAGCAGGCTTATGACAGCTGGCAGAACCCTATCAACCAGCAAATCAACTGGAACCAGCTCTACTATGCCAACAGCCAGGTATCAAAGAACGGCGCCGACGCCCTCTACTTCATCCAGGCCAAGAACATAGACAACGCCACACTCACACTGGCTTCTACTCTGGCTGCCAAGCAGAGCAAGAACGCTTCGTGGAACGTGGGACTGGTACTCTCGACCAACAACGGGCACCACTACCAGACCATGGAAGACCTGCTGGGTGCCAAGTCATACCATAATATCAACACCTATGCTGTGGGCAAGTATGCTCCCGGTTCTGACGAGACTCAGTATGACCTCAACAGCGCTGGTCCCAACAACCTGGGCCGTCTGGTATACAATGGCGACATCTTCGGTTACAACTACAACATCTTCGTACACAAGGCCAACGTCTGGGCCAACTACCAGAAGTCTGTAGGCCGTCTGCACATGATGGTAGCAGGCCGCCTGGGTGGTGTCATGATGCGCCGCGAAGGCCACATGCGCAATGGTCTCTTTGCCAACAACTCTTACGGCAAGGGAGAATATGCACGCTTCGGCGAAGGTGGTGTCAAGGGTAGCCTGACCTACAATGCCGGCAACGGACACACATTCCTCATAGGTATGGGTTATCAGTGGAACGCCCCCAAGGCCAACGCTGCATTCGCTTCACCTGAGATGAACAACGACTTCGTGCTCAACCTCAAGGACGAGCATGTGCTGACAAGCGAAATCGGCTACCAGTTCAACAACAGCTGGTTGCACGCCAACATCAACGCCTACTACAACCGTATGGACCATGTCAGCGAGTGGCAGAACTTCTACTTCGATGATATCAACTCATTCTCTTACGTGTCTATGACCGGTATCAAGAAGGAATTCTATGGCGTCGAGGCTGGACTGAAGTTCAAGCTCTCTTCGGCTTTCGACATCAACATGCTCGGAACCGTAAGCGAGGCCAAGAACATCAACAACGCACAGGCTCGCTACCTCATCTCTACCGAGGGTGCATACAGCGAGACCGAGACCGTATATAATAAGGATATGCACGAGGCCAGCACACCTCTCACCGCTCTCAGCCTCGGTCTGAGCTACCACCAGAAAGGTTGGTTTATCGACCTCAACGGTAACTACTATGACCGCATCTACCTCTCTTACTCTCCCTGCTACCGCTACGAGTCTTCGCTCAAGAAGCGTCAGAACATCTATGGTGACGTGTATGACAACGAAGGCAATCTGCGCAAGTCGGCCATCAGCCAGGAAGAAGGCAAGGGTGGTTTCATGCTCGATGGTAGCGTGGGCCGTCTCATCCGTCTGAAGAAGGGTCAGATTTCAATCAACTTCTCTGTAACCAACATCCTGAACAACCGCGATATCGTTACCGGTGGTTTCGAGCAGAGCCGAAGCGACTACTCTAACGAGAAGGTAAGAGCTTACCGTTTCTCCAAGAACCCCAAGAAGTTCTATGCCTTTGGTCCTAACGGATTGCTGAACATCGCATACAAATTCTAAAACTCACCAGCGATATGAAATATATGAACAAGATATTGGCCGCCTGCTTCTGCGCCCTGCTCGCTTCGTGTATGGGCAGCGACTATGCAGACCCCAACATGACAGAAAACCCCTTCGGCAACAGCCAGATTGCCGAAACCAATGTGATGAATATCGGTGACTTGAAGGAAAGCAAAGACTTCAAGTTCATCATCGCCAATGGTGCTTACAAGAAGGTGGAGAAGAGCATCCAGATTAAGGGCCGCGTGACCGGAAACGATGCTCAGAGCAACCTCTACAACACCATCTCTATCGAAGACGCCACTGGAGCCATCGAGGTTTCCGTAGGCCAGGGTGGAACCAGCGGTTTCATGCCCGTAGGTCAGGAAGTGCTCGTAGAGCTCAAGGGTCTCTACATCGGCGGTTACCGCAAGAAGGCTCAGATAGGTACTGTATATACCAGCGCCAACGGTACTCTCGGCATCGGCCGCATGAACCGTCAGGAGTGGGCCCAGCACTACAAGATTATCGGCACCGCCGACCCCTCTCAGGTAGTTCCCACCGAGTTTGATGTGACCAAGATTGCCGACGCAAGCTACATCAACGCCAACGCCAGCCGACTGATGACCATCAGTGGCGTGGAGTTCTCAGCCGCCGACGGCAAGGCTGTCTATGCTCCCGATGACGGCAGCGTGACTCTGACCAGCAACTGCGCCAACCGCGGCCTCAAGGGCCTCGATGAGAAGAACATCGTAGTGCGTACCAGCACTTATGCCAAGTTTGCCAAGGCCGTTCTGCCCACTGGCAAGGTTAAGATTACCGGTATCTTCTCTCGCTTCAACGACACCTGGCAGATCCAGATACGTTCGCTCGACGATGTCGTTGCCGACGACCCATTTGCAGGCATCGACGGCACTGGTCTGGGTACAGCCGAGTCGCCTATCGACGTGACACGCGCCCTGAGCCTCATCAGCAAGAGCGCTTACGAAGCCACCAAGGAGTACTATGTGACAGGCATCATCTCAAAAATCAAGGAGATTGACACCGGCAACTTTGGCAACGCCACCTATTATATATCTGTTGATGGCAAGGACGCCAACAACCTAACCGTCTTCCGTGGTTACAACATCGGTGGAGAGAAGTTCACCGCCGAGGACCAGATCAAGGTAGGCCAGAAGGTTGTCGTTGCCGGTACGCTCACCCTCTACGGCACCGAGCCCGAGATGAACGCTGGCAACAAGATTATATCCATAAAGTAACACATCATTAAGAAATAAAAGAAACAAAGATATGAAAAAGCTTATTTATTCAATGCTTGCCTTGGCCACTATCGCCTTTGGCTTCTGTAGCTGCGAAGACATTCCTATGCCTTACGGCTATCCACAGGGATCTACCGACCCCACCAATCCTGACCTCCCCGCAGAGGGTGAGGGTACACTCGAGTCTCCCTACAATGTGGCTGCTGCCAACGCAGTAATCGCCGGCGGCGACTTCGACCCCGAGAAGCAGTTCTACATCAAGGGTATCGTTACCTCTATCGATGAGACCGACGGTTTCCCCAACTCTTTTGGCAATGTCACCTACAACATCTCTGACAAGGCCGACGCTTCCAACAAGCTCTTGGTTTACCGTGGCATGGGTTTCGGTGGCGCCAAGGTTAATTCTACCGACGACCTCAAGGTAGGCGACGAAGTTGTAGTTATGGGTAAGCTCATCAACTACAGCGGCAAGTACGAGGTGACACAGGGCAGCAAGATTGTAGTACGCAATGGCCAGTCATCTGTCACCACCGGCACCCCCGAAGGTGAGGGTACCCTGCAGAGCCCCTACAACGTGGCTGCAGCCCTCAAGCTGGTCAGCGCTCTGCCTGCCGACGTTCCCACAGAGAACGCCCTCTATGTAAAGGGTAAGATTTCCAAGATCAACAGCGTAGAGACTGCCACATTCGGCAACGCCAACTACTATATCTCTGACGACGGCACCGAGAACGGACAGATTCTTATCTTCCAGAGCCTCTATCTGGGCAATGTGAAGTTTACTTCTGCAGACCAGATCAAGGTGGGCGACGAGGTTATCATCTATGGTAAGTTTGTCAACTTCAAGGGCAATACCCCCGAGACCGTAGGCAAGGGTACATCTTACATCTACTCTCTCAACGGCAAGACCCAAGGCGGCGGCGAAACCGGTGGCACCACTACTGGCGAAGCCAAGGGCGACGGTACCAAGAACAACCCCTACAACGCTTTGGGCGCTAAGGCATTTGCCGGTAAGCTGGAGTCTGGCCAGACTTCTACCGAAGAGGTATACATCAAGGGCAAGATTTCAAGCATCAAGTACAACTTCTCTGCCGAATTCGGTACAGCCACCTTCAACATCTCTGACGATGGCAAGGCTGCCAACGAGTTTATTATCTACAGCACTCTCTACCTCAACAACGAGAAGTACACCGATGGTGACCTGCTGAGCGTAGGCGACGATGTAGTCATCCTGGGTAAGGTGACCAACTACAACGGTACTCTCGAGACTGCTTCAAGAGCCAGCTACATCTACTCATGGACCAAGAATGGCGGAAGCACCGGTGGTGAAGGCGGTGGCGGCGAAGCTACTGGCAGCGACGTGACCATCAAGGCTGGCGACATCTCCAGCACCAATGCTGCCGACGTGACCGAGGTGACCGTCAACGGCATCGGCTTCTCCTTCAGCAAGGGCTCAGGCGTCAACGCTCCTAAGTACTATACAGCTGGTGGCGGTACCATCCGTATGTATCCCAGCAACTCTGTTACCATCAACGCCGGCAGCAAGAAGATTGCCAAGATCGTGGTAGAGTGCGACGCTTACAACGGTGTCAACTACACCGCAGAGGGCAAGGCCACCTGTTCTCCTGGTAAGGCTACTCTCAACAACCTCACCTACACCTTCAGCGAAATCAATGCAGCCAAGGTGACCATCACCGACGCTGCCGAGGGTACAGGTCAGCCCAAGCAGCTGCGTATCAAGTCTATGCAAATCACATTTGCCAAGTAAGGACACAGCATCCTGAATCATACTATATCCCGTATCATCCTCAGCGATGATACGGGATATTTTGTTTACACCTTATTATATATATAGGAGCCATGCCGAATCAGTGGAGACCACCGGTGCCTCTGCCAGAGCCGTCCTGCACCAGGAGCCCTCGCCCATGGCGCCCGCTGCGACAGTCTGCGCCACCCTCTTCGACGCCCGCGCACCCATAGCCACGCCAATTATCACCCTCGGAGACAAAAAATATTTCGAAACATTTGGCAGTTAAGCGAAAAAGCAGTAATTTTGCACTCCGTAACGTATTCGGACAATTTATAAACAAATAACAATAAACGAAATGAAACAAGGTATTCACCCAGAAAACTATCGCCCCGTCGTATTCAAGGATATGTCCAACGGCGATATGTTCCTTACAAAGTCTACATGCAAGACTAATGATACAGTAGAGTTTGAAGGCGAGACTTATCCAGTGGTAAAGATTGAAATCTCAAGCACCTCTCACCCCTTCTACACAGGTAAGAGCAAGCTTGTTGACACCGCAGGTCGCGTTGACCGCTTCATGAACCGCTACGGTAAGCTGAAGAAGTAATATATCTTTCGAATATATTCATTCCATGCTAAAGTGCGTTCTAACGTAGTTGCATATGCGTTAGACCGCACTTTTTTTCATGCCATTTCTATCTATTAACTTTATAACAATGAACAAATTCCTTTCCTTTCTTTCTGCGGCTATCATCATGCTGACGCTTGGCGCATGTGGCGGAGATGACGGACCGTCTGACCCAGGTCAGGGACAGAACAAGGTGGTCAACACCAACCGCAATATCCCCACATCGATGACCCCCAAAGAGATTACCCGCCTGGAGTTTCCCAAGCTGGCAAGCGAAAACAGCATCGTTCTCGTCCACCACACATCGGGTGCGCAGAACGTGAGCTACTCTTGCGAGTGGGACTACAAGAAGAAGTCCAACCGCTGGTCGTGTTGCGCCATGACCAACAAGACCATCAAGGGCGGCGCAGGTCGCGTGGGAGATTTCGAGGAAGACCCCAACCTGCCCACAGCCATGCGCTTCAGCGACACCAATGCGATGTACACCCGCTCGGGCTACACCCGTGGCCATCTGATTGCCTCTGCCGACATCCAATACTCGCGCGAAGCCAACCACTCTACATTCTACTACAGCAACATCCAACCCCAGCACTACGACTTCAATGCCGGACAGAATTATGAGGGCATTTGGGTGCGTATGGAGAGCTGGGTGCGCAAGAAGGCCGAATCGCTCAAGGACGGTGACACCCTCTTCGTGTGCAAAGGCGGAACCATCGACAAGGAAAGCCAGATTATGGAGCGCGTCAAGGGCCAACTCATCGTGCCCAAGTACTTCTACATGGCGCTGCTCATGAAGACGGGCTCCGAATACAAGGCCATTGCGCTCTGGGTAGAGCACCAGAAGAAGGTGGACACATCGGCCGTCAAGGACCATGCCATCACCGTCAAGGAACTCCAGAACCTTACCGGCATCGACTTCTTCTGCAATCTGCCCGACGATATCGAAAACCGCGTAGAGGGCAAGATTAGCCCCATCAGTTGGGGACTCTGACACTCCCCTGCCCCTACGGACAGACATAACCATAAGCGCTCCTTCGCCCAGGCACCATGCCGGCGAAGGAGCGCTTGCCGTTTTCTTCCCCGCCATCATTCGCGCCCGGTCGGCCTACGAGCCATTCTGCATGGCGACTGCAAACAACCTCGTTGCGTGGCTTGATTTCATCATTTCATGGCTTGACAGGATTATTGCGCACCGCGATTTTACCATTTCACGGTTTGCATCCACTTTCAGCACCACCATCCCAGTGTTTTCCTCTTCCGCCGGCTGATAGTCCACAGCCCCGACCGCTATCAGCATAACGGCTGTTGCTCTGCCCGTAACTGCTGCCACTGTCGGTATGGCGGCTGCGTTTCTGCCCGCAGTCCCTAACAACAGACAGGGCGGCTATCCCTCATCATCGGGATGGCCGCCCTGGTCGTCGTGGTCTGCAGTGGCCTATCTGTGTCCGTTCTTTATCGTGATGTTGCGCTCCACGGGAGCGGTCTTGTCATCGGCCTTCTTGCCACCGAAGGTCTTGCCGGCGGCCACTGCGGTAGTCTCGCCCTTGACGCGCTGGGGCAGACGCTTGGTCAGGTTGAAGTCGTCTTCCTCTTCGATGTTCACGCCCACGCTCGTACCCTTGAACTGTGTGGTGCTCAGCTTGTCCAGATTGTTGTAGGCGATGAGCATATTGACAGGGTCTTGGCCCGACTGGCTGGGGTCGTAGGAGATTTCAATGCCGCCATATCCGTTGACACACCAAGAGAAATTGGTGCGCGTCTCGCCCTCGTCCTCGTTGTAGCGATACTCCGTGCCGCGGCCCTTGACGTCTGACGAGACACTGAGCTCAAAGTGCCATATCACCTGATAGTCGGTATACACGGTCTGCCCGGCCTGGTTCTTGAAGTACATGCGCAGCGGGCCCTCCCATTCGCCGTTAAGATAGCGCGCCATGGTGGTGCGCGAGTTGTTTATGTCGGCATTTACCGCATTGATAAACGAGCGGTAGTCATAGTCCGAAGCGTAGGGGTAATAGTGGTCAAACCAGTCGGCAGTGGTACGGTCGTCGGTACCGAAGTCACCATAACGGTTGAAATACTCAGTCAAAGCTCTGTCGAGGTCGAAATAGTAGTCATAGTCGTCGCTCTCACCACACGACACCATCGTCGCCGACATCATCACCAGCACCACGGCTGTCATCAAGGTTGCTAACTTTTTCATAATCGTATCTTTTTAGTTGTTATTGCTTATTGTTATGCTGCAAAATTAGCATTATATCCTGACAACGCCAATGGAAAATGAATATTCTTTGGTGGGCTTATCCCTACACTTTGTGGGGAAAACCCTAAATAATCTAAAAATCTCTGCTTTACGTTTCCTCCGTCTCGTGAGAAATAAGTAACTTTGTCGCCATATAACTGATATTTATAGTAAACAAGATGAAAACCGTTTTCGATTTTGCTGTCAAAGACAGAAAAGGCAAGGAGGTATCGCTGCGCGAGTATGCCAACGAGGTGCTCCTCATAGTAAACACCGCTACCAAGTGTGGCTTTACTCCTCAGTATGAGGAACTCGAAGCCCTCTATCAGAAATATCACACCCAGGGCTTTGAAATCCTCGATTTCCCCTGCAACCAGTTTGGCCAGCAGGCTCCCGGTACCGATGAGTCTATCCACAATTTCTGCAAACTCACCTACGGCACCGACTTCCCCCGTTTCAAGAAGGTCAAGGTCAACGGCGACGATGCCGACCCTCTCTTCCGTTTTCTGCAGGAGCAGCGCGGTTTTGCCGGCTGGGACGAGAGCCATCCCCTCACCCCAGTCCTCGACAAGATGCTCAGCGAGGCCGACCCTGACTACAAGCAGAAGAGCGATATCAAGTGGAACTTCACCAAGTTCCTCATCAACAAGCGCGGTATGGTGGTAGCCCGCTTCGAGCCCACCGAAAGCCTCGACAACATCAGTAAGGAAATAGAAAAACTCTTAGCCCAATAACAACGTGGAACATACCAAATGTCTCATCATCGGCAGCGGCCCCGCCGGCTATACAGCCGCCATCTACACCGGCCGCGCCAATCTGCAGCCCATCGAGTATTGCGGTCTGCAGACGGGTGGTCAGCTCACCCAGACCACCATCGTCGAAAACTTCCCCGGCTATCCTGAAGGTGTCGATGCCAACCAGATGATGATGGAACTGCGCGAGCAGGCCGAGCGATTCGGTGCCGATATCCGCGACGGCGTGGTGACGGCAGCCGACCTGTCCAAGCGTCCCTACATCGTGACCATCGACGACGGCACTCAGATAGAGGCCGACACCATCATCATAGCCACCGGCGCCAGCGCCAAATATCTGGGTCTGCCCGATGAGCAGAAGTACAATGGCATGGGTGTGTCGGCGTGCGCCACCTGCGACGGCTTCTTCTACCGCAAGAAGGTGGTGGCTGTAGTGGGCGGCGGCGACACCGCCTGCGAAGAGGCTTCCTATCTGGCCAACCTCTGCACCAAGGTCTATATGATTGTGCGCAAGCCCTACCTCCGCGCTTCTGACATCATGCGCCGCCGCGTCGAGGAAAATCCAAAGATAGAAATCCTCTACGAACACAACACCGAAGGACTCTATGGCGACAACGGCGTAGAGGGTGCCCACCTGGTGGCACGACGTGGCGAAGCCGATGAGCGTCACTACGATTTGCCCATCGACGGCTTCTTCCTCGCCATCGGCCATAAGCCCAACACCGACGAGTTCCGCGGACAGATAGATATGGACGAGCAGGGATACATCAAGACCCTTGGCGCATCGCCATGCACCAATGTCGAAGGCGTCTTTGCCGCCGGAGACTGTGCCGACCCCACCTACCGTCAGGCCATCGTAGCCGCCGGTAGCGGATGCAAGGCCGCGCTCGAGGCCGAGCGCTATCTCAACCGATAGGGTTGGCTGAGACTGGTTATAAGGCATATTAATCGACGGACTATCAATGAATGAATTGTTCAGACAGTGCCTCACCGCTATACCAGCTGAGCAGAAAGCAGAATTTGACCTTTCCTTTGGAATAGCAGAGCGCATCAGCGAAGTTCTAAAAAGCAAGAACCTCACTCAGAAGGATTTTGCCCACTTGCTGCACAAGCGAGATTCTGAAGTATCCAAATGGTTGACGGGCAGACACAACTTCACCATGCAGACCATAGCGAAGATAGAGACTGCACTGGGCTGCAAACTGATTTCCATCGTACGATGAAACCAAATACGCTCGAGGCCGAGCGCTATCTCAACCGATAGGGGTGGCTGAGACGTACACCTTATTATAATATATATAGCGGTTTCCCCCGACTCTGGCTCTGCGGCCAGTGTCGGGGGAATTTGCGTGATGGGAAACAAATAGCGGGGGGCAAATATCAAAAATCACACACATGAGAAAGCGATTATTGTTAATTTTGTAAGCGTAAAGAAATCTAACAATCACCACTCGCGGCCATGTTGCGGCGAGAATCATAACTATCTACGACATGAGAACTATTACTAAGAGTCTGCTCTGTGTGCTCTGCACACTCCTGAGCGTCACAGCCAATGCCGGGGACTATCGCGTTACCGACTTCGGAGCCAAAGCCGACGGCATCACGCTCAACACCAACATCATCCAGCATGCCATCGACCACGTGAGCAGCCATGGTGGCGGCAACCTGGTGTTTACGCCGGGGCGTTACCTCACGGGCACCATCTATCTGAAGTCTGATGTCACGCTGATGCTTGAAAACGGCGCCGAGCTACTGGGCTCTACCAATCCCTGGGACTATGACAAGAGTCCCGTGGTCAACTGGCAGTCGCTCATCTTTTCCTTCGGACAGAAGAACATCGCCATCCGCGGCAAGGGCACCATCAACGGACAGGGCGCACAGACCGCCTACAACCAGGTGGATATCATCAACCGCGGACTCTACGACGATGCGCTGCGCAACGGCCGCCCCTATGAGGGTAACCGCCCGCAGAACATCTATTTCCGTGAGTGCGACAACGTGGTGGTCGAGGGCATCACCCTGCGCGACCCCGCCAGCTGGAACCAGACCTACGACCAGTGCCGCAACCTGCTGGTCGAGGGTATCACCGTAGACAGCAAGTCGTACTGGAACAACGACGGCATAGACGTCGTAGACTGCGACGGAGTGGTGATACGCAACTGCACCATCGACGCTGCCGACGACGTATTCTGCTTCAAGTCCCACTCTGCCGACCACATCTGCCAGAACGTGGTGGTCGAAGACTGTGTGGGCCGCTCCAGTGCCAACGGTCTGAAGTTTGGCACCGTATCGCGCGGAGGCTTCCGCAACTTCAAAGTCAAGAATCTTACCATCTATAACACGTATCGCTCTGCCATCACCTTCGCTACTGTCGATGGAGGTATCATCGACAATATCGAGGTCGATGGCGTGCGGTCCATCAACACCGGCAACGTAATCTTCCTGCGTACCGGCGAGCGATGGAACAAGGGCAAGCGCCCATCCATGAGCAACATTACCATCCGCAATGTCTATGCTGAGATACCCTCTTTCAAGCCCGACGCTGGCTACAGTTATGAAGGACCGGTAGAGGATATGCCGCGCAACATCTCGCCGGCCAGTATAGTGGGCATCCCCACCTGCAAAATCAAGAACGTGACGCTGCAGAACATCGAGATAGTCACCCCCGGCGGCGGCAACCCGCTCTTCGCCTACCGCGGCACCACGGCCAAAGACCTCGACAGCATCCCCGAGATGATTAAGTCTTACCCCGAGTTCTCCCAGTTCAAGGAGCTGCCCGCATGGGGCTTCTATCTGCGCCATGCCGAGAATGTCACCTTCGACAACATCGTCTTCCGTGCGCTCAAGCACGACTACCGTCCGGCCATCGTTGCCGACGACGTCAAGGGGCTGACCCTGAAAGACATGCAGTACATAGAGCCCGACAGCAAGGGCAAGGTACAGGAAGTGCTATACCACTCTACACGCAACAAATAACCTAAAAACAACAGAAATCATGAACAAGATAAAGACTCTGCTCTGCGCCACCCTGCTGGCCCTGACTTCCATCTCGGCCATGGCCAAAGACTATCAGGCTGTAGCCTTCGGCGTGAAGAGCGACGGAGTGACCAACAACACCCGATCCATACAGCATGCCATAGACTATATCTCTGCCCAAGGCGGCGGACGACTCGTCTTCTACGTAGGCCGCTACCTCACCGGAAGCATCGAACTCAAATCGGGCGTAACCCTCGTGATACACGAAGGAGCCGTGCTCGTGGCCTCACCCTCGGTCTACGACCATAAGGGCAGCCCCCGCCGCGCACTCATCCATGCCCAGGGACAGCACGACATAGCCATCACCGGCAAGGGCATCATCGACGGCAACTGCCGCGCGCTCATCGCCGACATTGCCGAGCAGACCGCTCGCGGATATGCCGACGCCAATGCCGAGGAGCCTGCCCTCGTCGCCCTCGACCGCTGCAAAGGCGTGCAGACAAGCGGCGTCACCCTGCAGAACTATGCCTGCCCGCCACTGCAGTTTGACCACTGCCACAACGTCCAGGTCACAGCCGTGACCCTGGGTCTCTCCGACGCCGCTATGCCTCTCTATGAGGCCAAGGAGTGTGGAAAGATGACTGTCAAAGACTGTCTTACACAGCCCCGTTATTAACCTACTACCCAACAGCATAAAACTATGAGCAAGATAAGACATTTGATACTGGCAGCGCTGATGACCCTCGCCGCCGCCAACGTCGCCGCCAAAGACTACCAGATGACCCTCTTCGGCATCAAGAGCGACGGAACCACCATGAACACCCGCTCCATCCAGAAGGCGATAGACTATATCGCACAGCAGGGCGGTGGCAGACTCGTATTCACCGTAGGCCGCTATCTCACAGGCAGCATCCACATGCGATCCAACGTCACCCTGCACCTCAGCGAAGGCGCCATACTCGTGGGGTCGACCAATCCTTACGACTACGACATGGAGCTCAACTCTTGGTACGGACTCATCCTCGCCAACAAGCAAGACAACATAGCCATCACCGGCAAGGGAGTCATCGAGGGACAGGGCCGCGCGCTCGCCAACAACTTCCTGGCTCAGGCGTGCAACGGCATCATCAACGACCCGCTCAAGCTGGGCCGCGTGGCCAACCGCCCAAAGCTCATCTATTTCCGTGAGTGCAACCATGTCACCGTCAAGGACATTACGCTGCAGAACCCAGCCTTCTGGACCCAGACCTACGACCAGTGCACCAACCTCGTCATCGACGGCATCACCGTGCACAGCCGCGCCTATTGGAACAACGACGGTATGGACATCGTAGACTGCAACGGAGCGCTAATCCAAAACTGCTACGTTGACGCCACCGACGACGCCATCTGCCTCAAGTCGCACGATGCCAAGAGCCTCTGCCAGAACATCACCGTGCGCAACAACAAAGCCTGCTCGAGCGCCAGCGGCATCAAGTTTGGCACCGCATCGGTAGGCGGCTTCAAGAACATACGCATCGTCAACAACACCATCTTCGACACCTTCCGCTCGGCCATCACCATACAGGCTGTCGACGGCGGACACGTGGAGAACATCATCGTAGATAGTCTGCGCTCCATCAACACCGGAAACCCCATCTATCTCGTTGTGGGCCAGCGACGGGGCGACGCCCATGAGCTCATCGAGGTCAACGACGACACCAACAAGCCCGGCCGCAGCCGTATGGACAATGTGCATATCTCCAACGTATATGCCGAGGTGCCTGCCACCAAGCCCGATGCCGGTTACGAGTATGAAGGACCCACCGAGGACAACCCACGCAACATATCGCCATCTGGCATCGTAGGACTCAAGAACAACCACATCACCAATGTGAGCATCGAGAATGTGGAGATAGTCTACCCCGGCGGAGGCGACCCCAACTACGCCCGCGTGGGAACCGACGAGCTCGACAAGGTGCCCGAGATGCCTCGCGCCTATCCTGAATTCTCCCAGCACAAGGAGCTGCCCGCCTGGGGCTTCTACGTGCGCCACGCCGACGGAGTGACCTTCCGCAACGTGCGACTTACCGCCCGCAAGGCCGACTACCGCCCAGCCATCGTCCTCGACGACGTGAAGCGCGGCTCATTCACCAAAATCAAGGTGACAGAGCCAAAAGCCGGAAAGAAGCAGCAGATTTTCGCACACAACTCCAAGCAAATCAAGAAGTAACTTAAGACCATAGCTACAAGCAGTCAGCCATCCGCCCGGCAACGGGAGAATGGCTGACTTTTGTTTTCGCACACTGCCCTGCCCCATCGCGGTCGCGGCGGCAAGCCCTGCCACCTTCCGACACCACTGACAGACCGACACAAGCAATACTGCCAGACCACCGCGCACCCCACAGCAATACGAGAGGACATCGCCACACCCGCAAAAGCTATTGACAGCCACCATATTCACCACCATGGCTGCTGCGTGCCTTATGTTACGTAGGCTCGTATCGTATGTTACGTGTGCTCGTGACTTCCGACACGTACTCACGTGACATACGATACGAGCCGCCAAAGGCCATCAGCACATCGGTGCATCTGACCGAGACGGAGGCTAAGCTGGCTGCAACCGAGGCAGCGGCAAAGAAGAGGGCTGGACTCCATGTGAGAAGTCCAGCCCTGGTTATGGTAAGGCCGTTGCCTGTGGCAGTAAGGCTGGCTCTATGCTTGCAGCCCGGTCGTGGGGTGAGGTTGGGCGTCGCCCTTGCGGCTCACCGCCCACATGCCGGCAAAGGTGAGGAAGCCGTTGAGCATCAGCAGTTCGTAACCGAAGTGATAGCCGCAGAGGGCGGTGGTGGCGGTGTCTATGCCAAAGCAGATGAGGGGCGAGGCGACGGCGATATAGGGCACCCAGCGGTCGAGCACCGTGCGGCGGGTGAGCAGCGCAAAACCAAACATGCCGAGCAGCGGACCATAGGTATAGGAACACATGACATAGATGGCGTCGAGCAGACTGGTGTTGTTGAACACGCGGAAGAGCAGGATGAAGAGGGCGAAGACCACAGCCATACCCACGTGGACACGATGGCGCAGGCGCTCGTCGTTGGCACGGCCGCGTATGTCTACACAGAACGAGGTGGTGAGCGAGGTGAGGGCCGAGTCGGCACTGGAGAACGACGCCGCCACGATGCCGATGGTGAAGAACACGACCACCGCCATGCCCAGCTCTCCCGAGGCGGCAAAGGCAGGCAGCAGCTGGTCGCCCGAGGCATCGACACCCGTGCGCTGGGCAAGCATCATGAGCAGCACGCCCAGGGAGAGAAACAGCGCATTGGCGGGCAGAAACGCCACGCCATAGCTGCACATGTCCTTTTGCGCCTCGCGCAGCGTCTTGCAGGTCAGGTTCTTCTGCATCATGTCCTGGTCGAGTCCGGTCATCACCACCACGATGAACAGGCCGCTGAAGAACTGCTTCCAGAAGTTCTGCCGCGACACCCAGTCGTCGAAGACAAACACGCGGCTGTGACTGCTGTCCATCACGGCGCCCATCGCCTGGCCGAGGCTCATGTCGAGGGCATCGGTGACATGGACGATGATGAGTATCAGGGCGGCAAACATGCAGAGGGTCTGGAACGTATCGGTCCACACCAGCGTCTTCACTCCGCCACGGCGCGTGTAGAGCCATATCGGCACCACCAGCAGCGGCACGGTGATGTAGAAGGGTATGCCCATGCTGTCGAAGACAAACTCCTGGAGGATGATGCACACCACATAGAAACGGGCGGCGGCGCCGGTCATCTTGGACAGCAGGAAGAACGAAGCCCCGGAGAGGTAGGAGCAGCGCCCCAGCCTCAGACTGAGGTAGGTGTAGATGGTGGTAAGGTCGTAGCGGTAGTAGATGGGCAACAGCACAAAAGCCACGACAATGTAGCCCAGGATAAAGCCCATGCAGGTCTGCAAATAGGTCATGTCGCTGGCGCCCACCATGCCGGGTACCGAGACAAAGGTGACGCCGGAGATGGAGGCACCCACCATGCCAAACGCCACCATGTACCAGGGCGAGCGGCGGTTGGCGCGAAAGAATGTGTCATTGCTCGAGCCGCGCGTGGTGAGCCGGCTGAAGGCCAGCAGCAGCCCGAAATAGATCAAGACCGAAAAGAGTATAATCATAATGTGTCAAGCGTTGAATGAGGTGGGCGTCTGGCTGTCTATCTTGCGCAGCAGAGCCACGGCATCGCCCACGGTGGCTATCTGCGCCACGTGCATGAGCCGTCGGCCCTTGACCTCCTTGAGCTCGCAGCGCCGCGGGTTGGCAGCCATGTAGTTGATGGCTTTGCCAAAGGCAGTGCTCTTGTAGTAGACGCTGTCTGGGTTGCCCACAAACTGAAGCGTCATGCGGCCCTGACGCAGGATAATCTTCTCGAAGCCAAGCCGCTTGCCCAGCCGGCGCAACGCCACGACCTGCATGAGCTCCTCGCCCTCGTGGGGGATGGGTCCGAAGCGGTCGATGAGCCTCTGGCGATAAGCGTCGAGCTCGCGGTCGTCGGTAATGTTGTCGAGCTCGCGGTAGAGCAGCATCCTCTCGCTCGAGCCGGGCACATAGGTTTCGGGGAAGTACATCTCGAGGTCGCTCTCCACGGCACAGTCGTCGACAAACTCGCCGCTGATGTCGCGGCCGGCAGCCATCTCATCGGCATAGATGTCCTGAAACTCGTCGTTCTTGAGTTCGGTGACCGCCTGGGACAGTATCTTCTGATACATTTCATACCCGAGGTCCTCCATGAAACCGCTCTGCTCGGCACCCAGCAGATTGCCGGCGCCGCGGATATCCAGGTCTTGCATGGCGAGGTTGAAACCACTGCCCAGTTCAGAGAAATTCTCAAGCGCTTCAAGCCGGCGGCGCGCGTCGGGCTTGAGCAGCGATTTGGGGGGAGCCAGCAGATAGCAGAAGGCCTTGCGGTTGCTTCGGCCTACCCTTCCGCGCATCTGGTGCAGGTCTGAGAGACCAAAGCGGTGGGCATCGTTGATGATGATGGTATTGGCATTGGATATGTCGATGCCGTTCTCGACGATGGTGGTAGAGAGCAGCACGTCGTAGTCGTAGTTGATAAATCCCATGATGACCTGCTCGAGCTCGTCGGGCGCCATCTGGCCGTGGCCGATAGCCACACGGCAGTCGGGCACATACTTGTGGATAAGGTTGGCTATCTCGGGCAGATTGGAGATGCGGTCGTTGACGAAGAACACCTGTCCGTTGCGGCTCATCTCAAAATTGATGGCTTCGGCGATGACCTCGTGGCCATAGGTGTCGACCTCGGTATGCACGGGATAACGGTTGGGCGGCGGTGTGCGCATCACACTCATGTCGCGGGCACCCATGAGCGAGAACTGCAGGGTACGGGGAATGGGGGTGGCCGACATGGTGAGCGTATCGACATTGGTCTTCATAGTGCGCAGCTTCTCCTTGGTCGAGACGCCAAACTTCTGCTCCTCGTCGATGATGAGCAGCCCCAGGTCTTTCCATTTGACGGTCTTGCTGATGAGCTTGTGGGTGCCCACGAGGATGTCTATCTTGCCGTCGGCCAGGTCTTTCAGCACCTGGGTGGTCTGGCGCGCCGTGCGGGCACGGCTGAGATAGTCTACGCGCACGGGGAAGTTCTTCAGACGGTTGCGGAAAGTCTGGTAGTGCTGGAAGGCGAGCACGGTGGTAGGTACCATCACCGCCACTTGCTTAGAGTCGCACGCGGCCTTAAAGGCAGCGCGCACGGCGACCTCGGTCTTGCCGAAGCCCACATCTCCGCAGACGAGGCGGTCCATGGGGCGGGCACGCTCCATATCGGCCTTCACCTCCTGGGTGGCTCGCAGCTGGTCGGGGGTATCTTCGTAGAGGAAGCTGGCCTCGAGCTCGTGCTGCATGAAGGAGTCGGCGCTGAAGGGGAAGCCCTTCTCGTGACGGCGACGGGCATAGAGCTTGATAAGGTCACGGGCAATATCCTTGATGCGCTTCTTGGTGCGCTCCTTGAGACGGTCCCAGGCGCCGGTGCCCAACGTGGAGAGGCGGGGTGGCTCTCCGGTGTCCTGGCGGCGGTACTTGCTGATTTTGTAGAGCGAGTGAATGGAGACATCGACCTTGTCGTTGTGCTGGTAGATGATGCGTATCACCTCCTGATAACTGTCGCCCACGGGCACGCGCACCAGGCCGCCAAACTTGCCGATGCCGAGGTCGACATGGACAATGAAGTCGCCGGGCTCGAGTTCGTAGAGCTCCTTCATGGTAAGCGCCATCTTGCCGGAACGGGCGCGGTCGCTGCGGAGGCTGTACTTGTGGAAACGGTCGAATATCTGGTGGTCGGTGAAGCAGCAGATGCGCAGCGCATTGTCGGCAAAACCGCTATGGAGGGCCTTGTCGACGCCCTCGAAGTCGATGCCGGTGCGCTGGGCGTCAAGGTGGGAGCGCTCGCGGTCGCTGCCCATCTCGGCGAAGATTTCGCGCAGACGCTGTTGCTGCTTGGCGCTGTCGGCAAGGATAAAGAGGCGGTAGCCCTGGAGCAGATAGTCTTCGAGCGACTGGCGCAGGAGGTCGAAATTCTTATGGAAGAGGGGTTGCGGGGTGATGTTCATGGCGATGGTAGCCGTGGCGCCAGACTGGGCATCGGCATGGGCGCCCACATTCATGCCAAACCACACGTGGCGGAGGCGTGCCTGAAGGGTGTCGTACTGCGACGGCGGACAGAGAGCCCACTCGCGCCGCATCTCGCGCTCTATCTGCTGGCGCTCCATCTCGGTGGCGCCCTCAAGCCGCTCGGTGAGAGCCTGGGAGGAGAAACCCTCGCTATAGACGCGCGCCACCACGCTGCCCACGTAGTCGAAGTCGGGGGCAACGAGCAGCGTATCGTCGGGCACAAACTGCAAGAAGGACACGCGCTCGGTGGCGGTCTGGGCAAGCTCGGGCAGGATGTCTATCTCGGACTTGCGGTCCTTGGACAACTGGTCCTCGACCTCAAAGGTACGGATGGTATCAATCTCGTCGCCGAAGAAGTCGACGCGGTAGGGATACTCGCTCGAATAGGAATAGATGTCGATGATGCTGCCGCGCTGGGCATACTGACCAGGCTCATAGACATAGTCGACCATCTCGAACCCCAGGTCGCGCAGACGATGGGCGACATCGGTGATGTCGATGGTCTGACCCGTGGTGAGATGGATGCGGTGGTCGTCGATGTTCTGCTGCGACGCCACCATCTCGGCCAGAGCCTCTGGGTGGGTGACCACATAGAGCACGTCGCCACTGCTGCGCGAGCTGAGACGGCCGAGCACCTCGGTGCGCAGTATCTCGTTGGCGGCATCGCGCTGGCCGTGGCGCACGGAGCGCCGGTAGCTCGAGGGGAAAAAGAGCACGCGCTCCTGGCCCATAATCTGAGTAAGGTCGTGGTAGAAATAGCCCGCCTCGTCGGCATCGGGGAGGATAAAGACCACGGGGACGGCCACTCTGTCGGCCACCGAGGCAAAGAGCAAAGGCGTGGCCGACGCCTGTGCACCTTGTATATAGATATGGCGGGTGGCAGGTTCGGCCAAAACCTTAACGAGCGCACCCGCTTGCGGGCACGCTCCGTAGAGTCTGCTTAAATCTTCTATCGTCATAGGCGTGAAATCGCTTCACTCAAAGAGAGGGATGGCTCAGGCTTTGGGCAAGGCAGGATAATGGCGGAACCAGCCGTCCCAACGGAGACGCATCACACCAAAGAAAGCCTCACCAAAGATGCCACCGCTCATCTTGCTGACACCCTCGCGACGGTTGACAAAGATGACGGGCACCTCCTTGATTTTGAACCCTATCTTGTAAGCGGTAAACTTCATCTCAATCTGGAAGCCGTAGCCCTTGAAGCGTATCTCGTCAAGGGGGATGGTGGCAAGCACACGGCGGCGGTAGCACTTGAAGCCGGCGGTGGTGTCGTGGACCTTGAAGCCGGTGACCATGCGCACGTACTTGGACGCAAAATAGCTCATCAGCACGCGCCCGATGGGCCAGTTGACGACATTGACACCGCTCATATAGCGCGAACCGATAGCTACATCGTAGCCCTCGTCATGACAGGCAGAGTAGAGGCGTGGCAGGTCGGCAGGGTCGTGACTGAAATCGGCATCCATCTCGAAGATGTAGTCGTAATTGTGCTCGAGCGCCCACTTGAAGCCGGTGATATAGGCGGTGCCGAGTCCGAGTTTGCCGCTGCGCTCGATGAGGAACAGGCGGTCGCCAAACTCGTCGGCCATAAGGCGCTTGACTATCTGGGCAGTACCATCGGGGCTGCCGTCGTCGATGACCAAGATGTGAAAACACTTGTCCAAGGAGAAAACCGCACGAACGATTTTCTCCATATTTTCCTTCTCGTTGTATGTAGGAATAATTACAATACTATCGCTGGTATTCATACCTCTCCATTTTTCTTACAAAGATAGTGCAAGTCGAAGACAATGCAAAGAAAAACACGAAGTTTTTTTCGTTTTGCATGGTTAAGACGCTGCCTATCTTGACTAAAGATGGTGCAAAGGGAGTAAAACTGAAAAGAAAGCACATTGACAGTGCAGCTGTGGCCTCTGTTGCTGCGATAAACGAGGGCGTGAGAAAACTACGGATAGTGGGTGCCACTCTCCCGCTCACGGAAACAAACTTGGCGGAGATGACATCTGCGGCGATTTCAAGGTTTGAAACGGGGAATGCAAACTCGGAAATGAATATGGCAAACCATGATTTCTGCATTTCAAGCCGCAGACCCGACCCGGAGTGGCTCGCAGCGGGGTTGCAGACGGCGAGCGGGCGGATGGGCGTCGTGGAGAAACTGACGGCGCGGGCGGAGAAACTGACGGCGCGGGCGGAGAAGCAGAAAAAAGAACAGGGAATAAGCGGTAAGATACCGACTTATCCCCTGCAGATATTATTAAGTTAGATTTAGTATATCTTGCTCTCTTGCTGCGTTATGCCAGAGCTATCCATTCGTAGATGAATGAGCATACACCGAAGAGCAGCACACCTGTGGTACAAACGGCGAGGGCGAGCTTGGTGCTCGTGGCGCTCTGGAATGTAGGCAGAGGATGCTCGTTGGGCTTGATGTACATAGCCTTGACGATGAGCAGATAGTAGTAGAGAGATATCACGGTGTTGACCAGCGCGATGAATACCACGATGTAGGCCAGCGCTCCGGTGGTGGTGGCCAAGTCGGCGCCCTTGACAGCTGCCATGAAGACGAAGAACTTGGAGAACATTCCAGCGAAGGGAGGAATACCACCCAGGGAGAACAGGGCGAGGGTCATGAGGAAGGCCAGACGCGGATTGGTCTGATACAGCCCGTTGTAGCTTTCCATATCTACCACGCCGTTGTTGTGCTCCTCGATAGACGAGATGATGGTGAACACAGCCATATTGGCTACCACGTAGATGAGCACGTAGAAGCTGAGGGCATAGACCGATGTGGCCTGGTTGCCCACGATGGCGAGCACGATGTAACCTGCCTGAGAGATAGAGCTGAACGCCATGAAGCGCTTCAGGTCGCTCTGATGGATGGCGAAAAGGTTGGCCACGGTGATAGACAGCACGATGACGATGAAGAGCATGTACTGCCAGTACTCGACCATGGGACCGAAGACCTTCATCAGCACGGTGCAGAGCGTGAAGGCTGCGGCTCCCTTAGAGATAACCGACAGATAGCCGGTAACGGTGGTGGGAGCGCCCTGGTAAGAGTCGGCTGTCCAGAAGTGGAAGGGCACGAGAGAAATCTTGAAGCCCAGACCGCTGACGAAGAACACCAGACCCACAATGACCATAGGAGTGGCAGAGAGTCGCATCACTACGTCGTCGAAGTAGAGTGTGCCTACAGCGCCATAGAGCAGGCTGATACCATAGAGCATCACGCCGCTCGAGAAGGTGGCGGTAAGGATGAACTTGGCACCTGCCTCGGCTGAGTTGTGGCGGTACTTGTCGAACGCCACCAAGCAGGCCATGGGCACCGAAGCCAGCTCAAGACCCAGGAAGAACAGCAGAAAGTGGTTGGCACTTACCATCATGTTCATACCCAAGAGGGTGGCGAGGGTGAGCATGTAGAACTCGCCCTCCTTGAAGAAGGTATCGGGGCGGCGCATCCACTCGCGGCTCTGGATGAGCACGATGAGTGTGCCGAAGGCGAGGATGCTCTTGATGATACCGATAGAGGGTGTGGTATAGTACATGCCGCCAAAGGTAACGGCAGACTCTACGGGAGCGAGATTGAGCAGGGTGTGGGCAAGCATGAGCACACACACCAGCAGACCAAACCATGCACGGGGAGCCTTGAAGTCGGCGCCAGCCTGTACATCGGCTACACGGGGGGCAGTAAAGAAGTCTGCAATGAAGACGATTACCAGAACAGCCATAAGGCTTACTTCGGGCATCATATGTAAAAACTGACTATAATCAATATTCATTTCTTTTAGATACTTAATCGTTAGACATTACAGTTTACTGGGCTATCGCAACAAAGTTGCCGATATGCTGGATGATAGGGCCTACTGCATCGTAGATAACCTCCTGTGCCCAGAAAGGCGCTGTACCGAGACCGGCTACGCAGAAGATAAGTCCACCCACGGCCAAGCGCTCGTCCCAAGTAGCATCGGTGAGCTTGAGGAACTCGGGGTTGGGTATCTTCTGGAACAGGATTTTGCCCACAACGCGCAGGATGTACACGGCTGTCACTACGATAGAGGTACAAGCCACGATGGTACATACGCGATGGAAGGTATCGGCGTTCTGGAACGAACCTACGAAGATGGTCATCTCGGCCACGAAGCCAGAGAAACCGGGGAGACCCAGGTTGGCCAAACCTGCCACTACATAGGAAACGGCGAGGAAGGGCACTACCTTCATCAGTCCGCCGAGATAGCGCACGTCGCGAGTGCCGGCACGGTGGTAAATCATACCGATGACAGCAAAGAAGAGGGCTGTCATCAGACCGTGGGACAACATCTGGATAACGGCACCGGTGATGGCGGTCTGGGTAACCATGCAGAGGGCGAAGAGCACCATACCGCAGTGGGATACCGAGCTATAGGCATTGATGTACTTGAGGTCGGTCTGCACACAGGCTGAGAGCGCTCCATATACCACAGAGATGGTGGTGAGGATGAGGAACACAGGGGCCCAGGTGTCGAGAGCGGAAGGCATGAGATACATCGCAATGCGGAAGCAGCCGTAGCCACCGAGCTTCATCAGCACACCGGCGTGGAGCATAGACACGGCGGTAGGGGCGCTGGCATGACCGTCGGGCGACCATGTGTGGAATGGGAAGAGGGCTCCCAGCACGCCGAAACCGATGAAGAGCAAGGGGAAGAAGATGTTCTGCACATTCTCGGGGATATTGGCCATAGCCGCAATCTCATTGATGTTCATCGTGGTGGCTCCACTGAAGAAGTAGATGGCCAGGATGCCGATGATGAGCAGCGCCGAACCACCCATAAGCATCAGGGTGAGCTTCATGGCGGCATACTCCTTGGCGCCTGTACCCCATACTCCGATAAGCAGATACATAGGGATAAGGGCTACCTCGTAGAACATGAACATGGTGAACATATCTACCGAGATGAAGAAGCCGAACACACCGGTGCTGAGCAGGGTGAACCAGAGGAAGTATTCCTTGTGGTTGGACATGGCCTGCCAAGAGGCGAAGGTTCCGGTGAAGACAATGATGGCCGACAGCAGGAGCATCACGACCGAGATGCCATCGACGCCTACGCTGTAGGCGATATGGAGCGAGGGGAACCATGCCACGCTGTAGGTGAACAGCATGGGGTCGGTGTTACCGGCATGGCGCATCTGTATAAAAGTAACGGTAAGCCAGATGGCAAGGACCAACAGGGCGCTGGCGCCTGCTACCATTACGCCACGTACCTGAGCCAGGTTCTTGGAAAACCAGAGCCCGAGGAGCATCAGGACGGGGATAACTACGAATAATGTTAATATACTCATAATGATAATGCTCTAAAGACAAAGAAGGATTAATGATATAGCTACACTTCCCGTGATAAACCATACGGCATACTGGCGCACGTCGCCACTCTGCCATGGACGGATAGACTCACCGGCTTCCTGTGTGCCCCATGCCATGAAGTTCATGGTGCCGTCGATGACGCGGCGGTCAAACCATGCGATGGGCTTGGAGAAGAGTCCGAAGACTATCTTGTGGGTGAAGAACTGCCATGCGTCGTCGATGTAGAAACGGTTGAGGGCAGCCTTGTGCAGCACAGGCATACGCTTGGCCAGAGTGTCGGCCAGCGGAGTCTTCTTGGGAGCGTACATATAGGTGGCAAGGGCAATGCCGATGACAGCCACCACAATGCTGGTAGTAGCCACCTGAGCGTTGATGTGGATATCGTAACTCTGGCCGGTAGCCGAAACAAAGTGGCCGAAAGGTATAAGACCGGCTACACACGAGATGATGGCAAGGAACACCAGCGGACCCCACATTACGAAGGGCACCTCTTGTGGCTTGCGACGGTGTTCGGGGTCAAGTTCGTAGTAGCTCTGGCCCCAGAATATCACGTAGTAGAGACGGAACATGTAGAAAGCGGTCATACCGGCGACCAGTGTCATGAAGTAGCCCATGAAGGGAGAGAACTGGAAGCAGGCGGTGATGATTTCGTCTTTAGAGAAGAAGCCTGCAAAGGGAGGGATACCGGCGATGGCGAGACATCCGATGAGGAAGCAGGCATTGGTAATGGGCATATACTTGTGCAGACCTCCCATATACTCCTTGAAGTTGCTGCCGATAATCACGATGATGGCACCGGAGCAGAGGAAGAGCAGGGCCTTGAACATGGCGTGGGTAAAGAGGTGGAACATACCGGCCATATAACCCAGACCACCCTCGTGGTTGTCGATGGCGGTACATACGCCAAGGGCTACCAGCATATAGGCTATCTGAGAGATGGTCGAGAAGGCCAGACCACGCTTGATGTCGCGCTGACAGCAGGCTACGGCTGCGGCATAGAATGCGGTGAAGGCAGCGATGTAGGCCACATAGTGCAGGGCGTTGGGGGCGTAGTTCACCCAGATGGGGAACAGGCTGGCCACCTGATATACACCAGCCACAACCATGGTGGCGGCGTGGATGAGCGCTGACACGGGTGTGGGGCCTTCCATAGCGTCGGGCAACCAGATGTGCAGCGGGAACATGGCACTCTTACCGGCACCACCGATAAACATCAGGAACAGGGCGGTAGGCAGGACAAATGCTGCACCATGCAACTTCAGCACCAGGTCGTGGTCGGCAGCCAGGTCGTAGTTGAACGTGCCTACATAGAAGCTGTAGAAGAGAATACCGATGAGGAAGAAGAGGTCGGCGAAGCGAGTTACGATAAACGCCTTCTTGCTGGCGTGGACAGCGGCATGCTTGGGGTAATAGAAACCGATAAGCAGATAAGAGCACACGCCCACCAGCTCCCAGAAGAGATACATCTGGAAGAGGTTGGTGGCAACCACCAGACCCAGCATGGACATCGTAAACAGGCTCAGGTAAGCGTAGAAACGCTGGAAACCCTTCTCATAGCCTTCAACCTCATAGTTCTCGTCGCGCTCGGCCATGTAACCAAACGAATAGATATGAACCATAAAGCTGACAGTGGTGATGACGATGAGCATCATCACGCTGATAGGCGTAAGGCGGAAACCGATGTTGAAGGTAAGCAGCTCGCTAAACTTCAACCAGCTATAATTGAACACGGTAACGGTGTCGTAGGCGCCAGTGAGGGCATTTCTTCCGTCAACGAAGAAATACTTGTAGGCGGTATATACCGACATGGCGAATACGCAGCCCAGCACGATGGTGCCGATGACACCCGCTACCTGCTTCTTCATCTTCATGCCCGCAAGTCCTAACACGAGGAAACTCAGCAACGGCAGAAGAAGTATCAAAAATGCATAACTGTACATAGTGTCTTAGAATTTCATGTTTTCAATACTGTTCACCTGGTCACTGTGATAGTTACGGTAAACATTAATAATAATAGCCAGCGCAACAGCAGTCTCGGCAGCACTCACACCGATAGAGAAGAGTGTGAAGAAGAAGCCTTCCATCTCACCGGGGAAAAGGATGCGGTTCATCACGGCAAAGTTCAAGTCGACAGAGTTGAGTATCAGCTCGACCGAGATGAGCATGGCCACGAGGTTGCGGCGTGTGACAAATCCGAATACACCTATAAAGAACAGCAATGCACTAAGTGTAAGGAAAAACTCTACGGGAATATTCATTTCTGGTCCTCCTTTCTTGCAATCATGATGCCTCCGATGATACAAGCCAGCAAGAATACTGATATCAACTCGAAGGGTAATACATACTGATATTTCTCTGAACCCACAAGGGCTGTACCTATCTCCTGCATGGTTACCTCCTTGTCGGCCAAGCTGGCTGCCATGTCGATAAACTTATGCTTGAGGATTACGCCCACTACTGTGGCGAGGCCCAGCAGTGAGATGAGCAGTCCGCCCATCAGGCGTGAGCCCTTGAAGTGTTCGGTCTTGCCCTGGAGGGCGCGCTTGTTGACCAGCTGGATGGCAAAGACATACATCACGGTGATACCTCCGGCGTAGACAGCTATCTGGGCAGCACCCAGGTAGGTATAGTCGAGCAGGAAGTAAAGACCGGCGATGCCGAAGAGCACAAACAGCAGGAAGGTGGCTGCACGCATGATGCTGCGGGTCAGCACACACATTAAGGCTGAGCCAAGAATGACTACGGCCAGAATACAAAACATTACAATATTTGCCATAATCGGTTTACTTGGTTTTGGTGTTAAACTTACCTATTTCCAGTGGAGCGCCGCCATCAATGAGGTTGGGCAGCGAACCGCCTTTGTATACTTCCTTGTCCAGATGATAGACGAGCTTGTCACGGTCGAAGACAGCGTTTTCGAAATCGTTGACAAACTTGATGGCTCCGAAGTTACATGCATTGACGCAGAGCTCGCAGAACATGCAGTCGCCCAGGTCGTACTGGTAATCTACCAGCTGGCGCTTCTTCTTGCCTGTCTCGGGGTCCTCCACCATCTCGGTAACAATCTTGATGGTGTCATTGGGGCATGACTTCTCACAGAGTGTACATCCCACACACTTGTAGCTCTCGTCCTCGTTGCGCTCGAAAACCAGGCGTCCGCGGAATCGGGGCGAAATGTGGAGTGTAGTCTTGCGGTTCTCGGGATACTGCTCGGTGCTCTTGGGTGTGAAGTACTCCTTCATGGTAGTCTTCATACCTATGGCAAGCGTCTTCACGCCATCGGCAATACCTTTGAAATATGAATTGTTAGACATACTTTGTTATTAATCTATTGTTGAATTACGGTTTGATATTTCGCAGATTATCCGTGGAAGTCCAGCGCTACGCATACGGTCATCAGCACAAGGATAATCAGAGACAGAGGCATGAGATACTTCCACTCGAGGGTAAGTATCTGGTCGATACGCAGACGGGGGAAAGTCCAGCGTACCCACATCAGAATCCATACCACGGCGAAGGTCTTGCCGAAGAACCAGATAAATCCGGGGATAAGGTTCATCAGATTGTCGAAGCCCTCGATACCGATATTGAGAGGCGCCCAGCCACCGAGGAATACGGTAGAAGCGATGCCCGAGATAACGAAGAGGTTGAGGTACTCTGCCAGATAGTAGAAGCCGAAGCCCATACCCGAATACTCGGTGTGGTAACCGGCTGTCAGCTCGCTCTCAGCCTCGGCCAGGTCGAACGGGCCACGGTTGGCCTCGGCGTTACCGGCTACGAGGAATACGAGGAAAGCCAGGATGGCAGGCACGTGGCCCTTGATGATGAGCCAGTTCCAAGGACCAACCTGAGCCTCAACGATGCCGCTCACCTGCATGGTGCCTGTGAGGACTACGGCAGAGATAAGGCAGAGGCCGAGCGACATCTCATAGGAAATCATCTGCACGGCGCCACGCATGGCCGACACTACCGAATACTTGTTGTTGGAACCCCATCCGGCGAGGAACACGCCGAGTACGCCTATTGAGCTGATGGCGGTGATGAGGAACAGGCCCACATTGAAGTCGAGGATATGCGCACCCATGTTCCATGGCAGGAATGAGAAGGTGCCCACCGAGGCGATAATCACAAGGAAAGGAGCGATGTAGTAGAGCATCTTGTCGGCTCTGTCGACAACGAAGATTTCCTTGATAAGCATCTTGAGCACGTCGGCGAAGACCTGGAAGATACCCCAAGGACCTACTCGCATCGGGCCCAGACGGCACTGGAAGTAGGCACACACCTTGCGCTCCATGAAGATGAGGGCGATGGCTATCAGTGCATAGGCGGTAAGGATGCCTACACCCACGAGCACGCACTCTATCAGTATCGACCAGAAGTCGCCCAGCCCGAGGGTCTGGCGCAGAAAACTGTCGATGGCGGTTGTTACTATACTAAAATCAAACATCATTATGTTCTCTTTTTACTTATACATTATTATATTATTATCTGTCGAGGTCGGGGATTACGAAGTCGATGGCAGCACCGGTGGTGATGAGGTCGGCTATCTTCTGACCACGGAGCATAGGGTCGAGGGCGCCGGTAAGCGACAGACCCATCGGGCGCATCTTCATACGGTAAGGCATCTTGTCGCCACGTGAGTCGAGATAGACGCCAAACTCGCCGCTGGCTCCTTCTACAGAGAAATACCACTGTCCCTCGGGAACCTTGATGATGGGCTTCTGCTTGATGTAGTATTCGCCCTCGGGGATATGGTCTATGAGCTGCTCGATGATGTCGAGGCTCTGATAGAGCTCCTTGATGTGACAGTAGTAGCGGTCCATAGAGTCGCCGCCAGTCATGGTTATCTCCGTCCACTCCACCTTGTCGTAGAGGGCATAGGGATGACGCTTGCGGGTATCGTTGGCCCAGCCTGCGGCACGTCCGGCAGGACCGGTCACGGCATAGTTGATACAGTCGTCCTTGCCCATGGGGCCAACACCTTCGAGACGGTTGTGGGTAATCACGTTGTCGCCGAAGACATCGAGATATTCCTGTATCATCGGGCGCAGATAGGCGCAGAGCTTCTTGACATTGTCCACGAAGTTGGGGTCAATGTCGGCCTGCAGTCCGCCGATGCGATAATAGTTCTGTATGAGTCGGCCGCCGGTAGTTTCCTCCATCACGTTGAGCACGTGCTCACGGTCGCGCATGCAGTAGAGGAAAGCGGTGAGGGCACCGAGGTCCTGTGCGGTACAGCCCAGGTAGAGCAAGTGGGAATCGATACGCTGCAGCTCGTCCATGATGGTACGGATATACTGTATGCGCTCGCTGAGCTCTATGCCCATAGCCTCTTCGATGACGCCCACGAGAGCGTGGCGGTGCATCATGGCCGAGAGGTAGTTGAGACGGTCGGTCAGGGCGAGGGTCTGTGGGTAGGTCATATTCTCCCACATCTTCTCGATACCGCGGTGGATATATCCCAGGTGGGGATAGATGCGCTTCACGGTTTCGCCGTCCACTACGGTCTGCAGGCGCAGCACGCCGTGGGTGGATGGGTGGTTGGGGCCTACATTGATTACATATTCATCTTCGTCGAAGAGTCTCTTCTCAGTGGCTACCAGATGACCGTTCTTGTCGAGCGAGTATTCTACGGTGTAGTCGCTCTCGGGCTCGTCGGTACAGGGGAACTGGTTGGCCTCGGGGCTCATGTCGAAGTCCTTGCGCAGGGGATGACCCTTGAAGTCGGTGCGCAGGAAGAGACGACGCATGTCGGGGTGGCCGAGGAACTTGATGCCCACGAAGTCGTAGACCTCACGCTCGAGCAGGTCGGCCACCTTCCACAGATTGATTACCGTGGGGATAACGTCGCTGCCATCCACCTTCTTGGCGATGGTTCTCACCGAGCAACGCTCGGCAGTGTCTGTATTTTCGAGAATGTAGATACATCCGAGTCCTTCCTCACCGAAGTCTTCACCGATGATGGTAACAAGGTAGTCGAAGTGTTTCTCGTTCTTCAATTTCGCCATCTCCTCGGCGAAATTGTCAAAACTCAGTTCTATGTTATTCAGCTTCATATTCTTATACCTTATTATATATTAGTCATCAAGTCCCTTCTGTGGGTCGAAGCCTTCGGGCACTTGGGTCACGATGATAGGCTTCTTGTTGCCCAACTTGTTGGCATCAGAGAGGTTCTCGTTGCTCAGACCGCGCAGACCACCCTGACTCATGGAGAGATTCTTCTCATCAGCAGTCATCTTGTGGTTGGCGCCGCCAAAGAATTTCTCGACCTTCACCTTGCGCTGCAGCTGCATCATGCCGTAGAGGATAGCCTCGGGGCGTGGAGGGCAGCCGGGGATGAACACATCCACAGGCACCAGCTCGCTGATACCGCGCACCACGTTGTAGCTCTTCTTGAAGGGGCCGCCGCTAATGGCGCATCCGCCTACGGCCACTACATACTTGGGCTCGGCCATCTCGTCGTACAGACGCTTGAACACTGGTGCCATTTTGTTGGTGATTGTACCGGCACACATGATAAGGTCGGCCTGGCGTGGAGAGTTACGGGTCACCTCGAAGCCGAAGCGAGAGAAGTCGTAACGGGCACAGCCTACGGCCATAAACTCAATACCACAGCACGATGTTCCGAAGGTAAGCGACCACAGCGAGTTGCTGCGACCCCAGTTGATGGCGGCGTCGAGTGAGCTCACCACCACATTGGCACCGCCCTCATTGAGCTCGGCGGCAATCTTCTCCAGCGTGTCGTTGTCCTTAAACTCGTCGTAAGGAATGCTCTTGATAGAGGCTCTGTTCTTTACTTCCATTCCAATGCTCCTTTCCGCCAGGCGTAAGCCAGGCCAAATACCAATACCAACAGGAAGAAACTGATGCTCACGAGGGCCAGACTTCCATACTGCTTAACGACTACAGCCCAGGGATAGAGCAACATAGTCTCGATGTCGAACATCAGGAAAAGGATGGCGAAGAGGTAGTAACCGATGTGCGAGGGCAACCATGAGCTGCCGCGCGTGGGGATACCACACTCAAAGGGCTCACCTTTTACCGGATTGTACGAACGGGGACCGATGAGCTTGGCAATGACATAAGCAGCCACCACCAAGGTTACAGCCGTTAGCATAACGGTAATCAACAAAGTGAAATTCATAAAAATTATAACGTTATTAATAAATATTTTATGCGCAAAAGGCGTTTGTCACCTTCAAGTTGCAAAGTTACTACTTTTTTTGGTAACATTAGTCATTATTAACTGAAAAAACACCTATTTATATATACGCACGCCCGCAGGCGCGAGCAAAGTGGCATTTTTGGTGACAACCTGACTCACAAGCGACACCATCTACCCATGCACCGACGGCCGGCGCGAGCTTGGAGAGACTACCTCCTCGGGCATCGCCACCGTCACCGCGCACCGCTCCCCGTCGCCACGGTTGCCCGACATAATCTTTGCAAGCTCATCGGCCACCGCCGCCAGCCTCTTGGGCGGCTCGTAACATAAGGTACGTGAGCTCGTGACGCAAGATACGTGAGCTCGTGACTTATGTCACGTGGGCTCGTGTCTTATGTTACGAGCCGACAACCGTCATCAGGACATCGCCAAACCTACTGACAACAAGCGTATTGGGCACCACTCTGCTATCTCCTTCGACTACGAGCCAGACAGAGCCCTTCCGGCCGCCTCCATGGCTGCCTGGGCGGAGGCCGTAGTGAGAGGCTGGCTATCCTGCCTCATGGGAGACGGTCTGCACCTGGCTCCGCCCCTCGCCCCTGCCCCACTCCATGCTTGCGACGGTTTACGGCGCCGCCGGCAAGACAGGCTCGGAGACAAAAAAAGACTTCCATCACTGCCCAGAGGCAGGAATGAAAGTCTTGATGTTGTGTTTGTATCAATACAAATGACGTTTCACTTTCTCAAGGTAACGCTGTGTACTCGCCACGGTGTAGTTCTGACCGCCGTTCCAAGCTCGGATGGCCTGTTCTACATTGTTCTGCGGGTTGTAAAACGACTGGATGAGCAGGAACATAGCTCGCGACTTGCTGATGCTGAATCTGTCGGCCAGGGTGTAGCGCTTGTTCGAGCCTCTCATGCGCAGTATGCGGTTGCAGTCTTTTACCAGTACGGGGGTTATCTGCATAGCTCCACAGGAGTTGCCCTTCACCGCCCTTGCGTTTCCTTCGCTTTCTACCTGGATTATCGCATCCATCACGGGATTCCAATCCATGGTCTTTTTAGTTTCCAGTGACCCACTTGCTATCGCCAGCAGTGGAAATGTCACACCAATAGTCAATAATACAAATAATCTTCTTGTTAATAAACTCATAAATTATTGTTTTTGACATCTGAGCCACATCCTGAAAAAAGCTCGCGACAACGGTATTGATAAGAAGAAAAACCACCGTGTCTGGATGCCAGTGAATACTGGGAGTAACCGTGTCTGAAAACCTTAAACCGACAAGCGTTACTCCGATTATCGCGTGCAAAGGTACGAAGAAAATCTGAACCGTGCAAGAAAAACGGCGAATAATTGTAAAGGATATGGTAGCCGAGGTAATCGAGAAGCCTTTGTATCACAATCTTTTACGTTTCTAAATTGTTGTAAATTCTTACTTTTGTCATCGCCGCGACGAGGGCCATCGCTGCGGCTGCGACAGGCATTGCGAGGGGCTTGGCGGAGCTCGTCGCGACACCTCCGAAATCGAAAAAAGGCATCCCGGAGAGGGATGCCTTGTGGGGCTGGGGTGCGACGGTTTTACTCTTTGCCCACGAGCGGAGCGGCCTGGGTGTAGACACGTGCGCCGAGCTCCTTGTCGAGCATGTAGAGACCATATCCGTTGTCCTTAATCATACGGATATTGTCGATGATGGTGCTGGCGTTCTCTTCTTCCTCCACCTGCTCGTCGATAAACCACTTGAGCATGCTCTGGGTGGCGAAGTCGAGCTCCTGGGTGGCCAGTGCGTAGAGGTTGTTGATGAGCGAGGTGACCTTCTGCTCATGGGCCAGCGTGCTCTCAAATACGTCGAGCATCGACTCCCATGTGGTGGGCACAGCCTCGATGGGCTTGAGGGTTACCACTCCGTCGCGCGAAACGACATAATTGAAGAATATCTTGGCGTGGTCCTGCTCTTCACGGAACTGGACCTCAAACCACTTGGCCATACCGGGCTGGCCCTGGGCGTGGCAATAAGCTGCCATTGACAGATAGAGATAAGCCGACCAGAGTTCGGCATTGATTTGGGCGTTGATAGCCTCTTCTACTTTTTTGTTCAACATGTTATTCTGTTTTATGTTTACCTACTGCAAATTTACGAAAAAAGGTAAACACTGCATAGTTTTTTACCTTATTTATATTTAGCGACTCCACATCGGCGGGCGCCATCACTGTCCTGACAGCCATTTCTCCGCCGCCGACAGCAATTTCTCCGCCGATAACAACCAATTCTCCGCCGATGACAGCCATATACCCGCTGCCGACAACCATTCCCACGCCGCAGCCACCCATTCACCCGCCGCAGACAGCCATTAAAAAAGCCCATCGGGCGATACCTTCGTATCAGCTCCCGATGGGCTTCATATCTTTGGAATGGGTTTTAGAACTTAGCCATTTTGATGGCGTCGATGGCACACTCGCTTCCCTTGTTGCCATACTTGCCTCCACATCTATCCTTGGCTTGCTGCAAGTCGTTGGTGGTAAGCAGTCCATAGATGACGGGGATGTTCTGGTTGGAGTTGAGCCGTGCTATGCCGTAGGTGACGCCCTGGCAGATGTAGTCGAAATGGGGCGTCTCGCCACGGATGACACTTCCGAGGATGATGACGGCATCAAATCCGTCGTTCTTGGTCATCTGCTGTGCGCCGTAAATCAGCTCAAAGCTGCCGGGCACGGTCTTGACGTGGATGTTCTCGGGCAGAGTGCCATACTTCTCCAAGGTGGTCACCGCACCATTGAGCAGCGCGTCGGTTATCTCCTTGTTCCATTCAGCCACTACTATGCCGAAGCACATGTTGCTGGCGTCGGGCACATTGGCTATATCCTCGTCGGAGAGGTGGTGGAGTGCTGTAGCCATGATTACTTCTCCTCCAGACGTTGGATGTATTTGTCTATCTCCTGGCTCTGAACAAGAGCTGAGGTGACATAGTTGGCCTTGATATCCTTGTATATCTCGAGCGCCTCGTCATTCTTGTTCTGGCTCTCCAGCAACTGCGCTGCTGAGAGCAGGAACAGGGGCGACAGACTGTTGTTTACGCCGTTGTGGCCCTTGCTGTCGGCCATCTTGGCAGCCTTCTTCAGGTCTGATACGGCCTCGTCTATCTTGTTGAGGTTGGCATATACCTGGCCGCGGGCAGCTACTGCTGCGGGGCTTACCAGCGCGTCGGAAGCTGTAGAGTACTTGTCGAGATACTCGGCAGCCTTCTCCCACTTCTCGGTGTGAGCATAGCTCAGACCGGCATAGAGGTTGGCGAGATTGGCTGCATCGGTGCCGCTGTAGTCAGAAGCAATCTTCACGAAACCTACACAGTTGGCGCCGTCGCCATTAAGAGCCTTGTCAAACATGCCCTGGTCAAAATACTGCTGACAAAGACCCAGAGCGGTAGAAGCCTTGTCCTCGCGGGGAGCGCTTACATAATTCTTGTAACAGAAGAAACCTACGATGAGGAGTACTACTGCAGCGGCAGCAATAACGATGGGCTTTTTGTATTTGGTGATAAAAGCCTCAGAAACGGTAAGCACGTCGTTAGCGGGTGCTTGTTCTTTTTTGTTTGTCATTTTATTTATTATTTTTGTTTTTATTCCCAATGTTGCAATCATGCTGACGGCCACGAAAGCCGCGTGCATATTCAAGGCAAAATTAATCAAATAATCTCACATATTGAAATATATTTCTCTATTTTTTTGCTTTTGCGTGATAATTGGCGTAACTTTGCATCACTCACGGGGATAACACACTCCCAGAGAGCAAGGATAAAGCCGCTATGATTCTGAAAAGACTGTCCATACTCAACTACAAGAACATAAGGGAGGCAACGATAGAGTTGTCGCCCAAAATCAACTGTCTTATAGGGCAGAACGGCGTGGGAAAGACCAACTTTCTCGACGCTGTCTATTACCTGTCGTTCTGTCGGAGCGCCTTCACGCCCATCGACTCGCAGGTAATCATGCACGACCAGGACTTCTTTGTGCTCGATGGCGACTACAGGAGCGACAGCGGTGAGGATTTCAACATCTACTGCGGCATGAAGCGCGGGGTGAAGAAGCATTTCAAGCGCGACAAGAAAGACTACAAGCGTCTGGCCCAACACATCGGGCTCATCCCGCTGGTCTTTGTCTCGCCCGCCGACAGCGTGCTCATTGCCGGAGGCAGCGAGGAGCGCCGGAGGCTGATGGACATGGTGATATGCCAGTACGATGTGGCTTACGCCGATGCCCTGATGCGCTGCAACAAGGCCCTGCAACAGCGCAATGCCCTGCTCAAGATGGAGGCTGAGCCCGACCCGGCCCTGCTCGACATTTGGGAGGAGGAGATGGCTTCGCAGGGAGAGATTATCTATCGCCGGCGCGACGAGTTCATCAGCCAGCTCATTCCCGTGTTCCAGCATATCTACGAGACCATATCCGAGAACAAGGAGAAGGTGAGCCTGCGCTACATCTCTCATTGCCAGCGCGGACGGCTCATCGACGTGATACGCCGCGACAGGGCCAAAGACCGCGCCGTGGGCTACTCGCTCCATGGCGTACACCGCGACGACATCGAGATGATGCTCGGCGACTATCAGATGAAGCGCGAGGGAAGCCAGGGGCAGAACAAGACGTTCGTGCTGGCGCTGAAGCTGGCGCAGTTTGAGTTTCTCAAGCGCACAGTGACGGCCACGGTGCCGCTGCTCTTGCTCGATGACATATTCGACAAGCTCGACGCACGCCGCGTGGAGCAGATTGTGAAGCTGGTGTCGGCCGACAACTTCGGGCAGATATTCATCACCGATACCAACCGTGACCACCTGGACCGTATACTCCAGCACAGTGCGATGGACTATAAGTTGTTTGAGGTGGAAGATGGAGAAATCACCCAACGCAAGGAGGACGACAATCATGTTTAAGCGCAATGTAAAATCAATCGGTGATGTTATCAATCACCTGCTACGCGACCAGGGGCTGGAGACGCCCTTGCTGCAGCGGAGGGTTATCGACGCCTGGGAGACGGTGACCGGCACCACCGTGGGCAGATATACCGGCGAGAAGTTCATCAAGAACCAGACGCTGTTTGTAAAAATAACAAATCCCGCCCTCAGGCAGGATTTGTCTATGATGCGTTCCAAGTTGGTACAGCGTCTCAATGCCGAAGTAGGCGCCATGGTCATCGCCGACGTGCGCATCTACTGAGGCTTTTATTCCTTATTTATCTTTCTTGTTTTCATTCACAAACTTTTCGACCATACCCTGGGTCATCACCACGGCCCCGAAACTATTGGCGTCGAAGACCACAACGTAGCCCTCGCCGTCGGCGTGGGGCTTGAAGGTCACGTAGGTCGACCCCAGACCGAAGAGGTCGTGGCCGTAGAGCATGAAGCTGACGATGTCGGTAGCCGTAATCATCTCGCTGTCGGGAGCATGCCTGTGCGAGATAGAGTTGGAGTCGCCGTCGATGGGCATCTCTATATAGAAGTTGTGCAGCCGCCTGAACGAGGTCACCTGGAGCCTGCCGTCCAGGTCGATGACATAATCATTGCCAAACGGCTGCACATCGGCATGGGTCGTGCCCTGGGTGATGTACATCCTGAGCCGGCCGTTGTCCATGGGTATCACGTCGAAGTTGAGCGTACCGCCGGCGGAGCTATAGTTTAAGATGCTGTCGCCACACGTCTTCACCACCGTCATGATGGCCTGCGCCCGCAAGATCATCGCCTGCATCTCACTGTTGTCGAGGGCACGCTTCTTGGTCGTGGTTATCGAGAACATCGACTGCGGGTCGAGCACATAATCAAGCAGCAGCTCGCCTTTCTTGTCCACATAGATGTAGTGCATGATGCCGTTGTCGTCGACGGTGACGCCTCCCATGCCGATTTTCTTCACATCCACCTTGTGCTTGGTCAGTTCGTCGGCGCTGTGCCAAGCCAGATACTCATAGAGATACAGCCTGCGGGCTTCGTCGACCACCGAGTCTGCCATCTGCTGCAGACGGCGCAACTCGAGCGAGTCGATGGGCGTAATGGCAAGCGAGGTCATGACGCCCGTCGCCATCATCAGCATGAGGATAATGCGTTTCATATCTATTGTCTGTAGGTTATATCACTTCGTCTACGGCGATATCGGTAGACTCACACGGCACATGCTCCACGCGTTGGAAGTCGAAACACATACCTATCTTATAACAGTGAGGGAGATTGACCAGAAAGCGGTCGTAGTAACCCTTGCCGCGCCCAAGCCGATGGCCGCTGTCGTCGAAGGCCATGCCGGGAATGACAGCCAGGTCGATGCTTTCGTAGTCGGTAAAGCGCTCGCCCACGGGTTCGAGTATGTCGAAGGCGCCACGACGCAGACTGTCGGCGCCATGATAGACGCGCAGTTCCATCTCGCCTTCGCCGGTCACCACGGGCAGCACCACGGTCTTGCCCTCGCCGTAGAGCGTGTCTATGAGCCCATGTGTGTCCACCTCATCGGGCAATGAGCAATAGAGCATCACGGTCTGTGCCTCTGCCATTCGTTTATGGACCGACAGACGCCCCACAACGGCAAGCGACAGTTCGCCCAACTCCTGCTGGGTGAACTGTCGCTTGCGTTGGCGGATAAGTTGTCTTAGTTCCTTCTTAGACATATCGCCTGGGTGATTATGTTATTTTCTGTGCTTGGCCACCGCCCTCTTTACGGCGACCTTCCTCACTGCCTTTTTCTTGACTGCCAGCTTCTTGGGAAACGCCTTGCCCTGGGCAAAGACATTGAGGGCAGCCCTGATGTTGTCATCGTCCTGGTTGAGGTATTCGTTCCAAGCCTCCTCGTCGAGCATATTATAGATGATGCGACTGTTGATATACTGGTCAAGCAGCTTGTGCGACTTGCGTATCATCAGGTTGCGTCGCTGCAGACCGTTGCGGTCAGCATAGGAGGCAAATCGCTCCACGAGGTTCTGCGTCTTCAGATAGTCGTAAAGCGACTGCATGTTGCGATACCCGTTCAGTTTGGCACGGTTATCATCCGTATAGTCGTAGGCAAACTGCAGTATCAGTCCGCTCATGGCAGCCCGCTTGTAATATGACGTCATACCCAGGGTGTCTTCGGGGATGAAGATGTCGGGGGTGATGCCGCCACCGCCATAGACCACGCGTCCGATATGGGTGTGATAAGCCGGACCGGTGTGCTTGATGGAGTCTTGCGAGAAGTATTCACCGTGCTGATAGCGGTCTACCAGGTCTTGGGCGTAGAACGACTCGTCGCCCATGGTATAGGGCTTCTGGATGCAGCGGCCCGATGGAGTGTAGTAGCGGGCGGTGGTAAGACGGATGATGCTGCCGTCGGGGAACTCCATCTGCTTCTGCACAAGGCCCTTGCCAAACGAGCGGCGGCCGATGATGGTACCGCGGTCATTGTCCTGGATGGCGCCGGCAAAGATTTCGGACGAAGAGGCCGAGCCCTCATTGATAAGCACCACAAGCGGTATGTCCTTGTAGCTGCCGCGACCATCGGAGAGGAACTCCTGCCTGGGCTGCTTGCGGCCCTGGGTATATACTATCAGACGGTTCTTGGGCAGGAACTCGTTGGCCATCTGCACAGCCGTCTCGAGATAGCCGCCGGTGTTGTCGCGCAGGTCTATCACGAGATTGGTGAACCCGCTCTGCGAGAGCTTGGCCAGCGAGATGAGCAGCTCGGCATAGGTGGTCTCGGAGAATTTCTTCACGCGGATGTAGCCGGTCTTGTCGTCGAGCATATAGGTGGCGGCAATGCTCTTCTGGGGGATGTCGCCACGCGTGATGGTAAAGGTATGCACCTTCTTGGAACCATAGCGCACCACGCCTATCTTGACCTTGGTGTCCTTGGGACCTTTGAGCCTGTGCATGGCCTCTTCCTGGGTCACTATCTTACCCACAAACGGCTTGCCATCCACGCTCACAATCTTGTCGCCAGCCAGAACGCCGGCCTTTTCGGCGGGGCCGTTCTTGATGACGCCCTGGATGTGAATAGTGTCCTGTCGGATGACAAACTCGACACCGATACCCGAGAACGAACCCTTCAGGTCGTCGGTGGCAGTCTGTGCCTGCTTGGCATTGATATACACAGAGTGAGGGTCGAGCTCGGAGAGAATCTGCGGGATAGCCACATCCACCAGCGAGTCGATGTTGACCTCGTCTACATACTGGTCGCTGATGATATGCAGCAGATTGCTCAGGCGGTTGCTGCCGCTGTTGATGATATTCAGTCGGTTGCCCGAGAAATGATTGGCATAGAATGTTCCGATGATGATGCCTATGATGATGCACAGGGCCATCAGCAGCGGAGTGAATCTGTTAGACTTTTTCTGATTCATTGTCGTTTGCATTAAGATAAACCACTTCGATATTTGCACGCTTCAGAAGGTTGATACCATCCTCAAGACGATACTTCTCACCATAGACCACGCGCTTGATGCCTGCCTGGATGATGAGCTTGGCACACTCTATACAGGGCGAGGCGGTGACATAGAGCGTAGAGCCGTCGCTGTTGTTGCTGCTACGTGCCAACTTGGTGATGGCGTTGGCTTCGGCGTGCAGCACATAGGGCTTGGTGAGATTGTTCTCGTCTTCACACACATTTTCAAACCCGCTCGGTGTGCCGTTATAGCCGTCGCTGATAATCATCTTGTCCTTGACCACCAGCGCCCCTACCTGCCTGCGACGGCAGTAGGAGTTCTCGGCCCATATATGTGCCATGCGCAGATAGCGCAGGTCAAGGCGGTATCGCTTCTCTTCTTCTGTCATGTCGGTATGTTGTTATTGGGTGTCGCTTTTTATTCCGTTGCGCTCGAGCAGTGCGTCGATGGTGGGCTCCTGACCGCGGAAGCGCTTGTAGAGCGTCATGGGATGCTCGGTACCGCCACGCGAGAGGATATTGTCTCTGAAGCTCTGGACGGTGGCACGGTCGAAGATGCCGTGCTTCTTGAAGACGCTGAAGGCGTCGGCGTCGAGCACCTCAGCCCATTTGTAGCTATAGTAGCCGGCAGCATATCCGCCCGCCATAATGTGGGAGAACTGCACCGTCATGCATGTGTCCTTAAGCTGCGGAGTGACCATTGCCTTGGCCCAAGCCTTGTGTTCGTAGTCGATGATGTCGTCATCAAAGGCGTCGCGCTGGGTGTAGTAGGCCATATCCAGCAGACCGAAACTCACCTGACGCAGACAGCTGTAGCCCACCATGAAGTTGCGGCTGTCCACGATGCGGCGGATAAGCTCGTCGGGCAGAGGCTCGCCGGTCTGATAATGGTAGGCAAAGGTACTGAGGAATTCCTTCTCTACGGCATAGTTTTCCATAAACTGGGAGGGCAGTTCGACGAAGTCCCACCACACGTTGGTACCCGAGAGACTCTGGAAGCGGGTGTTGGCAAACATACCGTGGAGCGAGTGACCAAATTCGTGCAGGAAGGTCTCCACCTCGCTCAGCGTGAGCAGTGCCGGCTTCTCGGCCGTGGGCTTGGTAAAGTTCATGACCAGTGACACATGCGGACGCACATTGTTGCCCTTGCGGTCTATCCACTGTCCCTGAAACTCTGTCATCCATGCTCCGTTCTGCTTGCCTTTGCGCGGATGGAAGTCGGCATAGAGCACAGCGAGATAGGAGCCGTCGTTGTCGTACACCTCATAGGCTTTGACATCGGGATGATACACGGGGATATCCGCGTTTTCCTTGAAGGTGATGCCGTAGAGACGGGTAGCCAGTCCGAAGACGCCGCCGATGACGCTCTCCAGCTTGAAGTAGGGGCGCAGCATCTCGGCATCGAGATTATAGCGCTCCATCTTGAGCTTGTGGGCATAGTAGGAGATGTCCCAGGGCTCCAGCTTGAAGTCGTCGCCCTCGTGGCGGCGCGCCATCTGCTCTATCTCTTCCATCTCGTTGACGGCGGTGGGCTTGTAAGCCTCGATGAGGTCGTCGAGCAGACGATAGACGTTGGCGGTATTGGTCGCCATGCGCTGCACCAGCACATAGTCGGCATAGGTGTCATACCCCAGCAGCTGTGCCACCTCGCGGCGCATATTGACCAGCCGTTTGCATATCTCCAGATTGTTCTGCTCGTTGTCGTGGGTACATACGGTCATGTGGGCCATATACATCTCACGACGCAGGTCGCGCCTGTCGGCATAGGTCATGAAGGGCGAATAGCTGGGGAAATCGAGCGTGAACACCCAACCCTCCTTGTCCTTCTCGGCAGCAGCCTGGGCGGCAGCCTCACGCTGAGTGTCGGGCAGTCCGCTCAACTCTGCTTCGTCGGTGAGGTGCAACTGATATGCCTTGTTCTCCTTCAGCAGGTTCTGAGAGAACTGCAGCGAGAGCATGCTGGCTTCTTCGGTCAGCCGGCGCAGTTTCTCCTTGTCCTCGTCACTGAGCAGGGCACCGCTGCGCACAAATCCGTCATAAGAGGTTTGCAGCAGCATACTCTCCTCGGGCGTGAGCTCACGATGGTGCTCATAGACATACTTGATGCGCTCAAAGAGACGACGGTTGAGCGACACATCGTTGGCGTGCTTGGTGAGTATGGGATTGAGCTTCTGGGCCAGGGCGTCCATCTCATCGCTGGTCTCGGCACTGAGCATGCACGAGAACACGCTCGACACGCGGTCGAGCAAATCATAATAGTGCTCGCCCTTGCTCAGGTCCACTCGGGTGAGAGTATTCTCAAAGGTGGGTTCTTCGGGGTCGTTGATGAGCTTGTCGATAGCCTCATCGTCACGGCGTATACCCTCCATGAACGCCTCTTCATAGTGTTCGGTCTTTATTCTATCAAAAGGAACAGTGTCGTGAGGGGTGTTATAAGGCAGGAAAAAGGGATTTTCCTGAGTTTTGTCTATATTTGCTGTAATGTCCATACTATTCGTAGTTGATTTCGATGCAGTGACGGCGCTCCTGTTCACCACAAGCACGCTTAATGGCTGAGGTGCCGCCTATTTTATGCAAAAATAGTAAAAAACTAACATATTCAAGCCATTATATCCATTTTTTTAACTAATGTTTTACTTCCATTGGCGACGGCCGCTGTCATTCATGCCTTGAGCGGGCTTTGAGCCGCCACTCCCCTCGCCCATTTCGCAACCCAGGAACTTGCCTACGGCGCCACCCTGACCCGCTCCAGACCGCTGCCCACCAAGCCATTTCCCACAGAGATGGCATTGGCGATGATTTCAGGGTTTGAATTCTGTATTTCGGACTGCTATTTATGTGTGGCAAACCATGATTTCAGTATTTCCCACTTCGCCGTCAACTTATTTGCGGTCACGGGTGGTTTGTCGCCATTCCCAGTCATGACGGGGCTGCGGGCGAAGCGCCCCTCGGCGATAGAAACGACAGAAGGGGATGACACCTTGGGGCGCGGGTAAACCGCTGAACCTTACGGAGTCATCCCCTTCGGGAACATGGGGGCTATCGCTTTACTTCCTGTCCATCACGCGCCATACGTAGGCAATGTAGGCGAAGACAAACGGCACAAGGAGCGACACGTAGAACATCGTGCGGAGCGTGAACTCACTGCTGCAACTGTTGGCAATGGTGAGCGAGCACTGCAGGTCGGCATTGGAGGGATAGTAGGCGGTATCGGCATAGCCTGCCACCAACAGCAGAGAGAGCACGACCAGCACCACGCCCACACCGGCGGGCCAGATGCCCCGGATATAGGTCTTGCTGACGATGGTGCGCACCACGCCGTAGAGCAACAGCACCACGCCCGCGAGGGTGAGCACGACGAGCAGCGGCATGGCAAGGTAGTTGTGCAGATACTTCATCGGCTCCAGCGACACCACGCCCGTGGCGGCGTCGACGGCATATCCGTCCTTGAGCAGCAGTCTCACAAAGAACGCCAAGAACAGCACCAGGAAGGGCACCGTGCATCCGATGAGGCGCACGCTGCCACGCGAGCGGATGTCCTCGTCGTCCACATTATTTATAATATAGAGCGTGCCCAGCATGCGCGCCAGGAACATCACGGCGAAGCCAAATACGAGGTTCCACACGTCGAGCAGCGCGTCGAGTCCGGCAGAGGCGTTGGCCCAGCGGCTGATGACGGGTGAGCCGACATCGGTCAGCGACGCCTTCTCTACCAGGAAGTTTGAGCCGTCGAAGAATGTAGCCACAGCGCCACCGAGCAGCAGCGGGCCCACGATGCCGTTGAGTATGAGGAACCATCGGTAGGTGCGGGTGCCAAGCAGATTGCCCTTCTTGAGCTGGAACTCATAGCTCACTGCCTGCAGCACAAACGAGAAGAGGATAATCATCCACAGCCAGTAGGCTCCGCCAAAGCTGGTGCTGTAGAAGAGGGGGAACGAGGCAAAGAAGGCTCCGCCAAAGGTGACGAGCGTGGTAAAGGTGATTTCCCATTTGCGTCCGGTAGAGTCGAGCACCTTGCGCTGTCCTTCTTCAGTACGGCCAAGGCTATAGACCATTGAGTTGGCACCCTGCACAAAGAGCAGGAACACAAGCAGCGCCCCAAGCAGCGAGACGATAAACCACCAGTATTGTTGTAGGAATTCGTAAGTCATAATCATATTATGATGTATAGGGTTTCACAAGTTGTTATTTGTTGGCATTATAGTTTCTGATGACACGGCACATGATGCTGACCTCGGCTATGAGCAGCACGGTGAAGAGTATCAGGAAGAGGAAGAAGGTCAGGGCCACGCTGCCCGACTGCAGGTCGGAGACGGCTGCCACCGTGGGCATCATGTCCTGGATGGCCCAAGGCTGTCGGCCCAACTCGGCGACTATCCATCCTGCCTCGCTGGCTATATAGGTAAGGGGCAGCATCGCCAGGGCAGCCAGATACAGCCAGCGACGGGTGGCGGTGATGTCCTTGCGCCAGGCGATATGACCGATGACGAGGAAGAAGAGCATGAGCAGCGTCCCCACGCCCACCATGATGCGGAAGGCGTAGAAGTTGACGGGGATATAGGGCACCAGTTCGGCTCGGTCCTTGATATATCCATAACCGAAATATGGCATGTCCTGCTTCAGCTGGGTAGCCAGACTGTCCAGTCGGGCGTCGGTGGCGTCGGCAGCCTTCAGCTGGCGGTAGGTGGCAAGGGTGGTGATGGCTCTACGGCCACGCTCCATCTTCTCTTCGGCAGAGAGTTCGCGCTTGCCGTCGCGGGTATAGCCGTTGAGGATATCGTTGACGCCGGGCACGTAGCCGTCTATCGAGTGGGTGGCAAGCAGGGAGAGTCCGTTGGGGATGGCTATGCGCAGCGGAGCCTCGCCGCCCTGGGCATAGTCGGGCTGCTCCAAGGGGTTGACAGCGGCAATGGCGGTGAGCGACACGCCCTCGCCTCCGTCGTAGAGTGCCTCCATGGCGGCCAGCTTCATGGGCTGGGTCTCTGCCACCTTCACTGCCGAGAAGTCGCCTGTGGTCATGGTGAGTACAGCGGCCACGATGCCCACGATACTCGCGATGCGGATGCTCTGGCGTGCCATCTCCTGCTCACGGCGGCGCAAAAGATACCAGCAGCTTACGGCGCACACGAATACGGCGCCCACCACCCAGGTAGAGGTGACGGTGTGGAAAAACTTGTCGACGGCAAAGGGCGACAGGGCTACATCGACGAAGCTCGTCATCTCGTTGCGCACGGTGTCGGGATTGAACTCACAGCCCACGGGGTACTGCATCCACGCGTTGGCGACGAGTATCCACCATGCCGAGATGGTGGCACCCAGGCCAGTGAGCCATGTAGAGGCGAGGTGGAAGCCACGCGACACCTTCTCCCAGCCGAAATACATGACGGCGACGAAGGTGCTCTCCATGAAGAACGCCACGATGCCCTCGACGGCAAGCGGGGCGCCGAAGATGTCGCCCACAAACCAGGAGTAGTTGCTCCAGTTGGTGCCGAACTCAAACTCGAGGATGATGCCCGTGGCCACGCCCATGGCGAAGTTGACGCCAAACAGGCGCTGCCAGAACACGGCGGTTTCTTTCCAGAATGGTTTACCTGTGCGGTAATAGCACGTTTCCATAATGCCCATGATGAGGGCCAGACCCAGCGTGAGCGGCACAAAGAGCCAATGGTAGATGGCTGTAAGTGCAAACTGCGCACGCGACCAGTCGATGAGGGTTGGGTCGATTGTCAACAGGTGTGTCATTGTTTATAATTTTAAGATGATTGATGATTGTCGTAAGATTTCTAAAGAGCGTCGCTGCCATCGGGTCAGCGCCCCACCAGCTGGCCAGCCACATACGCCGCCTTGTCGCCGTCGTGCGCCTTCTGCTCCAGCACATCGGGGAAGAAGAAGAGTTTCAGCACAAAGAAGATGACAAACAGCTTGATGAGGATGACTGCCCACAGCACCCGGCCGAGGGTCATGGTGCGGAAACCGTCGGCATAGAGCCGGTACATCTTATATAATATATTGTCTCTGTTCATTGTCGGAAAGTGTCAGGAGTGGGTTGCTGATGGGCTGGGGCTGCCAGATCGGCCACAAATCCTCCTCGGAAGAGCTGCAGACGCCCCTGGTTCTGTAGCCGATGCAATGCGCGCGACACCTCGAGACGGCTGCAACCCAACTCTTGGGCCAGGCGTACCATCTTGACGACCACACGCTTGGCGCCTACGGGGTAGCGGCTGTGGCTATGGATAAAGTCGACGACGCGGCTGTCGATGCTTTCGCCGTGGCTGCGCCAACAGCGGGCGTGTCGCTTCTGGATAAGCGCAGAGAGAAGATTGAAATAGTTGATACGGAAGATAGGAAAACGGTCTATCAACTTATAGATTTCGTCTTTGCCGATGCCGATGACGCTGCAGGGCGTCAGGGCGCGATAGAGGCTGGCATAATGGGGGCTCACGCCAAACAGCGCTTCGGGCTCGAACAAGAGCGGAGCCGCAGCGGTCTCTGCCACCGCATAGGACCCGTTGTCGGCAGAGGTGACGACCTCTATCCTGCCGTCGATGAGAAAGAAGAGGCGGTCGCAGGTGGTCTGGGCACGCGCTATGGTGTCACCCTCGGCATACTTGTGGAAACCCAGACGGGTATGGGTCACCAGCGCACCGAGGTCGGCCTTGCTCAGTCCCTGGAAGAGGGAAAACTGGAGCAGCTTGTCGTATATATGCAGCGTGTCCATAGGGGTGACGGTGTCAGAGGAGGTGGCGCTATCAGCGGGCGGGGTCGGCCATCTTGTCGCGCAGTGCCGGAGAGCACCACACGGCATGGCGGCCCTCGCGGCCGGTATAGATGAAGTAGGCCATCAAGTCCTTATGGCGGGCAAGCACCTCCTGGGCGCGCTCGAGTCCCATCACCATGAAGGCGGTGGCATAGGCGTCGGCACGGGCACAACTGTTGGTGAGCACCGTGGCAGAGAGAATGCTGTGCTGGACAGGGTAGCCGGTCGCAGGGTCAATGGTATGGGCATACTTGCGGCCGTTCTTGTAGTAGAAGTTACGGTAGTTGCCGCTGGTGGCCATCGCCCGGTCAGCGACATTGATGATGGTCTGCAGTTCCTGGTTGATGTTGAGACTGTCGTCGGTGGGCTTGGTGACACCGATACGCCAGGCGGTCTGCTTGTCGTTGACGCCGTGGGCAACGATTTCTCCGCCTATCTCTATCATATAGTTGGTCACGCCCTGGTCACGCAGATAGCGCGCCACCACATCGCAGCCGTAGCCCTTGGCTATGGCGCTGCAGTCGAGCATGGTGCGGGCGTCCTGCTTCACGACATGGCGTCCGCTGAGTTTCACCTTCTCATATCCCACGATAGCCAGCAGACTGTCTATCACAGCCTTGGTGGGCGGGGTGCCCTGCTTGAAGCCGAAGCCCCAGGTATTGACCAGCGGCGCCACGGTGATGTCGAAGGCGCCGTGGGTGTCGGCAGAGACCTCTTGCGCCATCGTAAACACGTCGGTGAAGAGGTCGTTGACCTCAACGGTCTCGTTGCGGTTTACGCGAGAGATGATGGAGGTCTCGTTAAACGGAGAGAGCGAGTTGTCTACCTGCTGCAGCTGGTCGAGTATCCCGGCTTGCAGGTCGCGGTCGTACTGATACACAATGCTGTAGGTGGTGCCGAATATCATGCCCTTGTTGTGCTGGTAGGGCATCGCCCGGTTCTGGCGCACAATGATGACCGTCGCCACAATCAGAAAGAGCAGGAACGCACCCTGCCCTATCAGTTTTTTCTTGCTTGTTCGCTCCATATAGATGATGGTGTCAGAGTTCGATGATTACATTGAAGGTACCGCCGATGCGGTCGTCGTAGCGACCATAACCAGGGATATACCAGGCCTTGCCGATGGCGGGGTCTTTGGCTGTGAGTTTGCGCTTGTAGCGCAGGCTCCATCCCAGACGCAACGGGCCCCAGATGCGGGCATCGACGCCAGCGACCAGTTCAAGCCAGTGGCAGTTGGCGCTGTTGTCCTTATAGCTGTACTCCACATCGTCGCCCCACACGGGGTCCTTGACAGCGGTGCCGTCGACATCATACTTGAAGGAGGTATAGCCATAGCGGCCACCCACATAGACGCGGTTCACGTCGTGCTTGTTGCGCAGCACGTTGAAGTCTACACCCACACGGCCGTAGGGAGCCGAGGTCTTGTAGCGCTGTCCACTGTCTACATCGTCGGCATCGGCATGGCCCACACCCAGCTCGACAACGGGGAAATAGCGGTCGCGCAGATTGAGACGGGCGGCAGCCTCGTACTGGCCATAGTCGCCCAGACCCGACTGGATGACGCCCACGAGGTCGAACGACACCGCTACTCCGCGGAAGAGGGGTATGGTGTCGCGGTCGGTAAGGGTCTTGCCCTTGTGGTTCTGCGCCTGCAGCGCCAGGGGCATCAGCAGAAGCATGAGGCTAACTGCCAAGACTCTTGAAATAGATGAGCAAATGCGGTTTCTGAGCATCGTAGCTTACTTTATTCTGGTTAATCACAACAGAGTCAATGCGGTGATGGGTGCATTTGACCTGCTGCAGCGTATGAAACATGGTGGCAGGACAGTCTACCGACTCGAAGTGGGGTTCGTTGGTCTTGGTGATGGTCACAGTGTCTATGGTACACACACCGCCATCGGGACGGATGTCGAAGTAGTACTCGTCGCTCTCGTGGCTGTAGCTCAGCGGGATGCTGAAGCTGTCCACGCGCAGCGCCTTGTTGAGTAGCACGGTGTCAGCTCCCGATGTGCGCTTGACCGATATGGTCAGCGTGTCGTCGAGCGTCGTCACGTCGCCAGCCAGCCTATACTTGGTATAGACGGTATTGTTGAGCGGACAGTCTATCGACGAGCACGAGGCAATCACCGCCACCACCGCCACAAGCAGTAGCGCTATTTTCCGCATCGTATCTCCTCCTCTATCTGGTAATCATTGCGGTTGGGGTTGCTACGGCTTACCAGGTCGCCGATGAAACCGGCAAGGAAGAGCTGGGTACCGATAAGCATCGAGGTGAGGAAGATATAGAACCAGGCAGAGTCGGTGACCAGATGGCCATAGTTGCCCTGACTCAGTTCGACCAGCTTGCTGATGCCCAGGATGGCGAGGGCGATGAAGCTGATAAAGAATACCAGCGAGCCCAGAAATCCGAAGACGTGCATAGGCTTCTTGCCAAAGTTGGAAAGGAACCACAGGGTGAGCAGGTCCAGATAGCCGTTGAAGAAACGGTTAAGGCCAAACTTGGATTTGCCATACTTGCGGGCCTGATGGTGTACCACCTTCTCGCCAATCTTGTCGAAGCCGGCATTCTTGGCCAGGTAGGGAATATAGCGGTGCATCTCGCCATAGACCTCGATATTCTTGACCACCTCCAGGCGGTAAGCCTTGAGGCCGCAGTTGAAGTCGTGCAGGTTCTTCACACCGCTTATCTTGCGGGCGGTGGCATTGAAGAGCTTGGTGGGGATGGTCTTGGACAGGGGGTCATATCGCTTCTGCTTGTAGCCCGACACGAGGTCGTAGCCGTCTTCCATAATCATCTTGTAGAGTCCGGGTATCTCGTCGGGAGAATCCTGCAGGTCGGCATCCATGGTGATGACCACGTCGCCCTTGACCTCCTTGAATCCGCAGTAGAGCGCAGGGCTCTTGCCATAATTGCGGCGGAACTTGATGCCACGCACGTGCTCAGACTCTTTGCTCAGACGCTCGATGACGTCCCATGAGTGGTCGGTAGAACCATCGTTGACAAATATTACTTCGTAGCTGAAGCCGTTGGCTTCCATCACACGCTTAATCCAGGCAAAGAGCTCGGGCAACGATTCTTCCTCGTTGTAGAGGGGGATTACTACTGATATATCCATATCTTGTTTACGTTTTATATATACATTATTTATTATAGGGGGCATAACTTCGGCGCATGATGGCAGCCACGGGCAGCGACATGATGGCGCAGAACGTGATGTTCTGGGTGAAGAAGGTGAACACCAACTGCACATCGCTTGTGGCGCGAAGCGTGTTGACGGCCTCCTGAAGCTCTCGCACCGACAAGTTCTGCTGCCGGTAGATGGTCTCTATCGTCTGGAGAGCGCCCACCAGCATGCCGACGAAGGCACCGTTGTCGAAGAAACGGAAGTAGACCAGCTGGAAAGCCGCGAAGAGCAGGCTGGCGTAGAGGAAGGTATACCACAGATAGGCATAGCCACGACGGAACGAGATGACTCCGCCGAGGGCGCGGTCACGGAAGACCTTGAGGCGTGCGCCAGCCACAAAGGGAGTGGCTATGGCAAGCATCGTGCCCCACACGGACTGGGGGTCGAAGATAATGGCCATAAAACTGGCTGCCCACAGCACTGCCATGAACACGCCATCGATACGCGCAAAGGCTTTGACCTGTTTGAAAGCGTCGCTAAGTGTCATATTATCTGCAAAAGTACTGTTTTTTAGAGAGAAAATCCATAAAACTGCGATTTTTTCGCATTTCCATGGTCTTTTTTTTGGTTCTTCCGCCTTTTAGAATGATGTATCTGTACTGTTGGTAATACATACAGGATTATAGGTATAAAGGAATATTGATGATGTGCGTATCTTTGCACCCGAAAAAAGTAAGGCAAAGTATTTATGAGATCACTTCAAGATTTTTCATCAAACCCAGATTGAAATCCAGTCCGTCAAGCACATCTTCCACGGGAATCGTTAAGTTTACACGAGGGTTTATATTTACGCCAAGAGCCAACCCTAAAGAGCCTTTGGCACCAAGCATCGGGTCTACAAGAATTTGCTTACCTGCATATTCCATCTTCAACGTTGCGTTGCGAATGATACGGATGTAGTTCTTTGCACTCAACTGAGTAAAAGCCAACAGTAAAGTCAGCATCAAAATCATTTTTTCCATACTTACGCGAATTTTCATTATATAATATGTCTTCATTATTCCGACTGCAAAAGTATGAGAAAATGCTGATGTATCAGATAACAGAGAACCTCCCAAAACTCCCAAAATGATGATTCTTGCTCATTCATACACACCATTCTTATAGTCCTCTTGGAATTCTCTACATGTCTTGCCCGTCTGCTGCTTGAAGAAACGCATCAGGTGGGATGGCTCGGGAAAACTGAAAGCATAGGCTATCTCACTTATTGACTTGCTGGTGAACAGAAGTTCGTTTTTGATTTCTGCCAACAGTCGCTGTTTCTGCAGATACGTTGCCGACACTCCATACTGCGCCATCACGCTATGGTTGAGGGTGATGCGGCTAATATTGAGCATCGAGGCGTAGTCGTGCACACGCTGCAGCTTCCGAATGTGGGTTTCCATTAGTTCCACAAACTGAAAGGCATAATAATTCTTAGGCGCAGCCAGAGGCAATTGATGCTCACGGGCATAATGGCGATTCATAATTGACAGCAGATAGTAGAGCACGCTGACGATGATGTTGTAGCTGTCGGCTTGAGGCTGCCGAAGTTCTGCCCGTATTTTCTTGAGCAGCCGCAGATAGTCTTCGCATTCATTTCCAGAACACATCAAATAGGGCGGTGTTTCGATCTGCTGGCAGTATTGTAGACGATATACAAAGAATTTGTCGGCAATAAACGTTCGCATAAAATCCTCACGAAATATCAAAAATTCGTAGTCGAGAGCCGCCTCATCAATGTGCCATTCCTGCTGCTGGTGTGGATTCACAAAGAGCACCATGCCGTCTTTCAGGTTTATCTTCCTGTAGTCTATCAGCACATAGCCATTAGCTTTCTTGATGAAAAATATTTCAAAGAAGTCGGTCTTGAACACTTCATGCTCCGTAAGCACCCCAGGGCACTCGCTGCCATAAGCTGTGTTGATGTAGAAATCTACACCACAATCCGTCTTGCTGAACGGCACTTCTACCAGACGCTGCCTTTGCTTTGCCATAATCTTAATCTACTTTTTATGCAAAGGTGCATATTTTCGATGATTTATCAAAATGGTATAACTGGAGAATGAAATGGTATAGATTAATTTAACATTTAAGGCTAACTTTGCACCATAGTTCAAAATAAAAACATTAAGATTATGAAGATTCAACAGATTAGAAATGCCACCATCATTATCGAGTATGCGGGAAAGCGATTCCTCGTTGATCCCATGCTCGGCGAGAAAGGGTCGTTTGCTCCTTTTCCGTTCTCTCACCATCAGGAGTTGAGAAACCCACTACACGACCTGCCCATAAAGGCAGAAGAAATTGTCAAAAACATAGACTGCGTACTACTTACCCATCTGCACCTTGACCACATTGACAATACCGCCTACAAACTGCTGAGTAAGTCGGTGCACATCTTTGTACAAGACGAGCAAGATAGGAATACTGTCAAGAGTCACGGCTTTACCAACGTGGAAATCATTGGCGAAGACTCACGTTTCGGCGACATACGTCTGTCAAAGACGGAAAGCCATCACGGCCACTGGTGGATGCTCCCCGTAGCAGGTCACACCTGCGGCTATGTGCTGCGTCATGAGGCCGAACCAGTCTGCTATCTGGCAGGTGACACCATCTGGTACAGCGGCGTACGCAGAAATATAGACCGCTGGCATCCGCAGGTTATTATCGTAAACGCCGGCGGGAACAAATTCTATATAGGCGGACATGTCATCATGCACATTCCTGATGTTATGAAGTCAATGGACTATGCTCCTTGGGCAACCTTCGTGGCAACCCATCTTGAAGGTGTCAACCACAATCAAGTCAGCCGTGCTGCCATTAGAGATGAAGTCCTGAAGAGCGGCAAGACAGGCCGTATTCATATTCCCGAAGATGGAGAGATTATAGAACTGTAGTCCACGATGGGCGGATAGCCTTCGTCAGATGTTAAAAACGATAAATCTTGTTAAACGAAGGGCGTATTACTTCGTATGTTTATACCTTTGTGTACTGTTTTATAATCTGAAGGATAACACTTAATAAAGAGAAGGAAAGATGAAAGATTGTTCAGGACATCCAGTTGTCTGCAACCATAACAAAGTAGGCTTTTTGGGATTGCTCGTCACAATAGGCATTGTGTTTGGAGACATCGGAACATCACCCCTATATGTGATGAAGGCCATACTCCATACAGGCGAAACCATCAACGAAAGCACTATCTTGGGTGCATTGTCCTGTATCATTTGGACACTCACCCTACAGACCTCCATCAAATACGTATGTGTGGCTCTGCGTGCCGACAACAATGGCGAAGGAGGCATTCTCGCCCTCTACGCTCTTCTGCGCCGCCTCAAGAGCAAGTGGATTTATATACTGGCTATCATTGGCGCAAGTACCTTACTGGCAGATGGGATTATCACCCCTGCCATTACGGTTACTACAGCCATTGAAGGACTCGAAAGCATCAGTCCGAATCTGCCTGTCATTCCCATTACACTTGCCATTATCACCATCATCTTCTTTGTGCAGCGGTTTGGCACCGAGAGTATTGGCAAGTCTTTCGGAGTCTTCATGCTCCTATGGTTTCTCCTGTTGGGCATAATAGGCGTCATCAGTATCACGACCTTCCCTATGATACTAAAGGCATTCAACCCATATTATGCTGTCATCCTGTTGGCAAAATCTCCCCAATGGTTTTTAATTCTGGGTGCCGTATTTCTCTGTACTACCGGTGCAGAAGCTCTTTACTCCGACTTGGGACATTGTGGCAGAAAGAACATCGCCATCAGTTGGGCCTTTGTAAAGACCATGCTCATTCTCAACTATCTGGGACAGGGAGCATGGGTGCTGAATCATGTGCAGACAGCCTACTCCGTGAATCCGTTCTTTGCCATCATGCCGCAGAACATACTTGTCTTCGCCATCATTATGGCCACTGGTGCGGCTATCGTTGCGAGTCAGGCACTCATCAGCGGTACCTTCTCCATCTTGAGCGAAGCCATGAACCTGCACTTCTGGCCCCGTATGCGAATCAAGCATCCCACACATATAAAAGGGCAGCTTTATATTCCCGTAATCAACCTTGCCATGTACATCGGTGTGGTCCTCATCATCCTGCTGTTTCGCGACTCCTCACACATGGAGGCTGCCTACGGACTCGCCATTACTATCACCATGCTGATGACTACATTGTTGCTCGGTTTCTATCTGCACAGCAAGGGTATGGCGCGACTTTTCACGATATTGTTTATTGGCACATACTGCACCATCGAGGGCATCTTCTTAACTGCCAATTTGTCAAAGTTTCTCGCAGGAGGCTGGTGTACAATGCTCATTAGCGGAATCCTGTTCCTGATGATGTATGTATGGGTACGTGCCATGAAGATACGCCGCCAGTACATTAGCACCAAACCACTGGACGACTATTATCAGATTATCTCCGACATCAAAGCCGACGAAGACATCCCCAAGTACGCTTCCAATCTTGTCTATGTAAACCATGCCGACAAACAAGGTACCGTAGATGACAAGTTGCTATATTCCATCATCAACAAGCAGCCTAAACGCGCTGACCACTACTGGCTCATCAATATGGAGTTTGTAGATACTCCTGATACGCTGGAGTACAGTTGCGAGACCTTAGTGCCCGACACACTGTACAGCGTGACCATGCACATAGGTTTCCGCATTGAGCCTCGGGTTAGTCTCTATCTGAGACAAGTGGTGGAAGACCTTGTGGATAGCAAGAAGGTTGATCTTACCAGCACCTATCCTTCACTCCGCAAAAACGGTATTCCTGGCGATTTCCGTTTCATCATCATCCACCGCGTATATTATCCCGAGAGTTCCGTCAACCGCCAGCAGAACCTGCTGATGACCATCTACGCCCTTATCAGCAAGATAGGCATTGACGAGCCAAAGGCATTGGGCCTTGACACTTCCATGGTGGTGGTAGAACGCGTACCGCTGATTATCAATCATCACATTGGCAGCATCAGGCGAATCGCACAAATTGTAGAAGAATAAACAAAACCGACTGATTGTATGTCCATCGCTTAGAATCAGTCGGTTTTTGTATTTTTAGATATTGCTGTTCGCTAAATCTTTTTTTGAGCATATAAAAATTAGGGCTGGATTCCTCGCTTGGAATTCAGCCATTTTATCTAGTACATTCCAATTCTCGTCATAAACCATGCTTATTCCATTACCATAAGCCAATATTTACTCTGCCTATCAACTGAAATAAAACTGTAGTATGCTCTTTCTATTGCAGGCACAATCGTCTTAAAAAACTTCATTTACCACAGATTGAGCATTCGCAACTGAATATGAAAGCAATGCAAGTATTGCAAAGAATTTAATTCTCACAATTTCTTTTTATTAAATTGATTATATCGTCTTTTCAAAAGTTGTGTTCAGAACAACATTGAAATGTTGAATCTTTATTATATCTGCAAGAGACCAAAGAGTGTGGTCATACAAATGATGAAACATCATTGTCAAAGGTATATCTTTAGTTGATTCGTATGGCAACCCTTCATTCCACGATTTACCATCGTTACCTATAAAGTCATCGAAAGATTCCCACAATGGTTCCATGTTATTTCTGAGCAACAAAGCTGAAATGCATACGCCTTCCCTATATAGGGGATTATAGGTTGAGTCTGAGAGCAGCGAGTAGATTTCTATTTGATTGTCATCTAAAACCGCCTCGTCATAATCAAGCTCAACATATGCCTTTGTTTCAATAACATAGTCAGTACTGGCTTTTTGTTTATCGAAACAGTCGTGTGCGTCTGCCCACATAGTTTTCAGTGCTACAGTCAATCTCTCGTTAAACGAAGCCAACTCGCCAACATACTTGTCAAAATGATCTATGACTTGCGAATCAAGAAGTTTTTTACGCTGTTCCAAGTAAACCTGGCATCTAACAATATCTTGTCCTTTTAATGAACTTGAATGTAGTATTATCTGATTTTCAATGTCTTTTATACTCATCCGGAAGAAAAACAAGGTAGCGATTATTAAAAGCGTTTATATCAATACCAAGACGATATGCATCTTGAACTATATCCCCCCAAGTTATAAGCTTAACTCGCTTTCTTCCTTCATCCGTAAGGCACTTTGAGAACTGATCGAATTGATTCATAAGATTCTCGTTTGCCCTTGGACATATGAAGAACACATGCTTACCTGAAGAGGTCGCACGAATGGCATTTCTTGCTAACTGGTAGTACTTTGTATTGAAGACAGATTCGCTAATAGAGCCATTTGCAAAAATGTCTTTCGCTTTATCGATCATCGGTTTATAAACAGATTCGAATCGTTCATGTGGGTCTTTAGCAAGAGATGATTTGGCGAACCATTCTTCCGTGTACTTGATTTCACAGAACACCTCAATCTGATTGCTCTTGAAATAAAAGTCGAAGTTCGTATTATCCTTGGATTTGTCTATATACTCGAAGTTGCACACTGAATTTTCCGGTTCCAGTTCTGCACCAACCTTCTTCTCAAGCAACTTTATCAGAGCATCTTTGGGGTGATACATTACGCCATCAAACCCTTCAATCATTGGGCGGAAGAAATTGTAACACATTATCTGTGAAGAGTTAAGATGATGTGCATACTGATGAAGATGAATGGTGCCACTATCAACGAGGGGAACATTGGGTAGAAGTGAGTATTTGTTTATCAAGTCTGCTCGTTCTTTAGGTGAGGAAGGTTTTCCTAAGATGTGCTTACGTGGAGCACCTTTGCCTTGCCATAATCCAGGGATAGGATTCTCGGGCATATTGTCAATGACAATCTTTTTGAATTCTTTGTATTTCATACCATTATAATTCAGCATCAGCCTCCTTATGGATGCAGATAACTTCTTTAGGGTTAATAATTTCTATCACTTTCTTGATTGTTGCTCTGTCAGCGTGACCAGAGGTGTGAATATCCACAACATTGTGGAACATTTCGCGAAAAACTTTGTACTTTGGATTTGCTTTTACTTGCTCCGGTTTTTTGTAGTAGCCATCCCATGAAGAGTATATGAGAAGTGTTTCTTCCTGTGGCAACTTGTCAAGCAACCCCTTAACACGATCCATCTGCGATGTTCCCACAACCATGGTCATGCCTGTCTGCTTTAATTTACTCAACATACGGTCGTTGTAGAACAATGGCTCAAAAGAGAATAATCCTTTTGACGCTTTAGATTCACGTTCTGTAAAGTATTCCATTGTCTTTTTCATAAATAATGACCAAATGTAAAGGGGCTTTGCTGCATCGATAGAGGCTTGTTTGATTGCAGCAAGTCTTTCTATATCAGTGGCAGAAGCAAGGACAAAGACATACTTGAAGGCTTTCATCACATTCTGCATCTTGTACGATACGATATGCTCATGAATGCACTTGTCATCACGTTTGAGCATTGTACCTTCGGTAATGAGCACATCAATGTCTGTGGCATATTTCTTCAATGTTGGTAACAAGCCCTTACCCAAATAGCCATGCTGACGGTAATCGCCCATGTGCCAGATTCGTTTGCCATCAGCTTCGATAAGAAACATGTGAGAGTCATAGATGCTATGGCTGTTGAAGAAAGGAAAAACCTTGATGTCACCTATAACAATGCTTTCCGTCTCCTTTCGTGGTGCAGTTCTCTTCCAAACAGTCATTCCATTCAGAAGTTTACCTCTGTTATCGGCATAAATAAGTCGGTTGACGGCATCGCTATACTCCTGCTGATCACAATCTACACTCTGTAGTTCATTGACTTCCTTTTCTGCCACATCATAAAGTATATCATACTTGATTGTCAGTAGTTCTTTGGTTCCCTCGCTCATGTACTGAGGTACATCATCTGGGATGTAATCCATTAAACCAACGTGATCCTCATGACCATGGGTATAGAACACGGCTTCATGTTCTTTGTGGTTGTTTGCAAATATGCTTTCAACCATTTTCTCGTCCTCTTCTGGCGTAGAAGGTTCTCCATTACCAGGCAGGTTCTGCCCAAAGTCGATGAAGACTCTGGATGTATCAGTCCAAATCTCAGTTATGCAACCGCCTATCTGGTCAAGCCCTCTGTGTATTTTTATCTCCATTGTTTTTTAGAACTATATAAGTCGATACAAATTAGTCGATTTGTGCCTAAAACCACATATCCTCTATCTCCTGTGTCCAAGGCTTCATATTATTCAGATACCATTTAGCTCTTTCCGCTGATAATGGATATTCTGAATCAGGTACTTCAACAAATTCCTGGCAATCATCGAACGTAAATATAAAGCCATTCTCCATTGGCCAGATGGTGAGCATTAACTCATCTTTCAAAGCTTCTGCACACTCGTCTGTCAGATAGGGAGAGTAGATATTTCCTCTCTTTCTACGTTCTCGCAGAGCCTTTATTGCGGCTTCTCGCAACCCTTCAGACAGTTCACCAATACATGTGATTACTATGTTCATCCTTATAAATCGGTTCGTATGTTAAAGTTTATATGTTCTCTATTCAGAATGTCAATGAGACGTTCACGACGAATCTTTCTTTTTCTTTCTGCTCTAATTTTTGTCCAGTTATCAAAGATAAGTAAATGAGGAGTGGGATTGATTGATGCTGGACGAACCGAAGGCACAGGTAATCCAAGGCTTGCCTTAATATCATAGAGTTTCTGGTAGTATGCAAGAAGTTCAACAGAGTACTTGTTTATGAAATCCTTGTATCTATTCATCTGATCTACAATCTCTGGCGATTCGTCTGTCTTGTGAAGCATTCTGCCATCTCCAATTCGTTTTAACTCTACAAACGTGATAACTCCATTATCACACCAAATAAGATCTATTCGATTTCGAGATGTAGCATCACTGTATGCAAACTCCGAATCAAGATGGACATCCGCTGATTGTGTTACCAAGGTACCTTGAATAAACTTCTCCGACCATTTCTCTTTATCTACGACACCATTAACTGCATGTTTTTGCGAGTAGCATTCTTTTACTCTGCGTATAATGTCGTCACACACAAGTATTTCTGAGTCCTTTTTGATAGGTTTATCTATGTCGTCGCTACATTCTCTATAAAGATTACTCTTTGATAGAGCAGGAAGGTTAAGGTATTTGTGATGGGTAAAAACCTGTAACTTCTTGTGCTTGCGACAGTAGTGAATACGAGCAATACTACCTCCCTCGGAATACACATTGACTTGATTATCCTTACGAATCTCTATGTACAGAGAAGGGTCATTCTTAAAACGAACCCACCATGATGGATTCTTCTTAAGCTCGGCAAATATCTTGGCATCTGCCTTTAGTGTATCGAATGTAATTGCCATATCTGGTTACTTGTTATTTCTTAGTTTTCTGATTGCTCGTTCTCTGATTTGTCGTACTCTTTCGCTCGTGAGATTCATTTCCTCGCCAATTTCATCAAGAGTTTGTTGAGTCACCCCCATTCCATAACTCTTGCGGAGTATGTCGGCCTCTCTCAAAGAGAGCGAATAAATTCCTTTTTCTACCTCTTTTTTATAATGTTCCCTCGTGTTGGGTTTGACACCTGTTGTCCTTTCAATCTCTGCTATGATACATTGACGAATAAACCAAACAGCGTAAGCGATGAACTTGAATCCTCTGGTTGGATCGAACTTGCGTGCTGCCATTTCAAGACCCTTGTTGCCTGCTTTGATAAGTTCTTCCAGTGAAAGACCTTTGTTAAGATATTGCTTGGCAACACTGACCACAAAGCGCAAGTTGCAGTTGTACAGTTCCTGAACAGCTCCCTCATCGCCATTCTTGATGCGGTTGGCAAGCTGAACTTCTTGCTCTACAGTTAGCAGTGGGAACTTGGAAACGTCATTGATGATAGACTCTAAAGATTGACTGTCTCTTAATGTAATGTTCTTGTTCATATATTTATTTTTTCGATGTGCCTCTATTATATATATACGAATGAACTAAGCAAAAAGAATGATTTTTGAGGCTAATCATGCAAGAACTCCGCAGAAACGAGTTAATTTCCTTCAACTTTTTTCGTATATCTTGCCAAAGAGCATTCAATTTGGGACATAATCTCTTTACGATATTCAAGGGGTTCCAAGACTTCAACATCTGGTCCCATTGCAAGTATTTTTGACTTCAGTTCAGGTGTGAGACATACTCTATAGGCAAACTCGGCAAACTCCCCATAACGAGATTTTCCTTCGCTTTGAGACTTATGCAGCGGAAGCATTCTTATATACTCCATCTGCACGCCATACACCCTTATCTTTAGATCTACTACTGGTAGGTTCTCGTCCACATAGATTCCTACTACATTATCATAGTATTTGCGTGGGTTAAAGTCCTTGGGGAACTCAAACCTTATAGGTGTCGTGTGTAAATCCAGGATTCTTTCTAATGCCAGATGTCTTATGCTATCTTTCTCTTTGATATATCCAAGAATATACCACCTTCGGTTATATACCTTCATGCTATAAGGGTGCATTGAGAGTGTTTCTCTTCTACCTTCGTAACGCTGATAGTCAATGATAAGTACCGTATTAGTCCTCATAGATTCAACGACATCGTCAAAGTATGCCGTACCATGAGGAATTTCCTCCAGCAATATGCGGTCGCGCATCATACTGAAAGTGGAGAAATCCTGTGGTACACTATATTTTCGCAACAATAGTTCTGCATAAGGATTTTGATTCAAGACATCTGGATTCTTGATATAGTATGTGCAGAACGTAGATTTATCACATGCTATGGTGACACCGAACATTTCCTCAATGCCTTTACGATGTTCATGGAAGGTTCGGATGGGCAAACCTCCCATATAAGCATACGGAGATTTCATCCAAATGTTCACTATATCCTCATAGGTAAGGGGGAATCTAGCCTTTGAAATGGTGTCTAACAACCAAATGTATCTAAGGTATGTTTTGCTTATCATGCTTTATGAATTTGATACATATTTACAATAATAACGGCTGAATTACGAAAATATTGCATAACTACTGCGGAATTATTGCAGAGAAAGTGACAATACGCCCGATTTTGAGAATTTCTTATCGTATAGTAGAATATAGAATTATCTATAATAAAATCAATATGACGGAAAAGAAGAATCAAAACCGCAAGCAAGAACTTGCTAAGAAGAATGCTGTTGAAACATTGAGATTCCAGACTCACTTTGGACTTAAAATGATGGGGCGCGAGGAAAATGACCTCTTCAATAAACTTGCAGATGCAGAAATCAACTTCATTGCGGAGTTAGACCTCACACAAGACATCCTCGACTTGAAAAGTTTGGTTGATGGAGTAAAGAAAGACCTGCAAGTTCTACCAACACCTGAGAATGGTGACTTCTGTACAAGTGTCACAGCTATTGCCTTGCACATTGCAAGCATCCCATCATTAGACGGAATGGCTATGCCTGTCACTTGGCGAGAGCTGATTGACAAGAAAATTCTGACGATGTACTATCCAGAGGATGCTTGTAATGCAGTTGTTGACTGGACAAAAGCAAATGGTTACAACACATCAACCTACCTCGGTCGTCCAATAGTGAAATTCAGCAAGATATACGTAATTATTGAAAGAGCAAGAGCATGAACAGAATGACTGAAAATAAGGCGGAGCAAATGCTCGCCTTCTTTGCCGACAAAATCAACTTAGACAACCTGCCTTTGGATGACCAACCTACATACGATTTGTTTCAGAGAGCAGATACAGATGGCATCTTCATGATGGAATCAGACTGGGATAAGTATGACCTCCTTCAGATTAAGCCGAAAAACTTCGATGAGTTGACAGCTACCATTGCCATGAGTCATGGTTTGGCAATCAATCCTTATATCTACACCTACATCAAGATTGAGAAGATCAAGCCTTTCACATATCCACGATTCACAGAGATTCCAAAAATAAAGGAAATTCTTGGCGACACGCATGGCATGTTGTTATGGAAAGAGCAGAAAGAAGAGATTCTTGATTACATAGCTTCTCTTTCTGATGAGGAGAAAGAGAACTATAATATGGCAATAAAGATTGTTCTTCAAGAGATAGAACTTCGCTCGAAATCTCTAAGCAATCGCAAATTCTTCAGGAATAGAGCATTGCTCTGTTACAAGTTGGCATACATTAAGGCCCACATGCCTGAAGATTTTGAAAATTGGAGAACAAATTCGCGATCTGCCACAGCCTGAGCACAATCGCTTCATGGGCATAGTATGTGACGGCATGGGAGGTCATTCCTTTGGCGAGGTGGCAATAGAGAAAGTCTGCGACGCCATTTCAAGATATTAGTTGGATTATACAGACACTATATACTGTGAGACAAAAGTCGCTATGGCGGGCAAAAAGGCTTGTAATGCCATCAAACAGAAATCCTATGACCTCAGTTACGTAGCGATGGGTTAAACGATGGTTATGGTTAGCATTGAAGTTGACAAGGCGACAATAGCACATGTGGGCGACAGCCGTTGCTATCTGCAAAGACAAAGTGAGGGTTGCTTTACTAAACTGAAATCCATGTACGTATCGACTTCGGGTGGGAAATTGTGTCACGCTGTTTCTTTAGCTACCACCCGAAGTCGCTGTTCCCAACATCAGGCAGTTCACCATTCAAAAAAGGAGACAGGTTCTTACTCTGTTCTGATGGTTTGTACAAAAGCATGGCATCCGACATTCTGCAAGCAGGGATGTTTGACGACAAGCCATTGGAAGAAATTCTCGATGAGTTTAACTGCATCAGCCGAAAGCAATGTGATGACAACCATACGGCAATACTGATTGAAATAGAATAAAAGAGAGACAATACGAGAAAGACATTATTAGGAATTGATTTGGATATCTGTACAATGTGGACTATATACCTTTCGGGGGTTAAAAGTATATAGTTACCAAATGTTTTATAAAAAGCCGCCATTCCTATCCATATTCTCTTGCTTGCTTAATGGTCATGCCGACCGACCTGATACCCCTGCTTCCCAGCACGATGGACGAGGCGATGTAAATACCTATTTTTGGGTATTGCCGCAGCATGCTGATTGCAATAACTTTGCATTTAGTTAATTATTAGAGGTTAAGACAAGCATGAGAATATACTCCACGCTGCTATTATGGATGATGTGCGCCACCCTGGCATGGGCGCAGAATGTAGCGTCGGTCGTCATCGACAGCCGCTCGGGCGACCCCTTGGCGGGGGCAGTGGTGAGCGCCGTGGCGCAGGGTAAATGGCAGACCATCACCGACGCCGACGGACGGTTTGAACTTCCCCAGCGGGTGGTGGGCACGAAGATACGCATCACCATTTTAGGGTATAAGACGCTCACCGTGACCGCCAACCGACAGGGAGTCTATAGGATGACCGAGGACATAAGCACCCTGGGCGAGGTGGTTGTGACGGCGCGCACCGGACAGGGACAGACCACCTCGTCGGTCATCGGGCGCGATGCCATGAGGCACCTCCAGCCCAACAGCATAGCCGACCTGATGGAGCTGTTGCCCGGCGGATATGCCAAGGACCCCAATATGGGTCAGGCCAATCTCATCACGCTCCGCGAGACCGGCACGATGGGTGCCTATGGTTCGGAGACGAGAAACAACAACTACTCCATCACCTCGCTGGGCACCCAGTTTGTCATCGACGGCGTACCGCTGATGACCGATGCCAACCTGCAGTACTCGCCCTTGGGCGGCACGCAGTCTTCCGCCTCGTCGTCATCGGCCGAGGGCAGCCGCAATATCACCAACAGTGGCGTAGATATGCGCGCCATCTCCACCGACGACATCGAGAGCGTAGAGGTGATGCGCGGTATACCCTCTGCAGAGTATGGCAACCTCACCAGCGGACTGGTCAGCATACGCAAGATACGACGCGCCATGCCGCTGACGGTACGCTTCAAGGCCGATGGCTACAGCAAGCTCTTCTCGGCAGGCAAGGGAGTCAACCTCAACCGGCGGGGAACGTCGCTTCTCAACATGGACTTAGGCTACCTCGACTCCAAGACCGACCCTACAGACAACCTGGAGAACTACAAGCGTCTGACGGCGTCACTGAGATACACCCTCAAGGCCGACAGGAAGGCATACTCATGGAGTTGGAACTCGGCGCTGGACTATCAGGGGTCGTTTGACAATGCCAAGGCCGATCCCGACCTTAACTACGGACACATAGACGAATACCGCTCGTCGTACAACCGCATCGCGATGACCAACAATTTCATGCTGAAACCCCGCAAGTCGGTGTGGAGCGAAGTGGCAGTCAACTCTATGGTGAGCCTTCAGACCGACCGACTCCGACAGACACGCCTCGTGGCTCCGCAGCGTTATGGCATAGTGCCGCTGTCATGGACCGACGGTGAGAACGAAGCCCAAGCGGTCTTTGCCGAGTATGTCGCCCACTATCTCTGCGACGGCAAACCGTTCAGCGCGTATGTCAAGGCCAAAGGGGTGATGGGCTTCAAGACCGGCAGAGCCACCCACACCCTCAAGTTGGGCCTCAACTGGGACATCGCCAAGAACTTCGGGCGCGGACAGGTCTACGACATGCACCGCCCGCTGAGCGTCACGGGATGGAGTTCACGCCCGCGCCGATACAAGGACATCCCTTCGCTGCAGAACCTGTCTGCCTTCGGCGAAGAGCAGATGCGCTGGAGCCTGGGCAGGAGCACCATAGACATCATGGCAGGACTGCGACTGGCAATGATGCCTGGGCTGGCCAGCCGATACGACATGAGCGGACGCATATATGCCGACCCGCGCATCAATATGGGTTGGCATCTGCCCAAGCTGACGGTGGGCGGCGAACCTATGATCATCTCCCTCAACGCCGGATATGGCATCACCACCAAGATGCCTACCCTCAACTATCTTTACCCCGACCGTTACTACAGCAATTTCATATCTCTGGCGTATTACGACGCGTCTTCACCGGCACAGAACAGCCGTTTTGTGGTACACACCTATGTCCAGGACCCCACCAACTACCACCTCTCTCCCGCCCGCAACCACAAGTGGGAGGTGAGAGTAGACCTCGACTGGCACGACAATACGCTGTCGATAGACTATTTCAGGGAGACGATGAACGACGGGTTCAGATATGCCGCCGTCTATGGTTCCTATGCCTACAGGGCTTACGATGTGAGCCAGATGCAGGCAGGCCGCGACTATCACTCGCTGCCCTACACAGAGCGGCAGGTGCTCGACGGCTATCAGAAGGCGGGCAACGGCAGCCGACTGGTGAAGCAGGGCATAGAACTGGCCTTCACCTCGCAGCGCATCCACGCTCTGCGCACCCGTATCAATGTCACCGGAGCGTGGTTTCGTACGCTCTACACCAACAGCCAACCCATGTTCGACGCCGTGAGCACAGTGATAGACAACCAGCCGGTTCGCGAGCAGTATGTGGGGCTTTACGACTGGAACGACGGAAGGCTCAACGACCGCGTCAACACCAATGTGACCTTTGATACGCAGATACCCGAGTGGCGGCTGATATTCACCACCTCGGTGCAGTGCATGTGGATGATACACACCCGCCAGATGTGGAAAAACGGCACGCCCATGGCCTACATCGCAGCCAGCGACGGCCAACTGCATCCCTACACCACGGAGAGCCTCAACGACCCCAGACTCTCCCAGCTCACCCGCAACTACAACGCCGACCAATTCCGACCGTTCACGGTGCCCATGTCGGCCATCGTCAATCTGAAGGTGACCAAGGAGATAGGCCGCATGATGCGCCTGTCGTTCTTCGCCAACAAGATATTGGACTATCTGCCCGACTACACCGCCAATGGGCGCACCATCAGGCGCAATGCCTCGCCCTACTTCGGAGTCGAGGCGGGCTTGAGCCTATAACAGACAACCCTAACAGCAAACAGGAATATGAAGACAAGACTTATACTCTACATCATGGCGCTGAGCGTGCTGGCAGCATGCTCCGACCTGGAGACAGGCAGCACCCGCCACACCGCCACGCAGATTGCCGTTACGCCGCCCGTGGGGATAAGCGGCATGCAAATCACCAGCCAGCAGATAAAGATTACCAACCTCACCACCGGCGTCATCACCACCCTGTCGTCGACCGAGGGCATCACCCTCGCCGAGGGGCTCTACGACATGGTCTACTCTGCCGACATCACCTATACCGCCCACAACGCCAACGACGAGACGGCGCAGGCCAAAGGCCGACTTACCGGCAAGGCTGAGAACGTACAGATTACCGGGAGCAGCCGACAGGTGCAGATAGAGACGTTTCTATCGGCCGACAACGACGACTTCATCATCGAGGAGATATTCTTCGCCGGTACGCTGCGCAGTTCTGGACTGCAGTATTATGGCGACAGCTACATCAAGATTTACAACAACACCGACCACGTGCTCTATGCCGACGGACTGGCTTTCTGCGAGTCGAAGTTCAAGTCTACCCAGTATTTCGAGTACACCCCCGACATACGCAAGGACACCATGACCATCTGGTCGCTCTACGTGATACCCGGCAGCGGTACCGACCACCCCGTGCAGCCTGGCCACTCGCTGCTGCTCTGCGACACGGGCATAGACCACCGCAACGCCAACCCCAACTCCTTTGACCTGAGTGCCGCCGACTTTGAGTGGTACGACGTTTCCACCCACCCCGAACACATGGACATCGACAGCGAGACGGTGCCCAATCTCGACAAGTGGTATTGTTATACCGAGTCGTTCTACGTGTTGCACAACCGAGGATTTACCTCCTACGCCCTGGCGCGTATTCCTATCGACAAGGCGCAGTACCTTAAAGACTACAAGTATACCTATTATTATACGATGTATCTGCCTGCCGGAACGTTCCCCATGCAGCAGGATGCGTACAAGATGCCCAACGCGTGGATTGTCGACGGGGTCAACTGCAGCATCGAGGCCAAGCGCCTGTGGAATATTCTGCCCCCGTCGGTCGACGCAGGCTGGACCCACTGCGGCAAGATTGACAAGGACGAGACCCGATACTTCCGCAGCGTGCGCCGGAAGCTCCAGTATCTCAACGCCGACGGCACCATGCACCTGCTGGACACCAACAACTCGACCGAGGACTTCAATACCGAGTGCATACCCTCTATCGTCGAGCTGCAGCATACCGCCATCGACGCCGCCGGTACCAAGGCGACCACAGTGACCTATGATGGCATAACTCCCAAGCAGTAGAAGATGAAACACGATACCTCTACCACCTCCCTGACGGCGCTCCTTGCCACAGCCATGCTCATGGCTGTGCCCGCCACCCTCACGGCGCAGCAGAATGACAGCTCCCACACCTCGCTGTCGGCACGTATGTGGCAGACGCAGATGCCGTCGGCCGATTTCGGTGCCGCGCTCTACCTCAACCCAGCCATGCAGAGCTACCGCTACAGCGCCTCTATCAACAGGCTGCAGGCAGGCATGGACTACAGCAAGGCTTCACGCCCCGCGCGACTCGAAGACGGCACGGGCAGCAGCACGGGTTACGGCTGCATCGACGCCTATCTGCACAAGGGCAAAGCCACGCTGTGGGGCAATGCGGCCTACCGCAACGGCACCACGCGCAACGTACGCTTCAGCGAGACCACAGACTACCAGCTGCTCTACCCCTACCTGATGGCCGACACCGTGGGGGGCAACACGCATGGTGAGTATTACCACTTTATGGGTGGCTTCTCCTATCCTTTGGGCCGATGGAACATCGCTGCCGAGGGCGAATACACCGCCCGGATGGAGTTCCGCACCCGCGACCCACGCCCCAAGAACCTCTCGGGCAACCTGATGGCTCGGGTGGGCGTCTCGACCCAGGTGGGCACCGGCGTCATGGGCATGGCTGTGAGCGCCCGACGCTACAAGCAGACCAACGAGGTGAAACTCTACAACGAGGTGAGCGTGCCCACCATCTATCACCTCACGGGCATGGGCAACGACTACTACCGCTTCAGGGGAGCCAA
>OHKP01000001.1_pt1 | contig 216836 bp, 186 predicted proteins | sample 1568861 | NCBI WGS metagenome assembly OHKP01 (sample SAMEA3879524, study PRJEB24766) | human gut metagenome | biome: human-associated habitat; feature: feces | place: USA | collected 1985/1987 | reverse complement strand
TTTTTTCAGGAATTGGCCTTGATATGTTTTTTATTTTTCTGTTATTTTTCAACGCATTTTGCATTTCATCTAAATAGTTAATGCAATAATTCAAATAGTATAAAGAGCCTGAAGATGAAGATTTTAGTTTTTCAATAAACAGATTTGTAGGCCTATAAAAGTATACACTATCATTATTTATTACAAAACATTTTTTTATAAAATAGTCTTGTGATGAAATAAAAGAACATGTAAACACAAAAAATAATAATATTAATATTTTTCTTAGCATACTTTATTTTTTTATTATTCTACTCTTATTACTCCGACAACAAGAGCCACATGATAAATGTGGTCTATTGCAAGTTCGAATGGTTCATAATCTTTGTTATCTGATACGATAGTGACATGATTTTTGTCTGTTCCGGGCTTGATTCGCTTGATAAGCGGTCCCTGGTCAGTGTCCAGCACATAAACTTTATTCCACTGAAAGAATAGGTCCTGAAGGTTTAGACGCTTGCAGGCTACAATGTCGCCACTGTTATATCGAGGATACATACTGCTTCCCTTCACTCCTATAAGGAAGTCTGCTCCCTTAAATGAAGGGATAATGTATCGGTCACATTCATATTCCATCACTGTCTGATCACCGGTGAAGGCACCGACCATGGCATTAATTGGGATAAGAGGTATCCCTTCATTTGATTCAGTGCGATGCGCTACTGGTAGTTCTTCGTTTTTCATTTCTTTATTATGTGTTGATATAATCATGTCTCCTTTTCCTGTAAGTAGCCATGATGGTGAAACTTGCGGAAATCTGGCGATAAATCTCGCCATCACATCCTCTGTAATACTTGATTTACTTTCCAGCGTACCTCTTGAAACGCCTATTTGTGTATAGAACTCCCTTTTACTTATGCCTAAAGTTTCGGCAAAAGACAAAATTCTTTGTTTTATTGGCGAAATATTTTGCTTTTCTTCTTGCATGTGGCGAAATCTTTTGTATATTTGCAGAGTGTTTAGAAAACTAAAGATGGGCGCAAAGATAATAAATATATTGTTTCGCCCAAGATAATACGCTGATATTAACTACTTAAATATAGAATTTATGGCAGAAATCTTAATGAAACACGGTGATCGCCGTGAGTTGGCGAAAAAATTTGACGTCAGTCATGTCACAATTATTAGTGCATTGAAGTTCCGCACGCATAGTAATGTGGCGAACATGATACGTAAGGCTGCCCTGGAAATGGGCGGTGTTCTTATGGGTGCCAAGAGCCTGAAGGAAGCAAGTAATGAATATAAGTCTGAGCAGGAATGAAAACGTATAGCACTAATAAGTATTTACAGCGTCTGGCTAACTTCCTTGTAGCGTATGCTGTACCGTTCAGCTATGACGGATTTACCATCGAGTTTACTGCATCTCAGCGGTTGGTGGATGAAATGCAGAACCTTGACAAGGTTCTGGCTAAAATTGATTTTGTTGTTAAGTAACATAATATTAACCATTTAATTTTTTTTGATTATGAAAAAGAGAAAATTTCCACAATATGTTGCAAGATTCTTTCACCCTGAAAAATCAGGTTCTAACGCTAATCCTGAAACCAAATTTCTTGGCACTCACCAGGAAGAGAAAGCCCGCGAAAGAAGCTGTATTGTAGTAGTACCTGGTGTAGGTATGAATTCAAGAAGATACAGGAGGGGAGCTGTATGAAAAAGAGTATGAAAAGAAACCAGCGTCAAGGAATGACGCTGGCTCAGCACATAAGAGATAGAAAAAGAAGCTTATTTATTGAGAAGACTTGGAATTGCATTCGCCATCATTCTTCGAGACTTCCCGAAGGATGGCTTGCAACGCCGAATATGCTTCAAATTCTCGACGCATAAAAAAACCGGAATCACCAGTATCAAATAGAATATTATGAATTCCATTCAAAGCGTTTTGCTGTTCACGGTTAAGAAATTCATAGAAATTCTTTTTGTAAACAGTTTTGTTCTCTGGGTGTTCCGTACAAATAAAATCGAGAAATGCTTCTTGAAGAGTTTTTAAACAAGCTGTATTTAGAGCAGTTTCTATTATCAGATTGTTAACCTGCTCTTTTATAGCTTTTAATTCTTTAGAATATTCTTCCATGATGATAAATGATTGATTAGTACGCTACAAATGTAGCAAAAACCGTCCGTCTGTGAAGATATGACGGTCTTTAAAAACCGGAAGCTTATGAAAACAAGAAACATACTTATCGCAATACTCGCCCTTGCAGTGGCAAACACATTTACAGAAGGATGGCTGAATATAGCCGGAATCGCACTCTTGTCTGCATCGCTGGTTCCCGTAGCAATAAAGATGGACAAGGCAGACAGATAACTCACACGCAGCTATAAGGACCTGCACGTTTTCAGGTAACGTGAATTTGTCATAGGATTGGTTTATGAAGTAATCTTTAACGCAATAGGTATTGACAAGGCAAAAAGATGCAGGCGGCTTAGCTTCAGGTTCGATTCCTGAGGCTGCACTAATCAGAAAACAGAATAATATGCCTCACTATAACAAGGAAAACATATTGGTGGTAACGAAAGATGAAGTCCTTCAGGCAAGAGATATGAACGGGAAACCGTTTTTTAAGGACTGGAATAATCTTAAAGTAACACTATACCGCTATGAGAACAAGACGTGCGGCATCAAGCGTGCCGACCGTGGTGGAGGTAGAGGATGTGTGGTTACGATTGTGTTCGACAGCCTTCCACAAGAGATTCAGGATGCTATCGGCGACCCGCGCAAGAAAGAACACATACTTCTCGATTATTTTCAGATTGATCAGGATGCAGTTGCTTTTTATAACAGCTATCGAACTCCTACCGGTGAACTGAAAGACTCTCAGAAACAAGCATACGTCACCACTGCCAGCCTTTTGAATGCCGGCCTTGCTCTTATTCAGGCCCGTCGTGCAGAATGGCTTGGAAAAGGAAAGAATACCGTTCGCGGGCTGGAAGCTTCCGTATGCGAAGACCTTCGCACGTTTGCTTCTGTGCTTGTACGCAAATTCCATCGCGAATACAATCTTCCGGAAAACATGATCCGTCTGCGTGAAAAGCTTCGTAATTACGGTGCATTGAACGGACAAGAACGCTATGCTTCGCTGGTGAAAGGCGTGTTTGGTAACCAGCACGCCAGCGTGAAAACGTTTGCACAGATGCAGCTTCTCGAAAGCATGTTCATGAGCCAGAAGCATAAGCCTACTCCTACCGAGGTGGCCGACCAGTACAGCGCATTCCTTTCCGGTTATGTGGAAATCATCAACCAGGAAACAGGCGAAGTGTACGACCCAAAGGAATACGGAAAGCTCAGTCTTCGCACCATCACTTCCTATCTGGACACATGGCACAGCAAAATCGTGACATTCAGCAAGCGTGCAGGTAACAGACAGCGTTTCATCTCTGAATTTATGCCTGGCGGCTCCATGCTGAAGCCTGAATATGCAGGTAGCATCATCTCAGTGGACGACCGTAACCCTCCGTTCTGGTACGCCAAAGGAAAGCGTGTATGGTTTTACTGCGCATACGATGTCGGCGCACAGTGCTTCACTGCATGGGTGTACGGAAAGACCAAAGAAGGCATTATCGTGGATTTTTACCGCAATATCGTGCGTAATTACACTGCATGGGGTATTCCTCTTCCTGCCGAGATAGAGTGCGAAAGCTCTTTGAACGCTACTTATCGTAACAACATGCTGTCTGAAGGTGGAATGTTCCAGTACGTGCGTATGGAAGCCAACAAGGCGAGAGCTAAGTATATCGAGGGTATATGGGGAAAACTTCGTTACGGTACAGAAAAAAAACGTGAAGGATGGCTGGCACGTCCGAATTCTCTTCGCGAAAGTAACCAGAAGGGAGAAGATGACTGCCCGATTATCCCGTTCGATGACATCGTGTATGACTGTCTAACGGATATTCAGAACTGGAACAACAGCCTGCATCCCGATCAGGAAAAATACAAAGGAATGACACGCTGGGAGGTGTTTACCGAGAATCAGAACCCGAATCTTCGTCAGGAAACCAACTGGAAGATGATTCTTCCTTACATCGGTTACAAGACAGAGAGCAGCTGCAACACCGGAACCATCAAGCTACAGCGTAAAGAGTTCTTCCTGGGAATAGACGGTGAGATAACAACGGGCGACGAACTTATTTCCTTGCTGGAACTGCTGGAAGGAAAAGAAGTAGACGTGTACTGGCTTGACGACAACGAAGGAAACGTGATGAAAGCACTGGTTTATCTGCGCGGAGGTGAAAGATGCATCTGCGAAGCGATACAGAAGCCGAAGTTCCACCGTGCGAAGATAGAACAGACCGCAGAAGACCGAAAGAACATGGGCCTGGTAATGGCTTACATCAACACCTTCAGCGGTTATATCAGCCGCAGAAAGTCGGAAATTGACAAGGTGATGGTGATAGACCACCGCACTACTGTAGTCAATAACAAGTTTGTCATTCCCGGACTTGAACAGAAGAGACACTACGAAGATGACGGGGAACCTGAAATACTGGAACCCGAAACGGTAGAACCTGAAACGGTAGAAACGGAACAGGTGGAAGTGCTCGATGAAGGCAATGATGAAAACCCGTTCGAAAACCATTTGAAAGACATTCAAAAAGACGATAAACAGATATTGATTCAACAACTGACAAGTAACTTTTAAAGATATTAAACCATGATTGAAGTAAGTAAACAACTGATTGACATGTGTGTGAAAGCCCTTTTGCAGGCTTCAGAAAACTATGGTGGAACCGCAACACAGTTTGCACGTAAATATGGCATGAGTGCCAGCGTATGGAGTGAGATTAAGAACGGACGCACGGAAGGCAAGCTTTCTGCACAGAAATGGCTTAACATTGCATCCATTCTTGGCGTTCAGGTGAACAAACGCCCTTGGAAAATGGCACGTACAGAGGTTTTCAACGCCATAGAACTCGGTGTACTGTCTTGCAAGAACTACGGATGGGGCATGATATTCGTCGATAAATGTGCCATCGGAAAGACCTACAGCGCAAAGTTTCTGGCAAAAACGCAGAAAAACTGCTTCTATGTGGACGGTTCCCAGTGCAAGACAAAGATTCTTTTCACCCGCACGCTGGCACAGGTTATCGGCGTGGAATCTGCCGGACGCTATCAGGATGTGAAAATGCGCATCAAGAACGCGCTGAATGTGCTCGAAAAGCCCGTGGTCATCATCGATGAAGCCGGAGACCTGGAATATAACGCATTCCTAGACCTGAAGGAATTCTACAACGCCACGGAAGGGGCTTGCGGATGGTACATGATGGGTGCCAACGGACTTCGCAAGAAGATAACAGACGGAATCAGCCGCGAGTCAGTAGGATTTGAGGAAATCTTCTCACGATTCAGCGATGCCTACGCACACGTGGTACCTACCAACAAGGACGAACAGATAGAGTTCTACCGCAAGCTGCTGACCGATGTGCTTTCTGTCAATATGGAAGACAAAACCAACCTTCAGAAACTTGTAAACCAGTGTCTCACCGTCAGCACCGGAAACAATATCACCGGTCTGCGCCGTGCGGAAAAAATGTTAATCCTTAACTCATAACGATTATGGCAAGAGCATTATCAGTGAAAAACATCTACTCCCAGCGGTTCACCACCTTGCAGATGGAAGGTGCGTATCAGGAACCGTTCGGTGAGCCTTCCGACAACGGAATATGGCTTATCTATGGGAAGGAAAAGAACGGAAAGACCACCTTTGCCCTCCAGCTTGCACGTTACCTCAGCACCAAGAAAAAGGTGCTGTACGTGTCGGCAGAGGAAGGCGTGGAAATGGAGTTTACCCGTGCCTGTTCACGTGCAGGAATCACGGAGAAAGACCGTAACCTGAACTTTATCGACTACGAGCCGCTGGAAGAACTGAAAGAACGCATCTCAAAGAAGAAATCGGCACGCATCGTCTTCATCGATAACATTACCATCTACAATGATGAACTGAAGGGAGGTGCACTCCGCGCATTGCAGCGTGATTATCCGAATCACCTGTTTGTGTTTATTGCTCACGAAGACGATACAGGAGGCGCACCTTACACCAGCAGCGGGAAGCTGTGCAAGAAGCTGGCTAAGATAATCTGTCACGTGGAAGGAATGAGTGCCCAGATAGCAGGACGATGCCCTGGAGGAACAGTAGTAGTGAATGAGGAAAGGGCCGCATTGTATTACGGAAATCAAGTAAAAGATAGCAATGAATACGACAACCAAGAGAATGATACCGAAATGGATGATTAAGAAGCTGCACGTGCTGTATGCACGCTACGGCTTGTCGGAGGAACAGTACCGCGCACTGATCCTGGAGCTGACAGACGGACGAACCGACACCACAAAGGAACTCACCTATGCCGAGTCGCAGTACCTGGCAGGTTACATCACCGGAGCAAACACCACCATCAAGCCGGTGGCAGAAAGGCTTATCGAGAAATCGATGAAATGGCAGCGCAGCGCGGTGCTGAAACGCCTTCAGCAGATTGGAGTAGACACCTCTTCCTGGGATGCGGTAAACGCCTACCTTCGCAGCCCTCGCATCGCCGGGAAGCCTCTTTACGAACTGGACAGCGAAGAGCTGTCCGCACTGATACCGAAACTTGAATCTATTAAACGAAAACAGAATGGCTGAATACGACGTTAACGACCAGCGCATAAACCGAATTAACTACATCCTGGACGAACTTCCCCGCATAGAGGAACGCATCGACCGGATTAATGCGCAGATAGGAAGCCGAGAGATGACGGGACAGCAGTTCCGCAACCTGGTGGCCGAAAGAAGCACCCTCGTAAAGAGGTTTAATGAACTGAATCGCGAGGCGAAGGAAAACTACCGCCTCGTGACCGGAAAGGAGAAAGGAAAGATAACCTATAGCACGGAAGGAACGATATGAGAAAGAAATACAGAGTGTGGCGCGTAGTGATTAACGTACTGGGTCATCACCTGGCAGTAAGGTGCCGCCACGATACGGAAAACCTTAGCGAAATAAGAACATACTACATGCGCATCTATCGGAACAGAGGGCCTATACGGCTTTATTATACAGAATTTAATTAACCTTTAAAAACAAGTAATTATGATTGATTTAAAAGCATTGACCGCAGAACAGAGAGCAGCACTGAAAGCACAGTTGGAAGCAGAAGACAAGGCCGAAAAAGACCGTGTACAGAACGAACGAGAAGCCTACAAGCAACTTGTAGACCAGACAGTACAAAACGCAGTGGCAAAGCTTCAGAACCTATCCAGCGAAATGGAGCGACTGAAAGAGGAAGTCTTCACCGAGTTTGCCACCCTTATCAAAACAAAGAACGAGCTGTTTAAAACGAAATCCGACCGTCAGAGTGACACATTCACCACAGCCGATGGTACAATGTCCATCACGCTTGGAAACCGCGTAAACGAGGGATGGGACGATACTGTAGAAGCTGGCATCGAAAAGGTGAAGGCATACCTGAAGACGCTGGCAAAGGACGAAAACAGCGCAGAACTTGTGCAGGTAGTCATGGGCCTTCTGGCTAAAGACCGAAAGGGAGCCTTGAAAGCCAACAAGGTTCTCGAATTGGAGAAGCTGGCAGCCACCAGCCGCGATGCAGAGTTCATCGACGGTATCAACATCATCAAGGCTGCATATCGCCCCGTACCTACTTGCCAGTTCATCCAGGTTACGCTGAAGGATGAAGAAGGAAAAGAACGTAAGTTACCGTTGTCTTTATCGGCTATGTGATGATTACTAACTATTGTGACGAGTGCGTAAACTTTCAGCCTGGAGAATCAGAAAAGAATCTTTGCGCACTCGCAAAGAAACTAAGTTTTAAAGCACCCGAAAATATGCTTGAGGTTATGAGTCATGAATGGGGACACTATTTTGAAGGGTGCAAAGACTTTAAAAAGATAGAAGAAGATGATTAACGACATGAAACCAGGGGAAGTCCGCATATTAGAAGACGGAACCAAAATAAAATTTGTAGAAGTGCCAAACATTGAAAGTTTAGACATGCCGTGTCAGTATTGCGTGTTTGAGAATGAACGCTGTCAGGAACGTGCGATACAGCTTGGAGGATGCGACCCCATGACACGCGATGACGGAAAGTTTGGCATCTTTATTAACGCTGGGAATGCCTGACCTGTTTAAACCTCGCAGAGTGGCGGTGAAGATTCATTACAGCGCAATAAGCCAGTTTATGTTTATCTGGGTGAAGTGGAACCGCCCCTGCGACTTATCAGTACAGCGTTCAACAAAATCTCCTGAATTGCTTGGTATATGTTTCGATGTGAAGAATAACGATACGCTCGACATGATGGAATATTTAAAACGAAGTTTAAAAACCGAAATAATAGATTTATGATGGGAAACCAATTAGTAATAGTTCCTTTTGATTTGGAACTTTCGAAAGAAATAACCAATGGAGAAGTAGAGGGTAGAATTATTACACGCGTAGGGAATAGTGTAAGAATTTTATGTTATGATGTAATTGGAAATGAATATAAAATATGCGGATTAGTTCATTATGGGAAATCGGAGGAACCTGCGGTTTTTACAGAGAAAGGGTTATTTTATGAAAACCAAACAGATGATTTAGACCTCATGATTGAAATACCAGAATATCTTTCATTTAAAGATGGGGATATAATAACATTTGGAAATGAAAAAGATAGTCTTGCTACAGGTATATTTCGTAAAAGAGATAGTAAAACATCTCATGAATGTTATGTGATATTAAGTTATCTGGGAAATTTGTCTTTCCATGATAAAGGACGTACTTATAATAATGCAAGACTGGCAACAGAAGAAGAAAAACAAAAACTTATTGACGCTCTCCTATCAAGTAAAAATCCGGAAGCGAAAGAATATTGTAAAACATTCTTTGGTATTGAAAAAAAGAAAGGATATGAGTTAAAACCGTTTGATAAGGTGCTTGTGCGTAATAATGAATCGCAATATTGGAGAATCGAAATATTTTCTCACATTGACAAGAGTGCAAAATTTTTACACGTATGCTTCAAAAACTCATATATAATGTGCATCCCTTACAATGAACAAACCGCACATTTGTTAGGAACAAATCAAGACTGGAAGGAATGACTATGAAAGCAAGAAAAATAAGAAAACTTAGAAATAAAATATCTAAAAAAGGATATTTTGAAAACAGGTGGTCTGAATTTGCAGAAAAATCCAGGAAATGGGATAGATTTAATACGTTTAAATGTAATTCATTTTTTGTAGGATATGATGCTGCAAAACGAAACCAATGGATATACAATAGATATGGTAAAAGAGACATTCGGAAATGTGATTATTACCGAAGGAAAGTAACAGGTGATGATTAATTATAAAATAACGCAAGCTGAAATATTCATCGAAAAAATAGAGAAAAAACTATGAATGAATTAAGAAATCAAGCATACCAATGCGCTATAAAGCACGGTTGGCATGAACAAAATCTAAGCAACGAACATTGTCTTTGCCTTGTTATCTCAGAACTAATGGAAGCTGTAGAAGCTGACCGGAAAGGAAAACATGCGTTAAGGATACAGTTTGAAGATTATATGGGGGCGATGAAACGCTCAGATGAAGAATTTTACTATGCTTTCAAACACACGATTAAAGACAGTGTAGAAGATGAACTTTCTGATGCTTTTATCCGTTTGCTTGACCTTGCAGGACTGAGAGATATTGATTTGGATGATTACGACTACATAGAAAGTGATACTGATGATTATTCAGAAATGAGCTTTACGGAATCAATGTATAACATTACTAGTTATGTCATGGATGATGATATTCCAATAACATTGAACGAAATCTTAGCATTCTGTAAAGATAGGGATATAGATATTCTTTGGCACATCGAACAAAAAATGAGATACAACGAACTAAGAAGTTATAAACATGGAGGAAAAGGATATTGAATAGGAGGAATGAACATGATGCCAAAAGAACTACCAAACGTAATGAATGATGCTGGATACCAGAAGGATGCTCGTGATTTTGCAAAAAGAATGATGGAATGCAAAGGAATTATTTATCCATGTAAGGATTTAAATCACTTTCAGGAATGGATGGAAGAAGCTTTGTCAAAAGCTTACTTATATGGTGCGCAAAGTGCTGTAAGGGTTGGTTATCTTCTTGCAGAAAAGGATTGGGAAGAAACATATAAAGGATTAAAAAAACAGATTAGTGAATTAAAGCAAAGAAATACGGAGGAATAATATGAGCGAAAAACAGATTATAAAAAAGTTTTTAAATGAAAAGAATAGACAAATGTATTCCTCGCTAAAAACAGCAAAGGAAAGTACAAAATCTCCATACATATCAAGGGTATGGATTAAAGATGAAAAAATAATTGGAAAGCAGGTTGTGTTTGCATATGGAGAAGGATGTTGTACAGTTAGAAGAGCGGATGAAATAATAGCAGAAAAAATACAAAACGTATGAACGCAAGAGACCAAAAAAAAGTATGTGATTCAGGTTTTTGGATAATAAGAGCCGGAGAAAGAAATGGGAAACCAATTATCAAGGCAAAAAATTTTGATAATCCTGACTCATTTGTAACAATTAGAAGTGATTTTAAATCTAAAGCAGAGCGTGACCGGTACATGAAAGAGTTGCTGGAATATGATTTCTACATCGAAGACTAACAAAAAAATCCCCGACACCCAAAACCGGATGCCGGGGATTTTCATTTTTAATTATTAATTAATCAGGGTTCGCCCAGGTAATGACATATCGCCTCGTGCTGAAGCGGCGTAAGCGTGCGCTGTCCCTTCTTGTAGTGAAGTTCCTCCAGTCTTTTTTGTAGTTCCTCGTTCAGAACAATCCAGCGGCGTAGCTGGGTAACGGCACTGCGTGCAGAAGAACGCGGGAAGTATCGCAGTGCAAGGTCTGTCAAATAAATAGCGTGCATGTTGTATGTGTTTTCGTAAAGATAATAAAAATAATTAGAAACAAATTACCCCGCAGTAACTACGTGGATACTACGGGGTAGTTAATCAGTTACTAAGTAGTAATGATGGGGTTACTACGTAGTAGTTACATAAGTCCTCCTTCGTCTTCCTCCTGTTTCTTCAGGCTCTTCAATCCCGGCACCTTGTGGAAAGTAAGATTCTCTTTGTTCAGCGTGCCTCTCAGTCCGATGCCTGGACGGAACTGTAGGCTTACCTTTCGGATGAGCGATGTGGAATACGTGTCCTCAGTGGCAGAACCGTGACTTTGGATTTGTGCCTGAAAGCTTCCCAGATTTTCCAGCTTTACTATTTCCCCGTTAGCTATGTGCAGGTTGATTCGCTTAACCAGGGCACGAATCACGTTCAGCACATCACCGTCTGTCAGGGTGGTGGCGTAGGAAATTTCTTCGGCAAGTTCGTTGATGTCTACCGACCCGTTTGCCTGTGCTTTCGGGTAATACTTTACTTCTCCGCTTTCGGGGTCTGAAGGATTCTTCATTGCAACAATGCTGTAGTTAATTGCCATAATCTTTTGTGTTTAAGTGTGAATAATGTAGTTAACTTGTCATGACATTGCAAAAGTAGGCACGCGCTGGCATAAAGAGTTGACAATTTGCTTTTTTCGTGCTGATTATGTATCTTTGTAGCAACAAATCAAACAATTACACATGCGAAACGTAGAGCTGACAAAGACAAGAGACCGTAAGATGGTGGAAATGTTTCACAATCTGTACGACGTGAAGCGCATCCGGCTGGATGACGTGCTTCGTCAGCTGAGCGAACGTGTGTTTTTCCTGTCTACAGACTACATCTATAAGCGCATATTCTACAACGTAGATAATCTGGCATATTACGAACAGCTAAAAAAAGGAGCCGGAAAGAAAAAATCTTCCGACTCCGCTCAGATGTCTATCGATTTTTGACATCGTACAACCCGCCTTCATCCAGTGCGGGTTTATTGAATGCGCGTGAAACTCCTACCTCTCTTTCTTCATCCTGAACGATTTGCTTCAAGTTAAGTCCGCTGAATTCTGACACATTCGTTTGAAATGATATGCGGTACAGGTTTCCTGAACCTCCTGATTCTTCCCTGTTGGTACCGCTTCGACGCATCTGGTGGAAGTTCTTTCCGTTTCGTCCGTGAAACATGAGTCCTACAAGCAGAAGAAGGTCAAGATACTGTAATGCTTCTTCCTGCATGGTCGCGCCTTCGTAGGTGTCGCTGAATGTTTCCCAGAAGATGTGCATGTCTACCTGAAGGTTTGCGTTCTGCATCAGTTCGCCGGCATCGTCTATCTCCAGGGTATTGAACTCAAAGAAGATGGCAGGCGTAGAGAAAGGGTGTTCCTCACTCAGATAATCTACCTGCTCGTGCCATAAGTCAATGTGCTGGAAGTCGGGCAAGGCTTCCAGTCTTTCGCGCAGATCTGCGTAATCGTCCGGAATGTTTTCAATGAATTCCAAACGGTTTTGAACAATGTTCGAAAGCTCTTTAAATAGTTCGGTGTACATTTCTTTAATGAATAATGAAAATGAATAATAAAAGCGTTATTCGCTGTACTTTTCGCTTACTTCGTCGGTAATGCGGTCCACATTCTCCATAAGAGTGTCTTCCAGTTCTGTAATCAGTTCGTGGCTTTCTCCGATGAACTGGCGGCGAGGAAGTTTCTTTACGGCCTTACCGAATACTTTGATGTAACCGCCTTCGTTGTGTACTTCTGCATAAGGAAGGTCTGAACCTACTCTTACCTGCTTTTCGCTTGCTTCGAACACGGTAATGCTGTTCATCAGGTTGGCACCCGGACCGATAAGAATTCCTCTCCTTGTGGCTGCGTTGCTGAAATTCAGTTTTTTCTGTGTCTTACTTCGCCTGGTCTTACCGGTCTTTCTGCTTCGCACATACCGCACGGAAGTACACTTTTCTCCCTTGTACTGGAAGCCATACCATGGGCTGCCTTTTTTGCGCCGTTCCACCTCCGGCCAGGGAGTTATCCCGTTATTACGGAATCCCTGACGACGGAAGTTTTCGCGGAACTCGTCGACGGCCATCTTTCCAGCTTGTCGCGGAAGGTCTTTCTGTATGTATCGCGAAATCTTTTTTTCGATTTCACGCAGCATGTTTTTACTCATCGTCTTTCTTTTGTTTGCTTTCAAATTCCTTTACAAACTTGTCTACTGCTTTGCGGGCTTCCTTTCCTGCATCCTTGATGTAAGGATGTGTGTCGGTAAACATCTCGCCTGTAATGCCCGGATTCTTGTCAAGTCCGGGTTCAGGCTTGTCATGTCCTGAAGGTGTCTTTCCTTCGGTTATCTTTTCATCGGTACTTGTCAGGCCGCACTTGCAGTTCCACAGATTGCCAGGATAGTTGGTATTCCAGAACGGGTCGTCTGCCTTCCACACGCGGTTGTAGAATACGCGGTGACCTTCACGCTTGTTAACCGATACAGACGGAAGCCATTTCAGGTTAGGATACAGGTCTTTGTCTTTTTCGAACCGCTTCCAGTCGGCTGCAAAACGGGCACGACGGACGGCTGTGTCGTATTCCGTGCGTAGCCAGTTCACGTTGTATTCCTGTATGATGGGTTCCGTGTCCTTGCGGAACTGGTCGAACGATTTCAGCTTTCCTTCTTCATCGGTCAGCTGCTCGTGCAGTTCTTTCTGCTGCTGGTGTGTCTTGAACGCGGCAAACACGGCTTCACTGTGTCGAAGTGCTTCCAGGAAATCGCGGTCGGGCGTTCCCCATTCTGGGCTTCCAAAAATTTCAAGTGCCTTGTCAAGCTGGTTGAAGGTGTGGGCAAACAAATCCGGCTCTATGTCTTTGTCTACATCAAAACCTTTCGAGCGAAGTCGGTTCAGCACGCGGTCGCGTATCTTGTCGCTCAGCTTCAATCCGGCTGCTTCTACGGCCACAGAATGGGGTGTATGACCTTCTCCATAGTACAGCGTGTTGATAATGCGTGAAAAACCTTCATTCCTTAGCTTTTCTTTTTTTTTATCGGGTTCCGGCGGTTCAGGGTCATTATTGGGGGTTGGATTGTTGTTGCTTTTTCCGTTGTCTTTCATGTTCCCACCTTCCTGCATACCCTGATTGGTAACCTGCTTGACAGCCGTAATAGGCAGACCGGTCATTTCGGCCACTTTTTCGGGATCAAAGTCGAATGTATATGCCAGGTTCTTGATGGCTTCCACGTATTCCTTCAGTGTCATCGTCTCATGATCATCCCATTCCAGACGGCATCCCTTGAACACGGCGTACACGGGGCTTATCTTGATAAGACGGGGTATAATCTCCTGATTGAATACATACTGGAACAAAAGCTTGTCGGCCTCGTGACGGTATTTCTCTACCCGTTCGTGTATTTCTGCGGTTCCTTCGTATGCTTCGTTGTTTGTGGTTCCTGTCTGACCAAGAATAAGGCGTGTGATAATCTTGTGGCAGCGTTCCATGAAGGGGTCGAATGCGTTGGTGGTGTTACCGGATATTTCTTTCCCGAATTCCACGGACTCCTGCGCATTCAGTACACCGTTACGGCAGGAACGCATCTCTTCCAGCATGTTGAAAAGTTCATCCCGTCGTTCCGCATCCATACGGTTGGTAATGACAAACATCCAGGGAACCCCGTACATGTCGATGTAGTTCAGCCAGCTACCAAATCCAAGCTTCTTGGCATAGATGGGCATGGCCAGCACATTCAGCAGACCGAGGTCCCAGTCTTTGCCAAACTGGTAGTAATAGGTTTCCATACCTCCGGTGCGGTAGGATATTCCCTGATTGTCGGTACTACGTTCCAGGATGGCACCTACCTGCGCAATGTAGTTGCACTGTGGCACTTCGGAAATTTCTTCGATTTCCATGGTGTCTTTATTTATTTTCTCCGTCAGGTCAACCAGTAGTGTGCCTTGAAGCTGTGACATGACGCACATCCTTCTCAAGTCCTGGAACCAAGTGCGCTCCAGCAGACGCTGTGCTTTTTCCACCTTATTCCCTCTGCGGTCTACAATCTTATAGGATGCCATCTGCAATGGGAGCACGCGGTTTTCGATGGTGGCCTGAAGGTCATCATCGCGAAGAAGGTTCTGATAGATGTAGTACAAAAGATAGCGGCGAGGCCGTTCGGGGTCGGTGGCTTGCATTACGGCCATCTGCCAGTCTTTTATTTCCTTTGTCCGCATATCGGACGATGGACGCTTGAACGGTATAGGGCCGGGTGTCATTCCAGGAATACCTCTCTTATCGTGATACACGGTGGCTACCTTCTGGAAGCTGGCCATTTGCAGCACATAATTTTCAATGCTGCTATAAATTTGTTTGAATGGATTTTTCATGACGTTCTAAAAAAAATATTCTTCTCTTCGGTTATTTATCCAGATGCCGGGCACTTTCCCGGTTTCAGGGTCTACAATTTCGGGCACATCCGTAAGCGGCATTTCCCCGTCGCGTATACGTTCCAGCACATCGTATGCCCATGCGTACAGTTCCGAATAGTCTTCAGGAACCTTGCGGGCGGCATTTCTTCGCACAGCCCTGTACACCACCATGCAGGTAATGATACGCTGAATCATTCCATTCTGAATGGGAGGCTCGCCAAACAGCTTGGTGCAGTCGTATCTACCTCCTATGTAGCTGCATACTTCATCGATACTTCCTTGCTCCAGCCTGTCAAGAATGGAACTGTCTTTCTCAATGCTGCTTTGTATCATCGGTTCTTGAATGACCGACTTCACATCTTCCATTGTAATGTATCTCATAATTTTATAGGTGTGTAATTGTTACCATTCGTATTTCCTTCTTCTCCTCATCCGTGGTGGGCGGTACCCTTCACGCTTTTCCTTTTCCTCTTTAGGTACCGGAGGCGATGTGTACATCTCCAGTTTTTTGATGGCCTGTTCGTCGGCATCTGGACTGTCATCGTGTTCCGTCATTCCAGGTTCTATGGCGAAAAGCTGCTTCATGCCTACCTGAATGTCGGGGCTTCCTTTCAGCTTTTCGTTCACATAGATTCTACCGTTCTGATAGTACGGATGCATGGTGAGCAGACGGATAAGTTTTGCCATCGAACTTCGCGGTTCCTGACTGATAAGCAGGTTTACGCCTGTTTCTTTCTGTGTTTCCTGCAAGATACGCTCCAGCTCATCGTTCCAGAACTGGCTTTCATATTGCCAGAACACCTCGATACCTTCTTTCTTCAACTCTAAGGTTTTCCAGCACATCCATTCTACGGCCATCTTCATTTTGCTTTGCTTCACGAATCCGTCTATCAGCCAGAAGTCGTTCCGGTGTCTTCCCCACAGCTTCACGGCGTTGTAGTCGGAAGTCTCGCTACCTGCATACGCCACATCCCAATGGCCTACGATGGCATTCATACAGTGAAGGTCGGGCATGGGTGCCCACTTTATCATTTCGGGCTTGAATATCTTACCCCGCACCAGCGGCTGGTGGTTATACTCTGCATGCGCGGCCAGGATACCCATGTCGTTCTCCTGCTGACGGTAAAACTCAGCGGTGTACATGGATGGCCATGCCGGTTCGTAGGTAACGGGATTGTACGCACATACCAGGTGCCAGTCCCAGTCTTTGTGCCGTTCGCGAAGGATGGTCTGCACCATGCGCGATGCAAAACGGTTGTTGCTTCCTATCAGTCTTCGCTTTTTCCCGGTCATGGTAGGAATCACATCGTTCTCTATCCATTCGGCCAAATCGTCCTGCGTCTTGCTGTTCTTGATGGTCTGAGGGGTTTCCAGGTCGTCTATTCCCCACAGGTCCGGGCGATGTGCTCCCTTACGAAGGCCTCGCACTTTCATGCGGGCACCAAAAGCCTTGCATATCCATCCGCTTGTGGTGACAAAGTTTCCGCGTTCCCAGTAGCCGGGGTTTTCCTGCTCGCCGAAGTCATGCTTCAGCAGCTCGTTTCCTTCCAGTTCCGCACGAAGATCTTCCAGCAAGTCAGCCGCACGGTCGAACGTATCGCTTACCAGACAGAAGTAATGCGTCTCACGGTTAATCCACAGCCACAGCGGTATGATGACATCGTTCCATACAGACTTTGCCAGTCCGCGTCCCCATTCCGCATATCCTTTGTACAGCGGATTTTCTTTCACCTTGTTGGCATGTTCTATCTGGAAAGGTGCGCTTTCGGATGTGGCATAATGAGGAAGGTAGGTAGAAACGAAGTAGCCTACATCTTCTTTTGCCCTGCGGATACGAGACTGCTTTTCCAGTATGCTTTCATCCGGATTCACCAGGTCTCTTGTAGTGCGTGCACGTGCCAGCTTTTCGAGGTATCTTTTCTGAATTTCCTGATCATTCTTTTTCATTAGCCCAAAAGTTTAGATACATCGTAAATATGTGCTTCCTGGAAGTCCAGACTTTCGTAATAAAGATGCGGATTTGCCGTCTTCATTGCATCGAACACACGGTCCATCACTTCCAAATAAACGGAAAGCGTGATACGGTTTTCCTTGTTCATGTTTTCCATCTGCTTTCCCCATGCGTTCACGCTATTGTCAAGACTGGCCGCCTGCTTTCGCAGTTCCATGACCAGCTCCTTGTCGCCTTCCTTCTCCGCTTCGTCTATCCGTTGCAAGATGTCCAGCTTGTCTTCAGCCAGCATACGGATAATTTCTTTGATATTCCCGGCCTGCTGCTTGCTGTTGACTACAGCCGCACGTCTTTCTTCTTTCCATAGTCCTTCGTTGTCGTTAATCCACTTGGAAACGGACTTTTCGGACACTTTCAGGCGTTCGGATATTTCCTTGTTCGACAGGCCATCGTTCACATAGAGGTCATGTGCCTCCTTGCGAAGTTTTTTGTAATATTCCTTGCTTCGTGCCATAACATTTAATTTACTGAGACAAATGTCACATTATTATACGACCTCCTGAAAATGGCTTTTCATAAAGAAATTATTTGTTCCATAATGGAAAAAATTTTACCCTTTATCGACGTATTTTTTCCATCATGGAAACGCTCTTTCAGTACCTCACAGGCATTTCTCAACTTTGCGTTGTAATCGAAAGTGTAACTAAAACTAAAACGCAGATGAGAAATGAACATCACAGCTAAGGCAGAAAACGGACGTGCCGTCATCAGCATTAAAGGACAGATAGCCGGATGGAGGGATTCAGAAAAGAACTTTACTGCTACTGTAGACAGCCTGATAGAATCGGGCGTGAAAGACGCGCATCTGTACATTAACAGTCCAGGAGGAGATTGCTTCGAAGCAAACGAGATTGTAAATGTAATCAAGCGTTTTCCGGGTACGGTGACAGGAGAAGGAGGCGCACTGGTGGCCAGCGCAGCCACTTACATCGCCATTCATTGCCAGCAGTTCACGATGCCAGAAAACGGACTTTTTATGGTTCACCAGCCGCGCGGATTTGCCAGCGGAAGAAAAGCAGAAATTAAGACCTACCTGGATCTTCTGGACAAAATCAGTCAGACTTATTATGATGCCTACATGGCGCGTACCACAATGACTGAAAAGGAATTCAAGGAAAAGTGGGATGCAGGCGACTTCTGGATGAACGCGAAAGAAGCAAAGGAATACGGTTTTGCTGACTCTATCGGAGGAAAGACCGACATCACAGAAGCTACAGCGTCCATGATTTCACAGGCCGGTTACAACGGTCCGGTATCATTAACCGTTGCAAAACAGATTAATAACCCTAAAACCCCAAAACAAGAAATGGAACTGAACGCATTACTGGTACAGTTTGGACTTTCGGCCAGCATGTCGGAAGGACAGTTTATCGAAACTATTAGTGAATGGAAACGCAAGGCAGAACGTGTGGAGATGCTGGAGAAGAAAGAAGAAGACCGGCAGAACGCAGAAATCGAAGCATTGCTTAACCAGGCTATTCTTGACCGCCGCATCACAGCCGACGTGAAGGAAGACTGGAGAGAGATGCTGGTATCCAACTTTGAAAGCGGAAAGAAGATGCTGGCAGCTATGTCGCCCGTGAAGAAGCCTGTAGTTGTAAAACCGCTTGGTAACAATTCGGGAGCCGACATGAAGTGGGAAGACATCAAGGACGATCCGTCTGCATGTGAAAAACTGATGAAGGAAGACCCGGAAACTTACGACCGCATCTTCAATGAATGGGTAACAAAAAACAGAAAGTAATAACTCTTAAATTTTGAATTATATGGCCGAATTACAAGCTAATCTCTATCTGAACAAGTATCTGGACCCTCAGCTCCTTATTGACCGTCAGAACTTCCGTGATGACTTCCTGGCTACGTTGGGAACAGTACCTCAGGCCGCACGCACAGCCGACGGTGTACGCCGAAACAAACTGATTAACAACGTAGAGTTCAAGGTGAACAACAACTCGGAATTTACCGCAAAACAAGTAGAAGGTAAAAACCTGATTGTAGAATGGGAAAAATATGATACGACTCCCACTGCCATTACAGATGTGGAACTCCGTTATCTCCCGTTCGACAAGGAAAGCGCCATCCGTAAACTGCATGACGATTGCTTCAAAAACGGTATGCTGAAACATGCCATGTATAAGCTTTGTCCGGAAAACAATGATGACGAGGATAACATGCCTGTACTGAAAACTACTGGTGAAAATGACGGAAGCGGTCGTCTTCGTCTGACTTATGCCGACCTGGTAAACTTTGCCACAAGGGTGAAAAATTGGAACATGCCTATCGCCAACCAGCTGTACATGATTCTTTGTCCGCAGCATACAGCCGACTTGCTGCTTGATCCTAACGCTTCGAAGTTCTTCTACGACCGTTCTTTCTATGCTGACCCGAAGACTGGTAAGATTAAGGGATTCATGGGTATGCAGTTCTTTGAAAACAACGATACTCCTTATTACACGGTATCTTCTCTTACACGTGTGGCAGAAGGATCAAGTCCTTCAGGAGGTACAGACTTGCAGGCAAGTATCGCTTACTATGCGCCTAATACCTATTACCACATTGAAAACGTGATGTCATTGTACAAGCCGATGGAAATTGACACAAAGAGCAAAGATCCGCAGGCTGAATATCGTCAGCGTACATGGGGTATCGTAGACCGCATTGAAGAATTCGGTGTGGCTGCCATCGTATCAGGTAAAAGTGAATAAAGGAGGTGCTTATGTCATTCCAAGGAGTAACAATTAATAAAGTACGAGGCGGACTGGTTCGGGCAACCGACACCAGCGACCGCACCGTGCTTCTGGTATGCGGTGCTACTGCCATTCCTTCAAAACTTCCAGATTACACGGCGGTGAAGCTGAACAGCATCGAAGCACTGGAGCAACTGACATGGACAGAGGAAACCGACACTAAGAACAAGGAGCTTCTGTATTATCATGCCAGCGAAGTGTTCCGTCTTTCTCCGGAAAGGGACTTGTGGGTCATGGTGGTACCTAAAACCAAGAAAGTGTCTGAACTGGCACTGGAAGATGAATTTATCAACGGTATTCGTGCAATAGACGGAGTGAATACCATCGGCGTGGCCGGGTTGACAGCTGATGAAGACCTTCCTACTGCTATCAATGCAATGCAGCTTTTGGTGGAAGACCTGATGGAAGATAACATCTACATAGACTGTGTGCTGCTGGAAGGATTGGGTACCTATCTTACCGACGCATCGAGCGCGGAAGATCTTCGCGCACTGGAAGCGGAGAATATCTCTGTCATCGTAGCGCAGGACTATGATGTGGCACAGAGCCAGACAGAATACAACAACTATGCGGCTGTGGGAAGTGCGCTGGGTATGCTTTCTGTTCGCTACGTGCATGAAAACATGGGAAGTGTGGATATTGAAAGTCATCCTCGCACGGCAAAAGGTACCCCAGACTACAGCATGCTTGACAAGACGCTGGGACGATGGGTAAATCCGGCACTTAGTAACGGCACACTGATGACTTCTGTCAGCAAATCGGACCAGAAGACTTTGAATGAAAAAGGATACATCTACGCAAGTTCTTTCCAGGGATATGCAGGTGTATTTTTCTCAAACAGCCACACTTGCGTGGCAAAAGATACGGACTACGCATACATCGAATACAATGCCGTGTGGAACAAGGGAGCAAAACTGGTTCGGAACACGTTGATTCCTCGCGTAAGAGGACGTGTGGATGCAGACCCTTCAACAGGTTACATTGCATCTGAAACCATTGCTTATTGGACTTCTCTTGCACGACAGATACTTGAAACAATGGTTAATGCCAACAATGTGTCTGACTTTGATGTTTACATTGACTCTTCTCAGCCAGCCGTTAGCGACAAACCGTTTGTGGTGCAAATCAAACTGGTGGCAAACGGCATTGTGCATGAATTCTCTGTAGACTTAGGTTTCACCAACAAAATTGACTGATTATGAATGCTAATACAGATGATAAAAAAGAGAACTGGAATCCAGTATCTGTAATTATTCCTAAAGGATGTACGATCAATGGATTGCATGAATCTCCATCTGAAAAGTCAATTTTTCAGCCTAAAAAATATACTCTTCATCAGGTTATGCCTACATGGACTAATGATTAATTAATAAATAAACAATTATGGCACTACTGAAAACGCTTATCAATAAGTTCGGTAAGATGGCCGGATGGAACTCAGTATCCACCACTATGCTGGGACGTACTATCGAGGGAATAACGGCACTTTCTTACAACGACTCGCAGGAGGTAGAGAATGCATACGGAAGAGGTAACAAGCCGGTAGGTCGTGCGGTAGGTAATTACAGTGCACAGGCAAGCATTACGCTGTATAAGGAAGAAGCCATCGCGCTTCAGCTTGCTGTAGGACCAGGAAACAATATCATGGATATTGAACCGTTTGACATTTCGGTGCTCTACGAATACAATGGTATGATTTATAAAGATGTGATTCGTAACTGCCAGTTCTCAAACAACGGAGTAGAAGTGAAGCAGAACGACAAGACCATCGCTTACCAGTACACGCTTATCCCTTCTCATATTGACTGGGGACTTCCGGTGTAAAAAAACTCTTTAAATAACGATTAAAAAGCATATAAATGGAAAATAAATTACAGAAGAAGTCAGACTACGAAAGCCTGACTACAGAAGAAAAATCAAAGATTAACGGATTTACCGAAGCGGAACACAAGGACTTGAAAGACAAATACGGAAACCGCCTTCGCATGGTAACCGTGGAAACCGAAGACGGAAGATATGACTACCTGGTTATCCGTCCGAGCCGCGCACACATGATGCTGGTGGCAACCAAAGGAAAAGAAGGTGACTTTGAAGCAGCAAATAATGTGCTTATCCAGAACTGTGTAGTGGCAGGTGACAAAAAGGCCATCGACGATGACTATGCGGTATACAGCACCTTGCTTTCAGCCATTCAGGAAATGACGGAGGCCGTACAGGCTTTTATCAGAAAAGCATAGAAAAACTGGAATCCTCGTTCACGGAAATAGAAGGAATCAATGCGATACTGAGGTATCATTATCGGGTTGACCCTGATACGCTGGATGAGGATTCCTGGCTCAGGCTCTATGCGGAATACCGGATGGTAAGGAAAACTGAGCTGAAAGAAACGGAAACAGCAGTGTATAACGCACTGGCTACAGTGGTAAACAAATTATTCGAAAAGAAAGATGGCTTCAACGACTACACAATGGATTCTTGAACTGGTGGATAAGATAACCGGTCCGCTTCGTTCGGCTACTGAATCGGCTCAGAAAATGACCGATACAGTAGAACAGACCACGGATGAGGTGGAACAGTTGGGCCAGCAAGCCAATGAAACCGCATCTATTCTTGAAAAGTTCGGTAAAGGAATGTTTTTCATGAACGAAATCAAGGATGGAGTGGACGGTATAACTGATGCTTTCGACAATGCCATTCAGCCAGGAGTACAGTTTCAATATGCTATGTCGCAAGTTCAGGCTATTTCAGGTATTGCCGGTGATAAGTTTGATTTGGTTCAGCAAAAAGCACGAGATCTTGCAAAAACATTTGGTGTTGATGCATCGGATGCAGCTGGCGTGTTTTCCACATTGCTTTCACAATTAGGTCCACAGATTGCGGAATATCCTGATGCAATAGAAAGCATGGCCAGAAGTTCTTTGACTCTATCAAAGACAATGGATGGAGATGTGGCTGGAGCTGTAAGAGCGCTTACCACTTCATTCAATGCGTTTGAGGGTGAAGCAACAGATGTGGATTCAGCGGCTAAATTAATGAATATGCAGATGAACTTGATTGCCAAATCTGCACAGGTTGGTGCGGCTGAAGTAGTAGACATCTCTGAATCATTGAAGAATATTGGCCCAGCAGCAAGTAACCTTGGGGTTTCATTTGCCGAAACAAATGCATTATTCCAGGTACTTGGACAAAACCAAATCAAAGCTGCTGAAGCTGGTACGGCTCTTCGAAATTCCATGCTTATACTTTCTGCTCCGACAAGTGATGCTGCTAAAGCATTACAGGCATTAGGAGTAGATATGAGTGTAATGGCAGACAAGTCGATACCTTTTGCAGACCGATTGAAAGAACTTGTTCCTGTGATGAACAATACGGAAGTAATGGCAAGGCTGTTTGGACGAGAAAATGTAGTAGCAGGTCAGATATTGGTTGGTAATACGGAGAAGATAAAACAATGGACTGAAGAAGTACAGGGTTCTAATTCAGCCGTAGATCAGGCTAATATTATCATGAATACCACTGCGGAAAGAATGAAAAGAATGGATGCTTTTATTAATGACCTGAAGATTTCTTTCTTTGAATTCGTTGAACCTTTTGCTCCTATTATCAAAGTATTGGGTGTAGTAACTGGTGCTATTGTCACATTAGGTATGGTGGCTTTCAGCGTGACCAATATCATGCAACTTGGAATCACAAAGACGGCAATCACCTGGGCGGCATCTTGCAAGTTGATTACACGTTCTATCTATGGCATTCCGATTATCGGATGGGTGTTGGCTGTAATTGGTGCAATCGCTACACTGTATAACAGTTGGGAAGGATTCAGAGTCTACTTTATGGGATTTGTAAATTCTGTAAAGGAGCTGTTTGTGCAGCTTGTTAAAATTGTAGTCAGCGCGGTAAAAGCCATTGTAAAATCAATCAATCCTGCCAACTGGTTTGATGACAGCTTTAAGTTCTCCGATGTATGGGAGCAGTTTGCTAAAGAAGCGAAAGCTGGTGGTGAGAAGATAGCAATGGCATGGAATGAGGGTAAAGCAAAAGGTCAGGAAAGCTGGAACCGTTCAAGAGGAATTACTACAGACCTCCCGCAAATGAATAAACAAACAAGTATATCTTTTGCACCAAAAACTACAGATGGAAATAATCTTTCTTCCGGTAGCACAAGCACTGGAGGAAACGGAACTATAGGACTTGGTGGAAGCGGAAAGTCGGGAGGAGCACGCAACATTACCATGAATGTGACGATGAACAACACTTTCACCGTATCAGGAGATTCAGACTACCGTAAGATTTCCGACAGAATCAAGCGGGAACTGATAGCTGTTTTGTCGGACGTAACACCTGCAATAGGATAAGGATATGATAAATACAGGACTTAATATTGCCAATCTGTTTGCTGAAGTATTCGGCGTATCATCGCCTATATATATTCCGTGGGGAAGAACATTGCCTGACTTCCCTACGGAAGAGTATAAGGATGTGAAGCTGGCCAGCCGAGAAGAAGTGGAAAGAAGAAGCTGGATGGGTACACCTGTACTCGACTCTTTTATCCTGGACGGAGGTACTTACAAGCACTACAGTGATCAGGGAGAATTGACAGATGTCAGCATGAGCGACTTTCTGATGCCTGCCGCTACGCTGGTGGAGTTTAGCCGTGATATGAACGTATCAAAAACGAAGGTGCTAGGAGCCAAAGGAACCGTAAAGGAAATATACGGTATAAATGACTGGAATATAAACATACGCGGTTTTTGTCTTACGGATAATTCAAGGGACTCCCAGAAAACATACGAGGAACAGGCTCACGCACTTGTTCTTTTCCGCGATTTGGCCGACAGTATCAGCGTGACAGGTGACCTTTTCCTGAATAAAGGAATAACGGCCATCGTGATGGAAAACTTTCAGCTATCTCCTGTACAGGGAATTCCTGAAATGTACTCTTTTTCGATTCAGGCTACAAGTGACCAACCTTATTTGCAGAAAGTATGAGTTATGTTATGTGTGCCAGGATTACGTTCCCTGCTACCGAAAGCAGAACGGAACTGAAGCTTTTCTATGTGAGTAGCGTAGAAATTGCAAGCTCGTGGAAGATGCTTACCGATACGGCTGACATTGTGATTCCTAGAAAAATCAAAACTTTTTCAGGGCAGGATTTAAATACATTTTTTCAGCCTGGAGATGCGGTAAAAATAGAGCTTGGATACAACGGGAATTATGTAACCGAATTCGAAGGGTATGTGCAGAATGTATCACGCGGAATACCGGTGAAACTGCATTGTGAGGATGAGATGTACAAGCTGAAAAGAAGGTCAGTATCGTATTCAAAGAAGAGTGTCACGCTGGGAAATCTTCTGGCTGACCTTTGTCCGGAATATGAGATAGTGACTTCCTTCGGTGACACGGAACTGGGAGCCGTAAGGTATTCGAACGTGCTGGTGTCTGCCATTCTTGCTGATATACAGAAGAAGACAGGGCTTTACAGCTACTTTGTCGGTAAGACGCTTTACTGCGGAAATGTGTACACGGATAACGTGCAGCTTCCGGAAGTACGTATCGAACTGGAGAAGCAGGCGGTAAGCCAGGATCTACAGCACACGGAAGGCGACTACGAAGTGACAGCACTGGCTATCCTTAAGGGTGGAAAGAAGCTGGAAGCCAAAGCAGGAACAAAGGGTGCTGAAACCGTAAGTCTTACTTACAACGACAAAGACCAGAAGGTTACGCTGGAGGTACTGAAGGACTTTGCGGAACGATACTATGAGGGATTGAAAAAACAGAAGTACAAAGGTGGAGTGGAACTGTTCGGTATTCCTTCCGTTCGATTTGGCATGGTGATGGACCTGAAAAGCATGATCACGCCGGAAATGGATGGTAAATACTTTATCGAGAAAGTGACAAAGACTTTTTCTGACAATGCTACTTACCGACAAAAAGTAGAACTGGGAGGACGTGCGGAATGACACTGGATGAAGAATTGAAGGAGGCGATGTCTAAGCTTCCAGGGCAAACAAAGGCGACGCTGGTATGGGTGGAAGTGCTTTCGGTGAATACCGATGAAAAAACAATGGATGCAAAGGGAGTGACCGACGGGCTGGAGTTTTACGATATTCAGCTGGGTGCAGGTTCCGTGATATTGTATCCTAAATCCGGTTCTTTATGCCTGGTGGGTATAGTGGAAGGACAGTCTTCGGATGCATTTCTCATATCGGCTACTGAAGTGGAAAAGATGGAAATCACCGCATCGGCTGAAATCGTGATAAACGGAGGAAGTAACGGAGGGTTGATTAACATCGGCACACTTACCGATAAGATTAACGAACTGGTACGCACATTCAATGGACACACTCACCAGGTTAGCACTACCGGTTCTGCTACGGCACAGACGGGAACCGCTGCTGCGGTCACATCGAAAGCCAGCGAACTGAACAAACAGGATTATGAGGACACTAAAGTGACGCACTGATATGATGAAAGGAATAATGCTTGACGACAGCGGAGACTTGCTGATACAGGAAGGACTTACGCTGGGCGATACAACGATTCAATGCGCAGCCATCGTGCTGGGAATGAATCAGGGTGAATGGAAGGAAGACCCGGCACTGGGTCCTAACCTTCTGAGGTATATACGCTCCTCTGCCAACCGTGCAAAGATAGAAAAGCAGATTCGCTTGCATCTGGAGCGCGCAGGAGTGGACTACGATGAACTGGAAGAGAACATTCAACTTATTTTATCAGAAAATGAAAACTGAAAGTATGGAAATCATTACAGGAATCAAGAACATGCTGGCTACGCTATTCAGCATCACGCTGGCATACTTCGCACCGGTGAAGGACATGGTATTTGTCATTTTCTTCATCTTCGCGATTAACTGTCTTGCCGGACTCATTGCCGGCATTGTGGCCAAACACGAGCGTTTCAACAACCTTAAATTTTTCCATTGCCTGCTGGAGACGTTTGTGTTCTACGTAATCGTGCTGAGCATCTACATTATCGGAGAGAAAATGAAGAACCTGGACGGGGCTTTGCAGTGCATTACAGGCATCGTGTATGCCGTGTGCTACTTCTACGGGGTGAACACACTGCGAAACATGCGAAAGCTGTTTCCTCAATCCAGGCCGCTGAACTTTATCTACTATGTGCTTAGTTTCGAAGTGGTACGGAAGATACCTTATTTACAACAATTTTTAGATAACGAAAAGAAAGAGGAGGAAAAGAAATGACACAGTTACCAAGAGGTTTACGCAACAACAATCCGGGAAACATCCGGATCAGTAAGGACAAGTGGAAGGGACTTCGCGCAGAACAGACAGACGGACAGTTTTTTCAGTTCGTCGCTCCAAAGTGGGGTTATCGCGCACTGATCCGCACGCTACAGAACTATCACCGCTTGCACGGATGCCGCAACATCGCGGACTACATCAACCGCTGGGCGCCTTCTACGGAGAATCACACATCGGGCTACATCTCAGCCGTGTGCCGGGAAATGCAGGTACCGACAACCTACGAACCCGACGTGAATGATCAGTCGACAATGTGCGCTTTTGCATCGGCTATCAGCCTGGTGGAAAACGGCATTCCGGCTGTGCAGCAGGATGTACTTGATGGATGGGAATCATTGTAAAACTTAAACATAATTAATCAATATGGAATCAATTTTTGGAATCATATCGGCGTTGATTTTCGCCATCTATACCACAGTGGTAATCTACAAGACAGGCGGTATTCCTTATTCAATTTCAGAAACCTATTACCGGCTGGAGCACCCGAAATGGTTTTCCGCTTGTCTTGGACTTTGCGGATTTACCTTCTTTGTGTCCGCAGTTGGTCGCACACCGGAAAATATTCAGTTCCTTGTGTTCCTGGCATTACTTGGCATGATAACTATTACTATTTCACCAAGGTTTAAGGATAAGAAGGGAGGAATTGTACATTATTGTGGAACCGCACTTCTGCTGCTCAGCACACAGGCGTGGGTAGCATGTACGAATCCGTGGCTGCTGATTATCTGGCTTCTTCCGATAGCATACATCGTGCGTCACGTGATGGCCGATAATGTGAAGTCAGATCTTTGGAGCAAGATAGTATATGTAAGGCCCGCGTTCTGGATTGAGATAACCGGATTCATTATCATATTTATTAACATGATACTATTATGATGGAAAGACTACTCGATAAGGCATACAAGTGGATGGGAAGTTTCCTTCTACTTGTATCCCTAGCTCTGATGCTGACGGCCTGCAAGTCGCAGCCTCCTGTGAAGCTGGATTCCACTACCGACACGCAGACGGATACGAAGACCGACACGCAGGTGAGCGACAGCATCTACCAGCACACACAGCAGATGATCCAGGAACTTTCCTCCAGCTGGTGGAAGAAACTGGAGGAAATCACGGCCAACTGGGAACGCACGGAGTATTCACCACCGGATTCTACCGGAAAGCAATATCCTACCAGCGTAACGACTGGAACAGCAACCAGCAGCACCCAGGAAGAGAAACGTGATACCTCGCAGACAAATACGAAGATAGAAACAATGTATGCGGAAATCACGAACATACAGAACCGGATGCAGCAGATAGAGCAGGAAGTATCGACGGTAAAAGCGGAAAGGAAAGAAACACTATCGTGGTGGCAGTCAGCCCTGATGTATCTTGGAGGAATAGGTTTCCTGATAATTGTTGTAAGACTTATATGGAGGAAGCTGCCATGAACGTGACGGTATTACCAAACCAGACGTTGGCCGACATCGCAATACAGGAATATGGAGACCTCGCAGGGGTCTTCGTCCTGGCACGCGAGAACGACATAAGCCCTACGGAAAAACTCACGCCCGGCATGACGATCAGTGTGCCGGACGTGGTTATAAACCGGGAGATGCAGGAATACTGCAAGGCTAACAACGTGTCGCCCGCCACCTCCGAGACATCCGACAGCGAGGTGCGGCTTAAGATATTCACGGAACAATTCACAAAACAGTTTGTATGATATGGCAAGAACAATCGCAGAAATAAAAAAGACGATGACCGACCGCTTCATGGAGGACAACACCTTGCGCGAAGCGTATGGAATCACGGGCGAAGATGCCACATGGGAAAACACCTTCAGCACCGTATCCATCGAGAATATTCTTATCTACATCGTGGCTGCCTGTGCTTACGCCTTGGAAGTCATGCTGGATGCCCACAAGCAGGACGTAGACGAACGCATTGCACAGAGCATCGTTCCTACCGTCCGCTGGTATCACGCCCAGGCACTCGCTTTCCAGTACGGCGACGCGCTGGAGTATGACGAACAGACCCACGCTTTCCGCTATCCGGTGGCAGATACGGCCAAGCAGGTTGTAAAATACTGTGCCGTACAGGATGCAGGAAACACGATACAGATACTTGTATCCGGTCAGGAAAACAACCTTCCCACACCGCTTTCGGAAGACGTTCTAACGGCTTTTAAATCGTATATGAACAACGTTAAAATAGCAGGTGTATTCCTCAGCATACGCAGTCTTCCGGCCGATAAAATCAAGATTTCCGTAAAGGTGTACTACGATCCTCAGATTCTCACCTCAGACGGCACGCGCATCGACGGTGGAGGGAAACCAGTAGAGGATGCAATCAACGCCTATCTGGCCGGAATCGTGTACGGAGGAACGTTCAATAAGACCAAGTTTGTGGACGCTATACAGAACGTGCAGGGCGTGGCCGACGTGGAACTGGGAACCGTGCAGGCTAAGACAAGCACCGGCGCATCGTATGCAGTCGTGACAGGGAATAACTATACGGCAGAAGCAGGTTGCTTCATTGCAGAAGAATTATCTAATACAGTGAGCTATGTGGTACAAAATTGACATATTCAAATTTGCGTTTCTTCTTCTTCCTCCTCCTCTCAGGAAGAAGAAGATGTTTGCGTTTCTGAAAGTGTTGACGCTTCCCATATCGTACCTTCACGATGAACTGATGAAGTATCGTGATCTGTGCGACAGCAGGCTGATCGTGAACGGCCAGGTAATCTACATCGAGAAGGCGCTGAATGATTACTTTCTGTTGCAGAATAAGGATATTTATATCACTGACTACAATGTAGAAGAGATTACAGACACTTATTTGTATGATGAAGGAGACCCTCCTACATACTTTTATGATGAAGACAGTGTGAATGTGACTTATCTTTCAGATGGTGAAGTAAATGATATTCTAAGATTTATTGTTAACGTGCCTTCCTATCTGGAAAATAAGATAGAAGAAATTAAGGCCATAGTGGAATATAATAAACCAGCCGGCCGATTGTATGAAATTAATATATATCAGTATGATTAAAGAGATAGCAACCTACACAGGAGGACAACCTGTCTACACAAAAGACCTCGCGTTTCTTCAGGAGGCATTCAAAGAATCTATAATTTGCTTAAACAAGTCACTTGGAGATACCTACATTCTGTATGGAGCACTTTCGGGTACTTCAGTCGTAGAAGGAGCAGTGGTAATAAACGGAGATGTGTACAAAGTTCCAGAACTTGGAGAAATAGGAGAAAATAAACTTTGTTATCGTAAGAAAGAATCAAGTGAAAGAACATTCAGGAATGCGCAAAAACACAAAGTGTATGTAGAATATGAAGCATACCTTAGTACAGATACAAGCGGTTCTGTGGCTTGGATTGACTTAAAGTCTGCTGCTAATGAATGGAAAGATATTCCCGTTACTGGTGAAGGACTTGAAGGTACTGTCAAGTATAGAATAGATAAAAGAACTGATACAGTTATATTGGATGTACAAATAAGTGCTTACAGCCAATATAACAATGATATTACTAACAGTATGTTTGAATGGCCATCTGAACTCTCAGAATATAACAATTCAATGACTGTTTCAGTTGGTGGTGGAACTGGAGGGGCTAAATCGTTCAAGTCTGTATGCTTATGCGGAGGAGCTAAAGGGATGAACGTATTTGATGAAAGTGGTCCGTATAGCATACCTATGGGTCAAGGTATATCAGGTACATTTTTATTGACTAAAAAATCAGAGTAATTATGACAGCAACAGAACTTAAAAAACGCGCCATCGCGCTCGCCGAAAAGACAAAAATAGACTCAGTAACTCCTGAAGAAGTAGGGCAGCTGAGCAACGACATAGTAGAATACGTTGAAAACGTAGAAATGAACGGAGGTAACCTTGGCATTCGCAAGACCTACACCTCCGTGTCAGCCATGGAGTCAGATTCCACCGCACCGAAAGACGATAAAGGCGTTCTTCTTCGTCGCGGAATGCTGGTTAACATCTACAATCAGGAAGATCCTGAATCCGCAGATAACGGAAAGGTTTTCAGCTTCCAGAACCCCGGATGGGCTTTCCGCGGTACCATCGATGCTGGGTATGCTACAAGAGATGAACTTACCGAGCTAGAAAACAATGTCGGACTATATAACGTAGACAAGAATGTCCCTCTTGGAAGCGGATTCTATACATCTACGACAGCTCGTGCGGCTGTTCCTTCAACAGTTCGCAAACTTGGTTTGATTATCACTTATAAGACAGATGCAACTACAAGTGTGACAGAACAGTTTATCGGTTCGGAGGTATCTGAATGGACAAATGATGTAAATTGGAAGAACATAGGTTCAGATGCTAGTAATAAAGTAGTTGAATGGAATACTGATGCACCTACAACAAGAAAGCAAGTTTCATTAAAAGACAGAAAAGAATTATTGATAATTTCATATAAAGATTCTAATGAAAATATCATTAATGAACAATATATAGGTACTGATTTAGATGATGATTCTTGGGGAGACGATATTAATTGGAAAAAATTTTTAATGAGTGAAAATCCACAAGTAATTATAGAAGGTGTATCTAAATACACAAGTGGAAAGTGCATACTAAAAGACAATTCTGGTAAAATATCGTATGGAAGTTCAGGTGAATATGTTCTTGACTTTTATAAGGTAAAAAAAGGAGTAAAAATACGTGTGATTTCAAATGTTAAGTATGATAAGTCAATAATATCATTTTATAGAGATAAAAGTGAAGAATCTTTCATTGAATCTGTTAATGCCTTTGAAAATCAAAATGGTAATGATATAACATTAAAAATAGCTGAATATACTCCATCCTCAGACGGATATATAAGAGTGTGCGGTCAATATAATAGTTCACAAATATATACATCCATATATGATATAGAACTTAAAAAGATATTAGACATCCCATGTATAATAATTGGACACGAAGAATCAATCCTTGAAGTGTTTAACGAAAAAAATAATATTCTTGAAATAGAAGGATATGAGAATAAAATATATGTAAACGGAAGAAGTTTATACAAAAACTTCATAGGTTCAAGTTCACTTGGTTCTGCTTATTATTCAACATTCCCGATACGTGTTAAAAAAGGAGACTCTATCACAGTATATTCCAACAATAAATCAAATGGTTATTCTGTGTTTCAATTTCTTTCTAAGGAAAATGAATATAAGTGTCTATATTATAAGATTGGGAATGATGACGAAACAGTAACTGTTGATTACATTGCACCAACAGACGGTTTAATTCTTATTTCTTATAATAAATCGGAAGGTGAATGGACAAACAAAGGTGTATATAACGGGAAAAAACTACCTTATTTGAAAATAGAAAGAACTTCAGATAGTGGTGATGATACACAAAATGCAACAAAGCCAGTTACATCTATAACAGAACTAGAAGGAGTGCAAGACTATTCTCTTGAAAATTTATTTGATAAGAATAGTACAAGAGCGTATGATTCTGATTTTGCCGATAAGGTAAATGATGCTATTGGAAGAAAAACAGACTCCACGGGTTGTTACTCAAATAATATCCCTTGTAGAAAAGGTGACTGGTTTACAAGAAGTGACTTTGGTACAGGTATAGTTGTTGTTTTAGATGGAAATGATAATATTATTGGAGATATTAAAAATGCAGCATATACTCCAACGATACAAATCATAGAGTCTGAAGGACAAGATTTTACAAATGCAGTTTCCGTAGTATTTGTTGTACCAGTTGCTAATGTAGATACAGAGAAAATAGTTAAAGCAAAATATCTTCCAACTGAACAAGGAGATTATTTTAAGATGCCTAAATTTAGGCTTGACCAACTTAATATCCCTAATGGATTAGACTATCCCATTAAAAGTATATCTGGAAGATTCTATTCTATAATTGTTGACGATAGTGGTGAAGAACCTTTCTTGAAATTAATGCGACTAGAAGGAATACCAGTGTCTGATTTGCCACAGGATTTCCCCTTATTTTCAATAACGGGGGATTTCAGCAAATATTATGATTATATAATATTATGCCCCATAGAAGGTGGGGTAACAAATTACTTGTATCAGTTGTCTAATACTGGCCTTGTTACAAGATATATCAATAAAAAACTCAATTGCCCTAGAATATTGAAAGAATCGGACACGTGGTATTTTTACGGAGTAGATGGAACTCTTAATACTTCATCTGGGAAATTAAATATCTATAAGGCAAAGGAAGAAACGTTTGAACTTGTAAAAGGCGATTTAGGGAATAGTAAAGGAGAAACAATAGAACCTCATGACTGCCTTGTTATAAGTGTAAATCCTTTACACTATATATGTCAAAGATATGTTCCAAATCAGAATACAGTTGTAGATGGTGAAAGTAAAGTTGTAACAGCACTTCATCTTGAAGAAATTTATGACGGGAAATCAGTATGGGAGTGGCACTCTGAAGATTATCCTGAACTTTGGACTGATAGTCATGTACAAGGCAATAACGCTGATTATTTGCATAATAATACCATTAGTATAGGAAATGACGGAAACCTATATATTAATAACAAACATGCAAATCAAATACTTGTTATTAAAAGGACATGGAACGGCTCGCAACATACTGGAACTATTGGAGAAATACTTTGGAAAATTGGTGGAAATAGGACTCATTCAGGATGGGATGTACCTACCCGTATCAAGACTAATGAAGAGCAGCAGTGGTATCAATCACATGATGCTGTTGTCGATTCAAATGGGGCAATTACAATGTTTGATAATGGTAGTACGGGAGCAAGTAGAATACTTGATTTTGGTATTGACACTGAGACAAAAGTTCTTACTAATTTCAAAGAGTATACATATAATGGATATAAAGGAGTATATATGGGGTCGGTAGATAGAGCGGCAGAGGGCGTATATCTTGTTTCTTGGGGAAGTAGTAGAAGTGGAAATACAGTCAATGCTGGTTTGTATGACTTTAATACAGGAAAAGCACTGTTTGAAATAAGATTTAATGCAATAGGTAGTAGTGCATATCGTGTTTATGGTATAAAGAAAGGTCAATCATGAGAAATATATTTAAAGACTTGTAGAATAACTCGGTAACTTACAATTTTGCTCACGACATTTATTTCGTGAGCAAAACTAACACTTAACACTTAGTAGAATTCGAAAACTTTCATGTATCTAAAGAATTAATATTTTAATATTATGTGTAAGACACAACTTTTTAATGACATTCTTCACTTCGTTTCTGAAGAAACATAAGTACCAGAAGTATTAATACTTTCAAACAACAAGTCTACAGCAGTAGTAGATGCAAGAAGCATATTAGTAGACATATTAAGAGAAAAAGGATTGTATCCTGTACAAATTGCAGAGTATATGCATAAAACTCCAGCTGGAATACGAAATCTTATAACCAAGTTTGAAGTAAGGAAAAGGAGCAATGGAATACTCGCAATATATTCGCAAAGAATAAGAAACAGGATGAAAACAGCTTCTTAATCCAGTATTTTTATTAGCAATAAATTTGCTGTGTCATTAAAAACATAGTATTAACATTAAAACTTTAAAGTATGGATACTGAAAAGAAAGAAGTCGTTGAAAAAGTGATTCATGAAGACGGTGCTAACAAGTACGCTTCTAAGTCTACAGGTAACTCAGCTTTGGGATTTGGTATTGCAGGTACTGTTCTTGGAGCAGCTGCATTGTGGGGACGCGGACGTGGTTTAGGCTTTGGTAACGGTATGCCTGAAAACGTAAACATCAACAACGTAGGCGGAACTTCATCTGCTACTCCTTCTGCATTCCAGTCCTGGGCAAAAGAATGCGACGACGTGGTAGAACTGACCAACACTATCTGGTCTCAGAAAGTTAACACCCTTGAACTTATGGCTGGTGCACGTGAAATCGACGTGAACGAGAAATTCCAGTTGTGGAAATCTCAGGTTGACGCAGACTTTGGACTGTATAAGTCTACACGTGACAGCTTCGATGCTTTGTCTGCAAAACAAAATGCTGACGCATTTGCTTTGTACAAAGGACAGCGTGACAACTTTGACATTCTGGCCAACAGAATTGCAAGCTTGGAAAAAGAAGTTGCTATCAACGCTGCTGTTCGTCCTTATCAGGACAAACTTATCCAGTGCGAAATCGAAAAAGCTTACACTGCCGGAATCAACTACACTGATCGTAAGACTTGCCGCATGATTTCTGGAGAGGTTGTATTACCTAACACTCCGACTGTCACAGGCTTTGGCTCTTACAATCCTTGTGCTTGCGTGCAGACTGCATCCACTGGAGCCTGATTTTAAGGTAGGGCATCTTCGGGTGCCCTACTTCTTTTCTATCCATCTAAAAAAAAGAAGATTATGCAGAATATCTATGTAACCGGTAATGATCCGTTAATGCGAACACCCAGCTATTCCAATCCTTCAGATCTGGATTTGGAAATCATTCGACTACAACAAGCTCAACAACAACTGGAGCAAAAAAGACAGCAGCTTCAGCAGGTTCAGATTCAGCCGCAACAAAGTCAGTCTCCTGTATGGGATGAAATAGACAGAATTACTTCTGAGTTGTCTGAGAGTGAATTTTCCATGTTGAATGAAAACGAAGAATTCCAAAAGTCACAAAACCTTGTAATGAATATTTTGCAGCAAGAATACATGAAAATCATGCGCCCTATTGTAGAACGTTCACCTGAAGGTAAAAAAGCTTTGGAAAACCATCTTTCAATTTTGAAAAAATGGAAAAAAACAATCTCTGAAGATGCAAATAAGAGTTTGATGCTATTCCAGGAATATACTGAAAAGTATTCAAATATGACTTACGCTGAATTTTTGAAGATGAAAAAAGAACAGAAAGGATAAAGAATGTACACAATCGATAAAATTGATTTGCTAAAGTCCGATATAAGAACAGCTGTTCAGACATGGGGAGAAAATAAAATAGATCAACTCTGTTCGTCTCATCCACGTTTGTCAACAGCTTCTATTTATATTAAAAGAGGATTGAAAAACTACTTGTCTAAATCTGACAAACAAATATCAAGCTATGTAGATGCTGCAATGCTTTTTATTGCAGACGAAAACGGGAACATAGATACAGACATGCTGATTAATGATGCTGTATCAATCTTCAGACAAATGGATGTGTATGAAACTCAGATGGCCGGGTTTAATATCAAGATAGGAAAAGGTGAACTGAATTTAGAAATACCATCGAATCCTATGCTTGACTTTTTATTTGGCGACCTTGGTAAAATCAGATTAAACGCTGATGATTTATTGGAAATTAAACAGTTATTAAAATAAAAAGATATGAAAGAATACAGTTATGACAGTATGCTCGAAGAAGCTAAATCAGCAGGTGTGTTAAACGAGCAAAAGATGTTTACTTCTGCGTGCATGGCGGCAAAATACATGAGAATGGCGCAGAACGGAGAACTTTCAAAAGAAGGATATTGGAAATTCATGCGTGAACAGCATGAACTTTTCTACGGTCCGCATTACAACGAAGATTTTGCAATGTACGATGTAGCTGGTATCATTTACCTCAGCAAGTCAGGAGACCGTCGTACAGGTGCACATTGGACCAAGGACGACGTAGAAGCCGCAACCAAAGGTATGTCGTTCCCTTCAGGAACAACAATCTGGGACAAGTATGTAGCGTTTAATGCGTTCTACTCTGACATGTGCCAGCTTCTTGAAGACGATATTATTCTGAAGGCTGCACACAAGTTCTTCTTCCAGGACGAAGATGCCGCACAAGGTAAGATCTGGAAGTACATGCAGGCTGTGAAGAAGATTTAAAGGTTTTTCAATAGGTTTTCAATTAGGTTTTTAAGTGGGCTACATTAAATTGTAGTCCACTTTTTCTTTCTCAGAAAATGTAAAATTGGAGAGATTATATTCTCATAGATTATTGTTACATTACATATATTGAAAAAGCGTCTTTTTTTAGCCTAAAATTAATCGTCTCTATCCTCGTGTATTGCTTAATTGATTTTACAAGAAAGTCTTTTAGAGGACAAATAAACGGCAAAATTGAATAAGGATATATTCTGTTGTATAAGCCTTTCAGCTTTAATGTTTGTTTGATTGCTTTTAAATGTGATTTAAACGGTGTTTTTTTTAAGTAAAAAAAGGAGGAAAATACATTACCAATTTCCTCCTTTTCGTTAACTAAATTCACATTTTGTTTTTTCTGAAAAAGTGTCAAGATTCACATTTTGATTTTTGATTGTTCACTTTTTGTTTTGCCGATTGTATAATAAGCAACTTCTCTATTAATTATAAAAATAAGAGCCACGACTTCAATGTAGTGGCTCTTATTTTTTCTTATCGTCTATCCCAGAAACTGGGAGTCAGCAGCAGAAGTACCCCGAACAACTCCAGACGCCCTATCAGCATCATGAATGACAACAGCCATTTTGCCAGGTCGGGAAGCGCACTCCACGAAAAGGCCGGACCAAATGCTCCTAGCCCCGGTCCCACGTTTCCTATACTCGATACAGACAGTCCGAATGCCTCTTCCAATCCAATGCCCATACACATCAATGCCAGCCAGCATAAGAAGATGCAGACAAAATAAAATACTACGAACGTCATCACCGTAGCAATGGTACGCTGTGAAACCGCCATCCGGTTCACCTTTACCGGAAGTACAGCCCTGGGGTGCATCAGCCGGTGGAATTCATTCTTTACGTTGCGCAACAGAATCAGCAGACGCACATTCTTAACCCCGCCCGCCGTAGAACCGGCACAACCTCCTGCAATCATTGTATAAATGAGCAGCAACCATGTGAAAGGAGGCCACATATTATAATCGTCCGTAGCAAAACCACACGAAGTATGAATAGACGCTACCTGGAAAAGCGATTTCCGGAAAGCTTCCTCCAACCCATAATTATTATGCCAGTATAAGGCCCCGGTAATTATCAGCGTCACCGCCCCAATGGAGATAAGATACAACCGGAGCTCACCATCCTTGAACAACTGTCCGCAACGCCCCTTCATGCACATGAAATAAAGCGAGAAGTTGATACCCGAAAGAATCATAAAGGTGGCAATTACATATTCTATAAAAGGAGAATTCCAATAAGCCACACTGGCCTGCTTGGTAGAATATCCTCCAGTAGCCGTCGTGGAAAAAGCATGACATGCAGCATCAAACAAATCCATTCCTCCTATCAGCAACAGCACCATCTCCGCTAAGGTCAGCATGAGATATACTGTCCATAGCCATTTGGCCATGACACTGATTTTCGGATGAATCTTATCATGTGTCACCCCCGTAGCTTCTGCCGAAAAAAGGACCTGATTACCTACCCCAAAGATAGGCAACACAGCAATCGTAAAGAACACAATACCCAATCCTCCAATCCATTGCGAAAAGCTTCGCCAGAACAACATACCGTGCGAAAGCGATTCAATATCATCCAGGATGGTTGCCCCTGTAGTTGTAAAACCCGACATGGTCTCAAAGAATGCGTCTGCCACCGACGGGATACTTCCGCTTATATAAAAAGGCAGCATTCCGAATCCTGTGAAAAGCAGCCACGTAAACGCCACGATACAATATCCATCGCGCCGTGTCACCCGGTTTTCGGCTCCTCTCCCTAGCAGAATCAGCCCACTCCCCACAGCCATATTAATCAATGTCGTGTAAATAAAATAAATATAGTCTTCCTCCCCATAGCACAAGGAAACGCCTGCACATGCCAGAAACATCATTGCCTCCATAAAGAGCAGGATGCCCAGGATTCGAAGTATCATCTTTCTGTTAATCAAGCTGTTGCCTCGCGTGGCAGTTACATTGACCGCCGTCGATAAAAAATCTTCCATGTATCTTTATGTGTTTATCTTGCAAACTTACATAAAATTCTGTGTTTTTCACATTTGTGTCATAGAAAAGTGTACGAAGGTTGTGAGTTATCACACACCTTGGAATAATTCAGTACTGATTTTCAACAACTTAAAAGACATCTAAAAATGTACTTACGTTTTATCCAAAACACCAAAGAGTTTTGTTCCAAACGCAAGTGCATTTTAAGTAAAACGTCAAAGAGTTTTCTCCTAAACGTACTTGCATTTTGGAACAGACGAAAAACAGACCGGAAAAAACAAGAAAAAACGATGCAGTATTTATAATTTCTACTCATTTGTCTACTAAAACCCTTTGAAAACTCATTTTGTCGAAATTTCCTTTTGACATTTCGATGAAAGGGGGTATTTTTGTAAGATAAACGAAATATCACGCTTACCTTGCATACCTTTTTTTGTCTTCTCAGGATGGATTGGTATGGGACAGGTAACGGCGAAGCGTACCCTAAAACCACACGATAGAGGTCATGTCCAAGTCCATAAAAACAAATTATATATTCAACCTCATAAATACCGTTTCCAGTTTAATTTTTCCTGTACTCACATTTCCGTATGCATCCCGGATAATGTTAGCAGAAGGAATCGGACAAGTCAACTTCTACCAATCTATCATTCAATATATATCTTTATTTACATGCCTGGGCATTCCCATGTATGCAATCAGAGAAATTGCGAAAGTACGAGACAATCAATACGAATGTAACAAAACCACACTGGAAATCCTGCTTCTCCATTTCTCTCTGACTTTTTTAGGCTACCTTCTTGTCTTCATCCTATGCCTGCTGATACCTGAAATCCAAGTAAATATCCCCTTATTTTTAATTCTCAGCACAAGCATCTTATTTACCACCATTGGATGCGAATGGTTTTACCAAGGCATCGAAGATTTTAAATACATTACCATAAGGGGATTGATTGTGAAGATTTCGGCACTCTTTATTCTTTTCATCTGTGTCAAAACCCCACAAGACATATTATGGTATGGCACGTATTGCGTGGTAGGCGTGGTAGGAGGAAATATTTTCAACTTCATACGGTTAAAGAAATACATCTCATTCATTCCTTTTAAACAACTCCATCCATTAAAGCACCTTAAACCGGCCTTACGGATTTTTGTATTAAACCTTATTATCAGTTTATACGTCAATCTTAATTCGGTAATGCTGGGGTTTATTAAAGACACAGAGAGTGTAGGTCTGTTTACAGCGGCAACCCGCCTTTCACAGATGATATTAGGAGTAACCAGTGCACTGGGCACAGTCATGCTTCCAAGGCTGACAAACCTGCTGTCCAACCAGCAAAAAGAAGAGTTCAACCGATTGGCCCAAAAAGCCACAGAGTTTATTTTTGCAATCTCATTGCCCATCACTGTCGGAACAATCGTTCTGGCTCCAGAACTAATCATCTTATTCTGCGGCAGCACATATCACGCAGCAATAACCACCTTGCAGCTAATATCTCCTATCATTGTCCTGATTAGCTTGTCGGGCATTCTGGGTATACAAATATTATATCCGCAGGGAAAAGAAAATATCGTGATTATTTGTACAGCTATTGGAGCTGCATCAAATTTTATACTCAATTTATGCCTGGTCCCTTCTCTTTCACAAGATGGCGCGGCCATAGCCACGCTCGTGGCTGAATTTTTAGTCACATTCAGCATGATACTTATAGGAAGAAGGTACATCCCCATTAACTGGAAATCAAAATCATTTCTTAATTATTGCATAGGAACTGCCATCATGACATTTGCCATTGTTCCCATCACACTAACAAGCAATACGAATAGTATTATAAGCTTAATTGCATGTATAGCAACCGGCATTATTATCTATGCAATCTATTTAGGGCTTACTAAAGATAAGCTCTACTACACATTCAAAGACTTCCTGACAAAGAAAAGAAGTTGACCCGAAATTCCTTTATAATTAACAACATATTCCTAGTAAAGACATGTATGATTATCTGATAGTAGGCTCAGGCCTGTTTGGAGCCACATTCGCCTATAAGGCCTCTAAAGAAGGAAAGAAATGTTTGGTAATAGATAAACGCCCTCATACCGGAGGAAATATCTACTGCGAAAATATAGAAGGTATAAACGTACACAAATATGGCGCACATATCTTTCATACAAACAGTAAGAAGGTATGGGACTTTGTAAACTCCATCGTAGAGTTCAACAGATATACCAATAGCCCAGTAGCCAATTATAAGGGGAAGTTATATAACCTTCCTTTTAACATGAACACCTTCTATCAGATGTGGGGGGTTACCACTCCAGAAGCAGCACATGCCAAAATAGAAGAACAGAAGGCCGAAGCATTGCGCAAAATGCAGGAAGACGGAATCTCAGAACCCCGAAACCTGGAAGAACAGGCCTTGCTTCTTATTGGAAAAGATATCTACGAAAAATTAATTAAAGGGTATACAGAAAAACAATGGGGACGCAAATGTACAGAGCTTCCGTCATTTATTATCAGACGATTACCCGTAAGATTTATTTACGACAACAACTATTTCAATGACAGATATCAAGGAATCCCCATCGGAGGATATAACAAATTGATAGAGGGGTTATTAGAAGGGGTTGAAGTTCGAACAAATACGGATTTCTTTAAAGACAGGAAATATTGGGAAAGCATTGCAAGCAAAATTGTCTTTACAGGTAAAATTGATGAATATTACGATTACCAGTTCGGCAAACTTGAATACCGCACAGTCCGTTTTGAAGAAGAAATTCACGATTGCAGCAATCTGCAGGGAAATGCGGTAATCAATTACACTGAAAAAGAAATACCTTATACCCGGATCATTGAACACAAGCATTTTGAGATGTTCGGAGCAGACATTGAGAAATGCCCTAAAACGGTTATCTCCAAAGAATATTCCACTGAATGGAAAGACGGAATGGAGCCATACTATCCGGTAAACGATGAAAAAAACAATTCTCTTTATAGCAAATACAAATCGTTAGCAGACAAAGAAAGCAATGTTATATTTGGAGGACGACTGGCTGAATACAAATATTATGACATGGCACCTATTGTTGAACAAGTATTGAACCTAAATATTTGATATGAGTAATATAAAAGTTCTAGTTTGCATTCACAAAGATGATGTATATCTAAAAAATAAAGATTATCTTCCAATTCATGTTGGCAAAGCTTTATCAAATATCGACCTAGGAATTCAAGGAGATGATACTGGAGATAATATAAGCATCAAAAATCCCAGTTACTGCGAATTGACAGCAATGTATTGGGCATGGAAAAATCTTAAAAATATTGACTATATAGGATTATGCCATTATAGAAGATACTTTGATTTTCACAAACAGTGCAGAAAAGGATTCCCTTATACCATATTTCCAACAAATGAATGCCAAAATAAAGATATTAGCATACCAGAAAGTATTATAAAAAAATTAGAAAAAGGGTATGCCATAGTACCTGAAAAAATATGTCATAATACATCATTATTTAATAATTACTGCACTTGCCATATAAGTGATGATTTAAAGACATTGGAGTGTATTATAAATGAAACATGCGATAAAAAATATACAGACGCATTTGACAAAATAATGAATCGGACAAATGAACTTTTTCCATGCAACATGTTCATCTTAAAATGGAATGATTTTGACAAGTATTGTACATGGCTTTTCAATATTCTAAGCGAAGCAGAAAAAAGAATAAATATAGAGCATTATTCCAATTATCAGAAAAGGATATTTGGCTTCATGGGAGAACGATTATTAAACATTTTCTTATATGCTGAAAATATAAAAACAAGTAAATACCCCTTGATTTATTTCAGCAATGAAGAAGAAGAAAAAATTTCATACATCAAACAAAAATACAGGAATCTATTATATAAAATATCAATGATGTTTTCTATGTCACCTAAATTTTGGTTTAAATAAAAAACACATGTACCAATAATGTAATCCTGCTATTCTCATATTGATATACATTGTTTCCTTATATGTTCGTCGTAGCCCTTAGTAGTGTTATAACAAAAATAAACGCGCAATTACGACAGGTGCTTGAAATAAGAAAGGGCACCAATCATCAAACTAATCGATAAAATAGCATACAGAGAATAGAATAATTACTTGTAGAGAAAGACATTAGGCAATTTGAGCCCCCCAAAATTACCAGGGTATAAATAACCGTCTCCCTATAGTGAACATGGAAGTAAAATACCTGAAGGTGCACTCCACTGAAAATGGGTAAAGATACAACGAGCCTCAGAAGCATTCTTTTTCCAGAAAACACCATTATTCTTGATACGAGTTTACTAATAGGATGATATTTTGCCTTAGCCATATCGCCAAGAAAAGAAAGCTATTAAGTAATTATAATTCTAACAGCTAACAATAGACAAGAAGAATTTGTATTAATACAAAAATTAAATAATAAGCTATTCCCATCTATATATTCAAATAATATATAGAATCATTTTCCGAAAAAGCTCAACAATATTTTACACTCTCCGCATATGATATCTATCGCAATGACCACTTTTAATGGAGAAAAGTATATAAAAGAACAGCTATATTCCATTCTAAACCAAACAATTCATGATTTTGAACTTGTGATTTGTGATGATGCTTCCTCTGACAATACAACAAAAATCATCCAAGAAACTGCAAATCATGATAAACGAATACGCTTATATGTGAATCCACAGAATATTGGTTTCAAAAAGAATTTTGAACAAGCCATAAATTTATGTAAAGGAGAATATATAGCTCTTTCTGATCAAGACGATATTTGGAAACCTAATCATTTAGAACTCTTATTCAACATTATAGGAAACAAAATGGTTGCCTGTGGAAATTCTTTATTTATTGACGAAAAGAACAATATACTAGATATGACATTAAGTCATCAAGAGGCATTAGATTATTTTCCGGATGACGATATAGAAAGAGCGTATTCTCTTATTTTTTTTAGAAATCCTTTTCAGGGTGCCTCTATGTTGATTAAAAAAGAATTCTTCAAAAAAGCCCTGCCTATACCTGAAAAATTCAAATTCCATGACTCTTGGTTTGCCATTTTAAGTTGCTTCTATGGAGGTTTAAATTATACCCAAGAGGTTATAACTCATTACCGGCAGCATAGCAACAATGTTACTGGAAATAGAAAATGTCAAAGAAAATCTAGATTAAAACACATGATCGTGTCTATAATATATCAGAATTTTTTCCAGGAAAGAATCTATGCCTTGCAAAGTATTAAAAATAGAGTCAACACTTTAACAAACCGACAACTACATTTTTTAAACAAAGCTGAAGATTTTTTTTCTAGAAAGAAAACAATAAAAGGGAAAATAGCAAATTTGTTTTTCAGTATTTATCATTTCAAAAAAATATATAGTTGTAAATGAACAGCATTGCAGTAATTTTTGCCGGTGGTTCTGGTAAGCGCATGAACACTAAAGCCAAGCCGAAACAATTCCTTGAATTGCATGGAAAACCTATAATCATCTATACATTGGAACTTTTCGACCAGCATCCAATGATAAACCATATTGTAGTAGCCTGCATTGAATCATGGATTCCCTATTTGAAAGAATTGTTACGACGCTTTGAAATAAAAAAGGTCGTTGAGATTGTTCCTGGTGGTGAAACAGGACAAGACTCCATCTACAACGGACTAGAGGCAGCCGAACGGCATGGCCCTAAAGACAGCATTGTATTAATACATGACGGAGTACGCCCATTAATAGAAGAAAAAACAATAACGGACAATATTGAAGAAGTCAAGAAATCAGGTTCGTGCATTACATGTGTTCCAGCAACTGAAACATTAGTAGTAAAGCAGGAAAACAATACTCTTCACATACCCGAAAGAAGCAATTCGCTTATTGCACGTGCCCCCCAAAGTTTCATTCTCGCCGATATCTTAGATGCGCATCGCAAAGCACGAAAAGAAAACCGTCATGACTTTATAGACAGCTGTACATTAATGAGCCATTACGGCCACAAACTTAGTACGATTATTGGTCCAGTTGAGAACATCAAGATTACTACACCCACTGACTTCTTTATGTTTCGTGCTATTATTGATGTAAAAGAGAACTCACAAATATTTGGATTCTAACCACCTATGCTTACTTATTCTCATCCTATCGTACAAAAAGATTTAGAGGATATAAATCGTATTCCTTTATCTATTCCAGAAGGTAGTACTATATTGGTTACAGGAGCAAACGGACAAATTGCTACATACATTGTTTATTCACTAATGTATCAAGTGAGCCAATATCGTTTGGATATACACGTCATAGCCTTATCACGAAACCAGGAAAAAGCAGAACAGTTATTCCAAGATTTTCTGCAAGATTCCCACTTTACCTTACTGATTCAAGATGTGTGTTCGCCTGTTACCTATCCTAAAAAGATAGACTATATCTTCCATTTTGCAGGAAATGCCAGCCCTTACTATATTGTCCATGATCCGGTCGGAATTATGAAAAGTAATCTTTTAGGCACAATAAACATACTTGAACTTGCTCGTAAAAAAGATACCCGAAAGGTCATCTTTGCTTCTACTCGCGAAGTATATGGAGACAATAAAACAGAAAGCTCACTGTCCGAACATTCTTTCGGTAGCATAGATTGTATGGACTCGCGTTCTTGTTATCCAGAAAGTAAACGGGCCGCAGAAACATTATGTAAAAGTTATTATCTACAATATGGTGTAGATTTTAATACCGTAAGAATCGCACATACTTACGGACCTGGTATGAAGCTGGAAAATGACGGGCGAGTAATGGCTGATTTACTTGCTTGTACTATACAAGGAAGAAATATTATCCTGAAAAGTAAAGGAGAAGCCCTCCGTGCTTTCTGTTACATCAATGACACTATACGTGGTCTGTTCCTGGTTATGCAGAAAGGTGATCCAGCAGAAGCCTATAACCTGGCAAACGAAACAGAAGAAATAAATATCCGACAGTTAGCAGAATTACTTCTAACTTCTGTTCCTGAAAAAAATCTGCGAATAGAATTTCAAATTCCAGAAGGACAACCTGCCGCATACTGCAACTATGAAAGAGTTAAAATGAATACCCGAAAAATTGAAAATTTGGGTTGGAAACCAGCTATTTCATTAAAAGAGGGAGTTATGCGTACCATTAAAAGTTTTGAAAGATGAGACCAATTTACTTAGAAGAACAGAAACAGATTCAACTAAACATACTAATAAAAGTAGACCAGTTCTGCCGAGAAAAAAAACTTCGTTACTCACTGGGTGGAGGGACACTGTTAGGAGCTGTTCGTCACAAAGGGTTTATCCCTTGGGATGACGATATTGACATCATGATGCCGCGTCCCGACTATGATAAATTTGTACATTCGTTTAACGGCTATGATGAGGACCTGACCTGCAGATCTCACGAAAATAGTAAACAGCATATTTATCCTTTTGCAAAAGTCTATTACAACAAAAGTGTTCTAAAAGAAAAAAATAAAAAAGAAATATCGTGTATTTTTATTGATATATTTCCAATAGACGGTTATCCAGAGTCCCTTCAAAGTAGACATTTATTCATAAAAAAAATATTCTTGCTCAACCAACTTATTCAAATAAAGAATCTAGAATTAAAATTCAAATGGAAACTAATTATAGCTAAACTTTCAGTTTCTTTTCTGACCCAACACTTTCTTGTAAAGATGATTCAAAAAAACATTGTAAAATATTCTTTTGACGAATCATCCCATGTTGGCGCTTCATGTGGTATATATGGAGAAAAAGAATGTTATCCCCATAAAGTTTTCGAACAATATATAGAATTACCTTTTGAAGGATTCAATTTCTATGTAATTAAAGAATATGATATATATTTAAAACAACATTATGGAAATTATATGCAGCCACCCTCTAAATCAAAACAAATAGGAGGACATACAGAGTACGTTTTTCATAAATAGAAAAAAATCTCTCCTATTCAATTACAACCACCTGACGACTTTATAACAACGATTATAGTCAAAAGGACTCACAAACGAAAGAGTATGTAACCTAGCCCCAATAGAAAACGAAACCAAGAAGCATAAATATCTATTTTCTTAGTTAATAAAATGTCGCACGTAAAAATGATATAATTCAAATAGAAGATTATGAAAATCGTATATTGTATAAATGGTACATATAATAGCGGCGGAATGGAAAAAGTTTTATGTAACAAGGCAAACTATTTTTCAGATCAGCTTGGTCATGACGTAATTATTATAACAACCGAACAGAAAGGCAGGCAAAACTTTTTTAATTTCTCTAACAAAATCAAATTTATTGATTTAGGAATAAATTATGATGACGATAAAAATAAGAATATTTTTATTAGGCTGTATAAATCATATAAAAAAAGGAGAATACATTTTCTCAAATTAATGGAAGTTTTAGAGACTATCAAGCCGGATATCTGTATTTCCATGTTCGATAGAGACTTTAGTTTTTTATACAAGATAAAGGATGGTAGCAAGAAAATACTGGAATTTCATTTCTGCAAAAAGATGAAAGTTATAGAGCAGAAAAATATTGTGATGAAAGCAATCCAGTATGTAAGAGTCAATACATGGAAAAATATAGTAAGAAAATATGATAAATTTGTTGTTCTCACAGAAGAAGACAAGAATGATTGGGGAAATCTGAAAAATATTACAGTCATCCCCAATAGCATATCACACATAAGCTATGAACAAGCAAAACTACAGAAGAAGAATGTATTAAGTATAGGACGTGCCTCATATCAGAAAGGATTCGACTTACTACTAAAGGCTTGGGCTCAGAGTGTAGAAAAGCATCAAAACTGGCAGCTTACTATTGTGGGTGGAGGTAATAAAGCATATATGATAGATCTGATCAGAAAACTAAAACTAGAAAATAATGTAATCCTAAAACAGCCAACAACGGAAATAAGCAAAGAATACTTAAATGCATCTATATATGTAATGAGCTCAAGATATGAAGGCCTTCCTATGGTTTTAATAGAGGCTTTAAATTATGGGTTACCGATAGTATCTTTTGCATGTCCTTGCGGCCCAAAAGATGTTATAGGAGATAATAATGGTGGAATTTTGGTAGAAAATTACGATATTAAAAAACTTAGCCATGCTATAAACAGAGTTATAGAAAACAAAGAAGAAAGATTAAAAATGGGAGACGAGGCTGTAAAGAAAGCTCAATTTTATTCCGAAGAAACTATAATGAAAAGATGGACTGAACTATTTGCTGAAACTTTAAACTTATAAATATAATGTTATTCTACATATCTATTTTTCTTACAATCATATTCTTTTCATTTATAACAGCAGACAAAAGGACATCCCAAATACAGAAAGATTATACCATAACTTTATTTATAATTGTTCTTTCAATTATAGCAGGTACAAGATTGGTTGGTTATGATTTTTATTCATATCAAGAAATCTTTCAATCTACATCTGCACTATTCGAATATAAAAGAGAAGACCCTTCTATAGAATTAGGATTTGAACTTATTGTAAGTACAATTAAATTGTTTTCCAATAATTATCATTTATTCCTATTCATTTTTGCAACTATAACATACATTACAGCAGGCATATTATTTTACAAGTACTCTCCTTATCCGATTATAAGTTTCGGAATGTTTATATGTTATGCGTTTTGCCAACAAACAATGGGACAAATGCGTCAGCCCTTTGCAGTTTTATTAGCATATTTATTATTAATACCACTCTATTTGAAGAGAAAATATATATGGACTTCAATAGTAATATTATTATCTACCATATTACTACACAAATCTTTACTTTTCTGTTTTTTCTTCTTTATTTTTAATGACAGGATACTAAAGCCTAACCATATTTTATTTTATTTTAGTGTAGCAATTACGTGTTTCTTCCTTTCAAGTCATATCTTTAATATTATTCTCTCATTAGTTCCATCAGGCTTCTATCTTTATAATGCCTTAAATGATTATATGACTTCCAAGCTTATACAATTTACATTCTCATTTGGCATGCTTGAAAGATTATTTTTGTTTTCAATCATTTATTATATAGCCTATAAATATAAGTTTTATCATAATAATAATGTATTACGACTCATGATTAATTTATATTTTATGGGAATATGTATTTATTTTGCATTTATCAAAATTGCTGCTGAATTTGCAACAAGGGGTACATTCTTTTATTTGTACTCAATATTCATTATTATACCAATATTAATAAAAGAAGCTCCCATAAAAATTAAATATTTTCTTCTCACAATAGCACTATTGTGGAGTGCGTATGTATCAACAAGTGTTATCAGAGATGGGAAAGATGATTATATCCCATATAACAGCATATTATTTTAACGATTATCAAAACATAAAAATGGACATTACAATTCACTGATATATCTGTCAGTTTCCAATAAAATAACATAATTAAGAATCGATTGTGGATTTCTAAAACTCAATTCTATAAAATATGCTCGTATCATTTGTCATCCCTGTTTACAATGGATCACATTTTATAAAACAATGTATTCATACATTATTAAACCAAACTTATACACATTGGGAAGCTATTTTTATTAATGATGGAAGTAATGATAATACACAAGAATTATTAAGTAGAGAATCTGGCTCAGACCATAGAATTAAAGTTTATCATCAAACGAATCAGGGTGCTGCAGCCGCACGAAATAAAGGAATAGAACTGGCTTCTGGTAACTATATTACATTTCTAGATGTAGATGACACATTATCAGAAGTTTTTCTCGACACATTAATAAAACAAATTTCAAATGAAATTGATATAATAGTATGTCCATTCAATATCATAAAAGGGAATAAAATTATTAAACGAAAAAAATATACCCCTAATATTTTCTCCAAACTTGAATTTTTAAAGAACGTTTTAACAGGACATGCAGGATGGGAATTATGTGGAAAACTTTATAGAAAAGAACTTTTTACAACTCCACTTATCACTCCACAAAATATCAGAATTGGAGAAGATGCCTCTATATTCATCCAACTCGTTACCCGATCTAACAAAATAAAAGTTCTTGACAAGGCACTTTATAATTATATTCAATACGAAAGTTCGGCTTCTCATATTCAATCTACAAAATATGCGGAAGAAACCTTACAAGCTGGATACTTTATAGAGAAAATTTTAAAAAACGAGCCATTTTATTCAATGATCCAAAAGGAAATAGGTGGAATGTTTCTACTCTTTTATTCTAATTCAACCCGAAAAGGTTATCTAGGTTTAAACCATCCACTTGTTCATAATATATACAAGACATATTTTTCTTATCAGACACTACAAACAATACCTTTTATTAAAAGAATTTACGTCACAGTATCGCTCTTACTTGGACAATTCCTAAGTAAAGTGGTACATTTCCGCTCAACCTAAAAAGTTTAACGAATAAGATTTTAAAGAGTTAGCATTCTCTTATAAGAAAACAGATTGACATCAACTATTTTTGTATTATCAGCAATGTTTTTCCTTACACTACATTTCAGAACTAGTAAGTTAAGATATGCCGAAACTTATAGCAAACAGATTCGTACACTTCGACTACCGTAGCCTGAACATAGCATATCCGCGTAGCACATGAAAGATACCATTGCCCCACTGAACAGCAATGTATACATGTTTATGCCGAAAGACCTACACAAAGTATGCATATCTTTTAATGTTTCATTTAAAACAAACAGTAATGCGAAAAGACAGCGAACAATTAAGAAATACAAGAAGCCTTAAAAATCGTAAAACCTATTGTCGCACATCGTTTTTATAAAGGCCTATACTCTAAATTTAAAGGTATAGAAGAATATAAAAAATGAAATACAAGATAATTATCACTAATTAGCAGATTCTTCTGTTGGCGGGTATCGCCTATCCCCAAAGGTTATCCTAAAAATACTCATCTTTCTTTATTTACTATTTCTAATTTATCAAGAAGTCTTCATATATGATTAACTTTTCCGTTCTATTATCTGTATATTATAAAGAATCTCCTCTATATTTATCACAAGCATTATGTAGTATTATTAAACAATCAATTCCTCCAACTGAAATTATTTTAGTTAAAGACGGGGAATTACCCAAGACTTTAGAAAAAGTCATTTCACAATTTCAAGAAAAAAACTCAACAATTAAAATCGTACAATTATCATACAACCAAGGACTAGGAAAAGCACTTAATGAAGGGTTAAAACATTGTTCTTATGAATTAATAGCCCGAATGGACACTGATGATATAGCTAAACCTGACCGATTTGAGAAACAAATTAAAATATTTGAGAAATACCCTGACATAGATATATGCAGTGCATGGATAGAAGAATTTGAAAATGACACTAACAATATTCTTTCAATAAAAAAATTACCAGAACAGCATCAGGAGATTTCAAAATACGCAAGACATCGATGTCCCATAAATCATCCGGTTGTAATGTACAAAAAACAAGCTGTTTTAGAGGCTGGAGGATATGAAGGATTTCCTGAAGACTATAGATTATGGGCAAAAATGCTTATAAATGGTGCTAAATTCTATAATATACAAGAAAGTCTACTCTATTTCCGTTTCTCAAAAAATATGATTAAACGTAGAGGTGGATTTAAATATGCTATTGCTGACATTAAATCCCAAATAGATTTTTATAAATTGGGGTTGTTTGGAATTTCTACGCTAATATATAATATATTAATTCGTGTAATCGTTAGACTAACCCCTAATTATATACGCAGCCTTATATACAAAAAGATACTACGCAGGTAATAAGTCGTTATTTTTATTCAACACAGGAAAACAGAAAATCTCATATTATCACAAAATGCCAATCATAAAGTAACCCTTCAGTTTCTTATCTTGACACGCATATTCGCCCAATATATCTTTACTCCATAACCATAATAAATGCTCAGGAGATATATACCTCCTCTCTGTTATACAGCAAAACCTAAAATCATCGTAATTTTATATGAATACTGATAGTGCAAACAGCTACAGAACAAGAAATTGGGCAAAACTATTTAGGTTAAACAATCGAGGTTTGCCAATACCTAGGTAAAGAAGAAGCCATGTTATAATTCTACCGTAAGAATGATAGCAAATTTAAGAGCATAGATAAGAAAAAGATTGTAAAACAAAAAACATATTATGAAAATCTTCCTTCTATGATAATACACAAATAATAATTCGTTAAATTTGTGATACCTTTTATGTATGGATACTTGCTGACTCACACCCATAAAAGGTACCACAAATTGGGAAGTTTACCTATAAAATTGTCACACGAAAAATAATATACTTAACTTATGAAAGAAATCGTATGAAAGTTTTTTCCATAATATATAACAACAGCATTAATATTCATAATAATAATTGTATTACAAAATGACGGAAAACAAACAAAAGACAGAAACTCAAGAAATTGATTTAATAGAATTATTTCGGAAACTATATTTAAGCAGAAAAAAAATATACAAAGCTATAGGAATAAGTATAATTGTAGGATTTATTATAAGCTTTAGCTTACCTAAAACTTATCAAGTGAAAGTAAGTCTCTCGCCTGAATCCGGAATTAACGGAACAAGCAGCTTATCAGGAATTGCTTCCATGTTTGGTTTAAGCAATGCTTCTGGAGGATTTGGAGAAGATGCACTGACTTTTAACATGTTCCCGGAAATTGTAAAAACTACCCCCTTTTCCTTAGAAATGCTTCAGATTCCTATACAAACTCAAACAAAAGATAGCATTATGCTTTACGATTATCTAGATATGGAAAAAAAGCCTTGGTGGAATCATGTAATGAAAGCCCCCGGCATGATAATTGGGGGAATCATGTCCTTATTTAAAGAAGAACCTATCGATACAATTACTACTATCAATCCATTCCAGCTTACAAGGGAACAAAGCAAACGCATTAGAATGCTACAAGATGTTCTGGAAGTAGAAACAGACAAAAAAAGCAACATGACAAAAGTCACGGTTTCTCTACAAGACCCACTTGCGGCAGCTATCGTAGCAGATAGTGCTATACATAAACTGCAAGAATATATCACTGACTACCGCACTCGAAAAGCAAAGCAAGATTATGATTTCCAGCTCAGCCTATGCGAGCAATACAAAAAAGAGTATTTCGAAGCCCAGCAGGAATATGCCCAATTTGCAGATGCAAACCGAAATATAATTCTTCAGACTGTAACCTCCGAGAAAGACAGACTGCAAAAGAATCTGAGTTTGGCAGAACAAATCTACAGCCAATCAATGGGGCAGCTCCAAGTACTCCGTGGAAAACTACAAGAAGCAAAACCTGTGTTTGCTGTAGTAGAACCGGCCACAGTGCCACTTGTTCCTGCATCTCCAAAGAAAATGATGATTATCATTGCGTTTGCCTTTCTGGCTTTCATCTTTGAATCTGCCTGGATTCTTTTCGGAAAAGACATTTACCACGATTTTAAGAATGAAATGAAAAAGAAAGATTAACTTTATGTACTCCCTTTATGAAACTAAAAGCTATTTTATTATTCTCTATACTATCTAGTAGCCTGATACAAGCACAGACTGAGAACACGTCTCTCACCTACCATGTAGAATTAGGAGCTACAGCCGGAGGTGGTACATATGCTCCACTTTGGTTCACTGGTAACCGATACGGACTGGGCAGTACAAATCCCAATTCAGGATACCTGTTGGCAGGAGTCACTTACGGTAAACAGTTTCAACACGGATGGCGCATTGAAGCTGGACTAGACATGGCAGGAGGAATACACCAGGCTCAAGACGTGTTTATTCATCAGATTTACGGTGATTTTTCCTGGAAAATGCTGACACTAAGCATCGGGAGCAAAGAACGCCCAGGATTTCCTCTCACTAAAAATACGGCATTGAGCAGCGGAATGTTAGTGGAGGGACCAAACACTCAGCCTGTACCGCAAATCAGAGGAGAAATAAAAGAATACCTAAATGTACCAGGTACAAAAGAGTGGCTTGCTTTTAAAGGGCATATTGCCTATGGTTCATTTGCAGAAAATGGCTGGCAAAAAAAATATGTACAGCCTGGGCAATATTTTGTAAAAGACGTGCTATATCACAGCAAGTCATTAATGTTACGATTAGGTAATAAAGATAAATTCCCACTAGAATTTGAAGTTGGGATTCTGATGGCTACGCAGTTCGGAGGCGACAAATACCTGAAATTGGAAGACGGAAGCACAGAAAAGGTATTGGATATGCCCGAAAACCTGAAAGCTTACTGGAAAGCCTTCTTTCCACAGGCTGGAGGTAGTAATACCCCTGAAGGGGAACAGGTAAATATAGAAGGAAATATGCTAGGAAGCTGGAACTTCGCATTAAATTATTATTTAGGCGAATGGAAATTACGGGCTTATCTGGAACACTATTTCGAAGACCATTCGCAAATGTTCTGGCAATACGGACGATGGAAAGATGGCCAGATTGGAGTAGAAATTACTTTCCCAAAAAACCGCTGGATAACTTCCGCAGTATGGGAAGGTATAAATACCAAAGACCAAACGGGCCCTATACAATATGATGGATTTTGGGGACAGTTCCCTGAATATCAGATTAGCGCCAACGATAATTATTACAATCACTACATCTATGGGGCCTGGCAATATCTGGGTATGGGAATGGGAAATCCGCTTCTTCCAGGACCGGCCTACAACAAAGATTGTAGCATTTCTTTCAGAAGCAACCGCGTAAGAGCACATCATCTAGGTATAAACGGACAGCCTTCTTCTGAATGGGGATATCGCATGCTTATTTCATTTGCCAGACACTGGGGTACTTACAATACTCCTCTCGACCAGCAACGAAAACAGTTCAGCTCGTTTTATGAGGCTACCTATACCCCGAAATGGGCTAAGGGGTGGAGTGCTTCAGCTGCACTGGGGTTAGACCGGGGAAATTACCTGGGGAATGCTACGGGAGGAATGCTAACCATCAAAAGAACAGGAATCATCCTTTAATAGAGAAAGAACATGAAAAAAGTTTTTTATACAACACTTTGTCTGGTAATGCTGACCATGCTATGTAATAGCTGTTCGAAAGAACCTATCAACAGCAATGTAGAAGGACACTGGCAGTTACTGGAATTTACTACCAAAGCTGACAACCAAGTACATCCGTGTGAGCGTATTTACTATAGCATCCAACTTTGGGTCGTAGAAGTAGCAGAAAAACAAGGTCCGCAAAAACTAACTTCTTTCCGAGGAAGATACCAATATGACGAGACGAGCCATACCATTGAAATGGCTGAGATGAGCACGTATGACACACCAAAAAATTCACGTCCTGCAGAAACTTGGGAACTGGAGCCTTACGGACTAAACAATGTGAATACGACATTCAAAGTAATAACTTCAGATAAGAAATACATGACACTAGAATCGGATTATGCCATCCTAAGATTCAAAAAGTTTTAAAGTAGAAAGTATATAATCAGAAGAAAAAGCCTTGTCTGCCATTGGCAGGCAGGGCTTTTTACCTATCTTTGTAGAGTAAATGATTATTTTTTATGAAAAAAATAGCGCTAATCACAGGTATTACAGGACAAGACGGTTCGTTTCTGGCCGAATTCTTATTGGAAAAAGGATATGACGTGCACGGCACTATTCGCCGTTCATCGGTAGACTTCCGCGAACGTATCGCGCACCTGGAAGGAAAACCGAACTTTCACTTGCATTATGCAGACCTGGGTGACTCGATGAGTATCTTGCAGGTAATCAGCAAGGTGCGCCCTACAGAAATTTATAACCTGGCTGCACAGAGTCACGTGCAGGTGAGTTTTGACTCACCGGAATATACAGCCAATGTAGATGCTACAGGAGTACTCCGTGTGCTGGAAGCGGTGCGTCTGTGCGGTCTGAAGGATACTTGCCGCATTTATCAGGCTTCTACTTCGGAACTCTACGGAAAAGTAGAAGAAGTGCCGCAGAACGAGAATACGCCGTTCCATCCTTACAGTCCGTATGCGGTGGCTAAACTGTATGGCTATTGGATTGTAAGAGAATATCGCGAGGCTTACAATATGTTCTGCTGCTCGGGTATCCTGTTCAATCATGAGTCGGAACGCCGCGGAGAAACATTCGTAACGCGTAAAATTACGCTGGCTGCGGCCCGCATCGCACAGGGCAAGCAGGAGAAGCTGTACCTGGGTAACCTGGACTCGCTGCGCGACTGGGGATATGCCAAGGATTATGTGGAATGTATGTGGCTGATTCTGCAGCATGAAACGCCGGAAGATTTTGTGATTGCTACGGGGGTACAGCACAGTGTACGTGAATTCTGCTACCTGGCATTCAAGCATGCAGGTATCGAACTGGAATTCAAGGGTGAAGGTATCAACGAGAAGGGATATGACAAGGCTACCGGGAAATGCCTGGTGGAAGTCAGCGAGGATTTCTACCGCCCGACAGACGTGGTGAACCTTTGGGGTGACCCGACGAAGGCGAAAGCAAAACTGGGCTGGAACCCGTCGAAAACTACTTTCGAGGAACTGGTGAAGATTATGGTGGAAGCGGATATGGCGAAAGTGGCCGTGGAAAAGGCGGGAGAACAGATCCGTACAAACCTGGCAGAGTATCTGGAAAAGGGAATCGTGAAATAGTTAATAGTTAAAATGTAAAAGTTAAAAACGAGATTTTTCTACTAAGAAACGGAGGTTTATTATGTTGGACAAATCGGCTAAGATATATGTAGCGGGACACCACGGACTGGTGGGTTCCGCTATCTGGAACAACCTGAAGGAAAGGGGCTACAATAACCTGGTGGGACGCTCGCACAAGGAACTGGACTTGCTGGATCCGATGGCAGTTAAGGCGTTCTTCGACGAGGAAAAGCCGGATGCGGTGATTCTGGCAGCTGCACACGTGGGAGGCATCATGGCCAACCTGCAATACCGTGCGGACTTTATCTACCAGAACCTGCAGATTCAGCAGAACGTGATTGGAGAGAGTTTCCGCCACGGGGTGAAGAAACTGCTGTTTCTGGGCAGCACGTGCATTTATCCGCGTGAGGCTCCGCAACCGATGAAGGAGGAGGTGCTCCTCACCTCTCCGCTGGAATATACGAACGAACCGTATGCCATCGCGAAGATTGCGGGACTGAAGATGTGCGAGAGTTTTAACCTGCAGTATGGCACGAACTACATTGCCGTAATGCCGACCAACCTTTACGGCCCGAACGATAACTTCCATCTGGAGAACAGCCATGTGCTGCCGGCCATGATCCGTAAGATTCACCTGGCCAAGTGCCTGAATGAGGGTGACTGGGATGCGGTGTGCAAGGACATCAACCTGCGTCCGGTGGAAGGGGTGAACGGAAACAACACCCACCAGGAGATTCTGGAGAAACTGGCAAAGTTCGGCATTACGCCGGAAGCAGTCACACTCTGGGGTACAGGAAAACCGATGCGTGAGTTCCTGTGGAGTGAGGAGATGGCAGACGCCAGCGTACACGTGTTGCTGAACGTGGATTTCAAGCAGACATACGATGCAGCGCAGAAGAATGCGGACGGCATCACGGAAATACGTAACTGCCACATCAACGTGGGTACGGGTAAGGAAGTGTCTATCCGCGAAGTGGCGGAGAAAATCATGAAGGAAATCGGCTTCAAGGGGGAACTTCGCTGGGATGCGTCGAAACCGGACGGTACGCTGCGCAAGCTGACCGACGTGAGTAAGCTGCACAGCCTGGGCTGGCACCACAAAGTGGAGATAGACGAAGGTATTCACCGCCTGTATGAATGGTACCTGAAGGGTATCTGTATCAATCACCAGACTATATAAGCTGAATGGAAGCGAAAAAAGAAACACACTGGTATGCTTTCTATGTAAGAATGCATCACGAGAAGAAAACGGCAGAAAAACTCGAAATGCTAAAAGTTGTCCATTTTCTGCCTATACAAGAGGTCATACGCCAATGGAGTGACCGTAAGAAGAAAATCAAACAAGTGGTCATTCCCATGCTGATTTTTATCTGTACGGACGAAAAAGGACGTATTGAACTATTACAGAACTTACCGTCACTGACAGGATGTCTGATAGACCCGGCGACCCGGCGACCTGCCATCATCCGAAACGAGGAGATGGAAAAGTTTAAGTTTATGCTGGATTTTTCGGACGAGACTATCCGTTTTCAAAGTGAGCCATTAGCTCCAGGAGAAAAAGTGGAAGTCATCAAGGGAAGTCTGAAGGGACTTCAAGGAGAGCTGGTAGAACTGGAGGATCATTCACAGGTAATGATACGCATTGAGCATCTGGGCTATGCTACTGTAGAAATACCTGTGGGATACGTAAAGAAATTATAGAAAAGAACAACAATAAAAAAACGGCGGGAAATTGCTACATACAATTTCCCGCCGTTTTTTCTTATTGGAAGAACACATCATCAAGACGTGTATTATTTTCTTCTTCTATTTCTGTCAATCTGTCTTTGCAAGGATCGAAATCCCCCGGTATATCGAATGTCTCATCTGGAGAGTATCCTAACGTTTTGTCAGCATAAACTTTCTGCATATAGAGCCCCCAGATAGGCAGTGCCATAGAAGCTCCTTGCCCGTCACGCATTGTATCAAAATGAATGTCTCGTTCTTCACCTCCAACCCAGCAACCAGATACCAATGACGGAGTAAAGCCCATGAACCATCCATCAGAGTTACGGTTCGTTGTTCCTGTCTTACCTCCCATGTCGGCCTTAATACCATACAAACGACGAACACGACCACCGGTACCTTCATTGATTACGGCACGCAGCATGACGAGCATCTTGTAAGAAGTTGATTCACTAATAACTTCATTTACTTGTGGAGTGAAGTTGGCTACGACGTTACCATCATTATCTTCAATGCGGGTGACAAAAAGCGGAGCAGTGCGAATGCCTTTATTGACAAAGGCCGTATAAGCACTGACCATCTCTCCTACCGAAATCTCACAAGGTCCAAGACAAAGAGAGACTGTAGGTTGGATATCTTTGTTCAATACACCGAATGAATGTATCAGACGAACCAAGTCGTACGGACTGAGCTTACTCATCAGATAGGCTGAAATCCAGTTATTAGAATTGGCCAATCCCCACTTCAATGTCACGATTTCTCCATAATGTGACTTAGAACTATTACGGGGTGACCATGCCTTTCCGTTTTCATCAAAAAGCGTCTGCTCCACATTACGTACCTCGTCACAAGGCGAAAATCCATTTTCCATGGCAAGCGCATATAAATAAGGTTTAATGGTTGAACCTACCTGACGACGGCCTACCATAGCCATATCATATTGGAAGTAGTTATAATTAGGTCCTCCTACGTATGCTTTCACATGTCCCGTAATCGGATCCATAGACATAAAACCAGCTCGCAGGAAGTGTTTATAATATTTGATAGAGTCAAGTGGAGTCATGATTGTATCTTTTTCTCCTTCCCATGAGAATACAGACATCTCGTATTTAGTATTAAAGGCTTTCATGATTTCAGCTTCCGAACATCCGTCAGCCTTCATGGTACGATAACGGTCGCTCTGGCGAACAGAACGGTTCAAAATCTGTTCTACTTCCTCAGGAGTAAGTTCATTGGTGTATGGAGCGGTCTTACGTCCTCTTTTTTCCTTGAAGAAGCGAGGTTGCAGATACTTGGCTACATGCTCATAAACAGCTTCTTCGGCATATTGCTGCATTCGGGAATTGATGGTAGTATAGATTTTCAAACCATCTACATAAAGATTATAATTGGTACCATCTTTCTTTTTATTCTTTGCACACCAACCGTACAACGGGTTAGTTTCCCACGCCAGAGAGTCTTCATAATACTTCTGCATCTGCCAACCACGGTAATCGCTCCGGTCCGGTTTACGGGCAGTCATTACGCCACGCAAGTATTCACGGAAATAGGTAGCCAGTCCGTCTTTATGATCGACGGGCTGAAATTTCAACACCAAAGGAAGAGCCTGCAAGGAGTCACATTCTTCCTGAGTAAGGAAACCTGCCTTACGCATCTGGTCAAGAACCGTATTACGGCGGCCACGGGAACGTTCATTGAAACGACGGGGATTATAGAGAGAAGGATTCTTACACATACCAATCAAGGTAGCGGCTTCTTCTATTTTCAGATTTTTGGGATCTTTGGCAAAATACGTCTTGGTCGCAGTCTTGATACCTACAGCATTGTTCAAAAAATCGAACTTATTAAGATACATGGTAAGGATTTCTTCCTTTGTGTAATAACGTTCCAACTTTACAGCAATTACCCACTCAATCGGTTTCTGCAACAAACGCTCCATTACGTTATCAGCTGTGGGTGAATAGAACTGCTTGGCCAGCTGCTGGGTAATGGTACTACCACCGCCGGCATGTTTCTGCATAAAGATTCCACGCTTAATAACCGCACGCATGAAAGCACGGGCATCGATACCAGAATGGTCTTCAAAACGTACGTCCTCAGTAGCCACCAAAGCATGTACCAGATGAGGAGAAAGGTCCTCATAACCTACATACACGCGGTTTTCCTTACTAAGCGACCAGGTGCCCAACAGCTTGCCGTCTTCAGAAATGACCTGTGTGGCAAACTTCAAATTCGGATTTTCCAGTTCTTCTACCGGGGGAACATACCCTATTTTACCCTTTGCAATGGCCGTAAAAACGATGGCAACTGCGGCAATGCAGATGAATACAAAACCCCACATTGCATATATAAATATCTTTCTCATACTTTTATTATATTCATTAATTAGACTTTTAAGCCGCAAATTTACGGAAAATCTTTGTAACAAAGACTTATTTTCCGCAATATCCTCTTAAATGAGAAAACGTAGTCCGAAATATCCCAAAAACGGTGGGATTTCTATTTTTTTTACCTACCTTTGAACTCCGGTATTATAAAAGTAATCAAAAACAGCTAACATGGAAAATAGAAGTTTAGTTACTATCGCCGAACATTCCAAAGAGAAAATCATGTATCTTCTGGAAATGGCAAGAGAATTCGAAAAGAAACCTAACCGCCGTTTGCTGGCAGAAAAGGTAGTTGCCACTCTGTTCTTTGAACCATCTACCCGCACTCGTCTGAGCTTTGAAACGGCAGCCAACCGCCTGGGAGCGAGAGTCATCGGTTTTACCGACCCGAAAGTGACCAGTTCCTCCAAAGGTGAAACCCTGAAGGATACCATCATGATGGTGAGCAATTATGCAGACATCATCGTAATGAGACACTATCTAGAAGGAGCTGCACGTTATGCCAGTGAAGTGGCTCCGGTGCCTATCGTAAATGCCGGAGACGGTGCAAACCAGCATCCTTCACAAACAATGCTGGATTTATACTCCATCTATAAAACTCAAGGCACACTAGAAAATCTGAATATTTATCTGGTAGGTGACTTGAAATACGGAAGAACGGTTCACTCGCTACTGATGGCTATGCGACACTTCAATCCTACTTTCCATTTCATTGCTCCGGACGAACTGAAAATGCCGGACGAATACAAGCTGTATTGCCAGGAACATCACATCAAATACGTAGAACACACTGATTTCACGGAAGAAACTATTGCAGATGCCGACATTCTGTATATGACCCGTGTACAACGGGAGCGTTTCACCGACCTCATGGAGTATGAAAGAGTAAAGGATGTATATATCCTGAATAACAAGATGCTGGAACATACACGTCCGAATCTGAGAATCCTCCACCCGCTTCCTCGTGTGAACGAGATTACTTACGACGTGGACGACAATCCAAAGGCTTACTATTTCCAACAGGCCAAAAACGGTCTTTATGCCCGTCAGGCTATCCTTTGCGACGTACTGGGAATTACGCTCGATGAGGTAAAAGCTGATACTGAAAAATAATCCGGAAAACTATTCAATTCAAGTAACTATGAGTGAAAAGAAAGAATTACAGGTGGCTGCGCTGAAAAACGGAACAGTCATTGACCATATACCATCCAATAAATTGTTTACTGTTGTATCTTTACTCGGCCTGCAAGATGAAGATGCCAACATCACAATAGGCAACAATTTTGAAAGCAAGAAACTGGGCAAAAAGGGAATCATCAAGATTGCTGACCGCTTTTTTACGGAAGAAGAAATCAGCCGCTTATCTGTGGTAGCTTCCAAAATCAAACTAAACATCATCCGTGACTATGAAGTCGTAGAAAAGAAAGAGGTAGAAATGCCCGACGAACTGAAAGGTATCGTGAAATGCAACAACCCGAAATGTATCAGCAACAACGAGCCGATGCTGACCTGGTTCCATGTCATCGATAAGGAGAAAGGTCTCCTTAAATGCCACTACTGCGAAAAGGAACAGCAGAAGGACAACATCAAACTTCTGTAAACCATGAAGCAGGACTGGAAACCAGGAACTATGATTTATCCTCTTCCGGCTGCTCTGGTTACATGCGGCAGTTGCGAAGAAGAATATAACATTATTACCGTAGCGTGGGTAGGTACAATTTGTACCAACCCACCTATGTGTTATATTTCTGTCAGACCGGAACGCCACTCCTATCCTATTCTGAAAAAGAATATGGAATTTGTCATTAACCTGACCACCAAAGACATGGCTTTTGCCACAGACTGGTGCGGAGTTCGTTCAGGAAAAGACTACAACAAGTTTCAGGAAATGAAACTGACACCGGGAAAGGCCTCTATGGTACAGGCTCCTATCATTGAAGAATCTCCTCTCTGCATTGAATGTCGGGTAAAGGAAATCGTGGCGTTAGGTTCGCATCACATGTTTATTGCCGATGTGGTCAATGTGAAAGCTGACGACAAATACCTGAATTCAGAAACAGGTAAATTCGAACTTGCACAATCAAACTTACTGGTTTATGCGCATGGAGGATACTATGAACTGGGAGAAAAAGTAGGCAAGTTCGGATGGTCTGTAGAGAAAAAGAAATAACTGAATTATGATAAAAGAAGCCCTATTTACCCTCATTGGAAGCGGTGTGCTGGCAGTTTGCAAATTGCAGGCACAAGCCGTAACCACGCCTATGGTTACGCTGAAACAGCCCCGTTTCAATATAGGAGTAAAAGCAGGCTTCAACTCTTCCATGTTCTTTACGGATGAGATTTCAATTAACGGCAAAGAACTGGAGCTCGCCCAAAATAACTATAAAGTAGGGTATTTTGCTGCAGTGTTCTGTCGGTTCAACATGAAAAAGCATCATTTCATCCAGCCAGAGTTCTCCTGCAACATCACACAAGGAAGTGTCTCTATCCCCAGCACACTGGCCAACTCGGAAATCCTAAAAGAAAACGCCTTGATTAAAAGAAGAATGACCACACTTGACCTTCCCATTCTTTACGGATATAAGTTTATAGACGTACATCCGTACGGAATGGCTTTCTTCGTCGGTCCCAAGGTAACATGGATATGGAAGAAACACAGCTCTACCGAATTCTCAGGATTTCATCAGCAAGGTATAAAGGAAGAGCAGTATCCATTCCAGTACAGCGGAGTAGTAGGACTGGCTGTAAATGTATCCAATATTTTCTTTGATTTCCGATACGAAGTGGGACTTCATAATACCATTCGCTCCATCACTTATGACACGAATCAGACCGAAGCTCCATATAATGAAGGAAAGATTAAGCTGGAGCAACGGAAAAATATCCTAAGCTTCTCAGTTGGAGTTATTTTCTAACAGGAATTTTCACTTTAAAACAACTATATCATGAAACGAGACGATTCTATTTTTAGCATCATTGAGAAAGAACACCAGAGACAATTGAAAGGTATTGAACTGATTGCCTCAGAGAATTTCGTAAGTGAACAAGTTATGCAAGCCATGGGCTCTTGCCTGACCAACAAATACGCAGAAGGATATCCAGGGAAAAGATATTACGGAGGATGTGAAGTAGTCGACCAGAGTGAACAGCTGGCCATCGACCGTATCAAACAGATTTTCGGTGCTGAATGGGCAAACGTACAGCCTCACTCTGGTGCACAAGCTAATGCTGCAGTATTTCTGGCGGTATTGAATCCGGGCGACAAGTTCATGGGCTTAAACCTGGCACACGGTGGACATCTGTCTCATGGCTCCGCTGTGAATACTTCAGGTATTCTATACACTCCATGCGAATATAACCTGAACAAGGAAACAGGTCGCGTAGATTATGACCAGATGGAAGAAATAGCTTTGAGAGAACACCCAAAATTGATTGTGGGTGGAGGATCAGCTTATTCACGTGAATGGAATTACAAACGTATGCGTGAAATTGCCGACAAGGTAGGTGCCATCCTGATGATTGACATGGCACATCCGGCCGGACTGATTGCTGCAGGTTTGCTTGACAATCCGGTAAAATACGCACACATTGTAACATCTACCACTCACAAGACATTACGTGGCCCGCGCGGAGGTATCATCTTAATGGGAAAAGACTTCCCTAACCCATGGGGAAAGAAAACTCCGAAGGGTGAAATCAAGATGATGTCACAGCTACTGGATTCAGCTGTATTCCCGGGCATTCAAGGTGGTCCGCTGGAACATGTCATTGCAGCTAAAGCTGTAGCATTCTACGAATGTATGCAGCCAGAATATAAAGAATACCAAATTCAGGTACAGAAGAACGCACGTGTATTGGCTCAGGCCCTAATGGACCGTGGATTCACCATTGTATCAGGAGGAACAGATAATCATTCCATGCTGGTAGACCTGCGCACCAAATATCCGGATCTGACAGGAAAAGTGGCTGAAAAAGCACTGGTAGCAGCAGACATCACAGTAAACAAAAATATGGTACCGTTTGACACACGTTCCGCATTCCAGACATCGGGTATCCGTCTGGGAACTCCAGCTATCACTACCCGTGGAGCCAAAGAAGAATTAATGTACGAAATTGCAGAAATGATTGAAACTGTGCTGTCAAATGTAGATAATGAAGAGGTAATTGCTTCTGTACGCCATCGGGTAAATGAAACGATGAAAAACTATCCTATATTTGCATATTAACTAAACGATTAAAAACGAAACAAAATGAAAAAAATGAATTCAATGGCTATTTTACTGAGCGCATGCTTGGTATTTAGCGGATGCGGAATGACAAATACAGCCAAAGGCGGAATGATTGGCGGTGGAAGTGGTGCTGCTTTAGGAGCAATAATCGGAGGTGTCGTTGGCCACGGAAAAGGAGCTGCCATCGGAGCTGCGGTAGGTGCAGCTGTGGGTACAGGTGCTGGCGTATTGATTGGTAAGAAAATGGATAAAGCTGCTGCACAGGCAGAACAGATTGAAGGTGCCCAGGTAGAACAGGTAACCGACAACAACGGCTTGCAGGCTGTAAAAGTAACTTTCGACTCTGGTATCCTGTTTAATACCAGCAGTGCTACGTTGAGTTCTTCTGCTAAATCTGCACTAAGTAAATTTGCCAATAACGTGCTGAACCAGAACAAAGATATGGACGTAGCCATCTACGGATATACTGATAATACCGGCTGGAAAAACAGTACAGCAGAACAAAGCCGTCAGAAGAATCTGGACCTTTCACAAGAACGCGCCCAAAGCGTATCAAGCTATCTGCTGGCTTGTGGTGCTTCTTCCAGCCAGATTAAGTCTGTAACAGGTATGGGTGAAGAAAATCCCGTAGCAGACAACTCTACTGCTGCCGGACGTCAGGAAAACCGCCGAGTAGAAGTATATATGTATGCCAGCCAGCAAATGATTCAGCAAGCTGAAGCTGGAACTTTACAATAAATTACAAATTTCATAGTAACAAACATTCATTATGCCGGGTCTTTCAGACTCGGCATAATTTTCATCCCAACACTCGGCACTAATGAACAGCAAACGAATTCTAAGATACCTACGTAATCTGATTATCTTTTTCTTTGCATCGACCATCCTTTCCGTCATTGCGTTAAGATTTATCCCAGTCTATATCACTCCCCTGATGGTGATAAGAAGTGTTGAACAACTGGTAAAAGGCGAGGAACTGGTCATGAAGCACAAATGGGTACCAAAAGAAAAAATATCACGTCATCTTCCGATGGCAGTCATAGCCTCTGAAGACAACCGCTTTGCCAGCCACAACGGATTCGACTTTAAAGAAATCAGCAAGGCTATTGAAGAAAACAAAAAGCGCAAAAAAGCCAGAGGCGCAAGTACCATCAGTCAGCAGACAGCCAAGAACGTATTTTTATGGCCCTCTTCTTCCTGGATCAGAAAAGGCTTCGAAGTATATTTCACGGTATTGATAGAACTGATGTGGGATAAAGAAAGAATCATGGAAGTTTATCTGAACTCCATCGAAATGGGAGATGGTATATATGGAGCAGAAGCCGTGGCGAAAGCTCACTTTCACACCACGGCCTCTCAACTTACCCGCAAACAATGTGCGCTTATTGCAGCCAGTCTCCCGAATCCAAGAAAATATAATTCCGGGAAACCAAGTCCTTACATGTACAAACGCCAGCGGAAAATTATGTATCTTATGAAATGCGTTCCTACTTTTCCGGAAAAGTCCAAGAAATAAAGGAACCGGAGTCAGGGCTCCGGATCTCCTTTCAAAATCGGAAGAGTAATTTTATATTTGACTGCCAGAATACGGGCTACAAACACTGTGATTCCTCCAATAATCTGTGCAAGCACAGATTCCATATCCAGCATCAGACAAATCCAGTAAACCAGTCCGCCAATCACACAGGCCATAGCATAAATCTCTTTACGGAATATCAGCGGAATTTCGTTAATAAATATATCACGCAACACCCCTCCTGCTGCACCGGTAATACTTCCCATAATAATAGCAATCCAGAACGGATACCCTAATGTATACGCCTTACTGAATCCGACGATTGTAAACAGCGCCAAACCAATGGTGTCAAAAATAAAGAACGTATTGTTCAGTCGAATGACATATTTTCCAAACAAAATAACAAAAAACATGGCAAAGGCCGTACAAATCAGGTACATCGGGTCTGTCATCCAGGCTGGAGTTACATCCAGCAACAAGTCACGAATCGTTCCTCCCCCAATAGCAGTAGCCAATCCAACCACATAGGCACCAAACCAGTCAAACCGCTTGGCAGAGGCAAGCCGTATACCACTAATGGCAAAAGCGAAAGTTCCCACAAAATCCAGTATCGTTACAAACGAAGGCATCTGAAAAAAAACGTCCATAGCAAATATTTTACCAAGTATAACTTAAACCAAAACTAAGCAGTTCCTGTAACTGGAAATAGCTTTTATCTTCTTCGCGAGTCACCCCATCGTCAAATCGGCCATGGACAAACAATTTCGTAGAAAGATATTTATTAATTGTGAAAGTGAACGTATTTTCCCATTCACCCAACACTTTCTCATAGTTGGTAGTATAAGAAAGACGAGACTCCCACATCAAAATTGAAAACATTTTCCATTTCAATGTGGATTCCAAACGAGAACCCCATACGCTTTCTCGTTTATGACCTGCTTCAATGTTAAACTTCGTCGGGTCTACCCTGTCACTGGCCACACTATACAAAGTGTAGTTTATCGGGTTCACCAGCACAGACAAGTTGCAAACTCCATCCTTCACGAACTTGTAGTCCATACCGAGACCGACGTTCAGTTCAGCCGGCGAGAAGAAAGCAGAAACCAGGTTGTCAGAGTTAGTCTCATAGTTTGAGAAGAACTGTGTCTTGAATTCTGCCGACAATGTATAGTACCATGTACTGAATGCCTTATAACCCAGTTTAGAGCTCAAACGAAGAAGGTCATTATTAGCTTTGTAACTATGCACTGTATCTGAAGGAGCTGTAATAAAGCCTAATTTCCACTCAATCTTATTTTCAAACTGAACACGTTGTCTGTCATCATAGTTAGCCTGCCAGGTAAATCCGGAGAGTAATGATTTTGTACTTTCACCACCCTTATACCAGTTCTTGGAAATATAGTTCTGCGAGAACTGCAGATAACCGTTTCCACCAAAGGTCCAGAAATTAGGTTTGATAACCAACAAGTCTTTTTCTGTCACCCGATTAGGAAGTTCATCATTCTGCATCATATCGAGCAAATTCTCTGTTCGCGGCTGATCCACAATCACTTCACCATATATTGGTTTTAACCCTTTTAAATTTTCCTCATTTTGTTTCACCAAGTTCGGATAAGACAAGTAAAAAGAAAGCAACTGTCGGTTTACAGCCTTATCTACCTGAACAGAATGGCGCAAATCGGCTACCTGAGGCAACTGTTTTTCCAGTACATTCTCTTTTATAAAAGGTATCTGAGGCTTCCAATCAGAAATACTGAAAGCCTGCTCAATCGGTGCCTCATAATAAGTGGCCGGCATCGACAATTTATAATAATCCGGATTAGAACGAATACCTGTAATCAACAAGTAAATATCGTCCCAGCGCTCCAGCTGGGCATTATAATCCTGACGGAAATTCTGCAACATCCGCCAGAAATTTCGTACTTCCAAAGGAGGTAATTCCACCTTCTTTTTCACTACCGGAACTACTTTTTTTTCTAAGGGCGTCCGCAAACTATCCATAGAAGCGGTCACACTCAAAGAATCTACCTCATTTTTTACAGAATCCGAAGAAACCTCAATATTTTGTGCAGCCAACCCACCGCACATTGTTAATAATACCACAAAAAGACCCGTCTTTTTCATTATTCGTCATTCTTAAAATCTTGTGCAAAAGTACGATTTATTTCCCAAAGAAGTTTGCTTTCGTACCTACTAATTACACAATAAACTATTTTCTGTCCTCCATTGTTTAAAATTTTACTTGTACATCTACCGGAAAACTTAAGGATATTTGAAGTTAAACACGGTTTTACTCTTCTTACTTTTGTGGGTTCAGCTTTTTTTTATAATTTTGCAAACTTGAAGAAGTAGTTCTTCCATGTGGGAAAAATATCGTTTCCCGCTTTCCTGTAGTTACTTTTTTAAGAGAAAAGAAAGTAGACTACATTAAACTGTTGAATTTAATTTTTAAATATTCATATTGTGGCAGAAACAAAGTATATTTTCGTAACAGGTGGTGTAGCCTCTTCATTAGGAAAAGGAATCATCTCATCATCTATCGGTAAGTTGCTGCAGGCCAGAGGCTACAGCGTAACCATCCAGAAGTTCGACCCGTATATCAACATCGACCCGGGAACCCTGAATCCCTATGAACACGGAGAATGCTACGTAACCGTAGACGGACATGAAGCCGACCTTGACTTAGGACACTACGAACGCTTCTTAGGCATCCAAACTACCAAAGCCAACAACATCACTACCGGACGTATCTACAAGAGTGTAATCGACAAGGAACGTCGTGGAGACTATCTTGGCAAGACTATCCAGATTATCCCTCACATCACTGACGAAATTAAACGCAATGTCAAATTGCTGGGCAACAAATACAAATTCGATTTCGTCATTACTGAAATCGGAGGAACTGTGGGCGATATCGAATCACTTCCTTATCTGGAAAGCATCCGCCAGCTGAAATGGGAATTAGGGAAGAACGCTTTGTGCGTACACTTGACTTATGTACCTTATTTGGCTGCTGCCGGTGAATTGAAAACCAAACCGACACAGCACTCTGTTAAAGAACTGCAGTCTGTAGGTATCCAGCCGGATATTCTGGTGCTTCGTACAGAACACGAGCTCAGCATGGGACTGAGAAAGAAAGTTGCTTTGTTCTGTAACGTAGACGACAACGCCGTTATCCAGTCAATGGACATGCCGACCATCTACGAAGTACCTTTGCGTATGCAGGAACAGAAACTGGATGTAACTATCCTTGAAAAGATGGGACTTCCGGTAGGCGAAACTCCTACCCTCGGCCCGTGGAGAGACTTCCTGAACCGTCGTCACAATGCGACAGAGAAGGTAAGAATCGGACTGGTAGGAAAATACGATTTGCAGGATGCCTACAAATCAATCTTGGAAGCCCTTTCACAAGCAGCAACTTATAATGACCGCAAGGCCGACATTCACTTTATCAATAGTGAGAACCTAACCGACGACAACATTGAAGAGCACCTGAAAGACATGGATGGTGTCATCATCTGCCCGGGATTCGGACAGCGTGGTATCGAAGGTAAGTTCGTAGCTATCAAGTACTGCCGTACACACAACGTACCGACATTCGGTATCTGTCTGGGTATGCAGTGCATTGCCATCGAATTCGCACGAAACGTACTGGGATATGCCGATGCCAACAGCCGTGAAATGGACGAAAAGACTCCGCACAATGTAATCGACATCATGGAGGAACAGAAATCCATCACCAACATGGGTGGTACCATGCGTCTGGGAGCTTACGAGTGTGTTATCGACCCGAACTCCAAGACTTATGAGGCTTACCAGAGTGAACACATCCAGGAACGTCACCGCCACCGCTACGAATTCAACAACAACTACAAGGAAGAATTCGAAAAGGCGGGCATGAAATGTGTAGGTATCAATCCGGAATCTGACCTGGTGGAAATCGTGGAAATCCCGACCCTGAAATGGTTCATCGGTACACAGTTCCATCCGGAATACAGCAGTACGGTACTGAAACCACATCCGCTGTTCCTGTCGTTCATCAAGGCAGCTATCAGCAAATAAACCAAACATAACATTGTAAAAAAATAGAAATGGACAAAAACACGTTAGTGGGCTTTATCCTGATTGGAGCGGTCATCGTGGGATTCGGTATCTACAACCGCCCCAGCCAGGAAGAAAGAGCACGCGCACAGCACTATCAGGACTCTATTCAACAGGTTATCAAGCAACAAGAAGAAGCTCAGGAAAAGCAGGCTGCTGCAGCCATTGAGGCGGCACGCCCCGACAGCACTTCCCTCTTCTTCCAAGCCGCACAGGGTACGGAACAGTTTACCGTACTGGAGAACGAGCTGGTTCAGCTGACTTTCTCCAACAAAGGCGGACGAGTAAGCAAGGCCCTGCTGAAAGAGTATAAAGACCAGAAGAAGCAGCCTCTCGTTCTGTTCGACGGCGAAGATGCTTCCATGAATTTCGGTTTTGAAGGAAAGAACGAGAACATCCTCAGCCAGCAAATGTATTTCGAGGCGACCAATGTGACCGATTCTACCGTGACCATGCGACTGAACGCAGCCAACGGCGGACATCTGGACTTCAACTACCGACTGCTGCCCAATTCGTACATGGTAGACCTTACCGTTCAGGCCAGCGGCATGCAGAATTTCTTCTCTCCTTCTACCAAGAGCATGAACATCGAATGGAAACAGCGTGCCCGCCAGATGGAGAAAGGTTACAACTTCGAACAGCGTTACACGTCATTGACCTACAAGCCGGTGGACGACAGCTTCGATTACTTGAGCGAAACAAAGGATGAGAAAGAAACCATTCCTGAATCACTCGACTGGGTAGCTTTCAAGAATCAGTATTTCTCCTGTGTGTTCATGGCTGAGCAGAACTTTGACAATGCCACACTCGAATCAAAAATGGAACAGCAGGGAAGCGGCTACATGAAGAACTATGCAGCCGACATGAAGACAGCTTTCGACCCGACAGGTGCCAAAGCTTCGCACATGCAGTTCTACTTTGGTCCGAACCACTTCAAGACACTACTGGCCAGCAATGACTTGAGCTTTAAAGATAAAGATCAGGAACTGGAAGATCTGGTTTACCTGGGATGGCCGATTATCCGCCTGATTAACCGCTGGTTCACCATCAACCTGTTCGACTGGTTGTCAGGCTGGGGACTGAGCATGGGTATGGTTATCTTGCTTATGACTATCATCGTCAAGGTACTGGTACTCCCTACCACCTGGAAGTCTTTCATATCATCTGCCAAGATGCGTGCCCTGAAACCGTATGTAGATAAGATTAACGCCAAATATCCGAAGCAGGAAGATGCCCTGAAGAAACAGCAGGAAACCATGGCCCTCTATCGCCAGTACAATGTCAGTCCGATGGGCGGCTGTCTGCCGATGTTGTTGCAGACTCCGGTCTTCATGGCCCTCTTCTTCTTTGTGCCGAACGCTATCGAGTTGCGTCAGCAGGGATTCTTGTGGGCTGATGACCTTTCGGCTTACGACGACCTGATTAGCTGGAGCTACCACATCCCGTTGTTAGGCAACCACCTGAGTCTGTTCTGTCTGCTGTTCAGCATCACTACGGTGCTCAACCAGATCATCATGATGAAACAGCAGGATATGGGCAACAATCCGCAGATGGCTGCCATGAAATGGATGATGTACATCATGCCTGTGATGTTCTTCTTCATCTTCAATGACTACGCATCCGGATTGAGCTACTACTACTTCATCTCCGGTCTGATTGGTATCATTACCATGTGGATTATGCGCCGCATGACCGATGAAAAGAAATTGCTCGCCCAGCTGGAAGCCAACAAGAAGGAACCTTCACAGCAAAAGGCAAGCGGACTGATGGCCAAACTGGAAGCCCTGCAGAAAGAACAGGAACGTCTCCAGAAAGAACGTCAGGAACGCATGGGAGGTAAGAAAAAATAAAAAGATTATCTCACTTAATATAGCAGCGCGCCCCTCAATGGCATACAGACAAGCCATCGAGGGGCGCGCTTTTTTCTGCTACATTCCTCTTTTTCCATTTATTGTCTTACCTTTGCAGAAACAAAGGTAAAGCCATGAACTACTTTTCAAAACTCTATACCCGATGGCAGCATTTCCTGCATAATGAAACATTGAAGCAGAAAGTATATTCCATCGTTTTCGAATCAGACACACCGAAAGGAAGACTGTTCGACATCATATTAATCAGCAGCATCATTCTTAGCGTACTGATGGTCATACTGGAAAGCATGCACCTGTTTTCTCCCACGGCTTACTGGGTATTACGATTATTAGAGTATCTTCTTACTCTCTTCTTTACCATAGAATACCTGGCCCGTATTTACTGCCTGAAAAATCCTCGGAAATACATATTCAGCTTCTTCGGGCTGGTGGACTTGCTGGCTACCCTGCCGGTTTACCTGAGCTTCTTCCTGAAGGGAGCACACTACCTGCTGGTCATCCGGGCCTTCCGGCTCATCCGGATATTCCGCATTTTCAAACTGTTCTCTTTCATCAGTGAAGGCAATCTGCTACTGCGCTCCCTGCGCATCAGCGCACCGAAAATATCCGTATTTTTCTTTTTTGTCCTCATCTTGGTTACCTCCATGGGAACAATCATGTACATGATTGAGGGCGACGTGCCCGGATCTGAGTTCAACAACATTCCCAACAGCATCTACTGGGCCATTGTTACCATGACCACCGTAGGTTATGGCGACATCACTCCCGTTACTCCGGTAGGACGATTTCTGTCGGCCATCATCATGCTCACCGGTTACACCATCATCGCCGTACCTACAGGAATCGTATCGGCGGCCATGGTAAGCCAGCAGAAAAAGCAGGCAGAACGCCAGTGCCCGCATTGCCACCAGACAGGTCACGATGCAGAAGCCGTCTATTGCAAATACTGCGGAAAGGAACTCGAGAGTGACTCAAAAAGAAAAATCCACAACGAAGAATTTTAATCATCAAACCATCAAATAAACACATGAAAAAAACAGATTTTATGACTATGACAGTAGCCATGATGCTCGCCACATCGGCCTGTGTAGGTCCTGAAAAAGCCGCACAGACAGATGGCCCCATCATCGGCAAGCAGGAGGTTACGGTAAAAGACGGCCGTATGACCCCTGAAACACTCTGGGCCATGGGACGCATCGGAAGTTCCTGTGTATCGCCCGATGGCAAACGCATTGCCTACACGGTGTCTTACTACAGCGTGAAAGAAAACAAGAGCCACCTGGTAATCTACGTAATGAATGCCGACGGCTCAGGCAACCAGCTGCTCACTACGACAGCTGCCAGCGAAGGAGAACCTGCATGGATCAAGAACGGCAGCAAGCTTGCTTTCCTTGCACCGGATGCCGACGGTAACAGCCAGATTTGGGAAATGAATCCCGACGGCAGCGAACGCGTACAGCTTTCTTCATTTGCCGGAGGAATTGACGGATTCAAGTTTTCACCCGACGAGAGCAAGGTGCTCTTCATCTCACAGGTGAAATACGGCGAACGCACCGTCGACAAGTATCCTGACCTGGACAAGGCCAGCGGAATGGTAATAGACGACCTGATGTACAAGCACTGGGATGAGTGGGTACAGACCGTACCGCATCCGTTCGTAGCTCCGTTTGCCGGGAACAAGGTAGGCGAAGCAACCGACATCCTGGCCGGCGAACCCTACGAATCGCCGATGAAGCCTTTCGGTGGCATCGAACAGCTTACGTGGAGTCCTGACTCCAAATCCATCGCATATACCTGCCGCAAGAAAACCGGACTGGAATACGCCATCTCTACCGATTCGGACATTTACCTGTATAATCTGGAAACCAAGCAGACCCGCAACCTCTGCAAGGAAGACGCTGCCGACAAGAACATGGGTTACGACACGAACCCGCAGTTCTCCCCCGACGGCGGATTCATTGCCTGGCAAAGCATGGAGCGCGACGGATACGAAAGCGACCGCAACCGCCTTTGCGTAATGGATTTGAAGAATGGCAAGAAGACTTACGTTACAGAAGCCTTCCAGTCGGGTGTGGACAGCTACTGCTGGGCTCCGGATAACCAGACTCTCTATTTCACCGGCGTATGGCATGCCACCAGCATGATTCACCGCACGAACCTGAAGGGAGAAGTAGAACAGCTTACAGAAGGCATGTACGACTATGCTTCTGTAGAAATGCTGGGCGACGGACAACTTCTTACCAAGCGTCACTCTATCAGCGAAGCCGACGAGCTGTTCACTGTCAACCTGAACAAGGCCAATGAGGTAACCCGCATCACGCAGGAAAACGACCACATCTTCAAGCAGCTGAAGTTAGGTAAAGTAGAAGCCCGCTGGACAAAGACTGTCGACGGTAAAGACATGCTCTCGTGGGTAATCTATCCGGTAGACTTCGACCCGAACAAGAAATACCCCACCCTGCTGTTCTGCGAAGGTGGTCCGCAAAGCCCCGTCAGCCAGTTCTGGAGCTACCGCTGGAACTTCCAGATTATGGCTGCCAACGATTACATCATCATCGCCCCTAACCGCCGCGGTTTGCCGGGATTCGGCATGGAATGGCTGGAAGAAATCAGCACCAACTACGGCGGACACTGCATGGACGACTACCTGACCGCCATCGACGACATCGCCAAAGAACCGTACGTTGACAAAGACCGATTGGGTTGCGTAGGTGCCAGCTTCGGAGGATATTCTGTATACTGGCTGGCTGGACACCACAACAAGCGTTTCAAGGCCTTCATCGCACACGACGGATTCTTCAATATGGAGCAGCAGTACCTCGAAACCGAAGAACTCTGGTTCACCAACTGGGATTTGGGTGGCCCGTACTGGGACAAGAACAACCCAGCTGTAAAGCGCAGCTATGCCAACTCTCCTCACCTGTTTGTCGACAAATGGGATACGCCTATCCTCTGCATCCACGGCGAGAAAGACTACCGCATCTTGGCTTCGCAGGGTATGGCCGCATTCAACGCTGCCAAACTGAGAGGCATTCCTGCCGAACTGCTGATTTTCCCAGACGAAAACCACTGGGTATTGAAACCGCAGAACGGTATTTTGTGGCAACGCACTTTCTTCAACTGGCTTGACCGCTGGCTGAAACCACAGAAATAAGTCACGCATATCCGGACGCCCTAAAAAAAAGATTTTTTCTATTCCATTGAATTTCAAACGATTTTAAAAATATCAGAAAAATTCTTGCAAAAAAAAGAGCGTCCGGATTTGCATATTAAAATAAAAAGTCATACCTTTGCATCGCTTTTGAGAAAGACACTTCGGGGTGTAGCGCAGTCCGGTTAGCGCACCTGCTTTGGGAGCAGGGGGTCGTGGGTTCGAATCCCGCTACCCCGACAGAAGTCAAAAAAGTAAAAGTTATTACATTGTTCGGGGTGTAGCGCAGTCCGGTTAGCGCACCTGCTTTGGGAGCAGGGGGTCGTGGGTTCGAATCCCGCTACCCCGACAGAAAGAAAGGCAACTTATCCAGTACGATGAGTTGCCTTTCTTTTTATATTCATTTCTCCTCAAAAAGAGGCCTTTCAAGAGACCTTCAAAAAACGCCTAAGCGTTTGCTTTCAAACGCAAGTACATTTAAAGTGAAACGCCCTTGCGTTTCACCTAAAACGTAAGGGCGTTTCACTCTAAACTCTTCGGCGTTTTCATCCGAATGTAAGTCTTTTTTCCAATCCTTTTCAGAATCAGGTCTTTATAATTCTACAATTCGTTGATTTTCTGAAAGAAACACACATCCTGATAAGAAGTGCCTACCCGTATCCAGTCCTTCAGGATGCCACGTTCGGTATAGCCTGCCGAAGTGAACAGCTTCCGGCTGGCCACATTCCCCACCGGCACATAGGCATACAATTGCCGGAGCCCCAGCAAAGAGAAGCAATGCGATTCCAAAAGAGAAAGCGCCGCCTGCGCCACTCCCTGTCCCCGCAAGTCCTTCCGTACCACAATTCCTACTTCCGCCCGGTTGTGACGCGCATCAAAAGAAAACACATCCACAATACCGGCCACTCCCTGCTCCTCACATACTATCATCAGCCGCAGTTGCCCGTCGGCATACAAGTCATTCTGACTCTCCGCGATGTAGCGTTTCATCTGATAGCGGGAATAAGGACCCGTGGCCGTACCCAGTTCCCAAAGTGCCGCATCGTTCTCAAACGAGAGCATCACCTCCAAATCTTCCGGTTCGGGTGCGCGAAGACTGACATTTCCCTGTTTCATAATCTCTCATTTTTCCGGTTCGTCTTTCTGCAAATCAAGCTCCCGCATCAGGCGGCCGCGTCCCGGCACACAAAACAGCGAAGCTACCAATAGCATGCCCATACACAACAGACTGGTAACATCGAGCGTAGTATAATACACGGTCAGATTAAACAGTGCCGGAGCCAGCAGCATGGCCAGACGGATTTCACACCAGCGGCGGTAGCTCACCAACGCTTCGGGCAAGGACAGCTGACGGACATAGCGTGTCAGCGAAAGGCTGAACATGCGCAGCGACAAGGGTATCAGACATACCGTCAGCAAAATGCCGACAGTCTGCAAGATGTATTCTGCCTGCGCATCGCCCACCATACTTCCCTGAGGCAATACATCCGTTTCATACAACACACACCCTGCCACGACGAGTATCCAGAACAAGGCAAATTCCGCTTCCAGCACACGGAGCAGACGAGTCATTCTTTTTTCCATTTCGTTCTATTTTTAAAGGGTTCCGGTAAACGCCACGCGGTTCACGATGGAGCGTCCCAGCGTCACCTCATCCGTATATTGCAATTCATCACCGATGGAGATTCCACGGGCAATGACGGTTATCTTCACATCGCAGCCCGCCAGTTTGCGGAAAATGTAGAAGTTGGTGGTATCTCCTTCCATCGTAGAACTCAGCGCCAGGATTACCTCCTTGACGGTACCCTCTTTCACACGATTTACCAAACTCTCTATCTCCAAATCGGAAGGTCCGATACCATCCATGGGCGAAATCACTCCTCCCAGCACATGATACAGCCCGCGATACTGCTGAGTATTCTCTACCGCCATCACATCGCGTATATTCTCTACCACACACACCGTGGTCACGTCGCGCGAAGGATTGGAACAGATGCGGCACACATCCGTATCAGAAATGTTGTGGCACACCTTGCAATACTTCACCTCTTTCTTTAAGGTAGAAATGGCACTGCTGAAGGCTTCTACCGTAGCTGTATCCTGACGCAGCAGGTGCAGCACAAGGCGCATGGCCGTTTTCCGTCCGATTCCGGGAAGCTTGGCAAACTCCCCCACCGCTTTTTCCAGTAAAACTGAAGGATATTGTTGATTCATGTTTATCGTTTCTTTAATACGAATGGCAAAAATACGGATAAAACGAGAACCGACCTCCATTTCGCGGACATTATTTTCAAGGAAGTCTTCCACCGAATCCCGTTTTTATATTACCTTTGCATAAAACAACTCACAGATATAACCTATGGACATAACCAGCGCAGAGTTCGTCGTAAGCAACTCACGGGCCGACATGTGCCCCCAGACTCATCTTCCGGAATATGCCTTTATCGGGCGCTCCAACGTGGGAAAATCCAGCCTCATCAACATGCTGACCAAGAATCCCAAACTGGCCATGACTTCGGCCACACCGGGAAAAACCTTGCTCATCAACCATTTCCTCATCAACAAGGAATGGTATCTGGTAGACCTTCCCGGCTACGGCTATGCCCAGCGAGGAAAAAAGATGATGGAGAAAATCCAGAAACTCATTGAATACTACGTGCTGGAGCGGGAACAGATGACCTGCCTGTTCGTCCTCATCGACAGCCGGCTGGAACCGCAACGCATCGATCTGGAATTCATCGAATGGCTGGGCGAAAACGGCATCCCCTTCGCCCTGATCTTCACCAAAGCCGACAAGCAGAGCGTGGGAAAGACGAAGGCCAGCGTAAACCGCTTCCTGGACACGCTGAAAGAGCAATGGGAAGAGCTGCCTCCGCATTTTATCTCTTCTTCGGAAAACAAAACCGGACGGCAAGAAATCCTCGATTACATAGAACAAGTAAACCGTTCGCTCAAAGAGCAGGCAGAATAAAAAATATCCTCCAGACTGCGATTTTCATCCAAACAGCCTGGAGGATATTTTTTCATTATACCTTCCCGTTCAACGAGAGAAAACGATGTTTCCTTCCTTGCTCACGTCCAGCCGGACATTATAACAAGCCGCTCCGTCGGGAATACAAAGTGTAGCCACGTAGCGATAACCTTTTTCATCCACTCTCACAAAGTCCATATCGCTCAGGATGGCGCTGTTCAGAAAATCGGCAGGAACCACGCGGGCAAACATTTCCTTATTTATATCTTTGGAGAACAAGCGTTCCTTTCCTTTGTACACACAAATATGGATGATATTGTCATAGTAGATATTTTCCACCGGAAGACCTTCTTCATTGATGCTGACAAGGGTTACCCGCTTCTTGGTCGGGTTGATGTACGCATAACCTCTGTAGCGTTCTCCTCCGTGAAAAATAACCGAATCTTTCTCAAACACCCCGTTTTCTACCACTTTCACCGGAACCACCGTACCAAACGACAAGGTATCCGATTCGGATTTATGCAGGCTCACCGTCTCGCCCACCGACGTGCGATAGCGCAGGCTGTACGACAAGCATTCTTCTATGAAATAATGAATGGGCTGGGCACTGTACACCGTCATCGTATCATTGTGTACCGAAAAAGCCATCGGGGCATTAATCTGGCTGGCATAATAAATGCTGTCGCCTTGAATTTTGAATAAAGGTGCCTCCGTGTTGTCATCCAGCCAGATGCCTTGCAGCCGTTGTATGACTTCCTGATTCTCATCCTGCTTTTCTGCTCCGTGCTGCTGGGGAGACAGACATCCTGCCAGCATTCCTAATCCCCCAAGGAGCATTCCCAAGCCCATTTTTTTCATGCGTAAATGAATTTCTACATTTTCTCCGGCAAAAATACAACAAATTTGGTTTTCCTCCGAAAAATGCCCGTTGAAAGATACTCCACATAAGAGAAAAATGTATTATTTTTGCAATATGATTGAATTGGCAAAACATATAGAAGTATTATTGCTGGAGAATGATTGTGTCATCGTTCCCGGCTTGGGAGGATTCATTGCCCACAAACGGCAGGCCGCATATTCCATCCAAAAAGGAGAATTCATGCCGCCCCTCCGCACCATTGGATTCAATCCGCAACTGATAATGAACGATGGGCTGCTGGTACAGTCGTACATGCAGGCTTTTAACACCGACTTTCCCGATGCAACCCGCCGGATTGAAAAAACAGTGGCTGAAATGAAAGACCAATTGTACCAGCAAGGTCAGGTCACACTGAACAACGTAGGTACGATTTATTATAACATGAACGGCGGTTATGCCTTTGAACCGGCAGCTGCGTCCTATTTCACTCCAAGTCTGTACGGACTGGAAAGTTTCACGCTTCCACAGTTACAACCTCTTCCTGTATCGTCTTCTCCTAAACAATTGCTTCCAAAAGTAAACGAGCAGACAGGAAAATCGAAGAAGCATTTCTCCCTGCGTCACTTCACACGCAACATAGTAGCGATAGCCGCAGCCGTATGTCTGTTCTTCGTACTCTCCGTCCCGGTAGAAAACACGTACATGGACGATGCGAACTACGCCTCTTTAGGTTCTATCAGCATGTTTGATGCCATCCGCAACCAGTCGGTGGCCACCAGCATACAAACAACTCCTCACACCGTAGTTGCACAGAAGGCTGTAAAGAAGCAGACGGGCGAAAAGCGTGTCCGTAACAACGTGAACACGCTGAAACCGGTAGTTGTGAAGACGGAAAAAATTGCAGCGGCACCTGCTGCAAAAACAGCCGTAGCTAAAACGGCTACAGCAAAAGCTGAAACAAAGGCTGCCAAATCATCTAAGCAAGTGTCTACACAACCCGCTGCAAGTAAAAAGACGGCCTACATCATCGTAGCCAGTCTGCCGACATCGGACGATGCACAACGTGAACTGAAAAAATTCCAGCAGAAAGGATACAAGAATTGTCAGGTGCTTGAATCGAACGGACGTTTCCGCATCGCACTGGATAGTTATGCCACTTCAGGCGAAGCTTACCAGAAAGTGCAGACGCTGCGTAAACAGGAAGAATTCAAGAGTGCCTGGGTATTCACTTCAAAATAAATACGCCCTTTAAAACAGAATGAAAAGAGTAAGATGCCCCAAATGTGACAACTTCATCCAGTTTGATGAGACCAAGTATGGAGAAGGACAGTCACTCGTTTTTATCTGTGACAACTGTAAGAAGCAGTTCAGCATCCGTATCGGAAAATCGAAACTGAATGCCGCCAACCGTAAGGAGGAAGTAATCGACGAGAAAGAAGGCATGCAGGATTTCGGCAACATACTGGCAGTGGAAAATGTATTTGCCTACAAGCAGGTGCTTCCGCTGCATGAGGGAGACAACCTCATCGGCCGCCGATGCAAAGGTAACGACATCGACATCCCTATCGAAAGTAATGATCCGAGTCTGGACCGTCGGCATTGTTACATCAACGTCAAGAAGAACAAGCAAGGGAAAATCATTTACACCCTGCGCGATAATGACAGCATCACAGGAACTTTCCTGATGAATGAAATTTTAGGACCGAAAGACCAAATCCGCATTGAAGACGGAGCTATTATTACCTTGGGAGCTACAACCTTGATTTTAAGAGCTGCCGAGGAACAAACGGAAGAGTAAACCGCACACGGACTCTATAATTTTAGGATAACTAATAACTAACAAACCTTTTTATTTCGATTATGGCTTTTACAAACAACGTAATGATTGTCCGGCATAAATTGCTGGAAAACCTGGTTGCTTTATGGAAAGAAAATCAATTAGTAGAAAAAATTGACCGCATTCCTCTGGAAATCAGTCCTCGCCGCTCACAGCCGGTAGGACGCTGCTGTATCCACAAGGAACGTGCCGTTACTAAATATAAGTTGCTCCCGCTGTTGGGATGGGATATGACCGATGAAACGGACGAACTGACTCCGCTTTCTGAATATGCCCGCAAAACATTGGAACGCAAGGAAAGAATCAAAGAAAACATTCTCTGTGTCATCGATGAAGCATGCTCTTCCTGCGTGCAGGTAAATTATGAAGTAAGTAACCTTTGCCGGGGTTGTGTGGCTAGAAGCTGCTACATGAACTGTCCGAAAGGTGCCGTACACTTTAACAAGAAGACTGGTCAGGCACAGATTGACCACGACAAGTGCATCAGCTGTGGTATCTGCCACAAGAGCTGTCCGTATCACGCCATCGTTTACATTCCGGTGCCTTGTGAAGAAGCTTGTCCGGTGAAAGCCATCAGCAAGGACGAACACTACATCGAACACATCGATGAAAGCAAGTGTATCTATTGTGGAAAATGTCTGAATGCCTGCCCGTTCGGAGCCATCTTCGAAATCTCACAGGTGTTCGATGTATTGGAAGCTATCCGTAAGGGAGAACAGGTAATTGCCATTCCGGCTCCGTCCGTATTGGGACAGTTCAAGGCTACCATCGAACAAGTGTACGGAGCATTGAAAGAAATTGGTTTTGCTGATGTAATTGAAGTGGCCGAAGGTGCCATGCACACTACCAGCAACGAAGCACACGAACTGCTGGAAAAACTGGAAGAAGGACAGAAATTCATGACTACTTCCTGCTGTCCGTCGTACATCGAACTGGTAAACAAGCACATCCCAGACATGAAGCCTTACGTATCAAGCACAGGCTCTCCGATGTATTATGCGGCTCGCATTGCCAAAAAGAAATACCCGAATGCCAAGGTGGTCTTCATCGGCCCGTGTATCGCCAAAAGAAAAGAAGCACAGCGTGACGAATGCGTAGACTACGTGCTGACTTTCGAAGAACTTCACCCGATGTTCCGCGGCTTGGGCATCGAACTGGAACAGGCCAACCCGTACAAAGTGGCATACGAATCTGTATGTGAAGCACACGGATTTGCACAGGCGGGCGGTGTAGCTGGAGCAGTGAAAGCTTACCTGGGCCCGAAAGCCAACGGTATCAAGATTATGCAGTTCTCTGACTTCACGAAGAAGAACATCGGTGTACTCCGCGCTTACGCCAAGACCGGAAAAGTGGATGCACAGTTCATCGAAATGATGGCTTGCGAAGGCGGATGCGTAACCGGCCCGAGCGCACACAACGATCCTGTAGCCGGAAAACGCCAGTTGAACCAAGACTTGCTGAAACGTACCTTGAAGTACGAAAACAATAATCAGGAATAAACCCATGAGGGAACTTATTGAACGCCTTTACCGGGAGCAGACACTGGCTCCCGGTGAATTGCGTACCCTTCTGCTGGAGTGCCGGGGGGAAGACCTCGACTTTCTCATGCAAAAGGCACGTGCCGTAGCACAAAGCCATTTCGGAAACAAAATCTATATCCGTGGACTCATTGAAATAGGGAACTGTTGTCACAACGACTGTTTCTACTGCGGCATCCGAAAAAGTAACCGCCACCTGAAGCGGTACCGACTGGATGTGGAGACCATTCTGGCCTGCTGCCGGCATGGATATGAGTTGGGATTCCGTACCTTCGTCCTGCAAGGAGGAGAAGACAACTACATGAACGATGACAGGGTAACGGAAGTGGTTACTGCGATACGAACCGAATTCCCCGATGTGGCCATCACCCTTTCACTTGGTGAACGCCCTACACTTTCCTACGAACGTTTTTTTCAGGCAGGTGCCAACCGCTATCTGTTGCGCCACGAAACGCACAACGAAGCACATTACCGTCGCTTGCATCCTGAAGACATGTCACTATCCAACCGCCTGCGTTGTCTGAACGATTTGAAACGCATCGGATTCCAGACGGGAACCGGCATCATGGTGGGAAGTCCAGGACAAACTGTCGACCACCTGGTGGAAGACATTCTTTTCATAGAACAATTCCGTCCCCAGATGATTGGTATCGGTCCTTTCCTGCCTCATCATGACACTCCTTTCGCTTCCTGCCTGCCCGGCAGTCTCACGCAGACACTCACGCTGCTTTCCATCTTCCGGCTGATGCATCCGCAGGCATTGATTCCTTCTACCACCGCCCTGGCAAGCCTTACACCCGACGGGCGCGAGAAAGGCATACTGGCAGGTGCCAATGTAGTAATGCCCAACCTCTCGCCGGTAGAACAGCGAAAGAATTATGCCTTGTATGACAATAAAGCCTCTATGGGCTCAGAAGCAGCCGAAGGACTGCGTCTGCTTGCACAACGGCTGGCTGCCATTGGTTACGAAATAGATAAAAGCCGAGGGGATTATCCCGGCAAGACGTTATAAATTACATTACAGCTATGTACAAGATTGATTCTCAAAAGGCAGAAGAATTTATCTGCCACGAAGAAATTCTCGATACCCTGGAATATGCCCAAAGCAAAAGCCAGGACAAGGAACTGATACGTTCCATCATTGAAAAAGCTCGCCTGTGCAAGGGACTTTCTCACCGCGAGGCTGCTGTATTATTGGAATGCAACGACCCGGAACTGGTGGAGGAAATCTACCGCCTGGCCCGTGAAATCAAGCAGAAATTCTACGGCAACCGCATCGTAATGTTTGCCCCTCTTTACTTGTCAAACTATTGCGTAAACAGTTGTACCTACTGTCCTTACCACGTTAAGAACAAGACCATTGCCCGCAAGAAACTGACACAGGAAGACATCCGTCGTGAAGTCATCGCCCTGCAGGACATGGGGCACAAGCGTCTGGCACTGGAAGCTGGAGAAGACCCGATTCACAACCCCATCGAATACATTCTGGAATCGATAAAGACCATCTACGGCATCAAGCACAAGAATGGAGCTATCCGTAGGGTAAACGTAAACATTGCTGCGACCACGGTAGAAAATTACCGTCGCCTGCACGAAGCCGGTATCGGTACCTACATTCTGTTCCAGGAAACATACCACAAGGAGAATTACGAAAAGCTTCACCCCAGAGGTCCAAAGAGCAACTATGCCTACCATACGGAGGCTATGGACCGCGCCATGCAAGGAGGCATTGACGACGTGGGTATCGGCGTATTGTTCGGCCTGAATACTTACCGCTACGATTTTGTGGGACTGCTGATGCACGCCGAACACCTGGAAGCGACTTACGGCGTAGGTCCGCACACCATCAGTGTGCCCCGTATCTGCTCGGCCGACGACATTGACGCTTCTACCTTCGAGAACGCTATCTCCGACGAGATATTCCAGAAGATTGTAGCCGTCATCCGAATCAGCGTGCCTTATACGGGTATGATTATTTCTACACGTGAATCGCAGCGTTCACGCGAAAAGGTACTTGCCCTCGGTGTGTCACAAATCAGCGGAGGTTCCCGCACCAGCGTGGGAGGCTATGCTACCGAAGAACTGCCGGAAGAAAACTCGGCTCAGTTTGATGTAAGCGACCACCGCAGCTTGGATGAAATTGTGGCCTGGCTGCTGAAACTGGGCTACATCCCCAGCTTCTGTACGGCCTGCTACCGTGAAGGACGTACGGGCGACCGTTTCATGTCACTGGTCAAGACGGGCCAGATAGCCAACTGCTGTGCCCCCAATGCCCTGATGACGCTTCAGGAATACCTCTGCGACTACGCTTCGCCCGAAACACGCCGACTGGCTGAAGACATGATTCGCAAGCAGATGGAAGAGATTCCGAATCCCGCCATCCGCAAAAGAGCCTTGGAAAATCTGGAACGGATTGCCGAAGGAAAACGCGACTTCCGTTTCTAATGTGTGAACTTAAAGCCTGATTAAACGTATGAACGATACTCCCCGTGCCAACCGGCTGCACATCGGTCTGTTTGGCAAGCGAAATGCCGGTAAGTCATCGCTGATTAATGCCCTGACACATCAGGATACAGCACTCGTGTCGGATATTCCCGGCACGACTACCGACCCGGTCTTTAAAGCCATGGAAATCCATGGTCTTGGTCCCTGCGTATTCATCGACACAGCTGGTTTCGACGACGAAGGCGAGCTGGGCGAACTCCGCATCCGCCAGACACAACGTGCACTGGAGAAGACAGACATCGCCCTGATGGTCTGTACCGACGAACATCTGGACGAAGAGTTACACTGGCAACGCTTGTTAAAGGAAAAGAATGTGCCTGTTATCTGGATACTGAACAAATGTGACCTATTGTCCGATGCCGAACAGACCATGCGCCGCATCGAGCAACAATGCGGACAGGTTCCTCTGCTGGTGAGCACCCTCACAGGAAAAGGACTAGACGACATTCTGCGCAGTCTGCGAAATAAATTGCCGGATGAAACCATGGCACAAGGCATCGTAGGCCGACTGGTAGAAGAAAACGACACCGTCATGCTGGTCATGCCACAGGACATCCAGGCCCCCAAAGGCCGCCTCATCTTGCCGCAGGTACAAACCATCCGCGAGCTGCTGGACCGCAAATGCCTGGTGATGAGCTGTACCACCGACAAGATAGATGCCATGCTGGCCGCATTAGCCCATCCGCCGAAGCTGATCATTACCGACTCACAGGTGTTCTGCACGGTATATGACAAGAAACCGGCCGAAAGCCGACTCACCTCCTTCTCCGTCCTCTTTGCCCAATACAAAGGCGACATCGACTACTACATGGAAGGAGCCAATGCCATTGCCCGACTGACACCGGAATCACGGGTGCTGATTGCCGAAGCATGTACGCATGCCCCGCTGACAGAAGACATCGGGTGGGTGAAAATCCCGAATATGCTCCGCAAGCGCATCGGTGAAGGCCTGCAAATCGACATCGTGTCGGGCACGGACTTCCCAGAAGACCTGACCCCGTACGACCTGATTATCCATTGCGGGGCCTGCATGTTCAACCGCAAGTATGTGCTGAACCGCATCGGTCAAGCCCGCGCCCAGCAGGTTCCCATGACCAACTACGGAGTGACTATTGCTTACTTAGCAGGGATTTTGGATAAAATCGATTACTGATTTCTAAAAAATAGAATTAGTTACCCTTCGCTATTCTGACGTTAATCGCTCCTTCAGAGTACGTATCCTCCTCTAACCGAATAGTATAATACACATAATCGTCAATGCCATACTTCTCATACCATTTGCGTGGCTCTACTCCGGAGCCACGCAAACCACAAAAGTAAAAACCTCCCTCTATGGGAATACCGGAAGTATAACTCATAATAGGGGTTTCGGGACCATCACCCGGTGTGTATGTTTCCATGAGAATCTTATATTTATCTATGCGCACAGTATCCGTAAACAACGGCATATTGTTTTCAGTCGAATGGAAACAAGTGACACGTAGACTATCTTCCTTGTAAGGTACAGCCATAAAGTCAAGTATCTCTACACTGTCTTCCAATATAAAATGAAAGAAATCGGGTAATAGTTCACGCTCTGTGAATACACCTTTCCGACAAGATACCTTTTGAAAGGTAGCACGCTTTCCATTAAATTCGCCCCGGATTGTCAGTCTCAGATGCTGTACACCTTGCATCTGGAAATATTCCTGCAAAGGTACAGAAAGGGAATGTGCCGGGTACTCATAACTAACTTTCACTTGCTGTGCCCATACAGGCATGCTCAACAGGAGCAATAAGACTGCTCCAAAAATTTTTCTATTCATAACGGTCTCTTTTTATCTTATTTCCCTCCTCAAAGATAGGTATTTTAGCCAGAAAACAGACCTCCACTTACAATAAATGTGGCGCATGCTTCTCAGCATGCGCCACATCCTTATCTATTCTTTCTAACATCAAATTATCAACATACGATTTCCCGTTCAATGTCCTCAAAGCATGGGAACAGCAGATTGTTTTCCAGGTGGATATGCTCGAACAAGGCATCCACAAACGCTTCCAGTTCCTGCATCAGCAGACGGTAGCTGGCACAACCGTCCTGAGGTACGGAGAAGTGATTCGTCAACTGAATAATGTGCAGGTAGCGGTTTCCTTCCCCCTCGTGTTCCATCTTCATCACCCGGATAGGATTCGCTATCGTACCGCAATGCATCGGGGCCATACGCTGTCCCTGTTCTTTTGCTGCGTACAATTCATAGAGATATGGGAACAACACGTTCTCTTCTTTTTGAAGATGCATTTCCAAGTCCTCCAATGATTCACTGACCAGTGCTCTCAACTCGTGCAATTCCGGATGCGCTTCACCGTGTACTCGTTCCACCTTCTCCAGCAACGCCAGCAGTTCCGGTCCACGGGCACGAATTCCCCGATGATGTATCTTCAGAATGTAATCCATCAGCAAGTCCAGCGGCCACGAAGCAAACGGAATCCGTCCGTTACCAGCTTCATCCTGACGGAGCAATGCCTGTTCCACTTCTTCTACAGCCAGTCCCAAATCTGCACAAGCCTTTTCCAGCGTCACTTCCCCATGACAGCAGAAATCAATGCCATATTTTTTAAATACGCTTGCTGCTGCAAAATCATCGGCCACAATTTGTCCCACACTCGTATACTTCCAGTCTATTGTCTTCATATTTAATTCGTTTTATTGATTACGGGTGCAAAGATAGGCCCTCCGGCAGAGAAACTTTGTCACATACGTGACACCGACCTATAACGAAAGTTAAACCTGCTTCTGCGAAAAAGAAGCGCACACCGTTTGCAGAAAAACACTAACTTTGCAGGCACGTAAAAAAACATTTGCACATGGAAACAAAAGAAATACCTATACTTCTGCTTACCGGATACCTGGGAAGCGGAAAAACGACACTGCTCAACTACCTGCTGAGCAACCGTGAAGGCATCAAGTTTGCCGTCATCGTAAACGACATCGGCGAAATCAACATCGATGCGGAACTGATACAGAAAGGCGGTATCGTAGGCCAAAAAGAAGAGAGTCTGGTGGCTTTGCAGAACGGCTGTATCTGCTGTACCCTCCGTACCGACCTTATCGAACAGATATTCGAGCTGATGAAAATGCAGCGCTTCGACTACATCGTCATCGAAGCCAGCGGTGTCTGCGAACCGGAACCGATTGCCCAGACCATCTGTTCCATTCCTCAGTTGGGCGGGGCCTACACCAAGTACGGAACCTGCCGCCTTGACAACATCGTGACCGTAGTCGATGCCCTCCGCCTGCAAAGCGAATTCGACGGTGGCAACGAACTTACACGAAAGGATCTGGAAGAGGAAGACATTGCCAACCTGCTCATCCAGCAGATTGAGTTCTGTACCACCGTGCTGCTGAACAAGGTATCGGAAGTCACTCCCGAAGAACGGGAACGCATCAAAAGCATCATCCGTACCCTACAGCCCCGTGCGGAAATCATTGAATGCGACTATGCCAAGGTAGACCTCGACAAGATTGTAGGTACCCGCCGATTCGACTACGCACGGGTGGCCACTTCTGCCGGATGGATTCGGGAGATAGAACGCCCCGTATCCGAAGAAGAAGCGCATCCTCACCATGAAGCACATGCACATGAGCATCATGAGGAACACGAGCATCACCACGAGGAAGAACACAATCATGAACACTCACACGAAGGCTGCCACCATCATCACCACCATGAAGAAGGTGAGACGGAGGAATACGGCATCAGCAGTTTCGTGTACTATCGCCGCCCTGCCTTCGACATCCATAAGTTCGACCGCTTTGTGATGACGAAATGGCCTCGCAACGTGATTCGCGCCAAGGGAGTATGCTACTTCGCCCACAACCGCGACATGTCATTCCTGTTCGAACAAGCCGGACGGCAGAAACAGATTTCAGAAGCCGGACTCTGGTATGCCACCCAGCCGGAAGAAGAAATCGTGGAACTGATGAAGCGCGAACCCGGCCTGCTGAGAGACTGGGATGAACACTATGGCGACCGCATGCAGAAGATTGTCTTCATCGGCCAGCACCTTGACAAGGAACAGCTCATCAAAGACCTGGATGCCTGTCTGGAATAAATCCGACGGCCATAAAAATAATGATGCCTTCCCGAGTCCATTCATTCCGTGACTCAGGAAGGCATCATGCTTTTATCTGCCCAAATCCCGAAAGTCTTATTCCACCTCCGTGATATACTCCTTCACCGCATCATCGGCCGATTGCAAACTTGTCTGCCGTAGCACCACCTGCTCCGCCTTTTTATTCTCCGGCAAGCTGATGCCCGAAAGATTTACATCGCTTACCCTGTCGAACACAAAAGCCGGACGGAAATCATCTTCCTGCAAACGCAACTTGACATTGTGCATCTGGATACCTTTCACATGGCGCACATAGAATCCCCATGAAGGCAGTTCCTCGAACATGGTAAACTCCGGGTATCCTTTTTCATTTTCCGGCACGTCTTTCAAACGGCTCACCGACATATAGGCCATTCCGCGCGTAGCACGTCCCGGACACACAATCTCTATATTCTCCAGCTTCACGTTTTCAATATCATGTCCCGGAATGCCTGAGATGGAACTCGGGAACGGATTATGAAAGAACGTCACTGCCGGTCCGCGCAAGTCATAGTTGATGTCCGGACGGCCAAAAGGCACTTCCACATACACATTCTTAATCGTCACATTCCGCAAATATCCCGGTTGCTCACCCGAACGATGCCCTAGACGGATAAAGATGGCATTCCCCGTGTTGACCGCATGCACGTTGGACACCTGCACGTTTTCAATCTCCGCCCCATCGACCGACTCAATGGCTATGGCCGAACGAAAAGTATCTTTAATCCGAATATTGTCAATTGTCACATTCTTAAATCCACCCAACGATTCCGTACCAAACTTAATGGCACTGGCACTGCTGATGATGTGGCAGTTGGAAATGGATACCCGGTCGTTCCATGCCCCCCGGTTGTGCGACTTCAGGCAAATGCCATCGTCTGCCGAGTTGATGAAACAATTGGAGATACGTACATCCTTACAATCGCTGATGTCAATCCCGTCATTGTTCCAATATGCCCTGTTTTCCACATGCAGACTATCAATCGTCAGGTCGGCACACAAAGAAAAAGAAAGCCCCCATGCCGCACCACTCCTAAAATTAGTCTTCCGAAGCTCCACCTTCCGGCAATTACGCATAAAAAGCAACTTTGGACGTGTGTTCGGCCGTTTGCGATACGTATTATAGTGCTTGTCCACCAGTTCTCCCGTATGATGCAAGCTGTCAATCGTCAGGGCCAGTTCCCTACCCTGTCCGTCTATACATCCTTCTCCCATAATGCCGATATTCTCTGCCCCTTCCGCATAAATCAGCGCCTGGTCAAAATGGTCATTGTTGACTTTCAATTCTTTTTCGGTGCTGAAACCCGGATAATCATAAGGACTCGTACTTCCTAACAGCACCGCTTCCTTTTCCAAGTAAAGTGTCACATTCGATTTCAGTTGCAGGCTGCCGGTCAAGTAACGTCCGGCAGGGAAGTACAACTGTCCGCCCCCTTTTGCATGAAGTGCGTCAATGGCCGATTGCAAAGACTGCGTATTCAATGTATTTCCGTCACCGACGGCTCCCTGCTGAAGCACGTTGTAATCTGTAGCAGCTATCGTACCTGCACATAAAAACAAGCCACATAAAATGAAGATAAATTGTTTTTTCATGGTATTATCAATTTCTATTTATGTTTTTCAACTCCAAACATCGTATCGAGCAGTGCCCGTCCTGCTGAGGTTTTGAAAATCTTTTCTCTCACCTTGCGAATGGCATCAGCCGGCAGATTATCTTCGTAAATGTTGACCAGGAAATCGGCTTCCACCAGAATCTGATAATCTATTCCTGTAATGGAGTCATACGTATGATGATGCCCTACCAGCCAGCATATCCGTTCTATTTGTGCTTCAGAAAATGTTCCCATATCCGTCAACAGTTTCCGGGCTTCGGCCGGACCTTCCTGCTCCTGGTGCTTTCCATCGCAGACTCCGTATTTCTGCTCACAAATCCGGATACCAATGTCATGCACAATGGCTGCTGCCTCCAAAATCAGTTGAGTAGCCTCATCCACATGCTCTGCCAAACCAATCATACGGGCAAAATAATGTACTTTTATCAAATGTTGTATACGCTTCGGGTCACCTGCATTATAGGCTACCATTCTGCTTGCCAGTTCATGAAGCTGCCGTTCCGCAGCCCCGATAAATTCAGTTGTTTTCATATTATTCTCGTATTGTTACACATTTATTCTTGTACTTCATAATAAGGATATACAGGACCGAATCCTCTTCCAAACTTAAAGCGGGCTCCTAATTCAATGGACTGCTGAATAAACCTTTCTGCTTCAGCAACAGCAAACTCAATTCCATAACCTTTACTTAAGAAAGTCGCTATTGCAGAAGCAAAACTATCTCCAGTTCCATTTACATTTCGGGTTCGAATTCCTTCCTTCTTGTAAACCTTCATCACCTTTTCCACCGGATTATAATAATAATCGATAAAGAAATCACGATTCTCCACCGACTTTATAACTACACTATTTCCCCAACGGCTCAAATCCTTCAAACATTCCTCTATATTACCCTCATTCAACTCCTTTCCACACAACCACTCAGCCTCTTTCTTATTCGGTGTTAGAATAGAAGCACGAGGGAATAGGTAATCTTTATAGGCTTGCACCGCATCTTCTTCCAGCAATTTATCACCCGAAGAAGTAACCATGACCGGATCAACGACAACTGGAATCGAGCTATATTCATCTAATATGCTTGCAACAAGCCTAATGATATTTTTAGAATACAACATACCGGTTTTTATGCAATCTGCCCCTACATCTCCAAGGAAAGAACGGATTTGTCCTGCAATCATATCTGCCGGTATCAAGTGTACTCCTTTTACATGAGTTGTATCCTCATCTACAATACATGTCACTGCTCCTGCCGCATACCCTCCACAAGCCACGATGGCTTTCATATCGGCCTGAATCCCCGCTGTTCCTAAAGGTTCGCTACCCGCAACAACGAAAACTTTATAAAGCTTATCTGCTATTTTCATAATATCCATCCAGCACTTTCTTCAAACTCCCTACAAATATATCCACTTCTTTCGTTGAAAGTACCAGCGGAGGAAGTATTCTTAATGTATACAGTCCGGAATAGCCGGTAAAAATCCGTTCCTCAAACAGCAGGGATTCACGTACCTCTTTCACCGGCACGGTCAGTTCCACCCCCACCATCAGTCCACGTCCTCGGATTTCTTTTATAAGCGGAGAGTGCAGTTCCTGCAACCGCTGCATCAGATACGCTCCCGTATGAAGAGCATTTTCTATCAGTTTCTCCTCGCGGATAATTTTCAGCACAGCCAGGGCTGCGGCGCATCCCAAATGATTGCCACCAAACGTCGTACCGAGCATTCCTTTTCGGGCGGCAAATATCGGACTAATCAAGACTCCCGAAAAAGGAAATCCGTTAGCTATACCCTTGGCCACAGTGATAAGGTCCGGCTTGATGCCAGCCCATTGGTGAGCAAAGAACTTCCCCGTACGACCATAGCCCGACTGTATTTCATCAAGAACCAATACCACCCCATAACGTCTCGTCAGTTCCCTCAATTGCCGCAGAAAGTCCTCATCGGGGACCTGGATTCCCCCTACTCCTGAAATTCCTTCTAGAATTACGGCACACACATCTCCCTTGGCCAACTCCGTTTCCACTTCCTTTATATCCAAGTCTGCAAAATACACGTTATGATTCGTATTAATCGGTGCATGAAGGGCAGGATTGTCCGTCACTTCCACAGCCGCCGACGTACGCCCATGAAAAGAGTTTCTGAAAGCCACTACCCGTTTTTTCCCCGTATGAAACGAAGCCAGTTTCAGGGCATTTTCGTTGGCTTCTGCTCCCGAGTTGACAAAGAATGCCTGATAATCAGGATACCCCGACAGCTCACCCAGCTCATTAGCCAGTCTTTCCTGCAACTTATTTATGACAGAATTCGAATAAAACATCAGCTGTTGCAGCTGCTCACTCATGCACTTCACCAGATACGGATGCGAATGTCCCACCGAAATCACGGCATGTCCGCCATACAAATCAAGATAGGCCTGCCCCTTCTCGTCATATACCTCACAACCTTTTCCCCTTACGATATTCACGGGAAAAACAGAATACACATCAAACAGTTCCATCATCCTTTACATTTTACAATATAGCCTGCGGCAAGGTCATTCCATCCTGCCGTATTTCATTTCATCTCCATTCTTGTCATATTGCTTACGCTTGCCGGTGGGAGAGCTTAATAAAGTAATTCGTACCACCTCCGTACGATGAAGGCTTCTCTGCACCGCCTCATCAAATGCATCCATGTGCTTGGGCAGGAAACGCTGACTGATGACCCGAAGCGCCTCAATCTTCTCTTCCGTATCCGTCACCCGTTCCGCCTTGCCAAAAGCGATGGCCGAACGATATTGAAGTGTAAACGTGCCGTCCTTCGGCCCCACAGTAGGCTGGCACTTCGTAACCGCCGAAAGACATACTTCCGGATGCACGGCAATGGCGTCCAGTTTATCCCCTTCAGGAGCACAATGAAAATACCACACGTCCTCACTTGTACAAGCCAGTGAAAGCGGCACCCCGTATGCACTTCCGTCGACCCGGGTAAAGCTGACCGTGATGTAAGGTGCCTTGCGCATAACCTCCAAAGCCCACTGACTATCCATTTCTCTACTTGCTTTTCTCATCTGTAATTCTTTATCTTTTTATTAATTTCTGCTTCACAAAAATACATCCGGATTATCAATACAAGTGTAAGATATATGACACTTCCTTTCAATTAACATTTTCATACCTCCAGATTAATCGGCCTGTCCTATTGACAATGCTAAACTAAAAGTCTATTTTTGTGGTGAAAAAAGCATAAACACAGATGATGAAAAGCCTGACATTTAATGACTGTTACAAAGAAAAGCTGTTTTCCATCCCTCTCTTCAGCGAACTGCCGGATTACCTGAAAAGTGAGATTCTAAAAAGACTTGACTTCCGTCTTCAGGAAATCAACGAGAATACGGTTATTCTGGAACAAGGAGATATATGCTGTAATCTGTATGTATTGCTTGAAGGAACCTTGGAGGTGAACATCATCGATGCCAACGGCAATGAAGTCTTAATCGAACACATTGAGTCGCCCAGGGCTTTCGCCACCCCTCATCTGTTCAAGAAAGACAACCGTTTCCCCGCCACATTCCGCACGCTGGAAAAATCTGTCCTCCTGACTGCCACCAAAGACTCCACTTTCCATCTTATCAGCAAATATCCGGATATGCTGAAAAGTTTTCTCTGCGTATCAGGCAACTGCAACGTGTGTACCACCATGCGACTGGACGTGCTGTCACGAAAAACCATTCGCGAAAGAATCCTGGTCTATTTACTGAAACGGCTGGATAAAGACACTTCTACCGTGAAACTGACGCATACCCTTACGCAACTGGCCGAATACATTAACGTGACACGTCCGGCCCTGTCTACCGAATTCAATAAGATGGAAAAAGAAGGCATTCTCAAAAGGAAAGAAGGCAATTACATCGAACTGAACCGAAAAGCCATAAAGGGTGTTTTGTAAAAACAAACCGACCCATAAGATTATATCTTACAGGTCGGCCACCATCATTTATACAACATGTACGCCACTGCTCATATTTTCTCGGCAATACGCTTTACCACACCAGGACCTTCATAGATGAAAGCGGAATACACCTGTACGAGGTGAGCTCCCGCATTCCGCATTGCCTTTGCCTCAAACGGTGTCATCACACCTCCCGCACCAATCAGCAACATATCCTTGGGAGCATGTGCCGACAAATGCTTCATCACCTCCAAAGACTTGTGAATGACCGGAAGTCCGCTGATGCCTCCGGCTCCTACCCGTTCCACTTCAGTCTGTGCGGAATGAATCAGAAGCGAACGGTCCTGTGTAGGTCCCGTAGCAATGAAGCCGTCAATATGATGCACCTTTGCAAATTCAATCACCGCATCCAGTTTCTCCACCGGCACATCGGCAGGCAACTTCAGGAAGACCGGTCTGTGGAAACGCTGCTTGTAGCTCTCGAGTGCCGTCAGCACGTCAGCCAGAATCTCAGGCGTCATGCTGCCCCAGTTTATCGTATAATAATCCGCATAGGCACTGAAAGTCTCGTACAAATCTGTAATGTCTGTCACGGCCCGCTCCGCATCGGTCGGAGTATTGGTATTGATATTCACTCCCAGAATGTATTTTCCTTCCCGTTTCCGTTGCAGATTTTTCAGGACCACCTCTTTTCCGGGATTATTGAAGCCCGTGCGTGAAACCAGCGCATGATCCTCTGGCAAACGGAAGATTCGGGGGAAAGGATTTCCTGCTACTTTTTCCGGAGTAACGGTTCCCACTTCCAGAAAACCAAAACCCAAATCACTCAGTTCGTCAAAGCAATTCGCCTCTTTGTCGAATCCGGCCGACAGTCCCACCCGATTGGCAAAAGTCAGATTCCGCCATTGAAACGGAGTTGCCTTCGGACGATAAAATGCACGAAGAAGACATTTCACCGGTGGAAAATGACGATAAACATGAAGTAAAGCAACAATCTGACCGTGAATTTTCTCGGCATCCATACGGAACAACCAGGGACGAAGAATAGATTTGTACATAATCATAATGTTTTTAGTTTCGTGACACAAAAGTACGACATCTATCTGGATTTTTGTCATAAAAAAAAGTTATCCCCTATTACCTGAAAAAACGTAAGTACGTTTGAAACAAAACGCAAGTGCGTTTTACTTCAAACGCAAAGGCGTTTTTTGTCAGATTTTAATCTGCTAAGAATCAGATATTTACAAAATACACAAATTTACATATTTCCCATCGTATTGACAACCTCCACCCGGCTTAGCGTATGGTTTACCCGCTCCACATGAATCTGGGTGGCAATGCGTTCGCGCAGGGCTTCCACGTGACTGATGATGCCTACCTTCTTGCCTCCTATCTGGTGCAACTTCTCAAGGGCTTCCATCACCGTGTTCAGGTAGTCACTGTCCAGCGTGCCGAAACCTTCATCGATAAACAGCACATCCACCGAAAGACTCTTCCGGTTGAGCGAAGACAATCCCAATGCCAAAGCCAGTGACACCAGAAAGCTCTCTCCACCTGAAATGGTGGATGTAGGACGTTTCACCCCGCCCTGGTATTCATCGCGCAACAGAATGGTAAGTCCCCCCGGCGGACACTCCATACGGTAACGGTCGGTCAGCCGGCTCAAGTAATGATTGGCACCAGCCAGCAGCTGGCGAAGCACGTAGCTCTGGGCAATATTACGGAACTTCTTGCCGTCGGCACTGCCGAACAAGGCAGCCACTCCCGCCCAGTTGTCCACTTCCTTTTGCTTCACTTCTATCTGTTCCTTCACTTTCCGGATACGTTGCAGACACTCTTCGTGATGTGCCAGCATCTGTGCGATGGCTCCCAGACGAGCCAACTTCCCGGTCTGCTGTTCTTCCAGTCGGGAAATGGTTTCCTCTACGGCTGCCAGCGTCATCCCTTCGGTTTCCGACGGACGCTGTGTCCGATGCTGCGCCAGTTCCCGACCGACCCGTTCCATTTCTGCCCGCCGGCTCGTCAGGTCGTTGTCCAGCTTCTGCAAGGTACGGCGTGCCATATTCACTTTTTCAACTTCCAGTCCGGCCAGTTTCTCCAAATACTCACGGGAAATCTCAGGGTGACCGACAAGAAAAGCTTCCACTCCGGCACTTTTTTCCTCCCTCAACTTTTGCGATGTCTTTATGGCATGGCAGACAGAAAGCACGGAAGTGTTCAGCGCGTTCCATTGTCCCGGAAGCCCTTCCGGACACGGCCCGTCGGGTATCGTCTCTGCCGTCTCCAGCTCCCAGGCCGGAAGTTCCGACAAGATGGACTGACGGACGGACTGCACCTGCTCCACCTGAGAAGCCAGCGACTCAACCTTGTGCGAGAGTTGCTCTCTCCTCGTCTGCTGTTCCACATACCGGTCAGTTTCTTTCTTCAAGGCGGTAATGAAGTTTTCGCGGTCGGTCTTCCAAGCTTCTTGCCAAGGCGTAAAGACAATCAAGGTCTCTCCTTTCTCCACGCACTGGGAAACGGTCAGTGCCTCACGCGAAAGTGCCTCTTCCAGCATACGCAGCTCGGTTTCCAAACGGGACACGGCTTTGTCGGCTTCCTCAACCTTCCGATGCCATTGCTCGCTGGCAGTGGTCAGTTCCTCCCGTTCCTTCGTCAGACGGTTCAGGCGTTGCTGTCCTTCCTCGGCTTGTTTCCACTGCGCTTCCAGCCGGTCGCATACTTCCAGCTGCGCCGACAAGGCTTGCTCTACCTGAGATACGACCTCGTCCGCTTCTTTCACGGTGGCATAAAGCGGCATATCTGCCACGGCCTTTTCCGCCAGAGAATAAGCTTCTTTTGCAATAGTCTCCTTCTTCGCCTCCATTTCTTCCAGTCGCATCAGAGAACGGACCTCTGCTTCCGCCCGTGCCAGTACGGTCAAGACTTCCTCCGCCCGACGTGTCTTTTCTTCCAGCAACGCACGGACCGGTTCCAGCAACGACACAAAATGAGCCTCGCTCTTCAAGTCATCACCTACCTCCTTGCCACAAACCGGACACACATCACCTTTTGACAGACGTGCGCGGGCTTCGCGTGCCCAGTCCTCGCACGACATCCGCTGCTTGTCGTACACCTGCTGCACTTCTTCCTTTTCCTTACGACAGACCTCAGCCTGCGCTTTCAGTTGCGCTACCACCTGTTGCTGCTGTCGGCAATCGTCCTGCAAAGTTTTCCGATTCTTCTGCACATCCAGCCAGGCCTGTTCCTTTTCTGCACGGACAGAAAGTGCCTCCCGCAATTTCTTCCATCCGTCCAGCCGGGCATCTGCTTCCTGCTTCTTCTGCCGGAGTTCCTCTACTTGTAATTCCTCCAACTGCGTGCGGCACGCTGCCACCTCCTGCTGCTTTTCTTCCGCTACCTTTCGGGCCTGTTCATACGATGTCGTAGCTCCCTGGCGGACTTCCAGCGTTTTCTGATGGATTGCGGTCTTGTGTGCCTTTTCTTTACGGTAATCTTCCGACTGCTGAAGCGCGTGCTGAATCTGGTCGGACAAAGCCGAAAGCGATTGCAGCGATTCATACACCGGCACCTTTTCCTGCACACCGGTAAGATAGGTCTCGCACGCCGCCCACTGTTCCCGGCACTGCACCTGCATACGCTCCAGTTGACCCAGGCCGACACTCAGCGAACAGTACTTCTCTTTCAATTGTTCCAGTTCTTTTTCCGACGTACGGATACGCTGCTGCAAGGCCGCCTGTTCTGTCCATTGAAAACGCACATCAGCCGTACGGTCCCAGTCATCCAGCAACGACTTATTACGCTTGTAATCCTCCGATTCCACCCGTTCCGTCAGGGCCTGAAGTGCCTTTCCAGTCTCCTCCAAATCATGCGCCAACTTCTGTTCGTCGGTCATCCATTTCCGAAGGTCCTGCTCCTGCTTCAACTGTGTGCGGAGCGTAGCAGTTTCTTCTGTCACCTGGCGCTGTTCCGCCTGAAGCGCGGCCAGTTCCTCGTCAGTCAACAACACAATGCCGCCCGTCTGCGTCTTCAGTTCCTGCAGCTCCGCCTCCTTTTCGGTCTTCATCACGTAGATTTCCCGGCTAATGCGCGAGTAGATTTCCGTGCCTGTCAGTTTCTCCAGGATATTTGATTTTTCCTCCTCCTTGCTTTTCAGGAACTTGGTAAACTCTCCCTGTGCCAGCAGCGTGGTCCGGCAGAACTGCTCAAAGGTGAGACCGATACGCCGCTCTATTTCCGTACGTGTTTCGGTCGACTTATTCGTGAGCGGAGTACCGTCCTGCAAGGAAAGTGTCCAGACCACTTTCTGAATTTTCCCTCCGGCCTTGTTGCGTGCTCTTGCCACGCTCCACACGGCCCGCAAGGCATCTCCTGCTGCATCCGTAAACCACAGCTCCACTTGTGCCGACACACTGTCACGCCGCATCAGCATGCGTGAATCGTCAATGCTCACCTCACCCGTACCGGAAAAGCTGTCGTTCTCGTCCAGGTAGCGTTCATTGGCCGCCTGCTTCAAGCGCGGAGTGGTGTTATAGAGTGCCAGACACACCGCATCCAGCAGCGTCGACTTTCCGGCTCCCGTCGGTCCGCAAATCAGGAAGATGGAATCCTCGCCCAGCGGCCCGTGCTCAAAATCAATGCACGCCTTCTCGATAGAGGCTATATTTTCAATAATCAGTTTCTGTAATTTCATGCGCTATTCCTCCTCTTGGCTTCGTACCCGTTTCACGGCTTCCTCCAGCATGTCGAGCATTTCCGGAGCGATGTCCCGCTGAAACTTGTCCTGATAATAGATAGCGGCTACCTGCGACGGGGAAAAAGTCTGCAAACGGTCCACATCCAGCTCTGTAACCTCCTTCTGCGTTTCCACGACTTCCCGTTCCCATTTGTAACGGCAGAAACGGCACTGCTTGCCACGGGTCAGTTCGTAGGCCCGCTCCATGCAATAGGCCGGAGGTACGTCCTGAATACGGACGTGCAACTGCACATACATCTTTTCCTCATCGGGGATGGCCTGCAACACCTCCAATGCCTCTTCCAGCGGCACAGCCTGCGAAGGCAGTACCTTCAAGGGCCACGCATTCCGCACCGGCAAGGTACGCACTTCGGGCATAGCACCGTGTGCAGCCAGTTCTACCAGACTGACGGAATGCCCGTAACTCTCGTCAAAGCTGACCGGAAGCGGGGAACCGCAATAACGGGCCCGTCCGCCGGACAGGGTTTGCGGAAAATGAATGTGCCCTAAGGCCAGGTAATCGTATCCCTCACCCATCAGACGAATGTCCGTGTATTCCATGCCGCCGCGTCCGTCGTCCTGTCCGGTAATGTCACTTCCCGTCAGGGCTAGATGGGCCATCAGCACCACCGGAAGATTTCCCTGGTTGCGTTCCTTCACACGGTTCAGCAAGGTTTGGATGAAGTGGGATTGCCGCTCCTCACGCGGAACTTCTTCATCGAGCGCCGGAAAGTTTTGCGGATACACATGAGGCAGGGCTATCACATAGCCTTTCAGTTCGCCGCAACCGTTCTTCACTTCCACGATATGACGTTCCAAGTCTACCTGGCCGGCTTCGTCTCTTCGGATAGAACCCACCACGGTGACTCCAGCATACTTCCACAGATTCCGGTTGATTTCCAGTTTGGAACTGCTGTCGTGATTGCCTGCCGTGATGATAATCTGCATAGAGGGACAGGTTTCATGAAATTCCACCAGCGCATCCGTGTACAACCGCTGAGCGGCTGCCGAAGGACTGCAATAATGAAACACGTCGCCCGACACGATCAACGCGTCGGGCTGTTCTGCGGCTACCCAGTGGCACAACTGCCGCAGGAAGTCTTGCTGTTCCTCGCTGCGGTCGTATTCAAACAGTTGCTGCCCCAGGTGCCAGTCACTGGTATGTAATATTTTCATCCGTTTTACAAGGTTTTAGGAGGATAAAGGGTGTTCCACCAGGTCGGGTCATCCTGCAACCATTTGGCAAACCAGGCAAAGATGGTGTTCTGCCACTGGATGCGTTTCTGATAATCCTTGATGTGATGGTCTTGTCCGTCTACCACCACCAGTGCCGTTTCACGTCCCAGCAGTTTCAGGGCCGTAAACATCTGGATACTTTCGCCCACCGGCACATTGGTATCTACCGCTCCATGCAGGAAGAGCAACGGAGTGTGTATCTTGTCGGCATTGAACAGCGGACTGTGGTCGACAAAGAGTTCCGGATTCTTCCACGGATAACTGTTGGCTGCCGATACTTCACTGTAAGAATAGCCCCAGTAGCCTTCGCCCCAGTAGCTGGTGTGGTCGCTGATGCCGGCATGGGAAATAGCTGCCGCAAACAAGTCGGTCTTTGTCTGGAGGTACTGCGTCATGAAGCCACCATAGGAAGCACCGATGCAACCGATTTTCTTACCGTTGACAAAGGAATGAGCTTCCACAAACTTACGCGTACCTTCGATGATGTCGTCGGCCACATAATCACCGAACGTATTCACATGGCGGGCAGAGAATTCCTGACCGAAACCGGTCGCTCCACTCGGTTCTACCACATACACCACATAACCCAAAGCGGCATACGCATGATGTGGGTAACGGCTGGCAAAATTGCGGCTTGTGGGACTGCATCCGCCGTAGTAGTTGACTATCATCGGGTATTTCTTGTTCGGGTCAAAATGAGGCGGCAGGTAGTAGCGTCCGCAAATGGTGTCCCCACGAGAATTGACAAAGTCCCACGCCTTGCATTCACCCAGCAGCACATCCTTCAATTCCCCGTTCAAATCTTCTTCCAGTTTGAAGGCATCCTTCTTCAGATCAACCACATACAAGCGGTGAGAGTTGGACGCACTTTCTCCGTAGAACGACAACGAAGAGGCTTTCTCGGCCACAGAGAATCCCAATACCATTTCTTCGGGCACATTCACCTTCTCAATGTGTTTCTTTGCCGGATTCAGGCGGAACAGCGCGATACAATCACGGTCTTCGGCGGTGAAGTACACACAATTGTCTACAGCCGACCACACCGTCTGCATCACGTTCGGATTGAACGTCCGGGTCAGCGGTTCAATCTGCTTGCTCTGCAAATCCATCAGGTAAAGCTGATTGTCAATCATGCTCGGGGTCTGTCCTTCCTTCACGTTCTTGCCGATGCCACCCAGACACTCCGGTGTACCGGCCAGCAATACCTGGCGGCCGTCGGGTGAGAACTGCGCATTGGTCAGGAAACCGTCATCTTTCACCAGTTCTTCCACCTGCAAGGTCTGCACATCCATCTTGTACACAGAGAACAAGGTGGTCGGACGTTTTCCCATTCGGTGGTTGGAAGCCATCATCAGGATAAAACGTCCGTCGGAAGAGATGTCCGTAGCCCATACATTCTTGTAACCGAAGGTCAAAGGCTGACACACGCCAGTCTTTACATCAAAACGGGCCAGGTACGTACGGTTGCGCCATCCCGGCTGACGGTCGTCCGGGTCAATGAATTCATAGATTTCCTTCTTCTCTTCCGGTCCCTTCTGTACGAGGGTAAACAGCAGATAATCCTCTGTAGGCGCTACCTGGAAACTGCCTTCCGGCAAATGGTTCACCCACACTTCCTCACGTCCGGATACAGGATCTACCGTTACCAGTTCCCGGCCGGATACTCCCTGACGTACATAGTAATATTTCACGGAACGCGGCATCCAGTGCAAGGTTTCTCCCCGGGTAGCGACTACTTTTCCGGTCTTCAATTCCTTTACCTTGGTCTGCGAAGTCGTTTCTCCACCTTCCTTTGTGACAGTGTACGACGTAATCAGGTATTTCCCATCGGCTGAAAGTTCAGTGCCCGTAAAGCGGGTACCATGCAGTACATCGGCCAGTGTAAACAGACGGCCCTGTTCGGTACTCAAAGTAAACACCCCGTCCTGCTTGGCATCCAGGCTCACCTTCGGAACGTTCTTTTCGCCCGGCATGGAGAGATACTTGATGACCACCTGATGCGTAGCCGGATTCAGCGATAACGAGGTATCCTCCACGCGCTTACCATCCACATACACCTGATAGTGCTCAGCCCCTTCCACCTTCAACGACACCTGTCCGTAGTGTGTATTCTCCAGCACAAAGCCCATCAAGTGAAGGGCATAGCCTGACGACGGAGACAGCTGGTTTGCCTGCTTCACCTCTGCTCCTTCAAGCAAAGAAAATGATACCGGCGTCTTCAGCAGCGACTCCGCTTTCCATGACTTGGAATTAACATCCACACTGTCAACCTGATAAGGCTGCATCAGTTCATACGGTCCTGCGTATTTAAACGAAGTGACCTCTATATTCTCGGCATTCACCAACATGGTCCCACAAAGAGAACATGCTATAAAAAGTTCCTTTTTCATCTCTTTTTTATAGTTTATTGCCACAAACATAATCAAAAATCATCATTTTTTTGTTATGTTTGTAGAACAACTAACGAAACCGTTATGAAAAAAAAACTAAGTGTGTATGTCCTTTCCTTGCTGATGCTGGCAGGATGCAGTTCGGTACCGCTCACCGGACGTAAACAATTGTTATTGGTTTCAGATCAGGAAGTACTTTCTTCCAGCCTGACCCAATACAAGGACTATATCAAAAGTGCACAAAAGTCAACTAATGCCACCCAGACAGCCATGGTGGTACGAGTAGGGAAAAACATCGCCGCAGCCACAGAACGGTACCTGCGCAGCAACGGACTTTCGGCTGAAATCAAGGATTTCTCCTGGGAATTCAATCTGGTAAAGAGTGACGAAATCAACGCATTCTGTATGCCCGGCGGAAAAATTGTGGTGTACGAAGGCCTGATGAAGCTCGTATCGTCGGACGATGAACTGGCCGTGGTACTGGGACATGAAGTAGCGCATGCCGTAGCCAAGCACAGCAACGAGCGCATCAGCCAGCAGATGCTTACCCAATACGGAGCGCAACTTCTGGGAGAAAGTCTCTCACAAAAGAGCGAGATGGTACAAGCCATCGCCAGTACGGTGTACGGTGTGGGAGCGCAATACGGAGTAACCCTTCCTTTCTCACGCAAGCACGAGACGGAAGCGGATTACATGGGACTGATTCTGATGACCATGGCGGGCTATAACCCTGACAAGGCCGTGACTTTCTGGCAGAAAATGTCGGCAAGTTCAGGCGGAAAGGTTCCTGAGTTCATGAGTACGCACCCCAGTGATGCACGCCGTATCAGTGACATCCAGAAAGAGCTGCCAGCCATTAAAGCTAAATACCGCAAATAAAACTTTTATCAAGAAAACATCCATGAAGAAAGTCGCAATTTTACTTCTAATCGTGTCCCTACTGAGTAGCGGATGCGGAACGACGCAACCGGAACGTACCGGTGCCATTGTAGGTGGTGCTGCCATCGGAAATAGTTTGGGAGGTGCCATCGGTGGACTGGTAGGCGACTCCCGTCATGGCTGGAGAGGAAGCTACAGAGGTTCCGCCATTGGAAGCATTGTCGGTACACTGGCCGGAGCTGCTATTGGGGGTGCGCTGACAGCTCCTAAATCGCGTGAAGAAAACAGGGCAGACTATCCCGTGGAACAGGTGTACGCCGAGCCGGACTATACACAGCCTGCCTTCTCTTCTTTATACATCCGGAACATCCGTTTCATAGATAATGACCGCGACCATATCATCAGCTCGGGAGAAAGCAGCAAAATCATCTTCGAAGTCATGAATGAAGGAAATGAAATTGCCTACAACGTGATTCCCAGTGTGGCAGAAATCAGCGGAATGAAACATCTGCATATCTCCCCTTCCATTCTGGTGGAACAGATTTTGCCGGGAAACGGGGTAAAGTATACGGCTACCGTCACTGCTGGAAAACGTATCAAAACGGGTACTGTGACTTTCCGACTGGCTGTGACCGATACCCGTGGACAAATGTACGACCAGAAGGAATTTACGCTGAACACGGCACGTTGATGCGAGTCTGAATCGCTATATCAAAGTAGACAAATGGAAAAAGAACAATCGTTATGCAAAGAAAAAAAGCGTGTGGAGCTGCACGAACCCAAACATTATAAGGTGATACTCCACAACGACGACTTCACCACCATGGATTTCGTGGTGAAGGTCCTAAAAATCGTGTTTTTCAAATCGCAGGAGGAAGCCGAGGCACTGATGCTGAAAGTACACCAGCAGCAATCGGCCACGGCAGGCGTCTATTCTTACGACGTGGCACAGTCCAAAGCACAGAAAGCCACCCAGATGGCACGTGAGGAAGGATTTCCTCTGCGACTGACCGTAGAACCCGAAGATAATTAAACAGTAAACAATCAATGAGTCACATCGAAAAATCTGTATATGTAGACAAAGCGCTGTCGTTTGCTCAGGGACTGGCGTTCCGTTATCGCCATGAATTCATTACTCCGGAGCATATTCTCAGCGCACTCTTTAACCAGGACCCTTTTGTGGAGGCCGTAGAAGAATGTTTCTGTCACATCCCGGTGATGGAAGAGGAAGTGGACGAATATTTGGCACAGAAAATGGAACAGGTGCCGGAAGATACCAACTATGAACTACAGTTTTCCGTACAATCAAACCTGCTGTTTCAGAATGCGTATGCCTTCGTGGAATCATCCAATGCCGAAGTGCTGGACATTCCTCACGTAGTACAAGCCATGCTACTGTTGCCGGAATCCTGGGCTTGCTACTTCCTGAAAAAACACCTGAAGGAACGGATTCCGGATTTCATCAGCCAACTGGTGGTCATTTATGGAGACGACCTCAGCCTGGATGAGAATGATTCGGAAGAGTCTCATGGCATTTCCAAGAATTTCATCACTTGCCTGAACGAACAGTTGGAAAATCACAATCCGCTGATAGGACGAGAAATGGAACTGGAACGTACCATCGAAGTGCTGTGCCGGAAAGACAAAAACAACCCGCTGCACATCGGCGAACCGGGAGTAGGAAAAACAGCTTTGGCTTACGGACTGGCAGCCCGTATCGAAGCTGGAAAGGTGCCCGAACGTCTGAAGGGCAGTCGCATCTACGAACTGGATTTGGGTAGTATGCTGGCCGGTACACAATATCGGGGCGACTTCGAACAGCGGTTGAAAAGTGTGATGAAAAGCCTCAGCGCAGAGAAGAAAGCCATTCTCTATATTGACGAGATACACAATCTCATCGGTGCCGGACAAATCGGTGATGGCTCGATGGATGCCTCCAACATGCTGAAACCTTACTTGGAACAGGGAGACATCCGTTTCATCGGTTCTACCACTTATGAGGAATACAACCGTTATTTCTCACGCAGCAAAGGAATGGTACGCCGTTTCCAGCAAATCGACATTCAGGAGCCCAGCATCGATGAGGCTATCCGCATCATAGAAGGATTGAAGGAAAAATATGAGGAGTATCACCACGTAACCTATGAACCGGGAGTAATTGAGTATGCTGTAAAGGCCAGTGCCCGCTACATCAGCGACCGCTTCCTGCCTGACAAGGCAATCGACCTGATTGATGAGGCCGGTGCTTACCGAGAAATTCATCCGGCCACAGACGGCACAAAGACGGTGGACAAAAAACTGATTACCGAAGTACTTTCACGTACTTGTAAGATTGATGCTAATGCACTCAAGGAGGAAGACAACGCTTCACTGGAAGCATTGTACGAACGCATATCGGGACAGATTTACGGACAAGACGAAGCCATTCGTCAGGTAGTGGAGGCGGTGCAAATGGCCAAAGCCGGATTGCTGGACGAGAACAAGCCGCTGGCCAGTCTGTTGTTTGTCGGTCCTACGGGAGTGGGAAAAACTGAAGTAGCCAAAGTATTAGCCTCGGAATTAGGTATCTCACTGGTACGCTTCGACATGAGTGAATACATGGAAAAGCATACCATCGCCAAACTTATCGGTTCTCCGGCAGGTTACATCGGATACGAGGATGGTGGCTTGCTGACGGATGCCATCCGGAAAACACCCAACTGCGTACTACTACTGGATGAAATCGAAAAGGCTCATCCCGACATTTTCAACATCCTGTTGCAGGTGATGGACTATGCAGTGCTGACAGACAACAAAGGACGGAAATCGGACTGCCGCCACCTGATTCTTATCATGACTTCCAATGCCGGCGCCCAATATGCGCATCAGGCTTCCATTGGTTTCAACAGTCAGGTAAGTACCGGACAGGCTATGCTCCGTCAGGTAAAGAAAACCTTCAAACCGGAATTCCTCAACCGTTTGTCGGCTTCCGTCGTATTCCATGACATGAGTCGGGAAATGGCTACGCAAGTGCTCGACAAAAAGTTGCGCCAACTGGATGAAAAGCTGGCTCGCCGTCACGTCTGCTTGCACCTGACACCCGAGGCACATGAATGGCTGCTGAAAGAAGGCTTCAAGCCAGAATACGGAGCCCGCGAAATGGACCGGGCCATCGCCGCCCACCTGAAGCCGCTACTCATGCGTGAGATTCTGTTCGGCTCGCTGAAGCAGGGAGGCAACATCACGGTAACGGCTGAAAACAATCAACTGAGTATTCTCCAATAATTCCGATGCCATGGTTTTCCAACTGACAAAAAGACTGGCTTTTCCGGACCCGCACTGGGGAGACCCTGACGGCCTGCTGGCCATTGGAGGCGACTTGTCCGTCGACCGCCTTATCCTAGCCTACTCCAACGGTATCTTTCCCTGGTATGCCTTCCGCGAGAAAATTATCCAATGGTGGTGCCCGTTGCAGCGCTTTGTCATCTTTCCGGAAGAGATCCATATCTCCCATTCCATGCGCACACTGATGAATAAAGATAAATACAAGGTAACTTTCAACCATGCATTTGAACAGGTGATACGGAATTGTTCCAAGCTCCGCATCGAACAAGAAGGAGCTTGGTTGGGAGAAGAAATGATTGAAGCTTACATCCGCATGTACGAACAAAACTTGGCCGCCAGCGTAGAAGTATGGGAAGGCGACAAGCTGGTCGGAGGTCTGTATGGAGTAACTTTGGGTACGTGTTTCTTCGGCGAAAGTATGTTCTCGCTCGTACCCAGCGCTTCCAAGCTTGCCCTGATTCGACTGGCCCAACTGCTCCATGCGCACGGAGGTACCCTCATCGACTGTCAGTTTGAAACGCCTCACCTCAAGTCAATGGGTAGCCGGTTCATCAGTTACGAAGAATATATGGAATGCCTGAAAGCGGAATAAAGCCCATCAAAAAAGTCCGATTCCCTCTTTCAAGAGAACCGGACTTTTTTGATGATATTACTGTAAGTATAGCCAATTAGTATGCACGGGCAAACAATACACGACGTGCAGAAGGTTTACCAGTCAGCATATCCACACCCGGAGTCAGGCTTTCTTCATCTGCTTCGAAAGGCAGACAGCGGATAGTTGCTTTCGTTTCTTCCTTAATGCGGTCTTCTGTTTCCGGAGTACCATCCCAGTGAGCCAGGATAAATCCACCCTTCTCAATCTGTTCCTTGAATTCTTCGTAAGTATCTACCTTATAGATATGTTCGTTACGATAATTCAATGCTTTCTGGTAGATATTCTGCTGAATTTCTTCCAACAGGTTCTGTACGTATTCTTCGATGCCGTCGCAAGAACGAGTTTCTTTTTCCAGTGTATCACGACGCATGATTTCCATCGTGTTGTTTTCCAGGTCACGACCACCCATTACCAGACGTACAGGTACACCCTTCAATTCATAGTCTGCGAACTTGAATCCCGGACGCTTGTTATCAGCGTTATCGTATTTCACAGAGATACCCATGCTGCGAAGTTTGTTGACGATACCTTCTACCTTGGCATCAATCTGTTTCAACTGTTCGTCATTCTTATAGATAGGTACGATAACAACCTGAATCGGAGCCAAATGCGGCGGAAGAACCAGACCGTTGTCGTCAGAGTGAGTCATGATCAAGGCACCCATCAGACGGGTAGATACACCCCATGAAGTAGCCCATACATAATCCAGCTTATTGTTCTTGTCGACGAACTGTACGTTGAATGCCTTGGCAAAGTTCTGTCCCAGGAAGTGAGAGGTACCACACTGCAATGCCTTACCATCCTGCATCAATCCTTCAATAGTATAAGTATCCAATGCACCGGCAAAACGTTCGTTTGCAGACTTCACACCCTTGATAACCGGCACAGCCATGTATTTTTCAGCGAAATCGCCATACACGTGCAACATCTTCTGTGCTTCTGCTTCAGCTTCTTCACGAGTAGCATGAGCCGTATGACCTTCCTGCCACAAGAACTCAGCTGTACGCAGGAACAGACGAGTACGCATTTCCCAGCGCATTACGTTTGCCCACTGGTTGCACAAGATAGGCAGGTCACGGTATGAGTTGATCCAGTTTTTATAAGTACTCCAGATAATAGTTTCTGAAGTCGGACGAATAATCAGTTCTTCTTCCAGTTTGGCAGCCGGGTCTACAATCACACCCGAACCATCTTCTGCATTCTTCAAACGATAGTGAGTTACTACCGCACATTCCTTAGCGAAGCCTTCCACGTGTTCAGCTTCACGGCTCAAATAAGATTTCGGAATCAGCAACGGGAAATACGCATTCACATGTCCTGTAGCCTTGAACATATCGTCAAGGATACGCTGCATTTTTTCCCAGATGGCATATCCGTAAGGCTTGATTACCATACAGCCACGCACAGGAGACTGTTCAGCCAAATCGGCCTTTACCACCAAATCATTATACCATTGTGAATAGTTTTCACTTCTCTTGGTTAGGTCTTTTAATTCTTTTGCCATAACTTTATGTAGTTATTTTATTCTTTAATATCAATTGAGAGTGCAAAATTAGTAAAAAAGATTTGTTTGCTCTTGATTTTAAGGCAGGATTTATTCAAAACGAATGGATTTTGCAGGATGAATGTGGCTTATCAGATAAGAAGGACCGACCAGCATACCTACCGATACCAGCAAGGTACACACGTTCAACAATACAATCCAACCCAAATGAAGTTCCACGGGTACTGCATTGACATAGTACGTAGCCGGATCCAACTTAATCGGTTCGAAAAAATACTGAATAAGACAACACGACAGCCCAATGACATTTCCCCAGCACATTCCCCTTCCGATAAGGAAAACAGAAAACGACAGGAATATCTGACGAATAGAAGCGTTGTCGGCTCCCAAGGCTTTTAGTACCCCAATCATCTGTGTACGTTCAAGGATGATAATCAGCAATCCGGAAATCATGGTAAAACCCGCCACTCCAGTCATCAGAATCAGAATGACCCATACATTGGTATCTAGCAAGTCGAGCCATGCAAAGATCTGAGGATAAAGTTCTTCTGAGGTACGAGAACAATAGATTGCCCCATAACGGTCTGTCTGCTCCTGAATATGACCACGAATGTCATCATTCACCGAATTCAAGAAACGATAATCCGACACAGCCACTTCTACACCTCCTACTTGGTCCGGTTCCCATCCGTTCAGACGGTTGACCGTATACATGTCAGTTATCAGGAAATAATCATCGAAAGCAGAGAAATTGGTTTGGAAAATCCCGCTCACCGTCAGTCGGCGGGCACGCACATTGCCCTCTATATAATAAGTATAAAGTTTATCGCCCACCTTCAATGAAAGTTTGTCAGCCATGGAACGGGAAACCAGCACACGGTTGCTGGCTACGGAGTCTGTCAGTGCAGGAATCTCTCCTTCCTGCAAGTGTGCCTTCAGGTACGTCCAGTCGTATTCCTGCGCCACCCCCTTCACAATCATTCCCTGAAAGTTATCAGCGGTCATGATCATGCCCGGCTTCGTAGCATAACGCTGTACATGGCTCACCTGGGGAATATTCCGTATCACCGACAACAGGCTGTCGTTTGCCACCACCGGATTCATCTGGTAAAGCTGAGCTCCTTCTATACTGGAAACCACAATATCAGAACCCATGCCTATCACCTTGTCGCGCACCTGATGCTTGAAGCCGATGACCACCGCCACCGACACAATCATCACAGCCAGTCCGATAGCAATACCGGCCATCGCAATGCGTACGGCCGGTTTTGATACTTCTTTCTCTCCTTCCCTGCTACGGTAAATCCGTCGGGCAATAAAAAATTTCCAGTTGCTCATCATTCATCCACCCTTCCCGGATAGGCTTCGAGCGCCTTACGCAGAATGAACAAAGCCCGCACCAGGTCTTCTTTCTTCAATACATAAGCCACACGCACCTCGTTTTTACCGCCGCCCGGTGTAGTATAAAATCCGCTGGCAGGTGCCATCATAACGGTCTCTCCTTCATAATTGAAATCAGACAAACACCATGCGCAGAATTTCTCACAATCATCCACCGGCAGTTTAGCCACAGTGTAGAAAGCTCCCATCGGTATTGGAGAATAAACACCCGGTATACGGTTCAATCCGTCAATCAGACATTTACGTCGTTCCACGTATTCATCATACGTTTCGCGAGCATATTCTTCCGGTTCATCGAGCGAAGCCTCAGCTGCAATCTGGCCAATCAACGGTGGACTCAAACGAGCCTGACAGAATTTCATCACCGCCTTGCGCACTTCCGGATTCTTCGTAATCAGCGCACCGATACGAATTCCACATTCCGAATAACGTTTCGATACAGAGTCAATCAATACCACATTCTGTTCGATACCTTCCAGATGGCAGGCAGAGATATAAGGAGAACCTGTATAGATGAATTCACGATATACTTCATCGGAGAAGAGGAACAAGTCGTACTTCTTCACCAAATCCCGAATCTGATTCATCTCCCGGCGAGTATACAGATACCCGGTCGGGTTATTCGGATTACAAATCAAGATACCCTTGGTGCGTTCATTAATCAACTCCTCAAACTTCTCTACCTTCGGCAAAGAGAAACCTTCGTCGATGGTAGTCGTCACCGTACGGATAACCGCTCCTGCCGAAATCGCAAACGCCATGTAGTTGGCATACGCCGGTTCCGGCACGATAATCTCATCCCCCGGATTCAGACAGCTCATAAACGCAAACAGCACAGCTTCCGACCCTCCGGTAGTAATGATAATGTCATCGGCATCCAGGTGAATGTCGTACTTTTCATAATATCCCACCAGACGCTCTCTGTAGCTTCTGTACCCCTGGCTGGGACTATATTCCAACACCTTGCGGTCAATATTTCGAATCGCATCGAGGGCCGCTCGTGGAGTAGGCAGGTCAGGCTGACCAATATTCAAGTGATATACATGAATTCCTCTCTCTTTCGCAGCTTCAGCCAAAGGCGCAAGCTTACGTATCGGCGACTCCGGCATTTCAGTTCCTCTGATGGATATTTTTGGCATATTTTATAGTTTAAAAAAGATTCTGAAATGCAAAGATAAAGCGAATGTCGAAATTAAACAACTTTGTGCTCAGAAAAATACGGCTACTACTTTCTTTTGAGAAAAAGGCCCTCCAAGTAAAGTTTAACGCCTTTTCAGGCATTTTCCAAGTCTTCTACCCAAAAAATCCGTATGTTTGCTATCGATAACCAAACACTCAAGCATTATGAACCTTTACCTAATTATATTTACAGCCGGCACATACAAGGTGGAGCAAGTCTACGAAAAGCATAAAGACCTGTTCGTGGAACTGGAAAAACATTTTACCCTTCACCTTGTCAACTATACAGACTCTGAAAGCATTCCCAGTCATGAATACAAAATGGCTTTCATTGCCAGCGGGGGCGTGGAAAATGCAGTGGTGCGTTTTTTCAGCATCCTGCCCTATCCCATCACCCTACTGACAGACGGCCTGAACAACTCACTGGCTGCCGCCCTTGAAATCTCGGCATGGATTCAGTCGAGAGACATGAAGGTCAAAATCATCCATGGCTTAGTGCCCGACATGGTAAATCAGGTACTTTTACATCACCAGGCATTTGCCGCCAAACGTTCCCTGAAGAAAAAACGCATCGGTGTAATCGGCACTCCGGCCTCCTGGCTGGTAGCCAGTCACGTAGACTATCTGTTAGCCGGACAGCGTTGGGGAGTGACTTACACAGACATCTCCATTGAGGCCGTAGAAAAAGCTTTCCACGAGATTACGGACGATGAAATCGGACCTGAAGCTTCCTTGTTTGCCCACCGTGCCAAAGGGATTCAGGAGGCTACTCCGGAAGAACTGCTTCGGGCCATGCGCCTGTACAAAGCTATCCGACGTGTATGCCAGGAAGAAAACCTGGACGCTCTTACCCTGTCCTGCTTCTCGCTGATCCAGAGCCTGAAGACCACAGGCTGCCTGGCCCTTTCTTTGCTGAATGACGAAGGAATACCTGCCGGATGCGAAGGCGACTTGCAGTCCATCATGACCTTACTGATGGTAAAAGAGCTCATCGGAAAGCCCGGCTTTATGGCCAATCCTTCGTTTGTAGACCTTGCCCGCAACGAACTACTGCTGGCACACTGCTCCATTCCTACCAAAATGGCCGAAGAGTTTATTATCCGCAACCATTTTGAAACAGAAAGCGGCATCGCCATTCAAGGCATTGTACATCCGGGCGAAGTCACCCTCTTCAAATGTGGGGGAGAATGTCTGGACGAATATTATCTGAGTTCTGGACATTGCATCGAAAATACCAACATGGTGACCTGTTGTCGCACACAGCTAAAGGTACGCCTGGATAAGCCGGCTGACTATTTCCTGCATAATCCGCTGGGCAACCACCACATCCTGATTCAAGGGAATTACACCGACCTCATTCAGGAATTCATGCAACAAAACCGCTGCAAACCGAGAATTGACTGATTTTTCAAAACCATTTATTCTCTCATTCAATTTATAATCGTATCTTTGTGTGAAATATTACAAATTGAAAAGCAAGAAAAATTATGATGCATAATTGGTTTGAATGCAAGATCCGTTACGAGAAAGTAGCCGAAAACGGAATGAACAAGAAAGTAACGGAACCCTATCTGGTGGACGCACTCAGCTTTACCGAAGCCGAATCGCGTATTATCGAAGAAATCACTCCGTTCATCAGCGGAGAATTCACTGTATCCGACATCAAACGCGCCAACTATAGCGAGCTCTTTCCCAGCGACGAGGAAGCTGCTGACCGCTGGTTCAAGTGCAAGCTCTACTTCATCACCCTCGACGAGAAAAGCGGTGCGGAAAAGAAAACAGCTACCAACGTACTGGTACAGGCTGCCGACCTGCGCGATGCCGTGAAGAAACTGGACGAAGGCATGAAGGGCACAATGGCCGACTACGTCATCGCATCGGTTGCCGAAACCGCACTGATGGACGTATATCCCTACTCTGCAGAGCCTGACGTAAAACCGGAGTTCCCGGATGCAGACAAACGATAAACAAACACCTACCACACCATGGATATTCAGTCTAATTTAAAAGAAGTACGGGCACAACTTCCTCCCCAGGTTAGTCTGGTTGCTGTTTCCAAGTTTCACCCGAACGAAGCGATTCTGGCTGCATACGAAACCGGGCAGCGCATCTTCGGAGAAAGCAAGGAGCAGGAACTGAGCAAGAAGCAGGCTTCCCTGCCCGCCGATATTCAGTGGCATTTCATCGGCCACCTGCAGACCAATAAAGTGAAGTACATCGCACCCTACATCGCCATGATTCATGCCGTAGACAGTTACAAGCTGCTGGCTGAAATCGATAAACAAGCGGCTAAATGCAACCGGGTGATACCTTGCCTGCTGGAAATCCATATCGCAGAAGAAGAAAGCAAATACGGATTTTCTTTTGAAGCCTGTCGCGAGATGCTGGAAACCACCCCGTGGAAAGAGCTGACTCATGTATGCATCAGCGGAGTCATGGGAATGGCCACCAATACAGACGACGAATCACAAATCACCAACGAATTTGAAAGCCTTCACCGTTTCTTTACCGAACTGAAAGCTACCTATTTTAAAGATTGTGACACCTTCAAGGAAATTTCCATGGGCATGTCGCACGACTATACGCTGGCTATTCAGGCCGGAAGCACAATGGTGCGTGTAGGCAGCAAGATTTTTGGAGATAGAGTATATTAAAAACGAGAAGAATATGGCACAACTAAAAACAACTTTTGCAGGGTTAACTCTGAACAACCCGATTATTATCAGTAGTTCTGGACTGACTAACAGCCTGGCTAAAATTCAGAAACTGGAAGAAGCCGGAGCCGGTGCAGTAGTACTGAAATCAGTATTCGAAGAACAAATCAACATGCAGGCAGGAAGTATGCAGGGCTATGGCTCACCAGAAGCCGACGATTACCTGGGAGCATACGTACGCTCACATGCGCTGAACGAACATATCACCCTGATTGAAGACGTAAAGAAACACTGCAAGATTCCGGTAATCGCCAGCATCAACTGCTATAGTGACAGCGAATGGACTGACTTTGCCCGCCTGATGGAAGAAGCCGGAGCCGATGCACTGGAACTGAACATCCTTTCTTTACAGACCAGCAAGGATTATACACCGGGAAGCTTTGAACAGCGTCACATCGACATCCTGCGCCACATCAAGAAAGTAGTCCGCATTCCGGTTATCATGAAACTGGGCAGCAATCTGACTAATCCGGTGGCTCTCATCAACCAATTGTATGCCAACGGTGCTGCCGCTGTGGTATTGTTCAACCGCTTCTACCAGCCAGACATCCAGATTGACAACCTGACTTTCACTACAGCTAACGTCATGAGTTCACCCTCTGAACTGTCTGACCGCATTCGCTGGACAGCCATTGCTTCGGCAGAAGTTCCTCAACTGGATTATGCGGTTTCAGGTGGCGTACACAACGGAAAAGGCGTTATCAAGTCTCTGCTTTCAGGCGCTGCTGCCGTAGAAGTTTGCAGCGTTATCTACCAGCATGGCAACCAGATGATTGAAGAGATGAAGAAAGAATTGGCTGAATGGATGGACGACAAAGGCTATGATTCCATTGCACAGTTCAAAGGAAAGATGAATGCCTCAGCCGCAGGTGACATCAACCCGTTCGAACGTACACAGTTCATGAAATATTACAGCAACCACGAAGAATAATTCTCTTCGCGGAAATGCATAAAAAACGGATTCCCTGACTTCGACGGTCGGAGAATCCGTTTTTCATTTATCTACTATCCGAACTTTATCGCTTCAGCAAACCGATTTTCAGGTTCAGTTTAAAGTAGTACACTCCATTTTCACGTTCCAAATAACCATACTTGTCTTTTTCCGTAGAACCTTTTTCCAAGCGGCTGTTCTGGAAAAGGAAATCGGCAAATGTCTGACGGAAGGCACGCTGGTAGCACAACACTTCCCCGTCACCCGTCACGAAAAGGAATCCCGCAATGGCAGAGTCTGTTCCGTTATACAGCTTTGCCGGACGAAGTCCCATGGCCAATGCCAGCAGCAGCTCTTTCACCTTATATTCATAGAAGCCATGCTTCGTAATCAGTTCGTCCTTTATCTTCAGCGGATTCAGCTTTTTGATTTCCTCCGTCAGTTCCGACACCTTCGTGATACCGTCCAACCACATCAGGCGTGTCATTTCCGCCATCAGTCGTCCCATGTGCAAATCAATCATGGACAGGTTGCTGCGGAAAATCTTATCGGCCACGTCACTGTACTTCAGTGCGCCTCCCAGACGCTCTATCATCAGCATACGGGATATGACATCGTCCTCCTCACCTTCCGCATTGATTTTGTTGACGGTCGGGGTAGCAAACTTCACACCTGTCTGCTCAAACTTGAAATTAGCGGTTCTCCCTCCGTCAAGCAACGGAATCATCATTCCCAAACGGGAGCGGACACAGAATCCGGTAAGCGGAGCATCTACCGAGTAAAAAGCCACGCTGAAATCCGTGCGGTCGTCCGTCTTGGCTTCCAAATCGAAAATGGCTACCTCATCCAGAAACTCCTCCACGCCATCGGGAGATGTGACATCATCCTCCCGGCTCTGACGAATCGCTGCATAAATAAGCTCTGCCACCGTAGCAAAGTCCTCACGAGGAATCCGCTTGTCTATATTCTCCCCTTTCAGGTGCACGGTATCTTTTTCCAAAATATACTGACGCGTACCGTCATGTTCTTCCCGCTGAACCATTGCCACCGGAAGACGGAGCGCTTCGTTCTTCTTCACATCAGGAGTACCACCATACACGTAACCGTCGGCCAGCAGCCGGAAAAACGCATACAGCTCTCCCCATTCTCTTTTCGTCGCTTCAAATGCCATAATCTGTCTATTTTTTAATTGCAAAGGTAGTAAAAGAAGCGTTAACAAAAACGTTTCTGGCAAATGCAAATTATAATAGATGTTATAAAACAGATTTTAAGGGGCATTTTACTTGCAGAGAAACAGAAAATGCGTACCTTTGCAATGTGTTTTTCATAGTATTAGATTTAAGGTTAACAAAGGTTGGAGTTCAGCGGAACTCCTTTTTTTATGCCCTTATTTTCCCTCCCCCAAAACGCTTTTGCGTTCGTATTAAAACACAAGGACATTTCAACTAAAACGTAAGTACGTCTTACCTCAAACGCTTTGGCGTTTGAAACTAAAGACAAAAGCGTTTTCAAAAAGTCGATTTTACATTGAAAATTAGCCCGTCTTTTATACTTTTCTCTCTACTCCTTCTCTCATTGCAAAAGAAAAGAGTATATTTGTCACTTTAGAAGATTCACATCCTGCAAAAATAGGAGTGACAAGACCCAATGAAAACCATTAAACAAAATCACGGCCATGAACATAGAACCTCACAATCTTATAGACCCGCTGCGCGAAAAGTTCCCGCACTTAATTCGCCACGAAAAATTGTACCGAATGATTCATCGCCAGCTGATGAAAAAATGGTTTCAATATTTTGTATTGTTCTTTATCATCGGTTCCATCTGCTCCATCATATATAGTTCCTTTGAGGAATCGGCTCCTTACCGTAACAGTCTGTATGCATTCAACTACCTGGCTTCCTTTATATTCACCATTGAGTATGGACTACGAATTGCGGCAGCTCCCGTACAATACGCCAGCTGCAACCATGCCTGGAAGGCACGCCTGCGCTACTTGTTCTCTTTTTATGGAATCATCGACTTCGTGGCAATTATCCCGTTCATGGTGATTTATGTGTACAAGGAAACCCCGCACGTACATCTTGTGGTGCTAGCCTACGTACTGATTATCTTCAAGCTGATACGCTATTCACGTTCCTTCCAGATGATTGGCACCGTACTCCGAACCGTCAGAGAAGAACTTGTTACGGCCTATACTGCCTGTGGCATCATGTTAGGATTTTCAGGCATTCTGATGTACTACATCGAACGCTACGCACAACCGCAAGCCTTTGAAAATATCGGCGACGGTTTCTGGTGGGCAATCGTAGCCTTCACCACCGTGGGTTACGGTGACATTTACCCGATTACTCCGTTAGGACGGTTGTTGAGCAGTATCATCAGCCTGATTGGTATCGCCATGATTGCCATTCCTACAGGTATCATCAGCTCGGCCTTCATGAGCATGCTGATAGAAAAAAAGCAAAAAGAAAAAAACAATTCATCAATGTAATTTATGGAACAAGAAATCCAACTTAACGCACACAACAAGCAGGAGTATCCTCCTATGCATACCTGCGAACACATTATCAACCGCACCATGGTCAATCTTTTCGGATGCGGACGGGCTGTATCTGCCCATATTGAACGGAAGAAAAGCAAACTCGATTTTGCGCTTTCACAAGCACCTTCGGAAGACGATATTGCACGCATTGAAACGACTGTCAACGAAGTAATCGCACGTCACTTGCCTGTCACCACGGAATTCATCACACAGGAAGAAGCTACCGGACGCTTTGACATGAAACGACTGCCTGAAGGAGCTTCCGAGACGGTCCGTGTGGTACACGTAGGTGATTACGACGAGTGTCTGTGCATCGGGCAGCATGTAGAGAATACGTCAGAAATCGGCACCTTCAAAATCATCAGTCACGACTTTAACGACGGAATCTTCCGAATGCGTTTCAAATTGGTTTAACACACGTACACCATGGGAAAGAAAAAGAGAAGTTCATCCACCGGCTCCCTGAAAGGCTTCATACTCCTGCTGCTGATTCTGGGTGGCGGTGTTTATTTCTATCAGAACCAGCAGAACCTGCCGGAAGCCAAGGAGCTGACAAAAGAGCTTTCGCACACATTAGAGAAGGCACAGAAAGAAGTGGCACAACGCCTGCCGGAAAAGTCGCAGGACGAAACGGCGGCACAACCCTCGACCAGCCGTATCAGCAGCAAACTGGAAATTCCCGTCATGCTGACCAAACGGGAAGAAATCAAGTTGCAGCGGACAGGGTACACCGTTTCATACAATAATTTCTACAAAACACCCAACTGGGTGGCCTGGGAACTTACACGGCAGGAGACCAAAGGAAGTGAAGAACGAAAGAACCGCTTCGTACCCGACCCAGATTTGCCTGAACCCCGCGTGGAACATGCCGATTATACGCGCTCCGGATACGACCGGGGACACATGGCTCCGGCAGCCGACATGAAATGGAGCAAGAAAGCCATGGAGGAATCGTTCTACATGAGCAACATCTGCCCGCAGAATCAGAAGCTAAACCGGGACGACTGGGGAGATTTGGAAGAATTATGCCGCAGCTGGGCCCGGAAATATGGCACAGTGTACATTGCCTGCGGACCTATCTATGATAAAAAGCAACCCAAGCGCATCGGAGAGCATCGGGTGGCCGTGCCCGACCGTTTCTTCAAGGTGGTGCTGATTTATAACCGAAAAAGTCCCATCGCCATGGGCTTTCTGTTCGACAACAAGGCACATCATCAGGCACTGGAAAAATATATGGTACCGGTTGATTCCGTGGAAAAGGTAACGGGAATGGATTTCTTCTCCAAGCTCCCCGACGACGTGGAGAACCGAATAGAGGCCGATATTCCGGCACTGCCTTCAGGAAGGTGAAAGCAGGCCGGAACTTCGGTTCACTCCTGTTCTTCGTTTTTGTATTCTTCAATACAAAAACGATTTATCGTGCAATGCAAAGAATCAAAATTCGTGCGGTAGGCTATGACCTTTATTGCCATTCCGTCATTGGCTTCCAGCAGATATTCATGAGTACCGCTTGCATTCATCCGATACCACATACCGTTCTGTCCGTAAAGTATCCGCAAGGTATTTTCCGACGTATACTCCCAGCTGATACGATAAAGCCCCGTCTCTCCTTTGTGAAAGGAGAAGGTACACGAGTTTTCATCGTACTCCAGATAATCCAATGAGGTGATTTCGTCTTTATAAAAGTTCAAGACAGCGGCCTCACCAAGGGTATCATATTCGAGCCGGATGTAATTCTCCGGCTCACATTTATATTTGAACGTCTCTCCCAAGTGAATCTTAGGAAGCGGAGTATATGCACCCACCTCTTCTTTATTGCATGCCAGCATGCATGCGAGTCCTCCCACGCATGCAGCAACCATCATCATCTTCTTCATATCATCAACCTATATGTTAGTTGTTTCCCCCTCCCAATGCATGATAAAGGGTAATGACACTTTTTATCTCAGCATTCCGGTCGGACACGAGCGACAGTCGCGCTGCCAGTAATGACTGACGGGCAGTCAGCACTTCCAGGTAGTTCGTCGTACCGTGTTCCATCAGCAGTTCCGTGTCACGCAACGCATCTTTCAGATGCTCCACCTGCTCGCGGTCGAGCACCGTTTTCTGACGGGCCGTCTGCCACTGGCTCAGGGCATTGTTCACCTCTGCACCGGCATCCAGCAAAGTCTGCTGGAACTGCAGCAAAGCTTCTTCCTGCTGTGCCTTGCTAATTTTCAGATTTGCCATAAGCTGCCCCCGCTGAAAAAGAAGTTGCACCAGAGAGCCTACCGCCTGAAGCAGCCAGGCACCCGGATTGGTCACAAGGGCTCCCCCACTGTTTGTCCATCCGGCCGATCCGCTCAATGTCACGCTCGGATAAAAACTGGAGCGTGCCTGATTGGTGGCATAAAAAGCCTGTTTAAGCACGGCCTCAGCCTGCCACACATCCGGACGGTTGGCCAACAAATTCAGGGGCACTCCCACCGACAAACTTTCCGGAAAATCCACTTCACCGAGTGTGCCGCGCGCAATAGGCTGCGGGGTCCAGAAAAGCAGGGCACACAGCGTGTTTTCCGTTTCCGTCACCTGCTGCTTCAAATCCAGCAGAGAAGCTTCGGCATCCAATCGGGAAGCTTCTGCCTGGTTCACGGTCGCACGGTCAGCCTGTCCGGCCCGCATCAGGGCTTTCAGACTACGTATATACTCTTTCCAGCTTTCTACCGTTTCCGTAGTTACAGCTACCTGCTCGTCGAGCATCAGCAACGTGTAATAACTCTCGGCCACCGTGGCAATAAGCTGTGTCTGCACCACCTGACGATACGCCTCACTCTGCTCCAATGCCGCACGTTCTCCCCGTTTGGCATTGGTCAGCTTTCCAAAGAAATCCAGTTCCCAGCTGGCAGAAGCTCCCAACGAATAGGTCTTGGTGGGTTTGCTACCGTCAAAACTGCTCAAAGCTCCTTCCGGGTCCAACTGAGCAGAAGGCAGGTAAGCCTGCTTGGCTGCTGACAGCGAAGCCCGTGCCTCTTCCACTTTCAAACGGGCCACATTCAAATCCGTATTCGCCTCCAGCGCACGTGTAATCAGTTTTCGCAAGGATGCATCCGTAAACAGTTCCTCCCATTTCAGGTCGGCCAGTGAGGAGGTGGTATCCACCTCCTCCGGAAGATCGCCGAACAATCCGTCGGTATTCGTTTCCGGCTGCCGGTATTTTGTGTAGATACCACATCCGGTCAGCATACTGGCCATGCACGCGGCAACTACTATATGACTTATATTTTTCTCCATATCGAATGTTTCTTTAGTTGATATAAAATTCCCCACAAGGGATTATTCCGCTGCATCGGTCTGACGACGAGGCATCACTCGCTCTTCAATCGCCTGGAACACCGTGAACAGCACCGGTACCACGAACAGCAGAGCTACTGTACCGATAAGCATACCCCCTACCGTACCGACTCCCAACGAACGGTTTCCGTTGGCTCCTGCTCCGGTAGCCACAATCAGCGGGAACAATCCGATAATCATCGTCAGGGCAGTCATCAGAATCGGGCGCAAACGAACTCCGGCAGCAGCTACGGCAGCCTGAGCAATGCTCATTCCCTGCCGGCGACGGGCCGAAGCATATTCAGTCAGCAAGATGGCGGTTTTCGAAAGCAATCCAATCAGCATAATCAAACCGGTCTGCATATAGATGTTATTCTCCAGCCCAAAACACTTGGCAAACAAGAAGCTTCCCATCAACCCGAAAGGCACTGCCAGGATGACTACCATCGGAATGAAGATACTTTCATAGAGCGAACAGAGAATCAAATAGATAAACACGATACAGATAATAAAAATAATCACCGTATTTCCCGTACTGCTCGATTCTTCTCGGGTAATACCACTGAACTCATAGCCATATCCGGTAGGCAGTGTCTGTGAAGCCACTTCCTCAATGGCTGCAATGGCATCTCCCGAACTATATCCGTCGGCCGGCATACCGTTAACCGGTATAGATGTGTACATATTGAAACGTGTCAAGGTTTCGGCTCCGTACACCTTGGTCAGCGTAATAAACTGTCCCACGGGGGCCATTTCCCCGCTTTCGGTCCGTACAAACATGTTGTTGAGCGACTCTTTATCCAGACGGTAATCCTTCCGGGCCTGAATCATCACACGATAGAGCTTGGAAAAACGGTTCAAGTTGGACGAGTAATTACCGCCGATATAACCGGAAAGTACGCTCAGTACATCGGACGTAGTCACTCCTGCACGCTGGCATTTAGCCGCATCCACCTCAACCATATATTGCGGGAACTTGGTGTCAAAAGTGGTATAGGCCATGGAAATTTCCGGACGCTTGTTGAGTGCGGCAATAAAATTCTCGGTATACTTCTGCAAATTCTCCACACTACCTCCGGCACGGTCTTGCACGTACATTTCGAAACCGCTACCCATTCCGTATCCCATGATGGTAGGCTGTGCAAAGGCAAAGAGCTTGGCCGATTTAATGTCGGCTGTATGCTGGTAAATCGCCGCAATGATGGCATTGATGTGGTCCTGTGCTTCCTGACGTTCATCCCAGTGTTTCAGCTTGATAATCAGCATACCTCCCGAGGCGGCCTGTCCGCCCATCATGCTGTAACCTGTCACATTGGAATAAATCTTTATCTGAGGAATCTCACGGATACGCTCGTCTATCATTTCCATCGTCTTACGCGTCTGAGCCAGACTGCTTCCCGGAGGGGTCGTGACATTCACGAATATGGTTCCCATATCCTCATCCGGCACCAGTCCGGTCTTAGTGGTCCGCATAAAAAATACCAGCAAGGCACAGACTGCCGCCAAAGATACCCAGGCCATCCATTTGCGACGGAGGAAGAACGACACCCCATTCTTATACTTCAACACCAGCCTATTGAAAGAAGCCTCAAATGCATGGTGAAAACGGGAAGAAAAACTCAACTTACCACCGGTCGACTTATCCATGTGAGGAGTCATGATGAGGGCACACAAAGCCGGACTGAGGGTCAAGGCATTGATTGCAGAAATACCCACTGCCACCGCCATGGTCAAACCAAACTGGGTATAGAACACCCCACTGGTTCCTCCCATGAACGAGGTCGGGATAAACACGGCCATAAATACCAGTGAGGTGGTCACAATGGCTGCAGAAATACCATCCATGGCAGCCACCGTAGCTTTATAAGGTGAACGGTAGCCTTCGTCAAACTTGGCCTGCACGGCCTCCACCACCACAATGGCATCATCCACCACCGTACCGATTACCAGCACCAGTGCAAAAAGGGTCAGTAGGTTCAGACTGAATCCGGCCACATACAAGAAGGCAAACGTACCCACCAGCGACACGATAATGGAAACCGAAGGAATGATGGTGGAACGCACGCTCTGCAAGAAGAAATAAACCACCAGCACCACCAGGATAATAGCCTCAATCAGGGTTTTCACCACCTCGTGTACCGAGGCATCCAGGAAGTCCTTTGTACTCATCAGGTCGGCCATTACAAGCCCCTTCGGCAGGTCTTTTGAAATCTCCTCCATCAACTTGTCCACTTCCTTCACAATCTCATTGGCATTCGATCCGGCCGTCTGCGAAATCATACACGTCGCACCGGGGTGGCCCACAATTTCACTGTTATAGGCATAGCTCTGCGAACCTAATTCCACATCGGCCACATCCTTCAGGCGGAGCACTTCGCCCGTAGGGAGAGACTTGAGCACCATGTTGCCGAATTCTTCCGCAGTTTCATATCTACCCCGGTACTTCAACGTGTACTGAAATGTATTTTCAGAATCCTCGCCCAGTGTACCTGTCGCCGCTTCCACGTTCTGGTCATCCAGCAAGGCAATCACATCGGCAGGTACCAGCTGATACTGGGCCATTTTCTGAGGATTCATCCAGATACGCATGGCATAATCCCCACCCATGACATTCACATTGCCCACTCCCGATATACGGGACAGACGAGGTTCTACATTAATCTTAAAATAGTTATTGATAAAATTCTGGTCGTAGCTGTCGTCGGGACTGTACAACGCTATAATCTTGACCATACTGTTCTGCCGTTTTTCTACGGTCACACCCACCTTGGTCACTTCTGCGGGCAACAATCCTTCCGCCTCCGACACACGGTTCTTCGTGTTGACAGTCGCCATGTCCGGGTCCGTTCCCTGTGCAAAATATACGGTAATAGACGCCGAACCCGTATTGGTGGCAGTAGAAGTCATATACGTCATGTTTTCCACACCGTTAATGGCTTCTTCCAACGGAGCGATGACACTCTTCAGTACTGTTTCCGCATTGGCACCCGTATAGGTGGTAGACACCATAATGGTAGGAGGCGCGATGTCAGGATACTGCTCCATGGGAAGGTTGCTCAAACCGATTACTCCCAATATCAGGATGAGCACAGAAATGGCACACGACAGGATGGGCCTGTCGATAAAAGTCTTCAGTTTCATAACGTCCCCTCCTATTTTTCAGTATGTAACGAAAGAATCTGGGTATTCTCCTGAATCAGTCCGGCACCCTCAGCCACAATTACTTCTCCTTCCTGCAAGCCACTCTCTACAATGTATTCCTGCCCGTTGTTCAGCGGGAAAACAGTAACCTGTGCCGACTCGGCCTTTCCACTCTCATTCACCTTATACACATACACCTTGTCCTGAATCTCAAAAGTAGCTTCCTGCGGAACAACCAGCGCATTCTCCTTGGTATAGGGCAATACGAGTGTAGCCGTACTTCCGTTTCGCAACATTCCTTCCGGATTCGGGAACACGGCACGCAGGCTGACAGCCCCTGTTCCGGTATCAATGGTGCCGCTGATGGCATCTATCACCCCTTCGTGTGCATATTTCACTCCGTCGCTCAACTGCAAGGATACTTTGGGCATACCGGCCAGTGCCTTGTCCACACTGCCATACTGACGGAGCAGTGACAGCATCTGATTTTCGGTCATAGAAAAATATACATAGACTTCCTCATCGTCCGATACGGTAAGTAAAGGCGTGGTAATGGAAGAATTGACCAATGCTCCCACACGATAGGAAGACATACCTGCCACTCCATCCACCGGACTCCGGACTACCGTATAGGAAAGGTCGTTACGGGCATTGGTTTCATTGGCCTTCGCTTGTGCCAGACTGGCCTCAGCCTCCAACAAAGAATTCTGTGCCGTCTGACGGTCGAAATCAGAAACCACACGCTCCTTGAAGAGCTCTTCCTTGCTGTCGAACGTCAGCCGGGCCGTAGCTACGGCAGCTTCCGCACTTTTCACATTCGCCAATGCCGTCTGCAAGGCTGCTTTATACGGAACCTGGTCTATCACGAACAACACCTGTCCCTTGTGCACCTTAGCCCCTTCTTTCACACAAATCTCGGTAATCGTACCACTCACCTGCGGACGAATTTCCACACTCTGTCTTCCCTTTACTACAGCCGAATAGCTGTTAGTGAGAAGGCGATTTTCTTTTTTCACAGTCATGGTCTTGTACCCACTTTCCTGTGAGGTAGGTGCAGGCTGCGTGCAAGCTGTCAGCATCCCCAACAACGCACAAAAACATGCACCAACTGATACAAAAGCTTTTTTCATCTTATTCTCTTTTTTTAGTTGATTTGACTCTTTCTGTTGTAATAGCCGATGCAAATTTAGAAGGCGGGAAAGACTACTCACTTGTTCCATTCCTAAGAACATTTGTCTGAATCCGTGCTTTAGCATTTATTCTGTTTATGATTTCTAAAACATACAAAAAGGTTTTCAGGCTACGATTTATGTCTGTATTTTAGATGCGCAAATACAACAACGAGATACAAAATGAAAGAATATGCGTTTACGAAGTGGCTGGTTCCGACGCTGCAAGCAGACGGAACGAAGCGAGATATGGTGTACAATGAACAAATGGGTATCTTCACCGTACGGGGAGAAAATCAATTCCAAAAAGGAAGTATCGACACACAGCATACGGTGTCTTTGCTCGTATTAAAAGGAGAAATCAGCATCCAGACCAATGACAAGCGGACCGTCATTCCTGCTCCTTCCTACATCGAGTTTATCGAACCTTACCAATGGAGCGACCTGAAAACAGACCGTGATTTCGAAGGATGTCTGCTCATAACCCGAAGGGAGATTTTTTTGCAGGCAGCCGAATGCATCCGTTCCAAGGTAGCTGCTTATGTATACAGACACGTACTAGAGCCGTTTATCCCATTAGAAAAACAGGATCTTCTCCGGATACAATCACATGTGGACATGCTACGCCACACCCTTCAGCAAAAAGAGAATCATTTCCTGGTTGAAATGCTGGAAAACACGCTTCGTTCCCTCATCCTGGAAGTATGGAACATAATCTTCCGCATGTATAAACAAGAAAACGAGTTCGAGCATTCTTTCCGCTGGAAAGATACCCTCCCTCGTTTTCTATACCTGATGCATACCAATTGCCGTTATCACCACACCGTAAAATGGTATGCCGACCAACTCTACGTATCCCCTGATGCGTTATCGGCCAAGTTAAAGAAACTCTATGGCAAGACAGCCAACCAGCTCATCAGCGAAAGCCTGATAGAAGAAGCGAAAGTCTGTCTGCTCAATCCGGCCAACAGCGTGCAAGACGTGGCCGAAAAGCTCTGTTTCTCTGACCAGGCTTCTTTCAGCAAGTTTTTCAAACGTTACTGCGGAATGTCGCCCGGCCAGTTTAAGAAACAAGCCTAAACCTTATTTTAAAGGTTCACTTCCGTTACCACCTGTCCGTCGAAGAGATTAATAACACGGTCGGCAAAACCGGCATCATGCTGCGAGTGGGTCACCATCACAATGGTGGTGCCTTCCTTATGCAGCTCGGTAAGTAATTCCATCACTTCCCGTCCGTTCTTGGAGTCCAAGTTACCGGTAGGCTCATCGGCCAGAATCAGCTTCGGTCCTGATACTACAGCACGGGCAATAGCCACACGTTGCTGTTGTCCACCCGACAACTGCTGCGGGAAATGCTTGGCACGATGTGTAATCCCCATCCGCTCCATGGCAGCCTCCACTTTCCGCTTACGTTCTGCCGAAGGTACGCCCAAATACAGCAAGGGCAGTTCGATGTTCTCAAATACGTTCAACTCGTCAATCAAATTGAAGCTCTGGAATACGAAACCAATCACTCCCTTACGCAAGGAAGTACGCTGCGATTCAGTATAACCACCCACTTCTGTCCCGTTCAAGAAATACTTGCCTCCCGTGGGATTGTCCAGTAGTCCCAAGATATTCAGCAAGGTAGATTTTCCACAACCTGAAGGGCCCATGATAGCCACGAACTCTCCTTCCTTCACTTCGATACTTACATTATTCAATGCCCAAGTTTCCACTTCATCTGTGCGGAATACTTTCTGTAAATTTTCTGTCTTAATCATACTTCAAAATTTTATTTTAATGATATTACTCTTGTTTTATACATTCTACCGGATTTACCCGACTCAATATCCAACCCTGCAGGCAGACAATGACCGCCGAGATGCCCCACACCACCAGCAACGGCCACACAAAGATACCAACCGAAAGCGGGGCACGGTACGCAAACTGCTCCAGCCAGTGCAGCATGAACCACCAGCCGACAGGCATGGCCACTACATACGCTACTACAGCATAGATACAGAACGGCTTGTTAAGCAGCCAGATAATCTGCGTCCGTGTTGCTCCATGCACCTTGCGGATACTGATTTCGCGTATCCGCTGACGGGTGGCATACCAGGCAATGCCAAACAATCCGAAACCTGTCAGCAACAACCCAATCACAGCATAGAAAGTCAGAATATGTGACAAAGAAAGCACTTTCCCGTTACGTGCCATAAAATCCCGGTGCATATCTGCATAACTGAAAGGCTGATTGGGATTCATTTCATTCCATACGGTTTCTATCTGTCGCAAGGTTTCTTCACGGTTTTCCGGACGAAGACGCAATTGCAAATAGAATCCTTTCTGTAAGTCACTTGCTGACAACAGCGTGATGACAAGAGGTGTTACAGCTTCTTCCAGCGAATTGACGGAAAAGTCGCGCACCACACCTGCAATTACAGCCAGACTGTCTTTCGTTTCCGTATCGAACTCGCGCAAGGCATGCCCCACGACCTCCGTACCCGCAGGCACTAACAAGCGGACAAAACTCTCGTTCACCAGTACAGGAGATGACTGACGCTCCAACAGACGGGAAGGAGATTCTCCACTCAACTGTTCAATGCGCAAGGTACGCAGCAACGTGGAGTCGCCTTCCAATGTCAGCAGATTGGTACGCACTTCCTTCCCACCGGGACGCTGCACGTTTAACTGACGTATCCAAGCATTAAGTACCGAAGCCTTGGAAAGTGTTATGGATTCAATCCCTTTCACCCGTTTTTCCAGTTCCGTCTTGAAGGGAGCCAACGGAGCACCAAAGGCATCCCCTATCTCAATGCAGCCCTCGTAACGCGAAGCCCGCTGGCGGGTCAGTTCCATTTGGTTGCGTGCTGTCAGCGTAGCCAGTAACAATCCGATAGAAATCACGAACTGCACCGTTACCAGTACCGCCACAAAGCGCTGTTTGCGTCGGCCACTATAAAGGGTACGGTACTCCGTGAACGACAAGCGTGACAGACGACAGCTGATGTACCACGCCGGTATTACCGACATCAACAGAATGAATAACAGCAACCACGGCAACATCTGACTACTGAAGAAGAACGTCATGGTTAACCGCGAACCCAACAAGTCATTAAACAGTGACAGACAGTCGTTGACCAACAGAATGGACAAGCCGAATGCCAACACCACCGTCAGGAAAGCATCCCCAAAAAGTTGCAGACGGATATTGCGCAAGGTAGCCCCCATCAATTTCTCCACATGAATCATACGCAGCTGTTGCAGCAAGCGGCTCAAACTCATGTTAGTATAGTTGCAGCAAGCAATGATTAGTATCAGCACGGCTGCCAGCAGACTGATATAGAGAGTCTGCACGGGTGTCTGACTGACGAAATCGAGCGTCTGCTGAGAGGAATCATCAGGAGTAGTGAAACAAATGGCGTCCAACGGATCCAGGTAATATTTCGTCTGACCAGGCATCAGTGTAGGTACCTTGTCCTCATTCAGTTTATCGGCCAAGTGACCCGCATCCGTACCCGGAGTCAGCTTCAGCAGTGTAAGTCCACCCCAGAAGAAATCAGGGTCGTGTGCTATTAACATGTCAAACTGCAGAAGCGATTGTTCGCGCTTCTTAAGCACTGCTGCCACTTCGTACGTACGGACCTCTCCAAAGCGGAAATGTGCCTCCACCTGCTTTCCTACCGCTTGTTTCCCTCCGAACAGACGACGAGCACAAGCTTCACTTAATGCGACCTTCCCTGGTTGACAAAGTGCCTGACTCAAACTACCTTCTTCCGTACGGTAATCAAAAAAGCTCGTCAGAGTTGTATCGGCCGACAACATCTTAAAATCACCTTCCGCCTTCTGCTCGTTCACCTTGCAGTAGAGCAAATCCAGTTTTCCTAACCGGAGAAAGTCCTCTACCTCGGCATAGCTTTGCTTCAGCTGCGGAGGAATCTCTGCGCCGGCAAAGGCCACTCGTTTCCCCTCTGTCATCGGGTCATCCTGCCGCAGGAAAAACATGCGGTCACGGTCCGGATTACGTCCTTCCAACCCATGCTCGTGCACGAAGTAGGTCATCAGCAAATTGGTGCAAGCCAATCCCAATGCCAGACTGGCTACTGAAACAAGGAAAAACACCTTGTTACGCCACCAGCTTCGCAAAATCATTTTCAATACTACATTCAATATCATAACACATCGTTTTTTAGTTCATTTCTTATTCTGTCAGACGGATGCCTTCGATATAGTATCCCCCTTCCACGTGCTCGCCTTCCGAAAAGTCAAACCAGCGGGTATCTTTCGGCAGCGGAGCAAAATAGAGCGTGAAATCCATTTCTCCGCTATCAGGCATAAACACCTGCTCGCCTATCGCGAAACCTTCACTGCGCAGAAGCGGATAGTTCACCCCCTTGTCCGACATCAAAAAAGTCGCTTTGTCCAGCCGAATCCAATAATTTGGAATATACCGTGCATGCACGCGAAGCACCGTAGCCGATTCGGTCAGCTCCACCTGACGGATGGTCAGCACCTCCATTTTTTCTGTTTTCTTCCGCGGATGATGCACCAGTTTGTGACCGTCTTTCCATTCGATACGCATCGGCTGTTTGGGAGCCATCGAGCCTTTAATTTTCAGTTTCAGCCAACCTTTTGCATATCCACTCCAGCTGTCAACCACCTTTCCTTCCGGAGAAATCAATACAAAATGGGGAATTCCTCTGACACCATAACGGGCATACAGTCCGTTGTTCTCTTCCAAATCGTTCCAATTATTCCAAGTTATGGCATGCGATTTAGAAGCCTCTTCCCATCCCTTCCGGTTCTCAATGCTCAGGCTGATCACCTCCAGGCTGTCCTTGTACATTTCACTAATTTCCTTCAGTTCCGGTTGCGACATGATGCAAGGACCGCATCCCCGACTCCAGAAGTCCAGCAAGATGTATTTTCCGCGAAACTCAGCCAAGCGATGAACCTTTCCTTCCAAGTCGTACATATCCGCATCGGCAGCTTCCTCGCCCACTTTTACTACAGTCGGCGGATTCAAGGCCAGATACACACTCTTCCCAATGGACGTTTCTTTCTGTGCGTCATCCAGCAGGTTGTACAACTGCTGCACTTCTTTTTTATACGGATAATCTTTACGGAACTTAACCGACATCCCCATCCGATGCAATTCACCCATCCAAGCTGCATTAATCGGCGACTGTTTCATAATCGCAATATTATGCTGGGCAATCTGATCACTCAACTTCTCTGTCAGCTGTTGCAGACTGTCTGCTTGCGCACGGGCCTGTTCTTTGTTTCCTCCCTGTGCAGCCGACCTCATCAGTGCAAACTCTTGCATGGTCAACCGCTGAAATTCCTCCCATTCCTTATGGGAAGCCTGTATCAGCTGCTGCTGGAATTGCTGCTCCTTGACATCACTCTCTACTTTCCAGGAGTAAATATAAGGATTCTCTCCTTGTATGAGCAGATGACTGCCAGGATTTACCCATAGTTCAAGCAACATGGGTGGGAATTTCGTATCATCACGTGCCATCAAGCCATAACCTTCCAGCTCGTTTCCGGCGGTAGTCAGTTCAAAACGGAATGTCCCGTTCTGCAGCGTATCGGTAGCTGCCATACTCCCCACGTTACCCTCTTGCTTCATCAAATAGAACACGGTTCCGTCGGGAATATTCTTCAACTGTCCTTCCACCACAAATTTCTCTTGTGCCTGTGCTCCCAATGCACCTAAGAGCAGACAGGCTAATACTTGTTTTCTCATGAATATTTTCAATTTTAGGTTATTATACTACATTTATATCACTCCCGCTTGATTTCTTCTGCCGGATTCAACCGCATAACCCGGTATATCTGCCAGCATGCGGTCAGTCCAACCAGACAGGCGACTACGACAAACAGACAGAGTCCCCACGCCCAACCATAAACGGATTGCAAACCAGAATCGCTCAATGCCTGAATCATAGCAAGCCTCAACACCGGATAAGTCACCCCGAAAGCAATCAGAAAAATCACAACATACCCTCGCGCAAATAGCAAACCAATATCCCATGGAGAGGCTCCATTGATTTTACGAATGGCTACTTCCTTTCGTCTGGTTTCCGCATCCATTACCACCGATGAATACACACTTAACACCACTAACAAAATACTAACGACGGCCAGTATTCCCATTACATATTTCATCATTCCAATAGTAGCACTGTCTGTTTGCCGGACATCACCCAGCTTTCGAATGTGCAATGGTAATGTTTCCGGAACATATTGACGACACAAAGCTATTACTTCTTCCTTTACTTTATCCACCTCATTCCCTGATGCAATTTTCAGCAAACAAGTAGTCGCCTGAGAAGAAGGAAAAAATACCGACAAATTCATCCGTCCATCCAGTATCACCTGCTTATAAAGTTCATGATACACCCCTGCAATCCGATAGCTTCGTCCATCAAGCATCACCGTACCGTCTGTATGTTCAGTTTGTAGCAAATCGGCAAAAGTCTCATTGACATACACATACCCTTCCGTTTCTGCATCCATTTGTTTCCCAGCCAGCGGAATATGAAAAAACTCAAAATAAGCCGGATCTCCCTGAGCTACAGCAACTCGTACTTCTGAATGATCTGCTTTCTGATAGGAGGTATAAAGATAGGAAGATAGATTTCCGTCTAAAGTTTCATCCCCCAGTGTGACCAAACGTTCAATTTCAGGCAAAGCAGCCAGTTCCGAGCGAATCTCATCCCAATGTTGGCGAATACGTTCTGTATCCAAAGAAAGAGAAAGACTCCGTTCTTCTTCCTCCGTATCCAAAGGAACATATGTTTTTCCAAACAGTTCTGTATACGATAGATGAACAACCATAACCGCTCCCAAGAAGAATACGCACACTGCAAGTTGAACACCAATCATCAGGGAACGAAAAATATGTTTCCCGCGATTAAACTGAATCAGACGAATCAGGTTCACCCTACGAACCCGCCACACCGGGAGTATCAACAGAGGAGTGCAGAGCAACAATGTACCCAAATAAACAAGTGTATGCAGGCTGTAAACAGACGAGGCAGACATCCAGACGATATTCTCAGCAGGCAGCCAAGTACGGGCCAACGGAATCGCCACCTCCCCCATAATCAAAGAAAGGAACCAGGCTATGGTCAGCATTATGAACACTTCAAAAAACAGCAACAAGAATATGCTCTTTGAATCAGAGCCCACACATTTACGCAAAGCCAGTTCCCGCTGACGGGCATAAAACATTTGAAATGTAAACTTCAGGAAATTAATCAGTCCCGACAGCAGAATCAAGGAAGAAATGAAGAGCAAGAAAAAACGGGCCAAGTCTGTATTCCTGCTTTCCTCCAGTTCTTTTAAAGAAAAAGCCTTTACATGCATCACCTCCTCTCCACGCACCCAAGTCATCCCTGCCAAGCGTTTTCTCAGCGATTCTGGAGAAATTCCCTGCTCACGCAGAGCATAGACCTGAAGCCAGGCCTTCGGTTTCAATGACAAAGGGAACCAACATTCTGTCCTCGGCGAACCGCCATTCTCATTTTCGGCTACTACATTTACAATCCAATAATCCGTAATACCATTGGCAGAGGTCTGCGATGCAATCCGGACCACCCGACCGACCGGATTGTCACCCCCTGCTATCTTTCTAGCAAAAGAAGCAGACACAATGATTTCATCTTCTTTTTCCGGCAAGCGGAAACCATAGAGCAAAGGTAATTTCCAAAACAGAAAAGCAGAAGAATTTGCCACTTTGTAAGTCACCTGATACGGGGTTTCATTCCCATCTATTCCTACCACCTCCACATCCATATTGGCCTCATAGGAAAAGGCTGAGATAGAATCCAGCATACCTGTAACCTGGTTTTCCAGCCTCCGGACATCTTCTTCATAGAAAGGAATATCACCGGCAAAATCCTTTTTACTAATATTCAGTTGCATAGCCCGTTCGCCTCCTATATAATCAGCCCTTTCACTCATTACACTTACAAAGCGAATCATAAGTGAAAAAGCCAGGACTCCTATCGCCAGACAAAAAACTGAAACGATATGCTGAGTCTTGTATTTCCACAAATTGCGAAAAGCCACTTTCAAATAATGTGCAATCATATTTTTATCTCTCTTGAAACTATATAACCATATTATCTCATCACTCCCGCTTGATTTCTTCTGCCGGATTCACCCGGGATACCTGCCAAATACGGAAAGCTACCGTAAGGGCGACGAACAAGGAGACACTCAGGAAGAGGCAAAAATAGAAAGCCACCCCATGCTGGAAGAACACCGTATACAAGGTACTAAACTGCCTCAACAAGAATTCAACCAACGCAAATCCCAACACAGCCGTCACCGTCAGTAAAATAACATAAAGCCGGGCAAACAGCCAGACTATCTGACGCATTCCGGCACCGTTGATCTTTCGGATAGCCATCTCCTTCCGCCGATATTCTGTGTCGATGGTCACGGCTGAATACACGCCCAACAACGAAATCACCAGCACCACTACCGAAAAGAACAATACAATTCCGCGGAGCTTGAACTCAAGCGCCTGTGACTCACGGATGTCGTCCATGAACGTGCTTACCTTCACTTCCACACTTTCCGGCAACGTCTTTTTCAGTATCTTCCTGACCTCCTGAGAGACGGTTTCCGCCTGTCCTTCCTTACACTTCACATAGCAATGCCCACAATAATCGTCGAACCCGCTCAGGAGGAATATAAATCCTTCACTATCATAATACACACTGGACACAAATGTCTGGCACACTCCTTTAACCGTGTAGGCATCTCCGTCAAAATTATAAAACGGTTTCCCCATGATGTCCGTTTCGAGACGATGAGACAATGCCTCATCTATCACCAAATCGGACGATTCACGCAGCGTATGTCCCGACCGCATCGGAATGTGCATGAAACGAAAGAAACCGGAAGTTATACGCATCACATTTACATCCACATAACTGCCTTTATTATCTTTCTCCGTATACATACCCGTACCGGAAACACCTCCCAAATAATTGATGTCGGCCGGAAGTACCTCTTCGACTCCCGACAAGTTTTTAAACTGATGTATCAGATCCTGCTTCTGCACGGCGTTCATAAAGGAAAAATCCATCGGAATGCTCAAAATCTGCTCTTTCTCCTCCAAGCTCAATGTCCCGAACAAGGTACGTCCCGTTTTATCCGATTGCAGATAAAGTGCCGCTGCCAGTGAGATAAAAACCCAACAGATGAACAACTGCACTCCCAACAACAGATTCCGCAGTCGTCTCTTTCCTCCCCGGTGCACACCGCCAGTCACCCCTGCATGCACCTGCATGCGACGTACCTTCCACACGACTATTCCACACACCCAAGCACATACTCCCAACAAGCCAGCCAAATACTCAAGGCTCTGTACCATCAGCAGAGAAGCGTCAAACTGCAAATACAATCCGGCCATTTCCAGTCTCAACCAGGGAGCCATCACCTCGATGCAAACACCGGTCAACAGGCCGGCCAGCAAAACCAACAAAGCAGACTGTGTAAACAGTTGGACGAAAAGACTGTCTCCGGACGCTCCCGCCACTCGCCGGATACTGAATTCACGCATACGAGTAAGGAAAGACCCCGCGAGCAGATGAAAGAAATTAAGCAAGGCCACCAGTAAAATCAATACCCCGGCTACCATTGTAGTCCATACCATCGTACGAAGCAGTCCCCCATTCCACTCCCTATCTCCCATCGGATGAGCTTCCACCGCAAAGCTTGTATCATGCATCCGATGCGTCTGTTCACTACGATAAAACCACTCATTGAGTTGCTCCGGAGTAAAGCCCTCACGCAGCAACGCATACGTAAAGGAACTGATAATGGCATAACGGGCATCATTCTGGATGATTCCTTCCGAATCGTTGAGGGAAAACATATCCAGATGCTTCATAAAAGCAATACTGTTGTTCTCTGGAATATCCTCAATCACTGCCTGAATGGTATAAACCGTTCCACCGGTACGTGGAGTAGAATCCGGAGAAGTGTACAACCGGCGCATCAGTACCAGCTGTTTTCCTACCGCCTGTCGAATATCCCCATATACCCGGCGTGCCATACTTTCGCTCACGACCAATGAATTTGGCATCATCTTGCTCACTTCAGCCGAACCGCACAAAATCTTAGGAGTCAATACTTGGAAAAAGGAAGAATCCGTCTCTGCCACGGCGAAGGAATAAGGTAACTGCTTCCCGTCGGGCATCTCCACGTTGAAAGGCCGTTCTATCGGTGAATAATCCACCACACACAACGCCTCAATCCCATCCGGCTTTTGAAGACGCAGTTCCTCGGCCAACGTCGCAGGAGTACAATCCAACACCTTCTCTTCTTTCATGTCACGAATATTGAGTTCGGCAATCCGTTCATAGTTTGCAAAACAATGATTCATGCTAAAAGCATAACGGACCACATAGAGACAGATACTGAAACACAGCAAGGCCACCCCTACTCCGACCAACGCAATCAGATGCTGAGTCTTGTATTTCCACAAATTGCGGAAAGCCACTTTCAAATAATGTGCAATCATTATAAGTTCATTCTTTTATTATTCACTTTTCATTACTTCACTCGGGTTGATACGGGAAGCCTTGTTCACCTGCCAGAGCAACGTAGCCACGGAAATCACTGCCACTATCAGGAAGGCTGCCAGCAACAGACCGACCGTCACGGAAGCCTTCACCACCAAATCGGCAGTATAATAATGGATGGCCAGCCAAGCCAGCGGCACTGCCACCACGGCTGCCAGCAACAGCATCCCCACGTAACGGCGAAGCAACAGCACATACAAGTCTTTCAGCATGGCACCGTTCACCTTGCGGATGGCAATCTCCCGGTAACGCTGGCGGATATCGAACAAGGAAATACCCAACAGGCCCAGACAGGAAATGACAATGGCAATAAAGGCAAAAGCCGAGTAAATGGTAGCTACCTGCTGATCGGATTTATACAACTTCTGCACATCGTCCTTCAGCAACGAATACTGAAAATTTTCCGTGCCATATACTTCCCTTTCCAGCTTCCGCAGATAATCTATCACCTGAGAAAGTTTGCCCGGCTGACATGCTATCTGATACACGTCTCCCCGCATAGTAGGAGAAACCATGAACAGCATGGGACGTACTCCTTTGGAGATATGTCCGCTATAATAATCCTCTATCACTCCCACAATGGGACGGGCCTGCAAATCCGGAACAAATTCTTTCATACGGAGGTCCAACACGGTAGCTCCCTCTAAAGAGGTGTATCCCAAAGCACGCAAAGCCGCCCGATTCACCACAAAACCATCTTCTTCAACGGGCAGTTTCCCTTCCACAAGCTTCAAATTGAACAAGGTAAAGAATTCGGGAGTAGCAAAATTCTGATTCAATGAAACGGTTTCTCCCTTCGCATTCTGAAACTCTGCCGTATAGTCGAAATCCAAAATGGAATACAAACCAGCTGTCCAACATGAAATGTCCGGACATTTACTCAACGCCTCATCAATCTGAGCAACCCGCTGCTTCCGGGCCTGTATCGATTCATCGGTATAAGAGGCATAGTCAGTCGACTCATACACTAAGTTGGCATGAATCACATTTTCTACCTGAAATCCCGGCGGAGTATTCAACAGCAAGTTGAGATGACGATGGAAGAACAAGGCAAGGACAACCAGTACAATGGTTACCGTATATTGCACGAACAGAAATCCCTGACGCAAGCGTATTGACTTCCTGTCATTCCCCGGACGAACCAGCGACATGCCCAACGGGGATTTCCAGCACCGAAGTACCGTGCATAATGATATGAGCAACGGCAACCACACCAAAAGAGACAATGACACCCATACGTCAAACGTCCCTACGGTAAATACCGTGTCAAACAAACGGTTGACGAAAGGTTGGGCAAGTTCCACCACCGTCCAGGCCAGCAACAACGACAAGACCGACAGCACCAGATTTTCCCAGTACACCAACATGAAGAGAGAACGGAAGCCTGCTCCCCACACCCGATGAAGCAGATAAATCCGTAATCGCTTGCCCAACAGCACCGCATACAAATTGATGTAATTAAGCAGACCGATAAAGAATATAAAGATACACATGGCCGACAAGACATACAACTGAGCCCGGTTGCCCGACACACACATCGTAGGAGAAGTACGGTACAACAAGCGTGACTCCCAATATACATCCTTCAGTGACAGGAGGGAGAAAGTGTACATGCTGCCATCGCCCACCTGCGTAGGACGCAAGATCTTGCCTGCCTCATTTAATTTCTGAATATCCGCTCCTGGCACAAAACGGACAAACTCCATGGGCATTCTTTCCCAAAGTGCTCCAGGCATTTCAGAAAGAATGGCATCTACCTGCAAGATAGACTTATTTTCAGGAGTAGCGAAGATTCCAGATACCGTCACTGATTTCCCAGTAGACAGAACAAAGGTCTCTCCAATGGGATTCCGCTTGCCAAACAACTTATGTGCCAGGTGCTCACTCAACAAGGCCATCCCTGGCTTTGAAAGGGAATATTCTCCTTGTAACAGCTGATAACGGAACAGTTTCAGAAAGGTCGTATCGGCCACTATCATATTTACCTGCAAACGATTGTCCTTGTAACGTATCATGTCATGATCCAGCAGTGTGACCCGTGAACGTTGCATGACCAGTGACGGGTCTACAGCCAGCGTATCACCATTCAATGTGGAAGAAACCAATGCATCGTTCTCGCCAATCTGACAACGAGACACATACACATTTTCCCGGTCCACACAATGGGTATCAACCGTCAGTTCCCGATGGATGTATCGAAGCAAAATAATGCAGCAAGCCAGACTGAATGCCAGCCCCAACAGATTAATCAGTGTGTACGTCCGTGCACGGAGCAGGAAACGTAATGCATAGCGTAGTGTGTTCATATAAATTTGTTTTTTATTATTCACTTTTCATTACTTCACTCGGGTTAATGCGGGAAGCTTTGTTCACCTGCCAGAGCAATGTAGCCACAGAAATCACCGCTACTATCAGGAAGGCTGTCAAGAACAGACCGACCGTCACCGGAGCCTTCACCACCAAATCGGCGGTATAATAGTAGATGGCCAGCCAAGCCAGCGGCACTGCCACCACGGCTGCCAGCAACAGCATCCCCACGTAACGGTGGAGCAACAGCATATACAGGTCTTTCAGCATGGCACCGTTCACTTTGCGGATGGCAATCTCACGGTAACGCTGGCGGATGTCGAACAGGGAAATGCCGAACAGCCCCAAACAAGATACGACAATGGCGATAAAGGCAAACGAAGTATAAAGCATTGCCATCCGACGGTCTGCCGCATACATCTGTTTCACCTGGTCGGAAAACAATGTATATTCAAATTCCTCTGTGCCATATATTTCACGTTCCACTTTTTTCAAGTAATCCATCACCGCAGCCAGACGTCCCGGACGGTATGACAACGTATACAGGTCACCGGAAGATCCACGTCGCACCACAAATACCATCGGATGCACACCCGCACTGATATGTCCGTCATAATAATCGTCGATAACCGCTACAATAGGATGCGCTTCCGGGTTTTGAGCCCTCACCTTGTCATCTTCATACATCAATGTAGCTCCTTGACAGGAATCATATCCCAACGCCTTCAGTGCCGCACGGTTCACCACATAATACTCCCTGTTCCAATCTTCTTCCTCTTCCATTGAGGGAAGCGTTCCCTCTACAAAACGCAGCTCATAAAGCCGGAAGAAAGAAGGATTGGCATACCACATATACAAAAAAGCCGTACGCCCGTTGTTTCCTATAAACTTCATTCCAAAATCACTGGAGGTCAGCGCAGATTGATCCGCTACCCAATACTCTATATCAGGGCAAGCTTTCATCTTGGCACCCAGTTGTTTCACTCGCTGCACACGTGCCTGTATGTCTTCCGGATTCTGATAGGACGAATAATCCTTCGATTCGTGAGCCAGATGCGCCACCAGAATATTCTCCGTACGATACCCCGGGTCTGTATGCAGCAAGGTATCAAGCTGACGGTTAAAATAAAATGCCAGTACCACCAATATCAAGGTAAGTACATATTGTAACAGCAACAGTCCCATCCTCGCCCGTACCGACTGCCCGGCGGTACTCACCAGACGAATGCCGACAGAAGGCAAGATACGCGTGAAACGGAAATACGGATAAAGCGAGGCCATCAGCGGAAGGAATACCAGTAACGCCAAGGACAAATACCCATCGAAAGCTGTATAGGAGAAATCAAACCCGAAAAAGCGGGACACGGGCACCCGGGTCAGTTCAATGCATACCCACGCAAGCAGCACAGCCAAAGCGGAAAGCAGAAAGTTCTCGGCAAAAATCTGTGCAAAGACAGCTCCTCTTCCTGCTCCAAACACCCGGCGTATACCGTATTCGTGCGTGCGTTTGAGCATAAAAATCATGTAAAGGTTGATGAAGTTCAGCAATCCGGTAACCAACAGCAACGCACAGATACCCATGAATATCTGCAACTGTCCCCAATCTCCCCATACATAAATAGATGCTTTATCCCTTATTTCTAACTTGGAAAAGTAACATTCTTTCAAAGGTACAAAACGAAAGGTGTACGCACGTGTATCCTCCGGATAGTGCGGATTCAGACGGCGTGGATGTTTCCCCACCTGGTTGAGCTTACTCATATCCGCTCCGGGCACAAAACGGTACAAATCCAGCGGCATCTTCTCCCACATATTGGAAGAAGTATTTGCCAGAAGCAAATCGAAATTCAGCCAGGTTTTGTTAACAGGAAGTCCTATCACTCCTTTCACCACATATTCTTGTCCGTTGGAATAAGTGATTGTCTTTCCGACAGGGTTGTCCGAACCAAAAACCTCCCGTGCATACGATTGGGTCAGTACTACTGAAGAAGGATCGGTCAGGTTCTTTTCTCCCTGTATCAGCGGATAAGAGAACAATTGAAAAAACGTGCTGTCCGTAGCAAGGGCATCGCAACGGTAACGGTGTCCCTCACTGACCAGAAAATCATTCTCCAACGGAACAAAACTACATTTTGTTTCTATCAGTTCTGGAGCAATCAGCACACTGTCATTCCGATAAGCTGCATAAGAGCCCCAATATACACCTCCAGACACATTCACTTGCACGGCATACACTTTTTCCCGGTCCACACAATGGGTATCGACCGTCAGTTCCCGATGGATGTATCGGAGCAAAATGATGCAGCAGGCCAGACTGAATGCCAGCCCCAACAGATTAATCAGTGTGTACGTCCGTGCACGGAGCAGGAAACGTAATGCATAGCGTAGTGTGTTCATATTGTTTTCTTTTCTTATTTCTATATCATTCTTTTATATCATTCACTCTTTATCACTTCTGCCGGATTCTCATTTGCTGTTTTCCAAATGCGATGCCCGATACAAGCCGCCACGCAAAGGGCAACGCCGACAAAAATCAGCAGAAATGGAAGAAATCCGATTTCCACCTGACGGTTATAATGCTCTATCCAACGTCTCATCACCCACCAGGCAGCTGGGAAGGCAATCAGCGAAGAAACGACCAACAGCAAAGCATATTCCCTGAAAAACAGCGTAAGGATATTACTCACCGTAGCTCCGTTTACCTTGCGGATAGCTATCTCCTTGCGGCGCCGCTCGCATGCCAGTGTCACCAGCGAGTAGATACCGAATATCGAAATGAAGATACACACCAGCGATGAGAACCCAAGCAATGACGACAAGGCATCTTCCGACTTCAGATAATCGTTGTAACGTTCTTCTTCACTATAGAGAAAGAGCTTGCGGTCGGGCAGCTCGGCACGCTGCATCTCTTCAATGCGACGGCGACATTCGTCCCACGTTCCCGGACGGTATTTGAAGAGTACGAAGCAACGGGCGTGCATCCACTTCATCTGGTCAGTGTTGACAAATACAGTGTTAGGCAGCTCAGCGGTAGGCGACTTGTAAGCACAGTCTTTCACTACGCCGATAACGGTCATAGGCTCCTGTTCGCGGTTGACGAAGAACAGTTGCTTGCCTACAGCTTCTTCGGGATTCCAGCCCATACGACGGGCTGTGCTCTCCATGATGTTCACCTGACAGTATTCCGACTTGGCCGATACCCATTCACCAGACAGCAGCTGCATGTCGTAAAAGCGGAAGAACTCTTCACCCGCCAGCACTTCGTCGAAGGTCAGGGGTTGCTCCAGCCGACCTTCCATGCCTGTATATCCATCTATCAGGTACGACGAATAAGCCCCTTCGCCCAGCAGCGGCCAATAGGCTGGGCGTATCACTTCCGTCACCATCGGCAAGGCCTTGATTTTCTCGGCCCATACGTTCATGTCCACATTCATCCAAATGCTGACGGCTGCCCGTCCGCGATAGTCCATGCCTGTATCCACATTCCGCAAATGGTGCAGTTGCAGCTGCATAGCCACCGTACAGAAAATGAAAGCCATACAGACTGTCAGCTGAAGAATGACACTTCCCTTCCGCCAAGCGATACCCGAAAGCGCATTGCCCGTATGCATATTTCCATGCAATGACCGCTTTTGAAACAGCCATACCCACAGCACTACGATAGCCATCATGACTACCGATACCGACAGAATGTAGAACAAGATTGAACGGTAGTTCGAATAGTCGGCATCCTGAATCAGAGAATATCGGAGGAAAATCGGCATCAGCAACTCTACCAATACCATCCCCACGACCAAGGCCGCCAGGACTGTCAGCAGAAAATCAGTACAAAGCAAAGTAACCAACGAACGCAGTCCTGCCCCACAAACCTGCCGCAACACCATTTCTCTTTTGCGCGTACGGAAACGGTCGATGCAGATTGTCAGGTAATTGATAAAAGCACAAACGATAATAAGTCCACCTACAGCAGCAAACCAGGTGATATAACGGAACTGCACCGTCTGGTTGTTTTTAAGGATGAAACCTTCCGTGGCACGAAGACCCGTCAGCGGCTCCAGGTAGAAACGTGTCAGTCCCGTGTTCTCCTGATACCTGCTTTGGGTCAGTTCTTCGGGGAAGTGGGCATTCATCTTCTCCAGCAATCGGGAGACATCCGTACCTGGTTTCACTTTGACAAGTGTCCGGTAGGTGTAATCGTCCCAGCCTGTCCGTCCGCTTCCGTTACCCAGGAAGGCGTACGGGAAATTGGTGTGCACTCCCCAGTCGCTCACCACAGCACCAATGGTATATTCCTTGTTCCAGTTGGCATTGGTCACGGTCTGGCCAATCACATCCGTAGTGCCAAACAGCTGTTTTGCGGCCTTCTCCGTAATAGCAATACGGTTATCTGTGGTACCGGCACGAAGAAAACTTTCATCCCCCTCCAAAGCACGGATGTCCAGCATACGCAAAGCGGTAGTATCGGGCAGAAGCATGGGCAACTCCAGCATCCGGTTATCTTTCAGCACAAAAAAAGTTTCTGCCTCAAACAAACAGTAATCTTCAATTTCCGAATAATGTTCCTTCAGGTAACGTCCCAAGGCATAAGGCGTGAAGCTCGCGGAAGACCCGCCGAAACTATCGTCATTCACTCCAACCAGATACAAACGGTCTGCATCACGATGAAACGTATCGTACGTCATCTCATAATGTATCCAGAAGGCAGAAAGGGCAAAGCATGCCAAGCCCACGGCCAGTCCTAAAATACTGACCACACTCTGCATACGGTATTTCAGCAAGTTACGCCAAGCTATTTTCAGGTAATGTGCAATCATATCTTTTCACTCATTCGTATCAACAATTATAAAATCAGGTATTTTTAATACCACATTATATTGCCTGCAATTTCCAATCATAAATTGAATCGGTTTCAGAAACCTTCTCCTTATTTTCCACCTTCATGAGAAATTCCAACGCATGGTTATGTCCTTGAGCGGAAGCCTGTTGGAACAAATGTTTTGCCTTGGCATAATCCTCCTCAACACCTTTTCCGAAATAGTACATCAATCCCAGATTGAACTGCGCCGCGGGAGAATTCAGTTCAGCCGCTCTTGAAAGAAGTTCAGCTCCTTTCGATAAATCTTTGGGGTATCCATGTCCTTCTATATGAAACACAGCCAGATTAAACAAGGCGGAAACATTGTCTCTTGAAGCAGATTTTTCAAACCAGTATATGGCATCACCCGCGCTGGTTGAAGTTCCGTAACCGAATGTGTACATATATCCTAAATTATTCATAGCATCAGTATTATCATGTGCCGCAGCCTTTTTATATAGCTTGAATGCTTCCGAATAGCTCTTGGTGACTCCCCAGCCATGCCTGTAAAGACTACCCAATCCCACTTGCGCTTGAGAGTGTCCTTGCAAAGCAGCCAGACTGAGATATTTTCTGGCTTTAGAATAGTCGATGTCTGTTCCTATGCCATAAGCATACATATAGCCCAGATTGTTCTGAGAATCCGCATTGCCGTTATCTGCCGATTCCAGGAATAACTTCATGGCCTTTTTGTAATTCCTTACCCCGGTCTTACCCTGATAATATATATCACCTAAAATAAACTGACAACGTTTTGCTGTGTCTATTTTTGCCAGTTTTGAGTACAGAATCACGGCATCCTCGTATCTTTTCTGTCTGTACAAACTATCTGCCTGCATATAAAGAGTCTGAACATCGCCCAAAAACCAAGTATATATAGTATTACGGTTTTTAAGCCCCAGTACAATCATTGCCAATAAAAGACAGATTCCCAAAGCAATAGTTATGTGTTTTATTTTCCCTTTCATAAATCAATAATTATATTCTATATAGGATACTCCGGAGAGTCACTGTCTCCAATATTCACTATTAATTTCCCAAGTTTCTGTAATTCTTCACTTTAAGCGTTCTCAGTACTTCCTTTGCAGTACTCCAGTACTTCCCTGAAAGTACTACAGTACTTCTTAGGCAGTACTCCGGTACTTTCGGGGAAGTACTGGAATCAGGTGAAAGCATCCGGTTCATTCACTTAAACACCAGCTCTTCCGCGTCGCCAAAGTTATCATATCCTGTGGTAATCACCCAATCGCCGGGCTGCAAACCTTCGGTTATTTCGTATTGCAAGGGGTTCTGACGCCCGATTACCACCGGAACTCTTCTCGCCCGGGTCTTGTCGGCATTGAGTTTGTAAATCCACTGCCCTCCGGTCTGCGAATAGAAATTACCGCGCGGAATTACCAAGGCTTGTTCCGGTTGCCCTAACTCAATCTGTACCCGGAAGCTTTTTCCCAGACGGACGTTTTCAGGCATTTCTCCCGTAAAGACTAAGTCCACATCAAAGGTGCGGTCTTTCACCTCCGGCACCACCTTGCTGACTTTCAAGGCATAGCGTTTTCCCTGATAAGTTACGGATGCCGGCAGACCTACTGTCACCCGGTCTACGTAGTATTCGCTCAAGGAAGCATGCACCTTGAACTGCGACATCACTTTCACTTCCGCCAGATTCTCTCCGGCTGCCACCTGCTGGCCTAATGTGACCTTCACAAAACTGAGCTGCCCATCGGTCGGTGCACGTACCACCAGCTCTTCCATCCGCTGCAAAGAACGCTCCAGTTTCTTCTGTTCCCGTTCCCGGTCGTTACGCAACAGTTCTCTGCGAATGACCGTCATGGCCGAATCGCTCTGCAGACTCTGCATCTTCAGCTGGGTAGAAGCCGTTTTATAGCGGTACTCATCTTCCGATACTTCCAGCTGCGCCTTGCTGCGGATGCCCATGCGGTATTCTTCCTGCTCCAGTGCAAAGCTTTTCCGTATCTTGTTCAACTCGTAAGCAGCCTCCAGTGTCTGTTGTTTCAGAGTCAGACTTTTCTGTTCCATCTCAAGGGATTTCTCCTGATAAGAGATGCGCTGTTTTTCCCATTCATCCCGCTGGTCGTCTATCTCGCGCAACAGGTCCGGATTGGTCAGCAGCAAGATGGTATCTCCCTGCTGTAAAAGGCTTCCTTCCTCGGCTACGATGCGGGCTACATTACCCGACTCGCGGGCATTGACCATCAAAGTCAGAATGGGATGCACCACTCCTTCCACGTCCACGTATTCACGGAAAGGAGCCTGCTTCACCTCGGCCAGTTGCACAGAGTCCGCATCAATGCGTAAACGCTGGGGGCCGGAAGCCAGTACAATCACATAAATCAGTCCAGCCAGCAAGAGTACGCCGCCCGCCAGATAAAGACGATAGCGAACGTACCAGGGTTTCTTTTTCAATTGTATATCCATAATCGGTTTGTGTTATAGTTCAGGTAAAGTTTCAGTCAGCGGACAGTTCCGGTAAAAATCATATTGCGTCAGGCTGCGGAGTCCGTAATACAGCATCCAGTAGGTTTTCAGGGCCTCAATATAATTGCGCCGGGAGGTATCTTTCTCGGTGGTGGCCGCATTCAAATCGAGTACCGACGATTTGCCCATCAGGTAAAGGCGGAGGGCCACTTCATACCGCCGACGGGCTGTTTCGTCGGTACGGGAAGCTACTTCCACCTGCCGTGCCTGAAGATTAAACTGCCGTACCATCTGCCGCACGTTCAGTTCAAAATCATTCATGCCCTGTTCCACCTGGGTATTGACCAGCTCGATATTCGATTTGGCCACACGCACCTTTCCTTTTCCTCTCCCCCAGTCCAGTATCGGAATCACTACGGACAGGCTCACGTATTGCTGGTCGAGCGGGTCACGATAAGAATCCCGAAGACGGGCAGCGGTCTGCGAAAGTCCGAACTGAAGGTACAAATCCGCCTTTAGTCCCCGACTGGCACGAGCGGAGGCCAGTTGGCTGCGGCCCTCCAACTGCATCCGCCGGTAAGTCTCGATTTCCGGACTGTGAAAATGGGCCTGTTCCAGTGCCTTGTCCAAAGGCACTTCAAAATCCGGCACACTGTCATGCGGAACCACCTCTATCTCTTCTTCCTCCCGGATACCTAAGAAAGAACGGAAGGTAAGCATCGCATCTTCCACACTGATACGGGCTTTCATCAGGTTAGTTTCCTCGGTCAGTTTGTTCACTTCCAGCTGCAACATCTCGTTCTCCGTAATGCTGCCGATACGATACCGTCCGCGGGCATAGCGATACAAGGTGTCGGCGGAAGCATAGTTGGCTCGGGCAATCTCCAAATCGGACTGGGCAGATGCCAGTGCAAAAAACAACTCGCATGTTTTCGAAGCAATCAGCTCCAGCGTCTCACTATATGTTTTCTTAGCCTCCTGAAAACGGACGGGCTCAATGCGGCGATTCCACTTCAAGGAGTTATAGCCAAAGAGCGACTGACGGTAACCTACCGTGAAAGGCTGGGTGTTATAAGCCGTGCTTTTCTCGCCCAGTTCATCCATACGCTGGGCGGCGGTCTGCATGAACAAGTTACCTCCCGTGAACCAGACGTTCTGGCTGACGGAAAGCGTCAGGTCGGTAGCCAGCTGGTTCTGGCGGAGAAACAGTTCCGTACCATCAGGCTGGGTTACCTTATTAATCTGCCGGTTCAGATAAGGCGATGCAGACAAACTCACCTCAGGCAGGTAGTCTGCCCGAAACGAACGATAACTCCAGTAAGCTGCCCGGTAAGTATGCCGGGCAGCTTCTGCCTCTGGAGAGCTGGCCTGCGCCAACTGAATAGCCTCTTGCAGCGTCAGCTTCTCTCCCCACACAACTTGCCCGCAAAAAAGCAGGCAACTCATAAGCCACAGTATCTTGTTTCCCATCTTCATACGCATAGTTATCTGCTTTTTTATATCCAAAAACCGTGCCATTCGGATAACGCACTGATTATGTAGAAGATAGAAAAATTGAGCAAATTCACTTCGTGTGCGCATCCGCACAAAAAGCGTGCGAAAATGCACATACAGCACATGCAAAAAAACATTATCTTTGCGAAAGACACCTTGATATTGTATGGAAGAAAAAGGAAAAATACTCATCATTGACGATAACGAAGACGTGCTCTTCGCCTTGAACCTGCTGTTAGAGCCTTATATGGAGCAGATTCGAGTGACCACACAGCCTACACGGATTGAACATTTCATGACTACCTTCCATCCCGACGTGATTCTGCTCGACATGAATTTCCAGCGGGATGCCATCAGTGGGCAGGAAGGATTTGACTACCTGAAACAGATTCTCCGTATCGACCCGCAAGCGGTAGTGGTGTTCATGACGGCCTACGCGGATACGGGAAAAGCGGTGCAGGCCATTAAAGCCGGGGCTACTGATTTTATTTCCAAACCATGGGAGAAGGAGAAACTGTTGGCTACATTGTCGGCTGCCGTCAAACTCAGCCGTTCACGCCAGGAAGTAGGACGGTTGCAGAACGAGGTACAAGCCCTGAAGGGAGACGACCGCATTCCGGAACTGATTGGCAACTCCCCCGCCATGCAGAAGGTAAAAGAAACCATCTACAAGCTTTCTGATACGGATGCCAACTTGCTCATATTGGGAGAAAACGGTACCGGAAAGGATCTGGCCGCACGCATGCTGCGTTTCTTCTCTCCCCGTCGGGAGCAGGTCTTTATTCCCATCGACTTGGGAAGTATTCCGGAACAGTTGTTCGAAAGTGAGCTCTTCGGGTACGAGAAGGGTGCTTTCACGGATGCCCGAAAAGCCAAGCCGGGAAGAATGGAAACGGCTTCAGGGGGTACGCTGTTTCTGGATGAAATCGGTAACCTGTCCCTGCCCATGCAGGCCAAGTTGCTGACGGCCATCGAAAAGCAGTGTATCACCCGACTGGGGGCAGTCAATCCGATACACATCGATGTCCGGCTGATTTGTGCCACCAATGCCAACCTGCATCAGTTGGTGGCAGAAGGAAAATTCCGTCAGGATTTATTGTACCGCATCAATACCGTGGAACTTCACATCCCTCCTTTACGGGAACGTGGAGAAGATATTCTGCTGTTAGCCACGCACTTCCTGAATCAGTACAACCGGAAATACCGCAAGGAAATCAAGGGACTGACACGAGAAGCGAAAAACAAGCTGCTGAAATACGAATGGCCGGGCAATGTGCGTGAATTGCAGCACACCGTAGAACGTGCCGTCATTCTGAGCGAAAACGGACTCTTGAAACCGGATGACTTCTTGTTTCCACAAGGGAATGCCGCCGCTCATCAGCCTGCACTGACGGAAGAACTCAACTTAGAGAAACTGGAAAAGAATGCCATCGAACGAGCCTTGAAAGTGAGCACAGGAAACATGAGCAAGGCTGCCGAACTATTAGGAATTACACGTTTTGCACTTTATCGGAAACTGGAAAAATGGGGCTTATGAAAACGTATGGATACTACCTGATATTGCACATCTTGGGACTGGCGGGTCTGATTGCCGCAGGTGTTTTAGCCATGCTGCATGGACTGTGGTTCTGTACCATCATCTGCGGACTGTTGCTCATTGGCATCTGTTACAGCCTGTACCGCATACAAATCCGGCAGACTGAAACCATGTACCGGCTCGTGGAATGCATGAAACAGAATGACCTGGGACAGCGGGTTTGCGCACCGTTTGCCGACCCGCAGATGCAGAAGTTAGCTGAGGACCTTTCACAGGCCCTGAAGAACCTGCGCACCCGTATAGTAGATGAGGAGGTAAAGCACCAATACTATGAAATGCTGCTGAACAAGGTAGATACGGCCGTACTCGTCACCGACCGAAGCAACCGGATGGAATGGATGAACAAGGCAGCCCGCGAACTATTAGGACACTGCCCCCATCTGCCCGAAGAAATCAGCACGGCCATTCAGGAAAACCAGCAGGTAGCGCACCTGCAAAAAGGAAACGCCACTTTCGACCTCTCCCTGTCGGTCACGCACATCCAGCTGCAAGGACGAACCTGCCGCCTGATTAGCTTGAAAAACATCCACAGTGCATTGGAGTACAAAGAAATGGAAGCCTGGCAGAAACTGATACGCGTCCTGACGCATGAAATCATGAATTCCATCACCCCGATTATCTCTCTGGCAGATACATTGAATGAACGAAGCCAGGAACACCCTGATGATGCACGTACGCATACCTACATACAGCAAGGGCTACAAGTCATCTACCGACGGGGAAAAGGCTTGCTGGAGTTTGTAGAGAATTACCGGAAACTGACCCGTATCTCGGCTCCGATGAAGACAGAAATCCCACTGGAACAGTTTCTGTCCGACCTGCAACGGCTTTATCCGGAACTGGAAGTGCAGTATAAATGCCCGTCTTCCCAGCTCACCTGGTATGCCGACCGCACACAGATGGAGCAGGTATTTATCAACCTGCTGAAGAATGCCCGTGAAGCATGTGCCCATCGCTCTCATCCAGACATCCGCATCCAGGTAGAAACCCATGCCCAGGAACTCATTTTCGAAATCAGCGATAACGGAGAAGGTATGCTGCCGGAAGTGACGGAACGTATCTTCGTGCCTTTCTTCACCACTAAGAATAACGGTTCCGGTATCGGCCTTACCCTCTGTAAACAGATTATCAGCCTGCACGGGGGACAAATCAGCGTACAAAGCACAGCGGGGAAAGGAAGCTGTTTCCGCCTCTCTTTCCCCGCCGTATAAGTATATGGTTTAATTACTTATTTCATAACCCATTGCAGACAAACTGGTTTATCGGTATGGATAGTCTTGCCAGTATCCTGCAAAAGACCGGTTTCCGTATCACGCGCAAACACCTGAATCTCATTGGTATCCCGGCAAGCTACCAGCAGAAACTTGCCGTTCGGTGTAATCGTGAAATTACGCGGATGAATGCCCGTCAACTGATAACCCACCTTAGTCAGTGTACCATCGGAAGGAGAAACCTTGAAAATAGCCACGCCATCTGCTTGCAGACGGTTGGAAGCGTACAAGAATTTTCCATCGGGCGACAGATGAATATCCGCACTACCTTTCGCACCCACCGTATCTGCCTTGATGACTTGCTGCTGTGTCAGGGTCTTTCCATCATACGTCCACACCACTACTTCGCCAGACAGTTCCGTCAACAGATACGCATGTTTTCCCTGCTTGTCAAAACAAGTATGACGCGGACCTGAACCTGGAGCCAACTCAATATCAAAAGCAGCCGCTTCATCCAACAAATCCGTTCCTTTCGTTCCTGGAGTTTGCTTTACCGGGAAAGCGTGAATACAGTCCAAACCTAAATCATTTGCCAAAAGCAACTTCCCGTCGGGAGTGAAATACACACAGTGCAAATGAGGCTGCTCCTGCCGTTCCTTATCGGCTCCTTTTCCCTGGAAGGAAATGACATGCCCCTCTCCTAACTTTCCATCCGTCAGACGAGGGAAAACCGTAATATTCGCTCCCATGTAATTGGCGGTCAACACAAACTTGCCATCCGGACTCACCGTAATATAACACGGTGAAGCTCCACCCGTAGACTGGCTGTTCAGCAACGTCAGCCCCGCAGTCAACGTATCCAATGCCAACGCATTAGCCGTAAACCCTTTTTCCGTCTCTCCCACGGCATACACATGTGTACCGTCTTCCGTCGGCACTAGAAACGACGGATTCTCAATCCCAGACAACGTACTAGCCAGCACAACCTCTCCCGTCTCCTGGTTGAAACGATACGTCTTTATCCCTTCCTGATCGGCACTTGCATAACTGCCCACCAACATCAATAAAGTATCCGGTTCTTGTGACACACTCATTTTCTGCTCACCTTTTCCAGCACAAGCCCCCAACAAAAGAGAGCCTGCACACAACGACATTAAAATGTGCTTCCTCATAGTTCTTATATTATCTAAGTAAACAATGTTCCAAAAGTAAACTCATAAAAAAACGAAGAACCTTGACTCGTTAAACCCAAGATTCTTCGCTTTTTTAAAAAAGGAGAAGCCGTACCCGAGGCGTGACGAAACTCCGAATGACAGGTTTTGAGTGCTCCCCTCCTTTGTAATCCACCGGCATAAATGCTACCCGAAGGCGTGGCCCGCCATTGGAAGTAGAAGCTTGTCTCGGTATTTCTTTAGATTTGATGAGTTTCCCGATTCTGCAAGTACGGCTTCAATTTTTCTATGACAAATATACGACAAATATTTGAATATACAAAAATAATGCACAAAAAAAGGATGCCATTTTAGGGCATCCTTTATACATTGTCTCCGTTTCCGGTGAGATTAAGCAGCTTTAGCTTTAGCAACCACAGCCTTGAATGCTTCAGGGTGATTCATAGCTAAGTCAGCCAACACCTTACGGTTGATTTCAATACCTGCTTTGTGCAATGCACCCATCAACTTAGAGTAAGACATACCTTCCAGACGAGCAGCTGCGTTAATACGCTGAATCCACAATGCGCGGAAGTTACGTTTTTTGTTCTTACGGTCACGGTATGCATAAGTCAGACCTTTTTCCCAAGTATTCTTAGCAACGGTCCAAACGTTCTTTCTTGCACCAAAATAACCTCTGGTTAAACCTAAAATTTTCTTTCTTCTTGCTCTAGAAGCAACGTGATTTACTGATCTTGGCATAGTTTTAATTCTTTTTTGAATGATAGCGCCGATATATTCTCAATCGGACTTGAGGCTAATGCATTCGGTTAATAATTTAAAATGATACGTTTTTACGCTTTTGTTAAGATTACTTCATGCAAAGAAGTTCTTTTACCTGAGCTAAGTTAGCATTGTCAACTAAGCCCATGTGGCAAAGGTTTCTTTTCTGCTTTTTAGTCTTCTTAGTCAAAATGTGACTGTGAAAAGCGTGCTTTCTTTTGATTTTACCTGTTCCGGTAAGAGCGAATCTTTTTTTAGCACCGGAGTTAGTCTTGATCTTTGGCATCTTGTTAAAATTTTAATTATTATTATTCACATGGTAACGCACTATACCGGCGCGTTACGCACTTTCTTTTTTATTCTTTGGTTTCAACCACCTTCGCAGGTTCTGGTTTTGCAGCCTTTTTCGGAGCTCCCGGTTTTTTCGGAGACAATGATATGGTCATTCTCTTTCCTTCGAGCAACGGCATCTGCTCTACCTTTGCATAGTCTTCCAAATCGTTGGCAAAACGGAGCAAGAGCACTTCTCCCTGTTCCTTGAACAAAATGGAACGTCCTTTAAAGAACACGTATGCTTTTACCTTATCTCCATCCTGCAAGAAACCGATGGCATGTTTCAGTTTGAAGTTGTAATCGTGTTCGTCGGTCTGAGGTCCGAAACGGATTTCCTTCACGTTTACCTTCACCTGTTTAGCCTTCTGTTCCTTTGCGCGTTTTTTCAGCTGATAGAGGAATTTAGAATAATCTATAATTCGACAAACTGGAGGAACTGCGTTAGGTGAAATTTCGACCAAGTCGGCTTCATGTTCTTCCGCAAGTTTTAAAGCCTGCGCAATCGGATATACCGCCGATTCAATATCATCTCCCACAATACGTACTTCTTTGGCGCGAATCTGTTCGTTGATTCGGTGTTGCCCTTTTAACGTGTCATTTTTCATTAAAAATAGTGTCTTCCTGTTTGTTTTTTGAATTTATAAATTATTTATTTTAAAGTCCGTTTGCCGCAGAATTTTGATTCTGTCAGCAAACGGCTGCAAATTTACCATTTATTTATCATATTATGAACTTCTTCTGCAATATTTTTTGCAAATTCTTCGATTTTCATGGTTCCTTTGTCTCCTTCACCCTGCTTACGTACGGCAACTTCACCATTTTCGGCTTCTTTTTCGCCCACAATCAGCATGTAAGGGATGCGTTTCATTTCGTTGTCGCGAATCTTACGGCCAATCTTTTCGTTACGGTCATCTACCAATGCACGTACGTCATACTTTTTCAATTCCATGCGTACCTTATCGGCATAGTCATTGAATTTCTCAGAGATAGGCAGGATAGCCACCTGATCCGGAGTCAGCCACAACGGGAACTTACCAGCAGTGTGTTCAATCAGCACAGCCACGAAACGTTCCATTGAACCGAACGGAGCACGGTGAATCATTACCGGACGATGTTTCTGGTTATCTGAGCCCATGTATTCCAACTGGAAGCGTTCCGGCAAGTTGTAGTCCACCTGGATGGTACCCAGCTGCCAGCGACGACCGATAGCATCCTTCACCATGAAGTCCAGTTTCGGACCGTAGAATGCAGCTTCACCGTATTCCACTTTCGCCTTCAAACCCTTTTCTTCACAAGCTTCCACGATAGCCTGTTCTGCCTTTTCCCAGTTTTCATCGCTACCAATGTATTTTTCACGGTTTTCCTTGTCACGCAGAGAAATCTGAGCTTCAAAGTTTTCCAGACCCATAGAAGTGAACACGATAGAGATGATGTCCATCACGCGGAGGAACTCATCTTTCACTTGGTCAGGACGGCAGAAGATGTGCGCATCATCCTGTGTAAAGCTACGTACACGAGTCAATCCGTGCAACTCACCACTCTGCTCGTAACGACATACCGTACCGAATTCAGCAATACGCAACGGCAGGTCACGATAAGAACGCGGAGAGTTCTTGTAAATCATACAGTGATGCGGACAGTTCATCGGTTTCAAGAAGTATTCTTCGCCTTCTTCCGGAGTATGGATAGGCTGGAATGCGTCTTTACCATATTTTGCATAGTGACCTGAAGTCACATACAACAGTTTGTTACCGATAGGCGGACACATTACTTCCTGATAATCGTAACGTGCCTGGATACGACGGAGGAAGTCCTGCAGACGGATACGCAAGGCAGTACCTTTCGGCAACCACATCGGAAGTCCCTTACCGACTGTATCCGAGAACATGAACAAATCCATTTCCTTACCAATCTTACGGTGGTCACGTTTCTTGGCTTCTTCCAGCATTACCAGATATTCATCCAGCATTTTCTTTTTCGGGAAAGTGATACCATAGATACGTGTCATCTGTTTGCGGTCTTCCTGACCTCTCCAGTAAGCACCAGCTACTGACAGCAGCTTAATAGCCTTAATCGGAGCAGTAGACAGCAAGTGCGGACCACGGCAAAGATCGGTAAACGCACCCTGAGTATATGTACTGATGTGACCGTCTTCCAGTTCAGAAATCAGCTCACACTTGTAAGTCTCACCTCTGTCGCCGAACATTTTCAAGGCATCTTCCTTTGAAATGCTCTGGCGAACCAGTTCTTCCTTCTTGGCAGCCAGTTCAGCCATTTTCTTTTCAATGGCAGGCAGGTCACCTTCCTTGATCACAGCCTCACCCGGATCTACATCATAATAGAACCCGTTTTCGATAGCCGGACCGATACCGAACTGAATACCCGGATACAATTCCTGCAATGCCTCAGCCAGCAAGTGTGCACTTGTATGCCAGAAGGCATGCTTTCCTTGTTCGTCTTCCCATTTATAAAGAACGAAGTTTGCATCTTCGTTGATAGGACGATTCAAATCCACAGTTTCACCGTTCACCCCACAAGCCAATACATCCTGTGCCAGACGGGAACTGATGCTTTCTGCAATCTGCAGACCAGTAACTCCTTCGTTATACTCGCGAACGGAGCCGTCAGGAAAAGTTATCTTAACCATAGTCTTTTTGTATTAATCTGTTATTGAGACGCAAAAATATAAACTTTTTAGTTAAAGAAAAATATTGCATCCAATTATTTCTCCTCTATTGTCGTAAATCGCTTGATAATATTGTAGGCCGAGAATATTCCCAGTTCACCAGCCTTACTCAAATCCTGAATACCCTGGCGGTTGTTACCCAAGAAGATATTCGTCAGTCCGCGATTATAATAGGCATCTGCAAAACGGGAATCCAGCTCAATAGCCTTGTTGTAATCTACCAACGCAGCCCGATAGTCTTTCATCACCGCCAGGATATTACCCCGGTTATAATATGCATACACAAAATCGGGAGCCAGTTCAATTACACGGTCCAAATCTTCGCGCACCTTATTATAATCATACGAACGCACCTGCAGGTTCTGTTCCTCTACCGTTTCCACTTCAAACTTCCGGTCGCGTTTGCGGTATTCCAACTGCTTGTAATAAATCAGTGCACGACTGAAATAAGCCGGGAAGAACGTAGAATCACAACGGATAGCCTCATCCAGATCCTTCAATGCATTGTCAAAATCCTGCACCAGATAGAAGTCGAGTGCCCGGGCATAATAATGCAACACATTATCCGGCTCTTTCACAATGGCAGCTGTCTGCTCATCGATAGAAGCAAAATGCTGCTTCACCTGCTCTTCCGACAAAGAAGCCTCGTTGTTCGTAATTAGCAAACGATGCGGAAGCACCCTGCGTGCATTCAAATCGTCGATACCTTTATAATAGTTGACCTGACGCTTCACCTCTTCCGGACGCTCATAGTAACTCAGGGCAAACATCGGTTGCGGCAAAATCGTCACATTCTTGTCCTGTACCCTTCCACGGTAATCCGTCTTGTAACGATCGTCTTCCGAATCATTATCGGCCACCACAATCTTACGGTAGTTTTCCACGTTCTTATCCGATTTCTTACGCGTCTTGTCGTTCGAAGCCGTCTGCTTCTTCGTACCGTTCTGCGCTTCAATCTGCGCTTTCAGTACCTTAAACTCATCGGCATCCGCTCCTTTCAGGTCACCCACCTTTCTTCTGGCCTGCGCACGATACTGATATCCGGCCAAGAAATTGGGATATTCTTCCAGCACCGCCGAATAGTCCTCGATAGCTCCGGGATAATCACCCGTGCGGTCGCGCAACAAACCCCGGTTGAAACGGGCCATCAAGTTGTCCGGCTCCATCTTGAGCACAAAGTCAAAATCCTCAATCGCGCGGTTGTCATCCCCCACCTGCGCACGCAGCAAGCCACGGTTATAGTGTCCGATAAAATTATTCCGGTCTACATCCAGTGCCAGGTCATAATCCGACATCGCCCCTCTCAGGTTATTCTGATGGTATCTTGCCAATGCACGGTTGATATATACACCTGCATTACGTACCGACAGACGGATTGCCTCCGTCAAGTCCGTTTCTGCATCCTTATACTTTCCGCGCTGCAAGAACAGCATACCTCGCGACGACCATGTATCCGGATTATAGCGGTCCATCTCGATGGCCTTGTCCGCATCGTTCATGGCCTGCAACGTATCCTTCTGCTTCAACGACACCTCCGTACGCATCAGGTACGCATCCGTATAACGCGGAGAGATACGAATCAGCGTATCCAAATCCGCACGTGCCTGCGCATATTCCTCCTCGTGCATCCGGCACAAAGCTAAGTTATGCCACAGACTGATATTCTCCGGATCCATCTTCAGGGCCTTGCGGTAATCTTGGATAGCCCCCTGATAATTCTGCTGGCGAATACGTGAAATACCGCGAATCTGATATGCATTCACCACAAAAGGATTGCGTTCCAGCGCCTGCGAACAATCGGCTTCCGCACCCTGATAATCATCCAGGTTCATTTTAGCCAGTCCACGGTAAAAATACGGTTCAGCCAGATACGGCTTCGCCCCGATTACCTGATTGAAATACTGGATAGAGAGGACATAATCCTCAAAGTAAAGTGCATTTTTCCCGATGGTCATAACCCTGTCCGTATTAATCTGCGACAGGGCAACCACCGGGAAAAACATACCTATATATAATATGTATAGGATTCTTTTAATCATTTCACCGTTTTCACTTTATAAGAGCAACGAGCTTTCCCATTCACCATACCGTTCAGTTTGCCACGAATCATCTGTTTGCGCAAAGCCGACAAATGATCGATAAACATGGTACCATCCAGGTGGTCGAATTCATGCTGCATCACACGGGCCAGATAGCCTTCCACCCACTCATCGTGCGGCTGCATGTTTTCATCCAGGTAAGTCACGTGAATCTTGTCCGGACGCTTCACACTTTCGTGGATACCCGGCAAGCTCAGACAGCCTTCTTCCATCGAAACCATCTCACCGCCTGTTTCCAGAATATGCGGATTAATATACGTACGCTTGAAGTCCTTGAACTCCGGCATGTCATCCGACAGTACATCCAGGTTCACCACTACCACACGGATAGGAAGCCCGATCTGAGGAGCAGCCAGTCCCACCCCGTCGGCACGGTCCATCGTTTCAAACATATTTGTAATCAGCTCTTTCAAGCCCGGATAATCTGGCGTAATATCTTGAGCCTCCTGACGCAATACAGGCTGCCCGTATACATAAATAGGTAAAATCATATTATTCAAAAATTTATTAAGTTACATTCTTCTCGATTCCAAATAAGATTGCAGAATAATCGTGGCACTGATTTCGTCCACCAGCGCTTTGTCCTGACGCGCCTTTTTCTTCAGTCCGCCGTCAAGCATCGCCTGATGTGCCAGCACAGAAGTAAACCGTTCGTCCACCAGTTCCACCGGCATGTCCGGCAGCTTCTTTTTCAGCTGCGCCACAAACGGCTTGATATACTTCATATTTTCGGAGTCCTCATTGTTCATCTGCTTGGGATGCCCCACCACGATGCGTTCCACCTTTTCCTGCGCCACATACTTCAGTAAAAAATCCATCAACTCATGTGTCGGCACGGTAGTCAGCCCGTTCGCTATAATCTGCATCGGATCGGTCACTGCAATTCCGGTGCGTTTTCTGCCATAATCTATTGCCAAAATTCTGCTCATACGGCGACAAAAGTACAAATTTATTCCTTACTTATTTACATATAAAACTTAAAAAAAGCATACCATAAGGCTTTCAAAGCTCCAAATGACAGGTTTCAGCCTCAAATAAAATCAAAGGCCACATCGGATTTAGGAAAAATATGCGTACCTTTGCACGCATAGATTACATTTTACATCACACACAATATGCAGGAAAAAATTATTATTCTTGACTTCGGTTCACAAACCACGCAGCTTATCGGCCGCCGTGTGCGCGAGCTGAACATGTATTGCGAAATTGTTCCTTACAACAAGTTTCCACACGATGACCCGTCGGTTATCGGCGTAATCTTGTCGGGAAGTCCTTTCTCAGTGTATGATGAGAAGGCTTTCAAAGTTGATTTAACCAACATCCGCGGAAAATATCCTATCCTGGGTATCTGCTATGGTGCACAGTTCATGTCGTACACCAACGGAGGAAAGGTAGAGCCGGCTAACACCCGCGAATACGGACGTGCACACCTGGCAACTTTCGACCATCAGAATCCGCTGCTGAAAGGCATCCGCGAACACTCTCAGGTATGGATGAGCCACGGTGACACCATCACTGCCATCCCCGACAACTTTGAAATCATCGCTTCTACCGACAAAGTAGCCATCGCCGCTTACCAGGCAAAGAACGAAAAGCTCTGGGGCGTACAGTTCCATCCGGAAGTGTTCCACAGCGAAGACGGAACTTTGCTGCTGAAGAACTTCGTAGTAGACATCTGTGGCGGAAAGCAGGACTGGAGTGCCGCTTCTTTCATTGAAACCACAGTAGCCGAACTGAAGCAACAGCTTGGCGACGACAAGGTAGTGTTAGGACTGAGCGGTGGCGTTGACTCATCAGTAGCAGCCGTATTGCTGAACAAAGCCATCGGAAAGAACCTGACCTGTATTTTCGTAGACCACGGAATGCTTCGCAAGAACGAATTCAAGAACGTATTGCACGACTATGAATGCCTTGGTCTGAACGTAATCGGCGTAGACGCCAGCGAAAAATTCTTCTCAGAACTGGCAGGTGTAACCGAACCCGAACGCAAACGTAAGATTATCGGTAAAGGCTTTATCGATGTATTCGATGAAGAAGCACATAAGATTCAGGATGTGAAATGGCTGGCACAGGGTACTATCTATCCTGACTGCATCGAGTCATTGTCTATCACCGGTACCGTTATCAAGAGTCACCACAACGTAGGTGGTCTGCCGGAAAAGATGAACCTGAAACTCTGCGAACCTTTGCGTCTACTGTTCAAAGATGAAGTACGCCGCGTAGGTCGCGAACTGGGTATGCCTGAGCACCTGATTACCCGTCATCCGTTCCCGGGTCCGGGCTTGGCTGTACGTATCCTAGGCGACATCACACGTGAAAAAGTACGTATCCTGCAGGATGCCGACGATATCTTTATTCAGGGCTTGCGCGACTGGAAGGTAAAAGATGAAAACGGTAACGAAACTTCCCTGTACCATCAGGTATGGCAGGCCGGCGTAATCCTGTTGCCGGTACAGAGCGTAGGAGTTATGGGCGACGAACGTACCTACGAACGTGCCGTAGCACTGCGTGCGGTAACAAGTACAGATGCCATGACAGCCGACTGGGCTCACCTGCCCTACGAATTCATGGCCAAGGTTTCGAACGACATTATCAACAAAGTAAAAGGCGTGAACCGCGTTTGCTATGATATCTCGTCAAAACCGCCAGCCACCATCGAGTGGGAATAAGAAACACACTCATCCTTTATATAGCAAATAGCCCCAGCGTAAACTGGGGCTATTTCTTTTTAGTTCAAAGCCAATCTCTTTTTCCGAATAAACAACCAGTAGGCCGTAAGCACCAGCAACCCGGTAACCACCCACGACACCGGATACACCATCATCAGCACATCGTATCCTCTCCACACCGGCGATACCCCATACACCCAGACAATACGCAACAAGCAAGTTCCAAACACCGTGAGCACGGCCGGAGTCAGCGATTTTCCCATGCCGCGCAACGACGAACCGGCAATCTCGTAACTGCTGGCAATAAACTGACAGGCCAGCACAATGTGCATGCGGATAGCCCCGAAATGATGCACCATCGGTACATCCGAAAAGAAGCTCAGGAAGAAATCATCCTGCCAGGCAAAAAGCCAGTTGAAAGCTGCACAGAAAGCCAGACTTGAACCCATGCAAATCCAGAACACCCGATGCACCCGGTCCATTCTTCCGGCCCCATAGTTCTGGGCAATGAAGCTGATGGCAGCCCCGTTGAATCCCTGAATAATGAAATAGCAATAATACTCAAAGTTGAGCGCAGCCGACGAACCGGCAATCGCATCAGCTCCGTAGCTGTTGATAGACGACTGTACCACCACATTTGAAATGGAGAAAATCATGCCCTGCACTCCTGCCGGCACTCCGATGCGCAGCATACGGCTCAATTCCACCCCATGAATCTTCATCTTGTCGAAATGCAACCGGAAAGGTTCTTTCTCCTTACGCAGCAAACGAATGATTAAAGTGGCACTGACCGCATTGGCTATGCCCGTAGCTACAGCCACTCCTGCCACTCCCATGCCGAAGCCTATCACGAACAGCAGGTTCAGCAAGGTATTGACCACACCGGCTATGACCAGAATATACAACGGACGCCGTGTATCGCCCATGCTTCGCAAAATGGCGGCGCCAAAATTAAATGCCATGATAAAAGGCATTCCCAGGAAATAAATACGCAGGTAGGTCACCGCCTCATCCAGAACATCCGGCGGAGTACCCATCCATGTCAGAATCGGTCGGGCAGCCACCTGCCCCAACACCAGCAAAAAGAATCCGCTGAGAAGCGCTACCAACTGCACCGTACTGATGGCATTGCGTATGCTCCTGTCGTCCTGCTGCCCGATATGGTTGGAGATAATGGCACAAGCTCCCATGGAAACACCCATAAACAGGTTTATCAATAACCCGATGACGGGCGCATTACTTCCCACGGCTGCCAGCGCCCTGCTTCCTACGAAGTGGCCCACTACTGCCACATCCACCGAATTAAAAAGTTCCTGTAACAAACTGCTGGCTGCCAGCGGAAGAGCAAACAGCAAAATTTTCTTGAACAACGGCCCGTTCAGCATATCTATCTCATTGCTTTGGGCACGTTTTTTAGTCACACTGTTATCCATTTTTTACCTTCTTCAAAATGCGCGGCAAATTTACGGTAAAATTGGATATCCCTTACCTATTTTCATCAACTTTCCAATTACAAATAAAAAGGATTGCCAGTCAACATTTCTGCAACATGACAATCCTTAAGCTTATATGTTCTACAAATAAAAGTTTTCCTATCAATTTTCAGGAACTATTCTAAAACACAAATCCCTAAAATTCAGATTCCTTGAATATAAATACAAGTTCACCTTTCCGGTTGGTACATCCACAAATGCTCTTTCCCCCTTCCTGCCAAACAACACAATAAGTCAATCCATCTGAAAAATGACTTTGCAAACGTTCTGCTCCTAAAATCATATCTCCCATATCTGTTACAAAACAATTGCTTATCAGGATATCATCTCCAGAGTAAGAAACCGCATCTTCTAAAGGCAGACTATTCAAATTTGTATGGAACTCAGACACAACTTTAAAATTCTTATCAATCAATGCAAGACTATATCTGGCCGAATTATTCAAACGGACAAAAGCTTTTCCATTATGGAAATAGCTGGCATCTCTCAATCCGTCAAAGGCTATATTTCCCTGCTTATCAATATAACATTTACTCCCATCCCGCTTTTCTACCACGGCATAACCTTCGCTAAACGGCCCAGGTTCTGAAGAAAACTTTGCTTCAATCACCATCTTACCAGTCTTATCAATATAACCCCATTTTCCGCTTGCCGTCTGTACAGCAGCCAATCCGTCATTGAAATTCTGTACTTTTGAATAACTTGGCGCAATCACCAGGTTACCATTTTCATCTCTAAATCCATACAGCTGCTTCGAATAGCTATAATGAGCAGCAAGCCCTTCACACAACGGACGAGGAGTTTCCAAATTTCCAAACTTCACTTCCTCAATCAGGTTATTATACACCGGTTCCCCCTTTGTATTAAAATAAACCACCTTCGTTACTTTACTGTATCCTTTTTGAACAGATATAAATCCTGCGGCAACTCCATCTACAAAATTTGTACAATCATACACAGGTAACTCCATCACAACCTTGCCGGTTTTATCTATCAATGACATATTCCGTGCCATGCCCTTCTTCGCTGGACAAACCCCTTGATAAAAACGTGGATATTCCCGCATAAAAGGCAGACCATAATTATAATCCAATACTTTATTTCCCAATGTATCTACAAAGAAACATTTCTTGTCCACCTTCACAAAAGCCACTCCATCAGAATAAGAAGCCATATTTACATAAATACTAGGACTTACATCTACTGAAATAACTTTTGTATTGCTTGTCACGACAGGGCATTTCATTGTTGTTTTCCCGTCGTACAGTGTAGCCTGATGTATGCCATTCACCGTAGTTCCTGTCTGAGGTGCATCATTGGCTGTTTTCTCTGTATTAGTATTACTCTTGGAAGCATCTCCCCCTAATGCCTTATCCACTGTTTCGAGCATATTACTAATTTTCTTAAAGAACTGTGCTTCTGCCGGTTGAGGAATTGCACCTAACACGCACAAGCTAAAGCCTGATACTAATAGATTTCTTATTTTCATAGTCTTTTTAATTATTAAAGTGTCCTTTATTAACAGACAAATTTAAATCAAAAAAAGACCCCCATTTGTTCAATACAAGGTTTTAATGACATAACAAAAACCTTGGTTCTTAAGTAATAAGAAAATATATCAGAACTATTTAATAGCATACATCGGTTCTTACAGACTTTATACTTTCAGCTCCTCCCCTTTTTGTTTCAACTCATCTATAAACTCTTGATAAAGAGCTACGGGACCATAGCGCCATAATTTGGTAGTTTCGTCGGATAACCTTTTGTAAGCATCTGAACAATAAAAGCGGCATAAAGCCTCTATCAATGTAACGTGGTATTCATGAGCATACACCTGTTGACACACGACTAATTTTACTAGGCAACAACAGAATACAAATTCTTACCGTTTATATCCAGGCTCATAGACAAATCTCCTTTTACACCTTAAGAATGCTAAATATAGTAATTAATGGCTAATCATGTTTTTACGAATTCTACTGGTTTCTTTAAGCCATTCACATCTTGAATAGCTTAACACGGAATATGATTCTCATTACAATACTCCAAAATTTCCTCTTGTGAGGAGAAACCTCTGTCACAAAACTTTTGCAAACCACTTTTTACATCTTCAAGCACTTCGGCCTGTGCATTAAGCACTTTTGTAGATTTAGTAATAAAGTTCTTAAAATCATTATTTATTCTGCAAAGTTTATCTATTGTATAATAGTCCAATTCATTTTTTCTTGCAGAAAACAATTCCAATGTATTGTCACTATACGGAGATAACTTAATAACGCCAATACCAAATGACCTGTTCAAGCGTTCCATCTCTTCCATTATATCCTCATTAATATCAAAAGCTACCAGATACCCATAATTTGCCCAACTGCTATTAGAAAGAGCTTGAAAAAAATACTCTTTAAGCTGATGATCATTCTCGATTGTACGTTTAAGCTCATAAGAATATAAAGCAACATATTCTTTTGTTTCTGCAGCTTTTAATAATGAACGTGTTGCAAACTCCTGAAATTCATTAAACTCCACTCCCACCATATCGGGGTGTACCCATTTCTGAGCTTGATCAACCCTTGTCGAACTCTCATGAAAGATAGTCTTAGAAAGAATATTCTTACCTAATAGATAATTAGATAGTAAACGATGTAAACTACGTTCCTTGAAAGTTTCTGTCTTTTGTTGTACTACAACCGTTGATGCAGGTGTACCAGCAGCTATCAGATATTCCAGTTCATCTGCATATTTTGAAATATTACAACATGTACCAATAGAACCTGTTGAGTTTTGTAGTTTTTGAGACATTGCTCTCCTTTGTATAACTACATTAAGCCATTTCACAGTTCTACGATGCGACAATTCTTTTCCTTGAGCATAATAATAGTTTCCAGTAATCTCAGCTACACAATAACCACCCTCCCCATTCGGAGCAATAACTATATCTCCTATTTTCAGTCCATAGCAAACAGTCCACATAAAACCAACAGCCATTCTTGCCGTTGCAGCAGATTTTTCAGGCTTGGCTAGCAGGTATTTGTTTACCAGTTCCTGTTTCCAAGCACTTTCATCTGTATGAGAAATATTTGTTAAATCTGTATCTTTCAGGAAATTTACCCCGATATAATTATTCTCAAGACAGTCCTTAATAAACCTTCCACCTTCACCTAACATTATACGATTATACTGCTTCATAATACAAGTTTTATGCTTCTGGTAAAGTTATTAGTTTTTTACTGAGAAATAAAATCTATTTACGAAAAATATTAAGAAACCTCAATTTAAAATAACCCACTTACAACATCTAAGAGAATCATATCTCATATAAGTGGGAATACGCAACACACAAAATCACAAATTCCATCCCACACTTTCCCAACCCCTTAATTCCAAAACTATCAACGAACCTACAAAAATACCTCAACACGAGCGTGTCAACCTCTCCGCACGTACGTGTCGAGACATCAGCACGAACGTGTCAAGATCTCGTCACGTACGTGTCGAGGTAAATTTAACTATATTTTTAAGAAATAGACCAGGTTCATTCAAGTTTCTCCGAGCTTACTTTATCATTTTATCCATCGGCTCCTTAAAAAGTTTACAAGGCTCCCCTAACCTTCCCGATTAACTCTCCGCCTAAACGCAAAAAAGCCGAAAGTCTCCCGACTCCCGGCCTTTCCATTTGGATAATCAAAAACAAAACTATTTCTCGCTCATTTCAAAATGCCACTCTCCGGCAGACAGCGTCAGCTGACGTTCGTTTTTCGGTTCGCCGTTCACACGCCAGCGCTGGAATTCGGCAGGAAGCACCACCTGTGCGGAAGTTCCTTCCGGTACCCGCAGGTACATAGTTCCACCGTGAGCCGACTTGTCCATTTCAAATACGATGCGACGACCGCCCGACAACGGTACCTGGGTGCGGATGAAGTTCAAATGTGCCGGATGAGGTGCCACACGGAATGTACGGAAAGCCGGTTCCAGCGTTTCAATACCGGCGATGTATTGTGAAAGGATGGTCAGCGGCCCACCACTCCATGCGTGGTTGTAGGTACCTCCTCCGAAACCTTCGCTGCCGATGCCCCAGCCCTCCCACAGTGTGGTCAGCGGACTTTCTATCATGGCGCGATAACGCAGCTTCATGCGGTTAAGAGCGTCCTGATAATAGCCCATCGTGCAAAGAGCTTCGAGCACATATTTCTCCATATACGGACTGGCGTGATACCAAGTGGAGAAGAAAGGACGAATCACCGGATACAGTTCTTTGGGCAAGACTCCGGATACGACGGCCAATGCCTGCGCACGGTCATCGGGTTTGCCCTGATAGCCCGGAGAGATGTAGTATTTTCCGTTCCAGAACGTACGGTGAAACTCTTTACGCAGCTTGTCGGCGGTGGTGCGTGCCCAGGCGGCTTCTTCTGCCTCGCCAGCCAACTGGTTCATTTCTTCGTATCCCTTCAGAGCAATCACGTACCAAAGGTTGAACAGCAGGGTCATGTCCTTGTTTTCTCCCCAGTCGCCCCAGGTCCATCCGCCAGAACGGGGTATCACCAGGCCCACAGGGTCTGTTTTCCATACATGGATGTATTTCTTTACCCGCGGCAGCACGTCGGCAATGGTCTGACGGTCGCCCGTACCCATGTAGTAGGTCCAGAAACCATAATGGCTCACACTGGCCAGCATCTGCATGGGCAGTTCATCCTTATAGTTTCCGGCTGGAACAGGTGCAAAGATGGTGCTGTCGGCCCGCTGCCATCCCATCAGTTCATGAATACCCTTGCGGGTCAGCAGGTGAGCCTTTTCGTCGAGGGCATAGAAAGCTTCGCCCAACTCGTTCACCACGTCGCCCCACCACTGGGCACGCTCGCGGTCGGGACAGTCCATATAAGTGTCGCGCATGGTGATGTAGAGCGTACGCTGCGACTTGTCCCACAAGCGGGTGAGCATCGGGTCATCGCAGGAGAAGCTTCCGGCAAAGGAGGTGTCATAGCCCGTTTCACGGTATTTCACATCAAGCACTTCCACGCCTTCCGGAAGTTCATACTGCACATAATGGCCGTTCATCCAGCCCTTGCATTCGAATGTCTGTTCTCCTTCACACGTGCGATACTCGGCAAATACATTGGTGGCCGAACCTCCCCGGTAATTGTCCGTACGGATACGGATACACTTGCCTGCCGGTGCTTTCAGTCGGATGTAAGGAGTAATCTGTGCATTGTAAGGCAGGTAAGCCCGCAGCAGCGTATCGCCCTGCATCTCTGTTTTTGCATAAGGCTTCAGCCCGTAGTCTTTCCAGAACGGAATGGGACGGTTTACCAGCTGATTCCATCCGGCTTTTTCCAGTGATATTTCCGTGGCTTTCTTCCATTTCTTGTCATTATAATCGGGCGACATGAAAAGGATGTCTTTCACTGCATCGAAACCGATGTTTGACTCTGCCAGACGATAGTTGGGCTGTTCGCCCTGCGGCACATAATAGGCCGGATGCTTTTTCACCCGCCATTTTGCATCGGGTTCCACTTCCTTGCCGTCGCAGAAAAGGGAGAAACTGATGCCTGCCGTAGGAGAATTGCGATGGCTGAAACCATCCTTGCCAAAGTACCACACCAGCAAGGCCACGGTATTCTCGCCCGCACGCAAGGCGGGAAGTGAAGTTATCACATCGCAATAGGTATCCGAAGGGTTCGGACCGCGTTTCAATCCTCCTTCCGACACCTGCAACTCGCCGTTCACCCAGAGCCAGTATTTCGTATCGGCAGCCAGACGCAGTTCCAGTGAGCGGGGTAATTCTTCCAGCGTGACCGTATTACGGAAACACCACCATGTGCCGGGGGCAGCCGGCTCTTTCTCTTTTAAAGTCCATACCTGTGCCTGCACATAAACAGACAGGCAGCAGACAAACATACATAACCACTTTTTCATTTCACTTCTATTTTTTCTGTACGGAATGGAAGCACCGGCATACCCGCATCTGTACGGAGACTGCCAATGGTAGCTTCATCAAAACAATAATATACCTGATAAGGTGCTTTCAATCCTCGCAGGGGAATCTGCAAGGTCTTGCCTTTCAAGCGGGCATTGACTGCAACCTGTTTCCCTGTACCGTCTACGACCGTCAGACCTGTCACCTCTTTGGTGGTGGAATGCAAGGTATTGAAATTACCCTCCAACGTGACTTCCAGGTTTCGCTTCACCACCCGGGCTTCATGCAAACGCGGACTCTCGTAAGCACCGGTAAACTGACCGTAGACTTTGTCCATAGCCAGACAGGCCAGACGTTCTCCGATGGCCCGCTTGTTGCGCGGATGAATGTCTTTTACATTCTCCACCAAATCGGAAATATTGATCATAGCAGTATTCTTTACCTGCCCCAGCATGAGTTCCTGCTGTTCACGCAATAAAGCCGGGGTGTTGTTCTTCGCTCCGTATGTATGAGGCGCAATCTGCACATAATAGAACGGAAAGTCCCATCCGAAATCTTTTCGCCAGGCCTCCACCATCTTGGATACCAGACGGGCATACGAAGGTGCATTTTCGTGGTTGCTTTCTCCCTGATACCAAATACATCCGGCAATCTGATAAGGCACCAGCGGATGAATCATCTGATTGTACAATACTCCCGGCTTAATCGGCCACCAGGGATAGTCTTTTAATTTGTTCTTTGAAAGTATCTCGTCTTTTTCCACGATTTCAGCCGGTGTCCACACTTCAGCCGGTGTACCTCCCCAGGCAGAGACTAAAATGCCTACAGGCACTTTCAGGTGTTCAGTCAGGTAGCGGGCAAAGAAGTAGGCAGTAGCACTGGTCTTGCGCATACTTTCGGGAGTAGCCACCTCCCACTTCGTGCGGCAGTCGGTCTGAGGTGTATCGGCTCCTTGCTTGGGATTATGGAAGATACGCACAGACGGGCAAGCGGCCTGTTTCACCTCCTGCTCGCCATTCATGATTCCCATATTGGCCGACCATTCCATGTTCGATTGTCCGCTGCACAGCCAGACTTCACCCAGCATCACATCCGACACTTTCCGGCTGTCGTTCCCGCCTTTCACTTCAAGCGTATACGGACCTCCGGCACGCCCGGTTGGCACCTCTGCTTTCCAGCGTCCCTGATTATCGACTACCGTACGCACGGTGTCTCCCGGATTCCATCCGGAAAGAATCATCAGGGTTTCAGACGGATTTCCCCATCCCCACACAGCTACTTTACTGTTTTGCTGTAATACCATTCCATCGGAGAAGACCGACGGAAGCTGAATCTGTGCCTTCACCTCCACTCCGAAAGTCAAGGCCAGCATTCCTAAAATAAGATGCGTTGTGTTTTTCATTGTTTTATTTGTTCATGTAAAAAAACCTGCAAACAAAGGTAGAAGAACTACCCTAAGTTTGCAGGAAAAAATGATGTTTCTGTGGTTATTTTTGATTTTTGGCGGAAGACAAAATACTTAAATCTTTCGCATCGACTTCAGAAGAGGGATTGAAGCGGTCACCGCACATGTATTTCTTCAAACTGTAGAGTAACTGACGGGCTTCCGTACGCTTGTCCATATCCTGCCAGAAATCAATTCCTGATACAAGCAGCTTGCCCTTACCCACCTTCGCTTCGAACAGCAAAGCCAGCGGACGGTTCGTAAACCAGTCGTCGATAACCCGTACAATCGGCTGCAAGTTCTTGTCAATCTTGGCCACTTCGATGGCACCAGAATGACTCATGGCATCCCACCACTGATAATCACTGTAATACTCTGTAGGGAACTCTGAAAGTGCCGGATGAGCAGGGTTACACAGGATACCCAATGTGTGCGGTGCTTGTCCCAGCGTCCAGGCCGTGTTCCAGAAGATGCTGGAGAAACCTATCTCTACTTCGCCTCCTGCTTCGGCAGGCAAGGAGCCTTTCCGTAAAGAAAGCAGTACGCTGCCACCTTCCTGAAGACGTTGCAAAGCTTTTGCATCCAGACGGTCGGTCATCAGCAATTGTGCTTCATCAGCTACTTTCTGTACCGCAGCAGGATATACCCAGATGTGCCAGCTGTTGGCGTAATCTCCCAATGTAGCTTCCAGTGTCAGGCATGAAGGGACATCCACCTTATCCAATGGAATCTCTAACTGCCCCAACGGAATACAGTTGCCGATACCCACCGGCTGGTGTGCCAACGTGCCCGAAGCAATTGTCTTTCCTTCTTTTGTTTTCAGGGTCCAGGCAGTAGAAGTCACCTCCAGCGGAGCGGATCCGAAATGCGCCACTTCCAGACTTCCTTTCACCGTTTCCTGATTAGTATAAATCAGTTTCGGCAAACGCAGCAATGGTACCGTACTGTTACAGAAACGACGGTATTCTTCCGGACGGATGTAGCCTTTTTCTTCCCAGAACGCATCGAGCACTCCTACCAAAGCTGTACCCTGCCCCGGGAAATCAGACAAGCCCAGTAACTGGAATCCACCGAAGTCTTTTGTACGCAAAGCAGCTTCGATATCGGCCTTATAACACAACGCCTGCAATTTTCCGGAAGCCAGCAGGAAACTGTCAGCCAAATGCGCCATACCGTTTTCGGCCAGTGTTTCCTGGAATATCTCAAAGTTACGCGGGCGCATCACTCCATCGTATTTGGCCATTTCCTTGAAGTTGGGATATACACACCACTGCCCGATTTCGTGGCTCACCATCGGCTGCTGGAAACGTCCGATGTATTCTGACCAGTCATAGTCGGTACGCGGAGCCTGTGCGTTGATGATACTCTTCACTCCTTGTCCCCATGCCTGAATACGAGGGTTAGAATCGCTCAAGAAGTCGTTAACCGGCAAATTGGGCCATCCGGCACCTGAACAATATAAACGGCGGGCATCGCGTTCTTTCCAGGTAGTAACGAAATTAGTCAGATAGGCATTACTTCCCTTACCAGCCGGTTCGTTACCGTACATCATCATGCAGAAAGAAGGATGGTTACCAAACTCACGGACGATGCGTTCACTTTCCTCCCAGATAAAGCGGTCCAGATCGCCTCCGTCGCCAATGGTAGTCGACTGGTTAGCCCAGGAAGAACATTCTATCTCCAGGTACATACCCATCTCATCGGCAGCCACAAAAGCAGCTTCGGGCGGACACCAGGAATGGAAGCGCACATGGTTCAGTCCGTGCTGCCGACAGGTGGTATAAATCTTTTTCCAGGATTCTACATCCGTGGGCGGGAAGCCGGTCTTCGGGAATACGGCACAATCCAGCGTACCACGCAGGAACAAACGGCGGTCGTTGATGGTGAGCTTGCCGTCTTTCACCTTCACATCACGGAAACCAAAACGTTCCGCATAGATATCCGTTTCACCGCTCTCCGCATCCTTCACACTCAGCTTCAAATCATATAAGGATGGAGAAAACTCATCCCAGCACTTAATGTCTCCCTTCATGGCCAGCGACATCACCACTTGATTTTCACCCGGCTTCAACGTACATTGTTGCTGTACTTTTTCATTACCTACCGTCATCTCCAGTACCACATTGGCATCTTTTTCATAACGGTTCATCAAGGAAGCCGACACACTGACTTTCTTAGCCAGACGCTCCGGTATAATCTTGACGGAAGACACATTCACTTTCGGTTTTACTTCGAGGAACATATCACCTACCATCCCGTTCCAGTTTCCTTGTGTATGGTCGGAAATACTATGTGAGTTCTCCCCCGGATCAATGTTTTTTACCCGATTGTCTACACACAGCATCAACACATGTTTCCCTGCTGAAAGCTTGCCTGTCAGGTCATAACGATGGGGCGCCCCCAAAGCATTCTGCATACCGATTTCCTTTCCGTCTATATACAAACGGCTCTCCCAATGGCATCGTTCCAGGAAGAGAGAAATGTCCTTTCCTTCCCAACTGTCCGGAATCACCACCTCTTTCTGATACCACGCCTTACCCTTGTAATATTTTACCGGCTGAAGCCAGAAAGGTACCTTGATATTTCCTGCCTCACGGTATTTGGCATACGAAGGTTTAAAAAAATAGGAGGAATCCACAATACCGCCCGTCCAATCAGTACCCACGGCAATGTCTTCCCCCAAACCATTGGAAGCCATTGAGCCCGGCAGTTCAATCACCCGACTCCAGTCCATACTGTCCGTAGAAAATGTCCATGAACCGGCCAGGTCAATCTTATCAGTCTGCTGACTACAAGAAAAACAAAGCAAAGAAAATGAGAGTAATGCTGCTGCTTTCATATTATCAAATTTTGAGTTTACAAACTATTTTACAGATGACAAAATTACGCATAAACCACCATCTCTGAATGTGCTATTTTCGCAAAAGGATGTAATATTTTTCGATTTCAGGCATTATCTTACTAAAAGAAGAAATCTCTTCAGGAAGTCTACCTGAAAATCCAAATAAATACCTACTTTTGTACTCAAATAAATTATGCTATGGAAAAGAAAAAAGACGGATTTCCTAATGAGAAGGCCATTGTCATTCCTCAAGAGAATCTATTAAGAATCAAAGAAAATCCCATGACGCGCTTGCTGCACCCCACAGACGTGGGCTATTATCCCTGTGCTGAAGGTCACTACCGGGAACGTACAGAAGGTAGCCCGCAACATATCCTGATTTACTGCCACGAAGGAGAAGGATGGTACAACATAGGGAAAGGGAAATGTACGGTAAAAAAGAACGATTTTTTTATCATCGAAGCCGGTACACCGCACGTATATGCTGCCTCTACCAGCCATCCGTGGAGCATTTACTGGATTCATTTCACGGGTGAGCAGAGCCACTTGTTTTCTGAACTGTTCAACCGGACCATCTACATTGATGATTCGCCTACCGCCCGTTTCAATGACCGCATCCAGTTGTTCAACGAGATTCTGGTGAACCTTGAAATGGGATACAGTATCGAAAACCTAGAATACATCACACTCTGCCTGTGGTACTTGCTCGGCTCTTTCCGATACATTCCTCAGTTCCGCGAAATTAATAAGCCCAAAACACAAGATACCATCCAGAAAGTCATCAACTACATGAAGGCCAATCTGGACAAACAACTGACATTGGAGGATATGGCCGAAAACGTGAACTACTCGCCGACTTATCTGAGTACACTCTTTACACAAAAATCGGGTATGTCTCCCATCAACTATTTCAATCAGTTGAAAATTCAGAAGGCATGCCAGCTCTTGGACTTTACCGACAAGAAAGCAAAAGAAATAGCTTTTGAACTGGCCTTCAGTGATCCGTATTATTTTTCAAAAGTATTCACCAAATACATGCACATGTCGCCTAAAGAATATCGTATGAAGAAAAAGGGATGAGAAAACTCATCCCTTTTTTCTTAAGAATTCCACTTCCAGGTCTTTCCTTTCTCCAGGTTACCGGTCTCGATATACTGGCCTTGATACCAAACCCGGAAAGGATTACCTAACAGAGATTTGATTTCAGCGTGTACCATTACCCCGTCTTTCCATTCTACAGATACCTCAAATCCGCCACGTGCTTTCAATCCCGAGAATTTACCGTTCTTCCATCCTGCCGGAAGTGAAGGAAGCAACTGAATGGTATAAGCATCCTGTTCGCATACATGGCTTTGCAACAGCATTTCTGCAATACCGGCTGTGGTACCAAAATTCGCATCAATCTGGAACGGAGGACATTGGGTGAACAGGTTCGGATTCAAACTTTTTTCCAATACCTTATCCAAACTCTCCTTGGCTTTTTCTGCCCGATGCAGACGAGCATACTGACTAATCAGCCAGGCTGAACTCCAGCCGGTATGCCCCCCACCGTGTGAGATACGATAATCCATCGACTTGCTGGCTGCCTCTGCCAGTTCGGGTGTTTGCAACAAGTTGATTTGCGAACCGGGATGCACGGCAAACAAATGAGAGATATGACGATGCCCTGGTTCTGCTTCCGGAAATTCCTGTGCCCATTCCATAATACGGCCATCGGAACCGATACGTGTTTCCAGCAATTTTCCTTTTGCATCGGCCACTGCCTGCGTAAACGCATCTTCTATCTGAAGTGTTTCAGATGCCATCTCAAAATCATCAAACAACTGCCAGATGGTCTGTTGGTCATGCGTCGGCCCCATACTGATCTGACACTGACTCCCATCAGGAGCTACAAACGTATTCTCTGGAGAAACTGCCGGACCAGATACCAGCTTACCTGTCTTCGGATCTGTCACCAGCCAGTCCATATAAAACTCTACCGCCCCCTTCAGTACCGGATACATTTTTCTCAGGAAATCCTTGTCACCCGTGAAGCGATAGTGTTCTCCAATGTGCTGGCAAATCCATGCGGGTGCCCCTGTATGCATTCCCCACGAAGCAGACTCTCCGGGCGAAGTATACCCCCACACATTCGTGATAGGATGAACCACCCAACCTTTTTTCTGATATTGAGTCTGTGCTGTTTTCGTGCCTGGTGCTACCAGTGAAGCTATCAAATCGAACATGGGCAAGTGCATCTCTGAAAGATTGGCTACCTCGGCAGGCCAATAATTCATTTCAATGTTGACATCCGTATGATAATCACCATTCCATGGAGTCTGCAATTTATTGGCCCAGATGCCCTGCAGGTTAGCAGGCATCGTGCCCGGACGAGAAGAAGAAATCAGTAAGTAACGGCCATACTGAAACATCAGCTCATACAGGTGCGGATTGATTTTACCTGCCTTAGCCTCAGCCACCAGCACATCAGTTGCCAACGTATCCGGCGATTCTGTCAGTTGGAAAGAAGCCCGGTCAAAATAAGCCGCATACTCTTTCTGATGAGCCTGATACAAAGACTCAAATGTTTTCTTCTCTGCTTTAGCAATAGACTCGCGAGTCAATGAAAGGTAATCCCGTCCTTTATAGTGTGGATAAGCCAGCCGATAATCGGTAGAAGCCGCCAAAAGCAACATGACCTCGTCAGCTCCGCTCACAGTCAGAGTGGAGTCTGTACAAATCACCTCTCCTCCCTTGGTCACCGCTTTCAGACGAGCCATATACTGCAATCCATCTCCTCCTTTTCCGTCTGACAAGGCACCGCTCATAATCAGTTGTCCGTCTTCGGTATGTGTAGAGAGGTATTCCGGACGCGTCATACGGCAAGTGAAGGACATTTGCTGCTGTTTGTCTGCCGACAGGCGAATCACCATCACCTGGTCGGGATGACTGATAAATATTTCTCGCTTGAAATGCACATCTCCCTGTGTGTAAGTCACCGTAGCCGTTGCATCCTCTAAATTCAATTCCCGGCGATAGTCTGAATAAGCCTCTTTATTGGCAAAATCAATCCAAAGGTCGCCCATGGTCTGGAAACAACCGAAAGGAACCGTAGAACCGTTTCCTCCTCCAGAACCTTTCCCTGTACAAACCTGCGTACGGTTGGTCAGTTCTGTGGCTTCCTTGTATTTACCTTCCAAAAGTAGCTGTCTGATTTTATCCAGATACTGTGGCGCATCCGGGTTATCACATTCCTGCGGACTTCCCGACCACATGGTTTCTTCGTTCAACTGGATTCGCTCCATTGCCACATCGCCAAACACTACGGCTCCCAATGAACCATTTCCCAAAGGTAGACCTTTCAGCCATTCGGCATCGTCCTGCCAGCCGTTCGGGCTGTCAGCCACCGTCGCATCAGCGGGAGATTCATACCAGAGTTTAAGATAGGAAGGTTGTTCTTGTGAAGCACAAGAAAATAAAAGAAAAAATAACAAAAAAAGCTGTATATTCTTCATATTAGTCATAAATAACTATTCAAAATTAATTATACATATGAGCAATTCACAAATAAGTTGTTACCAACAGATGCTAGTGCCCTATTTGTACAATAGAAAAGAAAGTCTTTAGTATTGTATCTTATCCATTGCCCTTCAATTTGCGCCACAGAGTTTCGGCTGAATCAAGTTCCGGAGAGTAGGTGAAAGATAGAAAAGGAATAAAACTCTATTCTCTCAAGTGTATTAATGCATCGCGTTCACAAATTAATTTGCCATCCACTATTTTCAACTCCGCTATTTGCAAGAAACAAAGTTGTTCTACAATTGACAACCGTGTATCATCATATTCTACATAGTTTCTTAAAGGCTCCACATGATAGACTATAAATGCACGATCATCAGATGTCACAATCATGCTTGCATGACGTCCATATGTTCCATCATATAACCGATTCCCAGGTTTATCTAAAATTAAACCCTGGTAATTCCAATCTATACCATCTTTAGAACGATATACAGGCAATCCACAATGAGGATCTGTAATCAACCAATAATAATCTTTCCAAAAGATCACATTAGGCCCCTCCTGATAATGAAAGCCATGCTTATCAACATTTTCCACATCTCCATGAACTAACCCATGCTTTTCCCAGTTTTTTAAATCTGTCGAAGTAGCCCAAAACGTACCACAACGTGGTTCTCCTGTTAAACAATTCCGATAAATCATTGTGATTGAGCCCTTTGAATTCTTAAACAGACAAGCATCTATCGCATTAGGTTCATTAATTGCAACATCCACAAATCTCCAACCATTTATCATATCAGTCAAAGGAGCTACATAATGCACAACCTTACTAGGGCCTCCCCAAGGAGGAGTAGAATCTTCCTTACGTGTCACATACATATGACACGAATCACCAACAACAATCATACCAGGTGCCCAAAAAGTCATAGGAGAATCCTTGTCCCCACCATTTCCATCGAAAGAACAATATCCCTTAAATGTCCAATCCAATAAATTTTTTGACGAAATAACACCAATCGGAGTTGAAACAAACGAGTTACCGGACAATGGCCGACGGCTAGTGTAATATACTAGAAATTCTTTAGTTACAGGATTATAAATTATCTCCGGATCAGTTGAGCCATTATAATTTGGATCTGCAAAAAACGGAGCATTGGGCACTCGTAAATATACTGACGTACAACTTATACACAAGCAACTAATTAACCCTAAAAATAATATTTTAATTTTACTTTTCATCATATAACATAATCATTAGTGTCCAATAAAAATGGACGAGTTAAAAATTAATCAAATATTGCTCGACCAAGCATCTTTTTTTATAAAGATTGGCAATGTCCAATGCAGAAACATGTGTTGCATTCGTCAGGAGAATGAATCGAAATAACTCGGGATATTTCTTCTCTGAAAGATACGTTCCAAACAGTTACCAGTACGTTAGTCCTCGCAAAGGAACAGATCACCCAACTGCTCGAACGAGGCAGAAGCGACAGGACGGAATACACTGCTGTTCATATAATCCAGCAGACTGTTCATCAGCTGAACGGCTGCAGGACGTTTCTGCACATCAGTCAGCAAATCGGCTCCACACAGCAGCAGCGAGCCTTTGCCCACTTTCAGTTCTACTATCATCCCTAACGAACGGGCCGTAAACCAGTCATCGATGATACGTACCACCGGCGTTACATTACCCAACTTGCACAAAGGAATGGCATAGCAGTGCGACATGGCGTCCTGCCATTGATAATCGCTATGGTACGACGTAGGAAACTGACGTAAAGCCGGATGATGAGGATCGCACAAAATACCCAATGTATGGGGAGCCTGTACGTTAGTCCAAAGCGTATTCCAAAATATGGAGGAAAAACCTACCACTACCGAATCGCGCCCTGCGTTTTTCAGCGTACCTTCACGGGCAGTCAGCAATACCTTGCCTCCTTCAGCCAACTGGGAACGAACAGCATCGTTCCACTCGGAAGCTACCAGCACATCGCCTGTATCTGTCTTCCGCACAGGATACAACCAAATGTTCCAATGATTGCGATAACCACCTACCTCCACCTCCAGTTGGCACTGTTGCGGAATGTAGGTAGACAGTGGCAATACAATCTCTCCTACCTGCGACAGGGTACCCGTAGGTAACAGACTGGGCGCAAATCGTCCCGATTCCATCAGACGACCATCTTTTGCAACCAGTCGCCAGCTGACAGGTAACATCAAATCGGAAGCCGCATACTGGGCTACCTCTACCGCCGCCCTCAACGTATCGCCCGAATTGTAAATCATGCGGGGCATACGCACCAAGGGAACGACTTCATTACAGAACTCGCTGTACTCCTGCGGAGTAACATATCCTTTCGATTCCCAGAACGGATTCAGCACACCTACCAAGGCACTTCCCTGACCGGGAAAATCATGCAAATCCAACAACTGAAATCCGCCAAACCCCTTTGTGCGGAGGGCGGCCTCAATATCGGCCTTGTAGCACAAGGTCTGCAATTTGCCCGAAGCCAGCAGGAAGCTGTCGGCCAGATGCAAAAGTCCGTTGTCGCGCAGACGGTCCTCGAAGATATCGAAATTTTTAGCTTTCAGCACACCCGTATATTTCTCCCGCTCTTTCAGATCGGGATAGACGCACCACTGCCCTATCTCGTGGCTGATGGTGGGCTGTGTTTTCGATATCCGTGCGTTCCAGTCGAACACGGTGTTCGGTTCCTGTGCGTTGATGATGCTCTTTACACCCTGCCCCCAAGCCTGAATACGAGGAGCGGGCAGACAAAGCCAATCGCTCTCGTCCAACGCAGGCCAGCCGGCTGCCGTAGTATAAAGGAAGCGGTTGTCACGCTCTTTCCAGTAGTTCACAAACTGACGCAGGTATTCTTTGTGCTTTTCCCCATACGGCTCATTGCCGTAAGACATCAGGCAAAAAGACGGATGGTTTCCATACTGACGGACAATACGGCGGCTTTCTTCATAGATAAAGTCGTCAATGGGCTTACCGCTCCCCAAGTCAGACGCCCACGCCCCGCACTCCACGTACAGATACATGCCCAACTTGTCAGCCACACTGAAAGCCGCTTCCGGCGGACACCACGAATGAAACCGGATATGGTTCAAGCCATGTGCCTGACAAATCTCCATTATGCGCTTCCACTCACCCTCATCGGTAGGCGGAAAACCAGTCTTCGGGAAGATACAGCATTCCAGCGTACCTCTGAAGAACACCGGACGCCCGTTTACGGTAATCTGCGTTCCCTTTGTCCCCAACTGTCTAAGACCGAAGTTTTCTTCACAGACATCACTGCCTGCCTTCGTATCCAAAGCTATCTGCAAGGTATATACATTGGGCTGGAATTCGTCCCACATACGGAAATCAGCCGACATATCATACAAGGCTTCCACTTCGTTTGATCCTGCACGAAGTTGTACGGGCAAGGTCATTTCGGGCAACGTACGACCATCGCCAGCATGCTTTACCCGCAACGTCAGCTGGCCGGAATAACGCTTGCCGGCGGCATTCAAACGTATGGTAGCACGAATCTTCTTTTCATTCATCAAGGGTTCAATACGAACTCCGTCGATATAAGCCTTGGAACGGGCTGTCAGCGCCATCTTGCCTACCACACCATTCCAGTTGGACTGCGTATTGTCTGAAACGCTATGGGCATCTACTCCAGGCTGTATGTCCTTGATGCGATTATCCACACACAAGGTCAGCAGATGTTCGCCCGGATTGAGTCCAGCCAATTCGTAGCGGTGCGGAACAGCCAAGGAGTTCTGCGTCCCGATTTTCTTTCCGTCCACCCAAAGAGTTGTCTCCCAATGGCAACGTTCCAGATGAAGAGTAACCTGCTTGTCTTTCCAGTCTTCAGGCACCGTCACCTTCTTCTGATACCAGGCCTTCCCTACATAATATTTATCGGGAGTAAGCCAGAATACCACTTTTGTATTCTCCGGCGAACGATATTTTTCATAAAAGTCACTTTTGTACCAAGCGTCGTTCCACATCGACCCCGTCCAAGGAGTGTTCACACTGACAGGGTCGCCTATCCCGTTCGTATTCAGCGACCCGGGCAACAACAGAGTTTCCGAAAACTCGGTTTTATACCATTTCTCTTCCAGTCCGACATCATTAGCATCCAGCCGGTAATTCCATTGCCCTTCCAACGATTGTACCGAAGTCTGAGCCAACAAATGGGTACTCACAAAGGCTGCAAGCAGCCATGCGTTTTTCGATAGTTTCACCTCTACAATTATTTTAATGATAGATGTCTCAGAGTCAGAAGACTCCCTAAATTCAAATTATTTACTTCATACTGGCTGGTACGTAATGAGGATTACGAGTCGGCATCTTAGCATTACAATCCGTCCTCCACCGATGCAACATCTTCTGCATCTCCGCCGCCTTATCCTTCTCCGTCTTACTCAGGTCACGGGTTTCGGAAATATCGTTCTTCAGATTGTAAAGTTCGACATGACCATCTTCATAAAACTCGATTAGCTTATAATCGCCCATCCGGACAGCACCGGCCGGTGTATCGCCCTTGCCACCATAATGGGGATAATGAAAGAAGATGGGACCACGGTCGTACGCCTGGTCTCCCTTCAACAGGGGCAACAGACTTTTGCCGTCAACGTGCTGATGGGGCTTCAAAGGAAGTCCAGCCATATCAAGTAAGGTAGGATAGAAATCGACTGCCACCACAGGAGTGTGACACACGCTTCCAGCCTCTACCATCTGCGGATATTTGATGATGAACGGTTCACGAATACCGCCTTCGTACAACCATCCTTTTCCTGCGCGTAACGGAGCGTTGCAAGTGGGCGAACCCTCGGCTGTTGACAAGCCGCCATTATCAGACAGCAGACAGACGATGGTATTCTTGTCCAGTCCGTTGTCTTTCAGCGCCTGCATCACACGTCCTACATTCTCGTCCATCGAATAGATCAAGGCCGCATACTCGGCATCGCTCTGAACAGTGCGCTCTTTCCAATGACCAGCTTTATATTCGGCATTTTTATACCACTCCAGATTACGGATAAAGGGAACTATCGTATCAAGCCCCATTCTTTGTGCTTTCCATTTAAAGTATTTCACATACTCAGGTTTGGCCTCAATCGGTGTATGTACGGCATAAAAGGCCAGATACAGGAAGAAAGGCTTGTCGGCACTGCTATTTTTTATCAGTTTGATGCTTTCATCACCCAATCGGTCAGTCAGGAATTCTCCTTCGGGACCGTCCGGCAGATAAGGGTTGCGATAAGGCGAACAGTATGCCCCCTTGCCGCCTTGTGAACGACGGATACCATTGGGCGATCCCTTCAGCCAACCGCCAATGTTCACATCGAATCCCTGATATTGCGGATAGTACAGCGAATCTTCCGCACAATGCCACTTGCCTACATGATAAGTGGCATAGCCATGCTCCTTGAAAGCCTCGGCCATCGTCACTTCTTCCAACGGCATATTCAGAGGCATCTCGGGGGCAAGCATCTTATATTGTTTCAGCTGTTCCGGCTTCAGGCCATACTGATAGCCGGGAATCCAATCCGTAATACCAGTACGTGCCGGATACTTACCCGTCATCAAGCTGACGCGCGAGGGAGAACTGATGGACGCAGCTGCATATCCGTCGGTGAATATCATTCCTTCCGACGCCAGCCTGTCTATGTTAGGAGTCTCGTAGAAACGACTCCCGTTATAACCTACGTCAGCCCAACCATAATCGTCGACCATGATGAAAACCACATTCGGCTGACGGTTGTCGCTGGCAGCGTGGAGCATGTTTGCCGCCAGAGTAACGCCACCGGCAAGGGTCAAAAGATGTTTATTCAAGATATTCATATTCAAAGCATTAATAGTTAAATAGTATTCATGTAATTGTGATTATTTAGGCTACCAAACAACTATTTTTACCAATAAGTATCAAATTGGAAGTCTTTACCCTCTAAGCGTAAACGCGCAATCCGCATCATGTCTTCAACACCAGGTCTTTTCTGATTATTGCCATACTTCTTTTCAATTTCCCGTAACTGAGGAACAAAAGTGTTAGCCATATCCATATTCATCTCCAACAAAACATTCAATGCATAAATAGTCAAGAATCTGTTTTCCCCGACAAGATATTCATCAAACAATTTGCGCGCCACCCTACTATCTTCATTCTCAAGTATCGAACCTGCTAACCAGATTTGTGCGGGTGGATAAGCTACCGTAGGCAATATTTTTTCCAATTGCGAGATATAAGGCCGCAAATGTTGTCTTTGAGTAAACAGTCCCACAGAAGCCCAATAAGAGACAAATTTATTGTCAGCTTGCAGAGCAGCAATCTGTTGAGGAATCACTTCCTCACTCATTCCACTCAACATCGCTACGTTCACAATTTCTTCAATAGGATATTTTTTATCACTCAGTCGATAATAATAAGGCAATTCTTTTACACATTCACTGGCTAATGTATACTCTGGTATAAAATTAGCGTCGCGTGTCTGTATCAGGTGTTCCTTCAGTGCGGAACGCATTTCCTCTACAATGCTTTTGTATGCCGGATCAAAAGCCAGATTGGTTGTCTCCCACTTATCTTTCTTCAAGTCATACAGATACTCTACAGCACGTGGCTCCATAATCTCCTTCTGACAGGCATTCATCTTACCGGTACGATAATCCAACCGCATCTGATGCTGAATATCCGACACATCGTAATAAGGTATCCAACGCACAAAAGGCTGGTAAGCAGTAAAGACTCGCGTATACATGTAACGTCCATCCATAACCGAACGGGATAACTCGGCATTGTTATCTACCGCATCACATGCTCCAAATACATACTTCTTACTTTTTTCCTGAATGGCAGGTAAAAACGGTACCCCTTCCATATAGGAAGGAAGTTCGACACCTGCCAAAGACAATACTGTAGCCGCAAAATCCTCAAAACTTACAAGTTCATCTGTCACCACTCCACTGCCCCACGGCGTCAGGTGTTTATACATTTCAGGAATCCATAAAATGAATGGAACCTGATATCCCATACCCGACGCACTTCCTTTTCCGCGAGGTATACCTTCACCGTGATCAGAGAAACAGAAAATGATCGTGCTGTCCCTTAGTCCATCCTTTTCCAAATCAGCCAGAATCTCTCCAAAAGCCTGATCAGTCAACGAAATTGCGTTATATACTCGCGAAACGTGTTTACGCATTTCCGGACTGTCTCTATAAAATGCCGGCATTTCGAAAGGCGCAGTTTCTGCAATCTGTTTTCCGACGTCAAGATGAGCCAGAATCTGGCGTTCATAATAATCCCAAGGATTGGTCATTGTACGCGATTGATGGGAGTGAAAAACATTGAAGACCGAGAAAAAAGGTTGTCCAGGCTTACGTCCACGCCATGAAGCTTTATTACTGCTTTCATTCCAAGAACGACTCGTCATTTCCTTATGATTTTTATGATTATAATCAGTCTTGGAATTATTGGATGTATAGTAGCCAGCTTCCCTCAAGTATTCCGGGAAGCCATGAACAAATTCCGGGATTTCATAATCACTCCGATGATTTCCCGTACCATACCGTCCAGGACGACAGCCCGTAATAAGACAAAAACGGCTGGGCGAGGACACTGTCCCCGTTGAATAAGAATTTGTAAAACGTACGCCCTCGGCTGCCAATCCGTCCATTACCGGCGTTTTCGCCTCTTTGTTGCCATAACAGCCAATGAATTGGGGAGAAGTGTCTTCATATGTCAGCCATAAAATGTTGGGCCGCTGTTGAGCAAAAGCATTAGATGTCAACCCAAAACTTCCTACCAATAAGCCCAGCTTCCAACCTTTCATTATAGATTCCATAAACATATTATCTGCTCATGCCCGATATTATTATCTTTCTATTCCCAAGTATACTGCCAGCCTATTACTCTATCTCGCCAACAAAAGTCACAACCGAACGGGCCGGTATCGACAACTCGTCAACAGGCATTTCGGTGCCTTTCGCCAGATTGGAGTTCTCGGAGGTAACGTAAGGTACCAGTGTCTGGTTCTTCAACTTACAGTCTGTGTTCAGGTGGTACTCGCGGTTCACCTTGCCGATATTGACAGCTACAATCACAAGCTTACCGGCAGCCTCATCTTTGTAGGCGCTGATCATGACGTCCTTCGCCTCATTGAGAGGGTCGGAACTGTCGGTCGTTACGGCTACGCGCTTCATGCCTGGACGTACAAAGAAGGAGTAATTTCCGAACGCCCACATCAGTTTCGAGTCGCGGGCATATCCGTCTTCCTTGCAATATCCGGCACTCTGTCCGCCTTCGCTGTTTCCATCATCCAGGTAGATCAGACCGTCTTTATAGTTGGCACGGGTCAAAGCCGTCCACCACTGCCAAGAAGAGGCATTGGCATAAGTAAGGTCGTGATGTATGATGCGGGCTACATAAAGAGCCGTCTGCATACCCAGATCGCGCACATTGCCATCACCATTGGGCACTTCTGACGTGCCGGGGCTTTCCATCGGACAGTATTCCGTCTGCCAGTACTTCAGGCCCGAATACGTTCCTATCTTGGTACTCAGGTTGCGACGGTGGGAAATCATGTCTTCCAAAGGCCATACCGACCAGTAGCTGTGGCCTGTCATCACTTTTTCGACATTAGGCAAGGAAGCGATGCTTAAGGAAGAAGACGGATTCCAAAAGGCTTCTATCTGATTGTCGCGGTTCTCGGCATTCACATCCTGATACAGGTAGTTGATGCTGCCGGCTTCGCCCAAAGCAATGGTAGTGGAGAGTCCGCGCTGACTGAGGCGTTCGGAGAGCAGCGTGACAAACTGGTGCATTTCTTCGTTTGTCACCGGTGTACCTTCCTGTGAACCCGAACTCCAGTCCCATTGCGGTTCGTTTACCGGACTCAGATAATTAAAGGTAACGCCTTCTTTCTTTTGCAGGTTTTCAATACAATCTACCAGGAAGTCGGCATAAGCGGGCATCTTGCCTTCCTGAATGTTCATGCGTTGTTCCGGAGTAGAAAATCCTTTGCCATTCAACGACATGTGGACAGGGGCACTCAGGCTGAAAGCCAGAAAACGTCCAACCCCTCTGTCACGCGCAGCCCGCAGAAACCAGCGTTGTCCGGCCTGTTTCTCCCAGTCATACGTTCCGTCGGCCGACTGGAAACATTCCGCACGCCGCCACTCGTCAGCAATACCACTTTCGGCACCCTGCTCCATACTACCGGAGCCAATATAAAATCTCCACATCGAGAGCCCGATGCCTTTAGGATTGCCGTTCTCGTCAAATTCGTGGCTGAACAACCAGTCGGCAATGGCATTCTTCTTCTCCTCCGGCCAATAGCGACCTACCATCTGGCAGCGCCATGCATCAGAAGCACCAAAACCATCGATGGTCTGAAACTCCTGATTTAGAGTGACCGTCAACGAACGTTCCCGGTTATAGACCGGAGCTTCCGGAATATCCAATTCGGAACTACAGGAAGACAAAGCAAACAGAGCGCCCAGCCCCCATACATACATATAATTCTTGTGATTCATTGTTTCTACGTTAAATAGTTCAATTTTTTTCAATTAGCCTACAACCAGCAGGAAGCCCCTTTCCTGCACACAAGTATCGAACAACTGTAACACAAATGTGGCTCGCGAGCCGTACTTGCATTGCTCGCGAGCCGCACAAGTCACATTTTCCGCTATTGCTAGACTATTAATAATTAGGATTTTGCGTGATCTGTCCAAAACTTCGGTCAATTTCCGACTGCGGAATAGGCCAAAGCAGATGTTTGTTGATGTCAAAATTTATCCCCTTATCCTGTAATTCTTTCAGGTTGCTAGTCTCGTATTCGTCGGTCGACTCAACCGTATTATAATGTACGAAGCTTCCGTTCGGACCGAAAAGGCCAGCGATGACAGGCTGATTAGTGGCAGGATCTATCTGACGACGGATGTCGTACAGACGGAGTCCCTCGAAAGCCAGTTCCATACGGCGTTCTTTCCAGATGGCATACAGAATATCGGTTTCGGAAACCGTGCCCTTCTTACCCGGCAGGTCTACACGACTCCGCACGATGTCAACATCATCCATCGCACTATCATACTTACCCAAGTAATAAGCGGCCTCGGCACGGGTCAGATACATTTCGGCCAAACGGATAATAGGCGTGTTGAGCGGCGCATTGTAGCGTTTGTCAAACAGCGTCCGACGAGTTGCAATGGGCACGTAGTATTTGCGGATCACACGTCCCGACTTGTTCTGCTCCAGATCAAACATATAAGAAGGATTCAGTTCTTCATCTCCATAAGCGGGTTCGCCATAAACCGTAATCGTACTGCGACGGCGTATCTCGTCGTTCTCAGACAGGTAGCAGTTCTCCAGGTCGCTGGTCGGTGTTCCCCATCCCCATCCGTCCATCACGTCCGCAGCATCTTTGCTGGGGAAGTTTTCGGCTTTCTCGCCACGGGCACCACACAAGGTACACAACTGGTTGCCCAGAGCCTTGTCCGACTCAGTATTGGTCTGCACCTCGATGATGGATTCCACACCGTTAGGATTATTCACGTCCCAAATGTTCACGAAGTTAGGTTCCAGCTTGAATCCGCCGTTTACAATCGTCGTGTCGGCATAATGATAAGCCTCTTCCCACTTGCTCTGATACAGGTAAGCCCTTGCCAGCAAAGCAGTGCATGCCCATACTGAAGCGCGGCCTTTATTGCCATCCTCGTAGGAACTGCTCACCTTGTGAATGGCTGTTTTCAAGTCCGCCTCGATTTGCTGGTACACTTCTTCCTTGCTTGCACGCACCTTGTCCATTTCGCTAGACGAAAGCATTTCCAATACTAAAGGTACACCTCCGAAGTTGGCCACCAGTTCCAAGTAATTGTAAGCACGGCAAAAGAGCGCTTCGCCCACATACTGATTCTTTTTCTCGTCCATAATCGGTGCGCCCGGAATAGACTCGATGGCGATATTGCATGCCATAATGTTCTGATAACGGATTTTGTACAGATTGAGCAGCTCACCCATTCTGTTAGGCGTAATCAAATACTGCGCTGCCGGAATAAAAATCTCCGCACTCTGTCCGGTATTTCCCATCCATGCATCATCGGTTGCTGTCTCGTTGGCAATACGTGAAGAGCACAAGGGCGACCAGTCGTAATGCAAAAAGGCACGTTTATACAAATCGTTCACAAACTCCTGACATTCGGTGTCGGTTTGGAAATAGTTGTCCAAATTCTGAACACCTCTCTGCTCGTGCTCGATAAAGTCCTCGCAAGAAGAAAACAATCCGCACGAAGCTATTATAATGGCTAAAAAACACTTCTTCATACTTGTACTAATTTAAAACGTTACATTAACTCCTACTGAATAAACTCGTTGTACCGGATAGTTCCATCCACCGAAACCAAAGCCCAATACACTTCCAGAAACTTCAGGCTCGATGCCGTCGTATCCCGTAATGGTAAACAGGTTCTGGGCTGCCAGATAAACACGTAACTTACTCAAATAAGGAATCTTATTGAAGGTATATCCCAACTGCAGGTTCTTCAGACGCAAGAACGAACCGTCTTCGATGTAAAGCGAAGAGAATTTCGTGAAATTCTCATTGTTATCTACCGACGACAGACGGGGTATGCTATTGGAAGTTCCCTCGCCGTGCCAAGCCATATCCATCAGACCACTGACTTTATTCACTTTATTACCACCGCCGGCGTTATACAGCTCGCTGATATTCTGGTTAACCAGGTCATTGCCCACGCTGGCATAGAAGTTTGCAACCAAGTCAAAGTTCTTGTAACCGAGGTTCAAGTTCAATCCCATCGTAACGTCAGCCCAAGGAGAACCGATCTTTGTGCGGTCATCAGCATTCAGCACACCGTCACCGTTGATGTCCTTGAAACGTATGTCGCCTTCCTTAGCATAAGGCTGCAGGAACTGCCCTTCGTTATTAGTATGGCTGTTCAGCTCCGTCTTGTTTTGGAAGAGACCGTCGGCCACGTAGCCATAGAAGTAGCCAGGTTCGTCACCTTCCACTGTTTTCGTCTTCTCACCATTGCCGTACAGCGGATCTTTATCACCAGTCAACTCAGTCATCTTAACATCAAACGTAGTCAAGTTGAAAGTAGCACCCAAAGTAAAATCACCAAACTGGTCATTGTAAGCAACGCTCATTTCAAATCCTTTTGTACGCATAGAACCCACATTAGTCCATATTTTAGCATCACCAGGGAAGCCCGAATAACTGGGATAAGCCTTCTGGAAAAGCATGTCGCGTGTATTCTTCACATAGTATTCCAACGAACCAGTCAGCTTGTTGTTGAAGAATCCATAATCAATACCAAAGTTGTAATCTTCCACTGTTTCCCACTTCACATCTTCATTCTTTACCAGGCTCGGATAAGTGGTGTTCACCACATTGTCGCCAAAAGCATAGTAGCTCTGTCCCAACTGCGACATATACACACCCGAAGGTAAGTTCTGATTACCCACGCGTCCCCATCCGGCACGTAATTTCAAATCGTTGAGCACGGTTGAAATACTTTCCATAAACGGTTCGCCCGAAACACGCCATGCCAACGAAGCTGAGGGGAACGAAGCCCACTTGTTCTTTGACATAAACTTGGAAGAACCATCCAGACGATACGTAGCCGTCAGATAATACTTATTAGCATAATTATAGTTTACTCTTCCGAAGTAAGACAGAATCGAAGTAGTAGATGAATTACCACCCGTCTGAGGATTCAAGGTACCAGCATCCAGTTCCTGTAGGTTATCCGAATTGTTCGGTAGTTTTTCATAGCTTCCCCACAGTGTAGTCGTATTCCACTCTTCAAGTGTATTACCCACCATGAAAGACATGTTATGCTTATCGGCCACAGTCTTCAGATAAGTCAATGTATTCTGCAAACTCCAGTTACGATAAAGCGACGTGCTTCGCGAAATCTTATTGTTCGTTTGGAATTCGTGAGCTGGGTCAATTACAAAGTCTGGAGAGAATGAATTGGAAATACGGCTATCCAACTCCAGCGAGAACTGCGAACGGAAAATCAGGTCCTTCAACGGTTTTATCTCCAAATAAGCCGAAGACGACAATGCATACGAGTAATTACTCTGTTTCCAGCGTGCTACCGTAGCAACCGGATTCCAGACATAAGACGGTGAACGGGCATAGATACTGTACTCGTTCTCCTCACCCGTAAGTTCCTCTTCAGGCTTAAATATAGGAGTGATAGGATCAATACGGTCGAAATCAGCCCAGTTCGAAGGGTTACCCCATGACTCATAACGAGGATTCAACGCAAATCCGGCCGAGACGAAACGATTGAACTTGTAATCATTGGTCAGACGAGCTGTAAAGCGTTTATATCCACCCTTTTCATAGAAAGAATCCTGCTGATAATAGTTCAGGCTGACAGCATACTTGTTCTTATCAGTACCACCCTGCACACCTATACTGGCATTCATCTGGGGAGTATACTCTCTAATACCGGCGCCCCACCAGTTCGTAGTCTTTCCAGCATATACCGAAGGGTCATCAAATTCCTTAGGATAACCGGCATTAAGAGCAGCCGTATTCAGGATTTCTGCATATTCCACTGCATCGGCCATGTCATAAGGATTCTTCATTTCCTGCACACCATAATGCATATCTATATAGAACGTCGGCTTGCCTTCTTTACCCTTACGTGTGGTCACCATTATGACACCATTCGAAGCACGGCTACCGTAAATAGCACTTGCCGAAGCATCCTTCAACACTTCAATGCTTTCAATTTCATTCGGGTTCAAGAAGTTGATACCACCTCCCATCGGGACACCATCAACTACATACAAGGGATCTGTCGTCAGATTAATGGTAGAGAATCCACGGATCAGTACCTTCGGTTGTGCACCGGGACCTCCTGCTCCTACCACCGTAATACCGGCCACTTTTCCCTGCAAGCTTTCGGTTGCATTACTTACATTCATCGACCTGACGTCCTTGCCCTTCACTGAAGAAATCGAACTTGTCAAATCGCTTTTCTTCTGCACACCATATCCCACTACTACAACTTCATCCAAAGTCTCGGTGTCTTCTTGCAACGTTACGTTAATCTCTTTGCGAGCCCCTACTTTTTCAGTCCTCGTCTTATATGATATGTAAGTGAAGACCAGCTGAGCATCGGCATTCTTGACCGTAATGACATAATGTCCGTCCATATCAGAAATGACACCATTCGTCGTCCCTTTCTCCATAATATTTACGCCAATCAACGGCCCGTTATTCGCATCAATCACAGTTCCTTTTACTACGATCTGTGCATTCACAGCCAAACATGACATGCAGGCTATTACTATAAAAAGTAAAATGTTCTTTTTCATGGTTCCTATTTTTTACTATTCCTTTATCAAGACTGCACGTCCTATTTCAGTATCCATCTTATATTTATATGTACCGGTCTTTGTATTGGGATAAGTAAAATTACCTCCACCCATATAAACGATAGTAGCATTTGCATCCAAGCGCCAGAATGGATTTCCCCAGTTAGGCGAAGTAATGGTCATAGCAATATCCGTACCAGTTAGATTCAAATCTCTTTCAAGGATATATGGATTATCTGGATTGGCAGCCAATAACAGATCTGTATTATTAGGATTCCATCCGCCCAGTTCCATACCATTACCACAAATGGTAATATTTGTCGGATTCCAAACTGAAGACGTCGGTGTATAAGCAGTCACTTCGTAAGTCATATTCTTCGTATCTGCTGCCAGTTCATAATACCCCTTAGTCGGCAAAATGATAGGCTCAGCTGTGATACTGTTCATAAGTTTTCCGTCCTCGGAAGCTTTACCAAAGCAATGTGGTTCGAAAGCAGTCTCTTGTCCCAAGAAATAGATTTCCTTGTTGTCGGTATCGGCATAATATCTGAACTTGAATACACCATCTTTCTTTTCATGATAGTACATGGGCACTCCGAATATATCTTCCTGCAGATCGGCGTCTTTAGGTACATCGGCCAAGAATAATGTTACCATCTCGCTGGAAACGCTAAAGCCTAGTTTCTGTACCGCTTTATTCGGCTCAATGAAGTTATCAATAGCAGCAATGCTCAGTTCGTATTTAGCTGGCTCGGAAGGTAAGGAATAGGTCTTACTGAAGGTGTATTCTTTCTCACCATTCAGCTTAATCCGTTCTTTGATGCCCAATTTCTTTTCTTCTACTATTACAGAGTCCAGTCCAGTATCATCGGCAACAGTAAACGAAACTTCCAGACTCATATCCTCCCCTAAAATCTTGACCATTCCATCTACTGGTTTGACATCGGAGAAAACAGGTACATTGAAGTCGCCGTCCAGATGCAAGGTCAGTTCTTTCGCTACACTATTGCCTGAAACATCTGTCAAAACAAGGTTTACTTTGTAAGTTTCAACTTCCTTCGTATCGGCCGGAGCCAAGAACTCATAAGCCAACTTATACTCAGTCAGCAAATCATCCGTAGGAAAAGTAATTTCCTTATCCAAATAGAACTCAGGAATGCTGATTTTCAAGGACTTCAAGCCTAAATCATCTTTCAAATCGGCTTTAATGATAAACTTCCTGTTAGGATTTGAGTACAAATCGTTTCGCTCTACTACAATCTCCGGCGAGGAAGAGGCTGGGAAAGACATTTCGCTGTCATCCTTGCACCCTTCTAAGGAGAAAAGAGCAAATAACATTAATAATAAATACAATTGCTTCATAATTAATAGATTATGTTAACTTAGTGAATAAATACATTTTATTAAGAGCAAGGGAACTGCCTGATACAGGCAGTCTCCTTACTTACCCAGCTAGTCACACATTTCCAAAAGCTGCTTTCCGGCCTGATGGTTAATGTCCAGACGAGCTACTTCAGACAGGAACTTACGAGCCTGTTCCTTGTCACCCAATCCGAGATAACCCATACCCATCACCAGGTTGCAGTGAATCTGGTTGCGTACGTTCAGGTCGTCATCCCAAATCAGCAGGTCGGGGAGCGATACAGCAAAGTAGTCAATCTTCACCTTGTCAAACAAATGCTTTTCACCATGCTTAATCAGGCGGTTAAAGCGACTGCGTGCCTTGTCTTCTTCACCCAGCTTACGCCATGCCAGTCCCTGATAGAAAATCTTGTCGGGTTGCTGATCGTTATAGAAGAAGGCGATGGCAGGTTCAGCAGAGCCCTTGGTAGCTTTTGTAAAGTATTCTTTAGCCAACGCTTCTTCGCCAAGACCCTCGTAAGCACATCCCATCCAATAGTGGATGTCGTTTTCTTCAGCCATAGACAGTTTGCCTTCACCCAAATTGTCTGGATATTTTTCAGTTTCCTTCAACAAGCGGACTGCATCGGCAAAACGACCTTCACGGATGGCAATCTTAGCCAGTTCCACACGACAGAGCAAATACTGGCTGGTAACTTTTCCTTCACCACCTTCCCACGGATGGAACTTACGAGAGTTAATCAAATCGTATGCTTTCTGATATTCACCCAACTGGTTATAGAGTGTAATACGCTCGATACACAAGTCATCACGCTGTCCTACCACATCGGCATGTGCTTCCAGGAAGTCCAGACGCTGGCGGTGCGGATAACGCAGTTTCTTGTAAAGCTGATCGAGCTCCATCAGAATACGCGCGTCGGTAGTATCCAGGTTGTAAGCTTTTTCCAGTGTAGCCAATGCTTTCTGCGGATTATGTTGTTTGTTATAATAAGCCAGTGACAGGTTACGCAACACCGTAGGATAAGTATCATCGATAGATGCTGATTTCTCCCAGCAAGCAATAGCTTCATCGTAAATACGAGCCGCATAGTGGAAGTTACCCAAGTAATAAGGTGCCTTGGCTCCTTCCGGATTAAGCAACATCGCATCATTCAGCATCAACACTTCTTCCAGTTTGTTCGGGAAGCAGTAGTTCGGACACATGGTTTCTGCTTTCTTGTAAAGAGCCACAGCCTCGTCTTTCTTGCCCATCTTGGAAGCAAAATAACCCAACGCATAATATACCATCGGATAAGTAGCTTCGTTTTCTTCCGTTACAAAAGACAACAGCTGAGTAGCTTCTTCATACATACCAGCCGATGCATAGTCGATGGCATATTCCAGATAGCTGTGTACGGCACCACGCATCAAAGATTTCATTTCAGCCTTTGCGGCAGCGGCAGCTTCGGTATTTCCCTGCAATGTATGAATCAGATAAGATTCGAAGCGGCATCCCATATTGAACTTATCCATCGCCAAAGAGTCATTGATAAGCGCCTCAGCCTTCGCAAAATCACCTGTCTTACGCAAGAAAGAAACCTTCAACTGACGTCCTTTGTGATTCAGCCAGTTGCGATACAACGAACGGTCAATATGGTCAAGTCCGTTTGCATAGTCTTCACGGATCATGTCTATCTGTGCCAGGCCCATGTAGCCAGAATCTTGCCATGCGGCATTCCAGGTAGCCTTGAAGAAAGCATCGTATGCACCGTCTATGTCACCTTGCATTTTCTTGCTCCAGCCTAAATTATAGTAAGGTTCTCCTTCGTATGGGTTCGGATTACGTTCTGTTTGTGTCTTGATGGCACGGTCAAAATATTTCTGTGCTTCAGCAAAGCGTCCGCGGCGCATAAGAAGCAATCCTACGGCATTGTTACAACGAATATCGCTTTCATCACGACTCAGAGCCTCCATATAATAATCCATCGGCAAGTAAGTAGCATGACGATACTGTTCCAAGTGATGACCTGTCAGGAAAAGCTGCTCCATACTGGCAATCTTCTTCGGGTCGAGTGCTGCCTTAGCCGGTTCCGGAATCGGTCTGATTTCGGGTTTAGCAGCCTGGTAACTTACCAGCACCTTACCTTTTTCATCAAGCACGGTCAGTTTTAAATCCTCCATCTTCTGTGTATCGCATGCCACAATTTCTGTATAAGAATTTTCTGGAGAAACAGCCGTCAACGCATCCAGATAAATCTTTCCATTTACCGTATTGATCAGCATAACACGTACTTCACGATGAGCCGCAGTAGTATAAAGAATTACCTTCATACGTCCCTCTTCCACCGGTTGCAAGTTGATCAGTGCATCACGAGTAGCGTTCTTCACCATGCCTACTTTCTGATAAGGCATAAAGTACTGCACCCATGATTTTTCTTCGTAAGGTTGCAACCAAGTAAAGTCAGGCTGGTTATCGCAGTACATACCGGTCATTAGTTCAATGTATGGTCCGTCTTCATCCGTCAGGTTGCGGTCCCAAGCCTGTCCGAAATCACCGTTACCCCAAGTCCATTGTTTCTTACCGGCATTTACATGATGGTCGGCCACATGCAACAATCCTGCTTCAATATGTTCTTCGTACCCTCCCACAAAATCAAATTTCGAATTTATGGCCATGTAAGAAGTCGGTACCGGAATGTTTTTGTAGCGTGAAATATCTACTCCGGCAGAATAATCCACTTTATAATATTCACCTGTGGCTATAGGGAAGCTGGATACCGCACGTTTTCCATGGTCGAACACCGCATTGACATCAGGCGGGAACACTGAATAATAGTCTTTGTTCACTACTACCGCCGGATTAGCCCACCACAAGAAAGTCTGCGGGAACGGAGTACGGTTGTACACCTTTGCCTTGATTTCAATATAAGCCTTTCCCGGATAGAGGGTAAAGCCTGCCATACCTTTGGTACGGAACATACGTTCTACCTCACTACACCAGATGGTCTTGCTTCCATCAGGGAATTCTTCAATCATGCAGTCAGTAGGAAGATATGTACTGGGACGATGGTGCTGCGGCCAGTTAAACTCAATACCACCAGAGATCCACGGTCCGGTCAGTCCCACTAATGCCGGTTTGATTACCTGATTATAATATACGAAATGACGCTTCTTTACTTTATCGTATGCCATTTGAATACGTCCGCCCAGTTCCGGAAGAATCATCAGCTTGATGTATTCGTTTTCAATAAAGAAAGCTCTCCAGGGACGGTCATGCTTTTCATCTTCAATCTTTTCAACTACCGGATAAGGATATACCGAACCGGAGCTTCCCTGATACACGCGTTTCTCAAGAAATATCGGATTTTTTTCTTCTTTACCAATGCCATATGTAGGCAACATCACAATCTCTTCCCAAGCTCTTACTTCAGAAGTATTTACTGTGCTTTGAATCAAATATTCTGTTATTTTTTCCATATAAAACTATTATTTTAATTAGCTGTACTACATCATTTTACTGTTACAAAGTTCAGAAGAATACGCCAACAAAAAAATGTAGAATATTCCTAAAATGATGTACAAAAACACTATATACTGATTATTAGAAAAACCAAGTTAAAATCTCAGCCGCCACGCAATTATGGCCAGCAGAGTTTGGATGATTACTCTGACTCATATACTTCTGCAAATCCTCACCGTTCTCGGCTTTTTCTTTAAACAACCGGTATGAGTCAACAAGTCCAACATGATACTCTGTTGCCAATCGCCGTATCATCTCTGCATGCCCAGCCAAAGGGGCATTTTCATCCATGATATTTTCCGTTAGATCAGGCGTTGGAGTAAACAATATCACTTTGAGATTTTTTGCTAAAGCAGATTCTATCATCTTACGCCAGGCTTTTTCACTACGTTCCAAGCCAATAACTCTGTCATTCAAGGCATAATCGATAAACAGCACATCAGGCCGATGCGTAAGTACTTCATCCTTAAAGCGTTTTTCACCTTGTTCTGCCTGTTCTCCACCTATAGATGTAGTTATCACATTCAGCACAGCATACGGATATTGAGTTTTTAATGCATGAAAGACTAAATGAGGATACGCCTGTAATGTATTTACCATAGGAGTACAAGCATATCCTGTAGGTACACTATGTCCGTGGAAAACGATATTTAACGTACGATTATCAGGCCACTCCAAAGTCATTTCCTTCTTGAAATCATTCAAATAGGTTTGCTTATCTGCCAACTGAGCTTGAAGTGTTCCAGCTATCCACAAATAACCGGCCAAAAGAAACAATCGATTTAAAGTCATAACTATTGAATTTATAATTCCTTTCAATATTATTCTACTCCAACTAAAGTCAGAATGGAACGGGCTGGAACTTCAAACTTATTTCCGACAATCCCTTTATATTGCAAATCACTACGGTTAGAAGTCTCAAATAGTTTATACTTCTGAGCATGATATTCATTGGGAAGTGACTGGAAAGACAAATCTACCTTTTGATTCTCCTCTGAGTAATTAATTAAAACTACCACAACCTGCTTTGATGATTTATCTATATACGCTGAAGCCATTATAGAAGTAGCCTCCTCCATTTCTGCCCCACCATCCAAGCGTACCATACCCGGACGTACAAAAAAGCTATAGTTTCCTAGTGCCCATAATAACTTGGAAGTACGAAATACGCCATCATTTTTACAGGTCTCTATCATTTTCTCATCGCCTCGTGATGCACCATCTGCAATTGTTCCATCATCTATAAAAATCAGGCCATCCTTATAATTCCATTCGGAGAAAGCCGTCCACCATTGCCAAGAAGCTGCATTAGCGACAGTCAGATCATGATGAATCACACGCGCTACATAGAGGGCTGTATTCATCCCTAAATCCCGACCGCCACCTCCTCGCGGATTATCCGGGTTCTGTTCCATCGGACAATATTCGGTTTGCCAGTAGGTGTAGTTCGCAGGAAGTTGTTTTCCCAATTCCTCTGCCAGTTCCTTACGAGTCTGTACCAATGTATCCACAGGCCATGTGCTCCAATAAGAATGCCCACTCACGATAGGAGCAACTGATGAAAGTCCATAAATGGAGTGTATTCCTTTCTTTGAAAAAATCTCCTTCAGCTGATTATCCCTTTCCGGCTTATTCGTTCCCGAACGATAAAGATACCGAATATCACCCGCTTCACCGAAAACCACTTTTGTTTTTGATTCACGGCGTTTTAATTCTTTATCCAATAAATGAATAAGGCGACTGCATTCTTCATTAGTAGCTTGCATACCTTCCTGTCCACTACCTACCCACTCCCACTGAGGCTCATTGATGGGACTCAAATAATCCAGTCCCAGATGAGTAGATACTTCTGCCAAAAAAGCCGCATAGTCATCAAACTGATCTTCACGAATATTCGCATACGGAGTTTTTTCACTGGCCCGAGCCATTCCGTTCTTCGTCATAAAATAGGGAGCGGTGATGGAGAAGCCCAAAGAATAGCGTACTCCCCGTTCGCGTGCGGCCTGCAACATCCACCGTTGCCCCTCTTGTTTATCCCAATCCCAATCTCCTTCCTTATCCAAAAAACATTCTGCGCGACGCCACAGAGAAGCGACTCCTCCATTATCACCGGCTTCATGGCTACCCGAACCAATATTAAAGCGCCACATAGAAAGTCCAATACCTTTCGGATTTCCCCACGAATCCAATTCAGAACTGAACAACAAATCAGCTATTTGGTTCCGCTTTTCTATCGGCCAGTTTTTACCAATATACTGTACACGCCAGCAATCGGATGCCCCAAAGCTATGAATGGTTTGCCGGGGAGAGGCAAAATTAAACACAAGTCTCTGCTCGTTTTGAGCATACCCTAAACTCGCATACAAAGAGAGTCCTAAAAAAAGAAGTGCTTTCTTCATACCCATTGTAATTTATAACCCTAATATTTCAAACCTTTACTTAATTAATTCTTTCTCCAATTCTTCCAACGATTTTCCTTTGGTCTCCGGAATACGGCGCCATACAAACAGGAATCCGCAGAAACAGATAACGGCATAAAGCAGGAAAGTACCGCCTGTACCCAGTCCGGAATTCAGGAAAGGGAATGTGTAGGTAAGCAGGAAGGAAGCAATCCACAACGCAGCCGTACATACAGCCATGGCTACGCCACGCACCTTATTGGGGAATATTTCTGAAAGCAACACCCAGGTGACAGGACCTAACGACATGGCATAGAATCCGATGGCCAATACCACAAACACAATCATGATGAAGCCTTTGAACTCAAAGAAATAGCTTAATCCCAACAAGGTATAGATACCTGCCAGTCCGATGGAACCAGTCAGCATCAACGTCTTTCTTCCCAAGCGATCTACGGTATAGATGGCCACAAACGTAAAGACCAGATTGGCAATACCTGTCACGACAATATTCATCAGTACGTCTGAAATGCCATAACCTGCTGCCTGAAAAATTTCCTGTGCATAATTGAAGATGACATTGGTACCACTCCACTGCTGGAACATGGCTATCACGATACCGATAATCAGCACATTCCGCATTTTAGAAGAGAAGAGCAATGACAATACGCCTTTTTCTGCATGCGAATCTGCACCTGCACGAGTATAATTTTCAATTTCACTGTCTGCATAGGCAGCTCCCCCAATGGAACACAGCACTTTTCTTGCTTTCTCCATCTGCTTCATGCTGGCCAGCCAACGCGGGCTTTCTGGAATAAACAATGCCAGCAGGAAAAATACTCCTGAAGGAACACATACAGCCCAGAACATCCAGCGCCATCCGGTCTGTCCGTTCCATGAGTTCAAGATATCGGCCGCCGTAGCACCTTCCGGTACCGGCTCTGCAATCAGCATATTTACAATCTGTGCGCCAAGAATTCCCAATACGATGGTCAGCTGGTTCAATGTGACGAGCTTACCACGAATCTGGGTAGGTGCCACTTCTGCAATGTACATCGGAGAAAGATCGGCTGCCAGTCCGATAGCCATTCCTCCTACAAGGCGAGCAATGATAAAGGCAGGAATTGCCGTAGCAGCTCCTGTGGCCCACGAAGAGGCAAAAAAGATAAAAGCGGATAATACCAGCAGCTTCTTGCGTCCATAACGGTCGGCCAGAAAACCTGCCATAGTAGCCCCCAACAAACATCCCAACAAGGCGATACTCATAGTCAATGCCTGCATACCCTCATTGCCGGCAATATGGAAATATTCTTCATAGAAAGGTTTGGCACCTCCTATCACTACCCAGTCGTATCCAAAGAGGAGTCCTCCCATAGCCGAAACCAGGCAAATAAAATAGATAAACAATTGATGATTTTTCATGGTTATACGGTTAAAAAAGATATGTTACTAATAAATACCCTCCGCAGACTGTTTCTGGTTACGCGCAGTTCCAAACATGCCTTTTATCTTATCCAATCCTTCTACCGGAGTGGGAGCAAATTCCTCGCTGTTCATGTAGTTCAGAATAGAATAAAGCATCTGACGAGCCACTGGACGTTTGTCAAGAGCGGTCTGCAAATCAAAAGTGGCCAGCATCAGTTTTCCTTCTCCTACACGTCCTTCATACAAGGAAGCCAGGCGACGGTTGTGAACAAAATTGTCTACCATCTCTACCACAGGAGCACCTCCCTGAAGGCTGTCTACTACCAAGGTAGTCGAATTAATGTTCAAATCCCACCATTGCCAGTCGGTGTGCATGTCGGTCGGGAAGTCAGCCAAAGCCGGATGAGTGGGGTTACAAAGTACACCCATGGTACCAGCCTGATTCGGGAAATGTACCGGACTCCAGAATACCGGCACAAACTTTCCTTCAATGCCTTGAAGTGTGCGCCAGTCGGGATTGAACAATACTTTCTCACCTTTCTTGAGCAACGCCATTGCTTCGTCGTAATTGCGGGTGTATTTCACGTCTCCCCATTTTGTGTCTACAGATGACGGATAAACCCATACGTTCCAGCAGTTACGGTATGCTGTTCCGTCAAGCGACAAACAAACTTCTAATTTCGAAGCGTTGGTTACCTGCTGCAACGGAAATGAAATTTTTCCCAGTCCACCGTTATGCCCGAAAGCCAATGCAGCTGCCGGAGTCTTTCCCTTGCCCAACGAACGTCCGTCTGCAGTAATCTCCCAAGAAAGAGTGCTGTTCTTCAACTCATCCTTTCCGTAATTACAAAGTTCTATTTGTGCTTCGAATGTTTCATTATTCGTATATACAGCTTTCGGGAAACGCAGCAATGGAACTACCGGCGCGCAAAATTCACGGAATTCTTCACCTGTAAGAATGCCTTTGCTTTCCCAAAATGCATTGAGCAGTCCTACCAAAGCCGTTCCTTGTCCCGGGAAATCGTGCAGGTCGAGCAACTGGAATCCGCTGATGCCCGGCGTTTTCAAGGCACGCTCTATTTCTTCTTTATAAAGAATGGCAGCCAATTTTCCAGAAGCCTGCAGGTATTGAGGAGCTTTGTCTATCAATCCTTTTTTCTCCAAGTCTTCTTTCACTGCCATAAAGTTCAGCGGCATCAAAGTTCCCGTATATTTGGGAATCTCCGTAAGATCCGGATAGACAGAATACTGTCCTACTTCATGGGTCACCAAAGGCACTTCCATACCGTCTATAGATGCACGGAAATCTTTATCGAATGACGGCAGTTCCTGATTGAACACACCCTGTCCACGTACCCATCCTTTCTTGGTCCACTGGGTAACGAAGAAATCATCCTGGTTTTCCGGCCAGTCGCCGTGACCTTTTTCGAATGTAAACGAAGTGGTGGTATATAAATGACGGTCGTCTGCAGCCTTCATTTCACCCAACATGGATGCCAAAATATTGAAATCATATTGCAGCTCGTTTCCGATGCTCCAGAAGCAGAAAGAAGGATGGTTGCCATATTCCTTACTTATACGCTTTGCTTCGGCACGCAAGAACTCGACCGTAGCAGAATCTTTTCCAAGCGTTACACTCCATACCGGAAGCTCTACCTGTACATAGAATCCCATTTCATCGGCTACATTGAACGCAGCTTCTGGCGGACACCAGGAATGGAAACGAAGGTGATTCATTCCATATTCGCGTGCAGAAGCATAAAGTTTTTCCCACGAAGCCTCATCAGTAGGAGGTGTTCCTGTCAAAGGAAAAATGCAGCACTCCAATGTACCACGAAGGAATATCGGTTTTTCGTTCATCACCAGTTTGTTTCCTTCATGGCGTATATCGCGCAATCCGAATGTTTCAGTTGTAAGAGAAGTCGATTTTCCGGATACTAATTCTACAGAAGCATCGTAAAGATAAGGATTGAATTCATCCCACAGAGGAGCATTATCCCCTAATTGGCAGGTCAGTTCTACCGTTGAATAGCCTTTCACGGCTTCTGCTTGAGCTTCGACAGAAGCGTACGATTTGCTATCATCCTTTCCTTTTACCTGCAGGCTAAGATTAACCGGTGCAGTCTGTGAAGATGAATTATATACAGAAACTACAGCCTTTACGGTACGTGAAGCAGCATCCGGATAAAGCTGCAGACTTTCTACGCGTGTTTTCTCCACGGCCTTGATGTACATGTCGCCTAAGATACCATTCCACTTTACCTGAGTGGCATCTGTATAAGCATGTGCCAGGTCATTCACTGACATGTCATAACGCTTGCGGTTGTCCACTCTGACAGTCAGCACCTGTTTTTTCCCGGGCTGAATATAAGAAGTCAAGTCATATTCATGCGGAGTCGTCAGACTTTCTTCATGGCCTTCAACTTTCTGTCCGTCTATCCATACCTGTGTATCCCATAATACACGTTCCAGGTGAAGGATACAATCTTTTTCTTTCCAGTCGGAAGGTACCTGAATCTCGCGTGAATACCAGGCCGGACCTACATAACTGTAGGCACGGGTAAGATGGAGCAGCTGCGGTTTCTCTAATGCAGGTTTCAATGTGCATTTAGTACCCAAATGAGCTTCATCCGTTGTGCCCGGAAGAGTAATGGAGGTATCAAACAATTTTCCACCATAAGAAGCATCCATCCCCACATCGGTACTATCCAGACATACCGTCCATTGTCCAGAAAGATCGACTTGTGTGACAGGACTTGTACACGAAGCAAAAGGAAGGCAAAACAGCCAAGCGATGAGTGTATTTTTCATGATATTTTTTGTTATATTGTATTACGGATGCAAAATAACAAAAAACAAACAGGGCAGGAAATGGAATATTTACCGGATAAGATGTAAAAAACTGCGAAAAGACAGGCTCTACCGATGAAGTGGAAAACGAAAAGCCAGTCTACAAAGAAAAAGCAAGTATGTTTTCCCAGTACTTCCATGGAAGTACTGAAGTACTGCAAAGGAAGTACTACAGTACTTTCAAAGAAGTACTGCAATCCTCCTTAAAAAGTACTGCGAACTGTCAAGCCATTGTGTATCAGTCTTACTTCACTTAACCCATCAACTCACCCTACATAAAAACACATAGCCCGTCCCTTTTATAAAAAAGGAACGGGCTACAGTTTCCCGAAGGATATAACCAACTTAATCGTCAATATCAATTACGCGCATCTGGCTGTCGAATGTAATCTCCCATCGATTAGAGAGTTTCACTTCATATTCATTGCGTTTGCGCTCTATCTGAATGATGGAAGCGTCAGGGTAATTATTCTTTACATACGTGCGGATGGCCGACGGAACAATCTGAGTCGGTACGCCGGATTTGCATTTCACTTCTGTCCAGTCGCCGGACTTGTCAAACTCAATCTTTTCGCCGTTTGTGAAAATCACATCGTATGACTTACTGAACAAATCACTGTCCTGTTTTGCCAAAGCTATCTTGTGGCCCTTAAAGTAAGTAGTGATGAAAGTCTGCGCCTTCGTAGGCAACTGTCCTACCTGAATCGGTTTTTCGTTATCTGCCATTGCTACGGTTGACACTGTAAACACACACACCAGTAAAAAAACTAACTTTTTCATAATGTTCTATTTTTATTAGATGAATACTTTAATGATTTATTGTACTGCAAAAATGGGATGCAAATCTGAAAAGAATCTGAAGATTTCCCCTTTTTCAACAAAAAAATCAAGAAACAATAGAAAAAATATGCTGCCCGTCTTCAAAGGTATATGAAAGAGTGAGATGATAGGCCTTACAGATGGAGTCTACCAAGGCCAATCCAAGTCCTGTAGAACCCTCGGCTTTTCCTTCTTTATAGAAACGTTCAAAAATACGGTTCTTATCCAATGAAGCGTCTCCAGTATTGCTGATACGGAAAGAAGAAGCCGTAAAAGAAAGAGCAATCACTCCACCTTCCGTCACATGCACAAACGCATTTTTCAGCAGATTGGTCAGCAAGACGGTAGCCAGCGACTCACTCATTTCCAAACGGAAACATTCTTCTACGTGCACTTCCACTTGCACATGACGATAGGCATATACTTCCTTGTAATCCTCCAGATACTGCAACAGCAGCTCATTCAGGCACAAAGATTTTACATCCGTAAACTGACGATTCTCTATCTTGCACAATAGTAACAGTGACTTATTCAGGCGTGTCAGATTTTCAAGTGTCCGATGGGTCTTCATCAGTTCGGAAAGCTGTTTCTCGGTCAATGTTTCATCCTCCATCAGCATTTCCAATCGGTTACGGCAAATAGCCAGCGGTGTCTGCATCTCATGTGAGGCATTCCCGATAAACAGTTTCTGCTGCTCATAGAGTTTCTCACTGCGTTCTGAGAACATATTGGCCGCCTCATTCAATTTCCGGAATTCCACAATCCGGAGTGATTCATCGAGCGGATTCTCCTTTGTTCCCAAACGATAATCTTCCAGCCATTTCAACAAAGTATAAAGTGGCCGCATATTGCGATGGAACACCCAGGCATTAACCGCTAAAATCATCAGGAACAGCAGCACATAAAGAAAAACAATCCACCCTAAAACGGCACGCTGAAGGTCGAACTTCTCAATGGTAGGAGTATAGACCACCAGCTCCATATATCCCCCGTCTTCCTTCTGGAAAATGGTCATTAATATTCTGGCAGGCTCCGTCTCTCCTTTTTCGGTAATATACACCATCTCGTCCCGATAGGATATATTAGGATAGGAGGCTGCATATTCCGGAGTGACCTCATACAGAAAGTACTGATTGTTCGAGCCGTTACTTGTATCAGGCATCTGCTCTCCCGACAGGGAACGGATAATCAACGACTCGGCATAATCGCTCAAGGAGTCATCCACTTCGTCGTTTACCTCCTCCATAATGGCCAGGTAAAACAATACCGCCCAACACGTCAGTATGACCACTAAGATGGTGGACATACGCCACATGACCAGATAAAACAGTTTCATTCTTCTACCAGTTTATAACCTATACCATACACAGCTTTCAGCTCAACCGTAGCACCGGCTTCTTTCAGGTGTTTACGCAGATTCTTGATTTGTGCATAGATAAAGTCAAAATTATCTACCTGGTCAATATGGTCTCCCCATACAGATTCAGCCAGTGTGGTTTTGTTTACCAATCTTCCGGGACGCAGCATAAAATACAGCAGAATATCGTATTCTTTCCGGTTCAGGTCCAGTTCCTTCCCTCCTACTGCAACCTTAAAATGGTCTGGGATGACTTCTACATTGCCATAGCTTACCTTCTTCTCTCCTTCCCGCTGGTTACGACGGAACAGACTCTTCAATCGCGCATGGAGCTCAGCCAAATGATAAGGCTTAGGGAGATAATCATCCGCTCCTAAATCCAATCCTTTGACTTTGTCTTCCAAAGAATCCTTGGCCGACAAAATAATAACATTGGTCCGTTTTCCCAACGCATGCAATTCTTCCAGTAAATCAAGTCCGGAACCGTCCGGCAACATTATATCCAGCAATATGCAATCGTAGTCGTAATCTTCTATTTTACGAAGTGCCGTTTTATAATCTGGTGCCTGCGACACGACATAACGTTCTTTCTCCAACGAACGGGTGGTAATTTCCCGCAGGTCTGCATCATCTTCAACGATTAATATTTTCATGGCATATAGTTTTTGAAAACAAAAAAAGCCATTCCGAATATCCAAATTATCCGGAATGGCCTGTTTATATGATTATCTGAACAGACAGAGGTCTTTATTCATTAAACCAGCGTACATAACAGAAGTCCTGACGGTGAGGCAGTGCATCGTTCTTCGGGAACATACGGTAAGCAACCTTAAAGCTACCCGCATTTGACAAACCTGCAATCATTTCGAAAGTAAACAAGTTGCCTTCACGTTTCACCATCTTCATCGGGTTAACTGCATAAATGTATTCACGGCCTTCTGCATTGGTATAAGTAACCACCTGTTCGATACCGATTGCATCGTCCAGACCCTTTTCATCTACCACGCAAGTAAGCTTGTAGTCTTTACCGCTTTCTACGTTACCGTTGCACAAATCCTGACACTTGTTGAATGAAACAACCTGAATTTCATCCCATTTAGCGGCTACTTCTTCCTTCCATGCAGCCAGTTTCTTCACTTGTTCGTAGTTGTTTGCTTCAAGCGCGTGGAAACGTTCAGCTTCCTTACCATAGAACTTAGCGAAGTAATCATCCAACTGACGTTTCATGGTATAATGAGGAGCAACCTGAGCGATAGAGTTCTTAATAGTCTTTATCCAGCCTTCAGAATATCCTTTCTTGTTTCTTGCATAATACAACGGCAGGATTTCTGTTTCCAGGATACTGTAGATAGTAGCAGCATCCAGCTGATCCTGATGTTCCTGGTTCTGGTAAGTACGTTTTTCAGTCAATGCCCATCCGGCACCTTCACGGTAACCTTCCAGCCACCATCCGTCCAATACAGAGAAGTTAACCACACCGTTCATCAAGGCTTTTTCACCTGATGTACCAGATGCTTCCAACGGACGAGTCGGAGTATTCATCCAGATATCTACACCAGATACCAGGCGACGAGCCAGCTTCATATCGTAGTTTTCCAAGAAAATAATCTTTCCTAAGAATTCCGGACGGTTAGAGATTTCAATAATTTTCTTGATCAATCCCTGACCTGCTCCATCGTGCGGGTGAGCTTTACCAGCAAACAAGAACTGAACCGGATAGTCAGGATTGTTTACAATCTTAGCCAAACGATCCAAGTCAGTGAACAACAAGTGTGCACGCTTGTAAGTAGCAAAACGACGAGCAAAACCAATCAGCAAGGCATTCGGGTTAATCTTATCCATCAAAGATACCACACGTGACGGGTCTCTCTGGTTCTTCAACCATGTATCACGGAACTGATCGCGGATGTAGTTAATCAGCTTGTTCTTCAAAGCCACACGAGTCTTCCAGATTTCTTCATCAGGCACATTGTAGATGCGTTCCCAAATTTTCGGATTTGACTGATCGTGCATGAAGTTCTTGTCAAAATATTTATTGTACAAAGCTTTCCATTCAGAAGCACACCAAGTGGGGAAATGTACACCGTTAGTTACATAACCTACATGGTTTTCTTCAGGGAAATAGCCTTTCCAGATTCCAGAGAACATTTCCTGAGAAACCTTTCCGTGCAACCAGCTTACACCGTTCACTTCCTGACAAGTGTTGCAAGCAAATGTAGACATACAAAAACGTTCGTTCGGATCACCCGGATTGATACGTCCCAAGTCCATCAAATCCTGCCAGCTGATTCCCATACGCTGCGGATAACCGCCCATGTACTTACCGAACAGTCCTTCATCGAAATAGTCATGTCCAGCCGGAACCGGAGTATGTACAGTATACAGAGAAGAAGCACGAACCACTTCCAATGCTTCGTCAAATGACATTCCGCTTTCTACGTAGTCACACAGGCGCTGTACATTACACAATGCCGCATGTCCTTCGTTGCAATGATATACATCTTTCTTGATGCCCAGTTTCTTCAGCAACAGCACACCACCGATACCCAGCAAGATTTCCTGTTTCAAGCGGTTTTCCCAGTCACCACCATACAACTGGTGAGTAATAGAACGGTCGAATTCGCTGTTCATTTCATTGTCTGTATCCAACAGATACAAAGGCACACGACCTACATTGACTCTCCATACGTATGCATGTACATAATAGTTCAAATAAGGTACATCCAACACCATCGGCTGGTCATTTTCATCCTTCACGCGTTCCAAAGGAAGGCTTCCGAAGTTCTGAGCTTCATAGTTAGCAATCTGCTGACCGTCCATTGAAAGACTCTGTGTGAAGTAGCCGTAACGGTACAAGAAACCGATACCGCACATATCCACATTACTATCTGAAGCTTCTTTCAGGTAGTCACCGGCCAAAATACCCAGACCACCAGAATAAATCTTCAGTACATGAGTCAAACCGTATTCCATACAGAAATAAGCTACAGACGGACGGTTCTTGTCTGGTTCTACAGACATATATTCAGTAAATCTATCATAGATTGCATTAATCTTACCCAACATTTCTTTATCTACAGACAGAGCTTCCAGCTTTTCGTAGTTAAGACGTTCCAGCAAAGCAACAGGGTTCTGTCCAACAGCACGCCACAATTCCGGGTCAAGTTCTCTAAACATTTCAGTAGCATCATCATTCCATGCCCACCAAATGTTACGAGCCATCACTTCCAGCATCTTCAAAGATTCCGGTATGCGAGATTTCACATTAATTTCTCTCCAAACAGGAGTATTAGCATAGTTTGTTTTGATTTTCATATCACTAATGTTTTATAAGTTCATTTTTGTTTATAAGATTTGCAACGTTCTTTTGCATTACGCAAAGCCACGTCGTATGCTTCATAATAATAGCGTATAAAATGTTTCCACAAAGCCTTTTCAGCAATGTCGGCCGCATTTTTTCGAATTATCTGTACTTCAGATTCCGGCAACTTAGCAAATTCGGTAATCGTGTCACGAATTACATCTGCCACTTCCGAATAATTGTAGTCGGTACGATGAATAACTTTTACACCGTCTTCCAATGTGCCGGGACGACCTTTCAATGAATTTACCCACAAACCGAATCCTGCCAGATCCGTCGTTATAGCAGGCACCTTGAATGCCACACTTTCCAATGGAGTATAGCCCCATGGCTCATAATATGACGGATATACGCTCAAATCTGCCCCTATAATCAAATCGTAATAGGTTTCATTCAATATTCCGTCGTTGCCATCCAGATAGCAAGGCACAAATATAACCTTTACTTTTGACTCCGGAGAGTTAGACATGTTCAAATACTTCAACATATCCAACACCTGATCATGACTCATATTATGCAACCAGTGCGTAATAAAAGGACATTCCAGCGGTGTATTGTAATCTTCATTGCTTTCCAAACGTTGTTTCAAGTCTTCACGGGCATCGCCTACCCATCCTGGCACATTGACAAAAGCCACAACTTCACGGTTCAGGCTCTTTTTACGTGTCAAACGGTTCAACGCTTCCAGATACACGTTTATACCCTTATTCTTGAATTCATAACGACCGCTTGTTCCCACAATCAGCGTATCATCGCCCAAATGAGTACCCAGCAACTTATTAGCCAAATTCAGCAACAAAGCACGGGCATATTTTCTTTTCTTCTCAAACTCTTCTCCTTTGGGAACGAAATCATCTTCAAAGCCATTCATCAGGACTACGTCCGCTTCCTTATCCAACAGTTCCTTACATTCATTGTTGGTAATATCGCTGACTGTAGTAAAACAATCTACATGATGGGCTGTCTGCTTTTCAATAGAATGTTTTGACTCTACATTCAGTTCACGTGACATCTGGTCACCGTTATAAGCAAACAAGTAATCATAGAGAGGTTTATTATTTCCTGCAATGGAACGCCCGATAGTAGTAGCGTGTGTAGTGAAGATTGTAGCAATTTCCGGAACGTGTTTTTGCAAGTATAGTGCGCCAAGGCCAGTCATCCATTCATGAGCTTGATATATGACCTTATCGCTCATTGTCAGGTTATAACGATAAAAACTTTCAACTACTTTTCCCGCAGCATACGAGAACATAGAAGCTTCATCATAATCTCCATAAGCATGCAAGGAGTCTACTTGAAAATCGATCCATGCCTGAGTATATATCTCATTTTTATCCTTATAGAAAGGAGTGAAATCGACTAAAATAGCAATCGGCTTACCTGGAATATTCCAACGCCCTACGCGTACTTTCAAATCATCTTTCTTGACTGCATGCTCTCTCCATGCCTGAAGAAGCTTTGAATCTTCCACAAACAACGGATTTTCCTTACCCGACCAGAAATCTGGTCCTATAAAAAAAATTCGATCAGGGAAAGTATTCTGCAAGGTTTTTGCTCTTGTAGACAATACAGTGTATATGCCACCCACTTTATTACATACTTCCCAACTGGATTCGAAAATATAATCAGGTGTTAGTAACTGTTTCATCATCGTCTCATTAATATCTTCTAAATCAGCCGCGAATATACAAAAAATATTTAATCGGAAGAAAAAAAAGGAAAGTTTTGTATTGCTACACTAATTTATGCATACCAATAGTAACGAAAAGATACAGAGATGTTTCTTTTTCAATACGATACGAAATCATATTACAGCATAGAATCATATATAAAAAAGTCCCCGCTGTACACTAACAAAGAGTGTGCAGCGGGGCAAAGTAAATACATTAAAGAATTCTGAAGATTATGCCAAAGCTGATCCCATCAAGAAGGTAGCAGCCAAAGCTACGATTGCATACAATTCAGGGAATACAGCCAAAATCAATGTATTACCGAAGACGTTGTGTCCCTGTCCGATTGCTGCAATACCATTGGCACAAACTTGTCCCTGACGGATAGCTGAGAACAAAGCTACCAAGCCCAAGCCAATACCTGAACCCAATACGGCACAAGCCTGAATACCGGTAATTTCTGGAGTCAGTACACCAAAAATACTCTGGAACATAAAGTAACCGGCAAATCCATACAAACCCTGAGTACCAGGAAGAGCTGTCAATACCAGGAAGTTACCAAATGCACTGTCGTTCTTCTTCAATGCACCGATAGATGCGTTACCTGCAATAGTTACACCATACGCACTACCAATACCAGACAAACCTACCATAATTGCGATGCCAATATAGGCAATCAAAAGATTCATTTCCATAATTATTTGTTTTTTAGTTTTTAATACTTTGTTTATTAATTCTTGAAAGGATTATATTCCTTTCCTCCTCCTTCGTATCCGGCATTCTTGAAGAATTCCACGAAGGTCAGACGCATCGGATGTACCATGGCTCCCAACACGTTCATAAAGATATTGATGGCATGGCCGATAACAAAGATCAATACCATCACAATCGGACCGGCAATCACGTTGTCCGGGCTCATACCTACCGCCAGACTGTTAAACACACTAGCCAGGATACCACCTGAAAGTCCTAAGGCAAACAAGCGGACATACGACAGAATATCACCTAACAGACCGGTAGCCATATTGTAGCTATCCCATAATCCCAAACCGATATTCACAAAAATATTCTTGTCAGGACTGTTATACAGATAAGCCATCAAGCCTCCTATAGCCAATAATATCAGATGTACTGTCCCTCCCATTGCCATCAGTCCGGGAGCTGCAAAAGCTACTGCCGTACTAACCAGAATCAGAATCCAGCCAATAGTCGCAATCGCATACTTCACACCAAACTGAATAGTCTGGTTTACAGCCTTCAGTATCATACCAAAAATAATCTGCACACCTCCCAATATCAGAGAAAGGTTGAACATTTGCTGATTGTCCAGCGAAATAGTTTCCTTTAATGTCTGGAAGAAAGGAACCTGAATGTCATACAGATTAAATCCAAAGCATGTACCCGTGAGTAAACCACAAACCATTGTCGAAGCTCCTAAAATCTGCACCAATGTCAGGATGGGCTTCATTGAGGCACTCAGTTTCTTGGCAAACAGACGATACAGGGTTACCGCCAATAACAAGCCATAACCGGAATCGCCCAGACAGAGACCGAAAAACAACATAAAGAACGGAGCAAAGAACGGTGTCAAGTCCAGTTCATTGTATTTCGGCAGCATATACAGACGCATAATGGGTTCAAACAGTCTGAAGAAGCCTTTGTTTTCCAGCAGGATAGGCACATCATCCTCCGGTGTCGGAGCTGCCGTTTCATAATAGACCTCCTGTGTACGAAGGTATTCGGTCATTTCCGGCAGACGTTCCGAAGGAATCCATCCTTCCAACAACATGAGTTTATTGTCGGCCAAAGCATCCGTGCTGAGTACGACCTTCGAAAACTCAATCTGAGAATGTACCTGATGCTGGGCAGCCTTCAAATCAGGAATCACCGTTGCAGCCAAGTCTTTCAATTTTTCCTGAAGAGCTGTCTGCTGTGCTTTCAAATCGGCCACCTTTGCTTGCAAGGCTGAAAGTGAACTATCCGGCAGCTTAGCCATTTCTATTTCCAGTTCCGGCAACACCATTCCTTTTGTCACTGTGATAAAATACATCTTCGAGCCAATCCGGTTGATGACTGTTGCGTGATACAAGTCTACCCATTCCGGCTTAAACTGCTTTTCAGAGCAAATATAAAAGCCCATCTGATAGCCAGCTTTACGCAAACGGGATATATTTTGTGGATCAAAATCACCCCATGGTTCCAACGTAGCCAACTCTTTCTCGGCAGCCTGTACACGATGCGTAAGCTGCTGTGACTGTTGCAGCAACTCATCAGTCTGCTTTAAAGCTAGTTCTCCTTTGGCCGCATCTCCTTCACGCACTTCGGCAGAAGCCGTTTCCATACTCTGCAGCAATTTGATAGCCGCAGCATAACGTGCAGACAAACGGATACTTTCCTGCAAAGCCGCATTCTCAGCACCTCCCTGTGCTTTTGTGGCTACATGTACCACTCCCAGGTCACGGATATTTTTCAAAAAGCAATCATACTCTTTATGGTATACCAAAAAAGTAACTTTTGTCATTTTTGCAATCATTCTTCCGCCTCCTTTCTTTTCTCCTGGATAGACTTCAAAATCTTTTGAGAGGATTTTGACAAGTTTTCCTCATCTTCCATAAAACGTTTGATTTTCCGCAAAGCGTCCTGATAGCCCGGAATCTGCACTTTTTCAAAAAGGTTTACTTTCTGAGTCGTTTTCTTACGTGCATGTTCCAGCAAATCCAGCTTGGCAAGAGCAAACTCTCTTTCAATGGCAGTCTGGGCAAGTTTTTTCAATAGATGAATACCGTCGGCATACCACTTCGGGCTACAGAACAAACTAAATGGCCGGATATCAAACTCCACCTCATCCAGCAACGGAACCCGGACACCCGCAATCTTCCGCACACCCAGATGCACATCTTTCACCCTTACCAATGAAGCGTCAAACTCATTCCAAAGGGCATGCATGTGCTCGTATGACGAGATTTGCGTTTCCAGTCGTTCCTCCAGTTCGGCAGCTTCTTCCTTACAGCGTTTCACTTCCATGCGCAGAGCACTCTCCTTATTCTTAATGATAGGGAGCGTACGCACACGGACCTTCAGCTGCTTTTCAAGCTGTTGCAAAGAGGTCTTGTTATACTGAAATTTTATTGCCATTTTAAAGTCTTATAATTTTATTTCTTCCAATACTGATCTACGAACTCTTTCTTGATGTTCACTTCTTCCGGCTTGAAGTATTTGCTGAACAAGCCCCAGGTTACATCCAGCATTTCTGTCGTATTCAAGTTCACATCAATAGCCAGCAGCTGGTTGGCATAATCCTTGGCAAAGGCCAGCGCACGTTCGTCGTAGTTGGTCAGGTCGAAACCGTTTTCCATCTTCGTCTTGGCATTCGCCGCATCGGCATACAAACGTACGGCCGCATTCATCACCTGCGGATGATCCTTACGTGTCTTCTTACCACTTACCAGCTGTTTCAAACGTGACAATGAACGGAACGGGTCGACAATTACCTTACCAATGTCACTATCACGACGCAAGAAGAGCTGACCTTCTGTGATATAACCGGTATTATCCGGAACTGCATGAGTAATATCACCACCGGAAAGAGTAGTCACCGCAATGATGGTAATAGAACCACCGCTCGGGAACTGTACAGCTTTTTCGTAAATCTTAGCCAAATCAGAATACAAAGAGCCCGGCATAGAATCCTTTGACGGAATCTGGTCCATACGGTTAGACACGATAGCCAACGCATCGGCATACGAAGTCATATCGGTCAGCAGTACCAATACCTTCTGGTTATGTTCTACGGCAAAATATTCAGCCGCAGTCAATGCCATATCCGGAATCAACAAACGTTCTACCGGCGGATTCTCTGTCGTATTCACAAAGCTGATGATACGGTCCAACGCACCTGCATTCGAGAATACATTCTTAAAGTAGAGGTAGTCATCGTTTGTCATACCCATACCTCCCAGGATAATCTTGTCTGTCTCTGCACGCAAAGCTACGTTCGCCATTACCTGGTTAAAAGGCTGGTCAGGGTCTGCAAAGAACGGAATCTTCTGTCCGGATACCAGTGTATTGTTCAAGTCGATACCGGCAATACCCGTAGCAATCAGTTCAGACGGCTGTTTACGACGTACCGGATTCACTGACGGACCACCAATTTCTACTTCAGTACCTTCTACTTCCGGTCCCCCGTCAATCGGTTCACCGAAAGCATTGAAGAAACGTCCGGCCAGCTGGTCACTCACTTTCAGCGTAGGAGACTTGCCCAAGAATACCACCTCTGCATTGGTCGGAATACCTTCCGTACCTTCAAACACCTGCAGAGTCACTTCATCTCCGGCAATCTTCACCACCTGCGCCAGCTTGCCGTTCACCATAGCCAGTTCGTCATAACCAACCCCTGTTGCTTTCAGCGAACAGGTAGCCTTGGTTATCTGGCTAATCTTTGTATATATTTTTTGAAAAGCTTTTGTCGCCATTTTCTACCCATTTATTGATTTCACTTATTTTACTTTTCTTTCGGCAACCAGCTCCTGCAACTGTTTCTGGAATTCCACATATTGCGGAGAACGGAACTGTGCATAGTTCATCTGCTTGCAGATATTGATCATCTTCTTGAAGAAGTCCATTACTTCCACGAAATTATCAAAGCTGAAATCAGTATGGCAAATGTCAATCACCATATTTACGATTTCTTCCTGACGTTCCATCGGAGTTACCGCATCCACTTCATCAAAGGCATCCTGCTGCAAAATGACAAAGTCAATCAATTCTGACTTCCAGAAAATCACGTGATATTCTACAGGCACACCGTCATCACCCAAGATGTTAATCTGTTCGGCAATTTCCTTACCACGCAACAGACGAGTCTTCAGTTCAGTCACCTTACCCGTCCATTCTGCGTTGATATGTTCTGTGATATACGCTTCAAATTCAGGATACTCCAGATACTTAGAATAAGAATCAATCGGGTTTACGGCCGGATAACGTTTACGGTCGGCACGTTCCTGTTCCAATGCATAGAAACAGCGGGCTACTTTCTTCGTATTTTCTGTCACCGGTTCCTTCAAGTTACCTCCGGCAGGTGATACGGTACCGATAAAGGTAATAGATCCCGTCGATCCATTGTTCAGGTGTACATATCCTGCACGGCCATAGAAGTTAGAAATAATCGCTGAAATATCCATCGGGAAAGCATCCGGTCCAGGAAGTTCCTCCATACGGTTAGACATTTCACGCAAAGCCTGTGCCCAACGTGAAGTAGAGTCGGCCATCAGCAAGACTTTCAATCCCATGGCACGGTAGAACTCAGCCATTGTCATGGCAGTATACACAGATGCCTCACGAGCCGCAACCGGCATGTTAGAAGTATTTGCCACAATGATGGTACGTTCCATCAACTTACGTCCTGTATGCGGGTCGACCAGTTCCGGGAACTCTGTAAAGATTTCTACCACCTCATTGGCACGTTCACCACAAGCCGCGATAATTACAATGTCAGCTTCTGCCTGTTTGGAGATGGCATGTTGAAGCACCGTCTTACCCGTACCAAACGGTCCCGGAATAAATCCTGTACCACCTTCTACAATCGGGTTCATTGTATCAATCACACGTACACCCGTTTCCAGCAGTTTGTAAGGACGCGGTTTCTCCTTATAATTGGTCATGGCTTTCTTTACCGGCCATTTCTGAATCATATTTACCGGAATGTCATTACCCTCTGCATCTGTAAGTACAGCTACGGTATCTTCTATTGTATATTCTCCTTCCTCTACTATGGACTTTACTTTATAAGTTCCCTGCAATTGGAAAGGTACCATAATTTTCAACGGCTGATGATTTTCTTCCACTTCTCCCAACCAGGCAGACGGTCCCACTTCATCACCCGCTTTTACAATAGGCTTGAACAGCCATTTCTTTTCCTTGTCCAACGGAAAAGTATACTGACCACGTTTCAGAAATACTCCCTCCATTTTATCGAGGTCATTCTGCAACCCGTCATAATTCTTCGAAAGCATGCCAGGTCCTAATGTCACTTCCAGCATATGGCCTGTAAATTCAGCTTCCGCACCTACTTTCAGTCCACGTGTGCTTTCAAAAACCTGCACATACACATTTTTTCCCACCACCTTAATTACTTCGGCCATCAGGCGGTCACCTCCGGTCGAGATGTAGCAGATTTCATTCTGCGCCACCGGACCGTCGACTGTCAATGTAACCATATTGGCGATTACGCCTAAAACAGTTCCTTTTGTTGCCATTCTATTTTATTTTTACTATTTTCTAAACTCTTCCGGAATCTGTACCTCTTCCTTCAGATGCTGAATCATCTGGCGGAACAGTTCATTTCCTTTTTCTTTGTCCAGTGAAATCCATCGTTCAATCATTTCCAGCTGTAAGAGGAAAACAAACAAACGCTCTACCGTGAAATAATTAAAGAACGACTCGTCTTCCAGCCATTTCCAGGCCAGCAAGTCTGTCTTCTTTTCACGCTCCACCAGTTCCTCCATTTCCGCAATGCGCTGCAATTCTTCCATGTAAGCCAGTTGCTCTCCCAATCCGAAATCACGGGCATTCGAAGTTCTCAGCTGCTCGCACACTTCCGTGTCTCCCACAATCCGGGAAGCCACCTCCATCTTGTATTTGCGCAAAATAAAAGCAGAGAGGATATTGTTCACATTCAGACTAAACTCAAACCAACGGCTTATAAAACGATTTCCACATTTCATGGCATACGCATAATAGGCAGCCGCCAGCGCCTCCTCTGCCACGAAATGCTCCTCACCTGAATTTTGTAGATACAAAGCGATGAAATCATACAGATAAGAAGGGAACTTTTTCTCGCAAGCATCTCCCTGGCGAACAGCCTCTATCAGAAGCAGCAATTCTTCTGCCGAGAAGTTACCTCGTTCATCAATTCCTGAATCTTTGTCTTTTAAAAGTTTCAACAGATTTATATTATCAAATTTCAGGTAAAACAAATCAATCAGCTTTTTGTCTTTATCAGACAGAGAAGGATAAAGTTCAGATTTAAAGTTTTCAACGGTATAACTCAGTTTGCCATCATCCAATGACACAGACGGCAAACCAGCTACCAGATAATAATAGTTGCTCATGCCACTGGATTAAAACAACATTTTGACTAACTGAGGACGAAGGAATTCCTTGAAATAGTTTTCAAATTCTTCCTCTCCAAAATTTACTTTATAGGAACCATCCGCAGGTGAAATAGAGAATAACATCTTCATTCCGTTCACCTGATTAATAGTTACCCCTTTATCCAGCAAAGCTTTTGCCTTAGCTGTAAAATATTTTTTCAGACTGTCCGCATCTTTCACCGAGATTTCAATCGGTTCATTTGCCGACCATTTTTCAGCCAGTGCCAAAATAAATTTATAAAGGAACTCTTTGTCAGCTGTGAATCCTTTTACCGTTTCTTCAACTGTTTGATTAGTCAACAAGTTTGCTACTTCCGTCTTCAATGCATTTACAGCTTGTCCGGCAAAAAGTTTCAATTCTGATTTAGTATTCTCATTCAATTCGTCGGCTGTCTTCTTTGCTTCAGCCAATATAGACTCAGCCTGCTTTTTTGCATCTTCAATCAGTTTTTCCGCCTGAACCTGAGCCTCGCTCACAAGGCGTTGAGCTTCCTCATTTCCTTTTTCCACCCCTTCACGGTAGATCTTATCAGTTAGCTCTTGAATCTTGTTTTCCATGATGATTTTATATTTATTAAAGATTACTGCATTTATATGAGGTTTTTAAAACCGCCCAAATATAGCAACTTTTTCATTCAAAGCAATTATATTCATCATGAATATTGTCTGAAATATCGCTAAAAGCAGCTCAAGTTACATTATTGTATACTGAAGCAATCATTCCCGACAAGTATATACACAAAAAAGCCCCGAAGCGTTTCCGCTTCAGGGCTTCCGTTAAGACGGCGACTACCTACTCTCCCACTTGCGCAGTACCATCGGCGTGACGAA